>ERZ1673738.2149-NODE-2149-length-26609-cov-104.911614_pt1 | contig 26609 bp, 20 predicted proteins | sample MGYA00580198_ERZ1673738 | MGnify/ENA primary metagenome ERZ1673738 (study PRJEB41218, sample SAMN15661784) | gut metagenome | host: Homo sapiens | place: Canada: London | collected 2015-08-20/2019-03-30 | study: EMG produced TPA metagenomics assembly of...
CGGGATTGCCTTGTGTCGCAATGCTTTTTGGGTTGGTCAGTAGACATTAAATAAAACCTTGGGTTTTTTCGCAGGCTGTACAGATTCCACCCCGCGCAGACGAGGGGCGGCTGCATTTTACACATATTCCCGGACACCTCGCTTCAAAAAGACGATTTGCAGGAGGATGGAAACAGTTTCCAGTCCTGCAAGTATCCCGTCGCCGCCGTCAATCCAGTTTATAGGATTTAGCATCACCGCCGCCGGGAAAAAACGCTTGCCGAGCATCATCAGCGCGTAGCACAGGCACAGCGGGCCGAGGTGCGCGGCGGAGGATGTTTCCGTTGCCAGCGCCATCACGCATCCGACGCTCGCCCAAATGCCCCCGCAGAGCATCCGCCGCAGGAGCGTCGCATTAAACTCTGCATTTATTTCCAGCAGGATGCTCCCGCCGCGGACAGCGTACAGAATCAGCCCCAACAGCCCCGCCGCCGCCGCTTGCAGCACCATGCCGCTGAGGATGCAACCCGCCGCTTTGCCCAGAATCCACATCCTCCGCCCTGCCCGGAACACCGCCGGGCGAACCGCGCCGCACTTGATTTCGTGCAGCGCCTGTGCCGCGAAGGGCAAAGCGGAGAGCGCCGGGAGGGTCAGCATCCCGAAATCACCGCACAGCGCCATCAGCAGGAGCTCGCTCAATGTAAACCGCAAGTTTTGTGTGTCATCCATCAGCGCATCGGCAGCTTGCCCGATGGAGAGGTACAGCGCCACCGTGGTCGCCAGCAGCGCCGCCCAAAACCAGCGCCCCGCGAGTGCGCGGCGGACATCGCAGACAATCGCTTTCATCGGCTTAGTACCCAAAGCCGCGGTCAATCACCGTGCCGTCGACAGCACTGATGGTCAGCAGCGACTTCGCCGGGTCGTCCGCATCAAAGAAATCCCACACGGGCAACATGGAAAAATTCTCCGGATTATCCCGATTCTGCACTCGCGAATAGCTGAGCGTGATGCGGTTGACCGTCATTCGGTTCGCATCCTGATTCCTGTACGCCAGATACTGTTCCTGAAATTGATATTTCAGCGGCAGCAGCTGCGCGGCGATTGTCACAATCTGGTCGAACGGCAGCAGCGTCGCCGCCTGACCGGACGCAAGGTCAATCGTGTGCGGCGCTTGCCACTGCATCCAAATCGCGCCATCGTAACGGTCAATAATGATTCTCAGCGCTTCGTACGGCGTTTTCAGCTGATAGGTGTCCTCAAAATTGTCGTACGCTCGGCAGTCCTCGCTCGTCCATGCCGTCGGCGCGCCGTTTACCTTTCGGGTAAAAATGAACAGGTCGCCGCGCAGGCTGCTCATCCCGCCGTCGTACTCGTAGCCCATGCAGCGCCCCTCGTAGGCGAGCGCCATCTCCGCGTCAAGGCTCTGGGCGATTTGCACCGCCTTTTCGCGGGCATCGGCACTGACTTCCCCGGTTGTCGGAAGGTCGTCCACCTGATAGCGTGCCGCGCCGTGCCCCAAGAATTGGATTGTGCCGTACCACAAATTTCCATCATGTCGACGATGCTGAACGAACGTCAGCAGCGCGCGGTTTCCTGCCGCGTTTTTCGATTCCGCGCGAATACCGACGCTCGTCGGATTGCTGTTCGCGGCGGGGCGGGTCACGCTGTCCAAGCTGCTCGGCATCCCCGAATAGGGCGCGTCGCCGAAGCAGACTGCCGCGCGCTGCAAGTCGTCAGCAGAAAACACGCGCTGAACCGCAGGGTAAATCATCAGCTGCGGCACGGCGGGAATTTCAACCGCGGCATCCACCGTGACAATCGTCCTGCCCGTGCTGCTCTGCCAGACAGTGCTGTATGTTTCTGGTGCGTTGACTTGTGCCGATACATCCGCCGCGGCAAGCGCAGGAAGCAGCAGCGCGAGCATCAGCAAAAGGGTTCGTTTCATGTCCTTCACCTCCGATTTCAGCGTACCACGCGGGCGGGCGAAAGTCATCATCGACTTGCAATCAAGCTGTAAGCAAGTTGTAAATCACGGCGTTTCGGGGAATATTCCGCTTCTTTTACGCACTTTACTTTTCCTCTGTGCACCAAACCATCGAAACCGTCGTGCCTTTCCCGACCTCGCTTTGGATTTCCAGCTGCCCGCCGTGCGCTTCCGCAATCATCCGGCACAGGCTGAGCCCCAGCCCCGCGCCACCCAATTTCCGGCTGCGCGCCTTATCCACGCGGTAAAACGGTTCGGTGACGAGGGGGATTTTGTCCGCCGGAATGCCGCCGCCCGCGTCCGCCACGGCAAGCACCTGCCGCCGCCCCTCTTTGCTCGCCGACAAGCGGATAACGGCGTGCGCCGGGCTCGCCTTGATGGCGTTGTCCACGACGTTCGTCAGGAAGCAGAAGAGCAAATCCGGGTCGCCCGTCAGCGTCTCCGTATGAACTGCAAGTTCAAAAGCAGCATCTTTCGGCATTGCGGCGCAGACCCTCTCCAGCAGTTCCCGCGCATCCACCTGCCTTTGCTGCACCGCTGCATTTCCTTCTTGTAGTGAAATCAGCTGCATCATCTTCTGGCTCAAGCGCTCGGTTCGCTTCGCCGCCTCGTGAATCTCGTAGGCGGCCTCCATGCGCCCCTCCTCCGTCAGCGGCATGGACAGCAAGCTTCCAGAAAAGCCAATAATTGCCGTCATGGGCGTTTTCATCTCGTGCGTCAGCGCCCCCAGCAGCAGCTCGCGCCGCCGGGCGGTATCCTCCAAATCGGCAATTTTCTGCTCCACCGTATCCGCCATGTGGTCAAACGCGCGCGCCAGCTCGCCCACCTCGTCATCCGCCGAAATATTAACCCGCAGTTCATATGCCCCGCACGCGATTTTGTCCGAAATCTGTGCCAATTTCCGCAGTGGCGCGAGCGTTTTCCGCAGCATCAGCGGCAGCAGCACGCCGCACAGCAGCAGGCAGCCCAGCAGGGACAGCTGCGCCGCGCGCGTTAAATCGTTTATATGTTGATATGTCGATTCGATGTTCGCCGCGCGATAGACCGTCAGCGGCGTTTGCAGCACCGACATGGTTTGCGCGGATATCAGCAGGTGCGTCCCGCCCCGCTCGACGATGCGGCTGGCGGCGACGGCATCCTCCGCCATCGGCAGGGTTTCCATTTGCTGGCACGACGCCATGTTGTAGTAGTACTGTCCGTCCATCACCAGCGACCACGTGCAGTCCCCTGTCTGCAACAGATGCGCATACGTCGAAAACGTGTACTGAATCAGCGCTTGCCGGGTGATGATATCCATGTCATAAGCGGTTGATGTACGTTCCAGCGTAGACAAGTGGTCGCAGAAAACCGCCGTGTCGCGCGCGCCGCTCTGGATCGCCTGCTGAATCAGCTGGTCGGTCTCCTGTGCCACAAAATGGTACAGACACACGCTGACGGACAGCAGAATCACCGCAAGGGTGACGAGTGTCTGCTTGAGCCACAATTTCACGCCAGCACCTCCAGCCGATAGCCAATTTTGTACACGGTGGCAAGTTCTCCGCCCAAATCCAACTTGCGCCGCAGTGCCGCGACGTGCACATCCACCGTGCGCGTTTCGCCGATGAACGCGTCGCCCCACACCTGATGCAGCAAATCCTCCCGCGTCATCACCATGCCCGGATGGCGGATGAACGTCAGCAGCAGCTCGTACTCCATCGGCTTCAGTGAAACCGGTGTTCCGCTTTTCGTGACTGTGTGGCTCGCCTCATCGACGGCGATATCGCGATACCGGAACCTCTGCGGATGCTTGTCCGACCGCGCGAGCACCTTTTCCATTCGCACGAGCAGCTCCAGAATGTCAAACGGCTTGACGAGATAGTCCTCCGCGCCCAGCCGCAGCCCGCGCACCCGGCTCTGCACGTCCGCCTTGGCGGAGACGAAAATGACCGGCACGCCCTGCGCGCGCATGTGCGGCAGGAGCTCGAAGCCGTCGATTTCGGGCAGCATGATATCGCACAGCGCCAAATCGAAGGGTTGATTTTGCAGCAGTTCCAGTGCTTGGCAGCCATCCGCCGTGCAAATGAGCTGATACCCGGACAGGCGCAGGTTGGATTCGAGCAGGCGCGAAATCGCCGCGTCGTCCTCGACGATGAGAATGCGTTTTGGCATGATTATCACCCGCTTTAGTATAGCATGGGGCGGCGGGGATTGCGAGGGGCGGGGTGTAAATATGTTGTAAATTGTGGGAGGAGGGCGGGATGCGTGCCTTCTGACACGGCAAGAAACTGGATAAAAACTGCGCGGCTTTGCCGTCATGGTGGCATCGCCGCGCAGCTTCTTATTGTTATTCCCCGCAAAACTTATCGCTGAATCCCCTCATGAAACAGATAGTGGTCAAAAATCCACACAACTTCGTGATCCAGCTCATTCTCCTGCAAATTCCATTCCGCGAGTTCCACGCGAATCTGCGCTTTCTCTTCTTCCGTAAATCTGTCCAGCCGCCGATGATCCATGCACTCAATAGGGTCAATGCACTTGAAAAGCAAGCTGTCCGGATATAGCTGGGCGGCTTCCTGAAACAGCGTCTTCTTCCATTCAACCGCATTGTCGTCCGTTATCTCCCTGCCGTACATATAGTAATAGGTGTATTCCGGATTGAGATAAAAGCACATTTGCCATAGGAACTGCTTGCTCGTGCGGTAGTTTTTCAGCCCCCAAGAAATAATATCCAGCAGAAAAGCCTTGTAGAGCGAATACTCATTTTTCGCCTCCCACAGCGGGGAATTTTCCGAAAATTGAACCACCGTATCCGCATAGGCAACCATCTGCCGCAGTGCCAGCACAGTCAAACCCTCAGACTGCGGCTCCTGCTGCCACACGTCCTGCAAATAATGCAGAATCAGCAGGCGTTTTCCCTGCTGTTCAAGCTGGTATACTTCGGCTTTGATTTTGATGATGTCCATTGTTATCCCCTCGCTTATTTCGTCGGACAGCTGTTTGATATGGTAAAAGCTGCCCGGCGTTTTTTGCCAAACAGGCTATACGACTTCCTTGATGCATTTGTATTGTAGCACATTTTTTCAGCAAAAGCAGCGTGGAATTGTACTATCGGCGCTTGAAAGTTGGAGAAACTGTCAATGAAAAGAAAAAATCTTTCCAGCCGATGCTCTTCGCACGTTTGGCAAGACGCACGCGAGAACATCAGCCAGAAAGAATTGCTTGTTTGGGGATTGAGCCCAGTTGGAGTCGAACCCACGACCTACTGCTTAGGCGAGATGCTCACCGCTTCCCTTTCAGAGAACCGCGCTGCCCTGTAATGCCTGATTTTCCTGCGTTTCCAGCAGATTTCTACGTTCTCGATTGTGGGCAAAGGAACATAAAAAACCGCAATTGCCAACCGCGCTGTTAGGGCTCCCCCTCATAATTGCGCCCAAACCATCCACATCATCCCCGCTGACCAAAATTTCGAGAAAAAGCGCAATTCAAGCGCACTGTTTGCACGCGAAATAAACCTCGTTACGCAACCTTCATTCGATTGCGAGCAAGGTATAAATTCGCAAGTGCAAACAGCGTGCAGCAATGCTGATGCAGTTTTTCCCGTCCTCGGAATCGTGTTTTGCAAAAATGAAAGATTCTCTTTATCACGCAAAACACATGTTCCACTTTGGAACGAACCGAGGATTTCGCATGTTCGATTGCCTTGAGCAGCTCGAACTTTTCGCCGCTTGCTTTCTTCAGCTGCGACGGACGCTTGTTGATTTGATACCGGATAGGATGTTCTTCGTTGTTGACAAGAATCGCATCATCCTTCTTTTCTGCACCCAGATACCCGCTGTCACCATAAACATCCTCCTCTGTTCCTTGCAGAAGCTCGGCAACCATGTTGCTGTCGTGTACATTGGCAGATGTCGTTTCCACCGTGTGAACCAGTCCGCTGTCCGCATCCACGCCGATGTGCTCCTTGTAGCCGAAGTACCACTGGCTGCCCTTTTTGACGGAATGAGATTCCTTGTTTTTCGTCGATGAAGGCGCGGCTATCAGCGTCGAATCCACAATCGTTCCCTTTTTCAGCATCAGATTGCACTTCTGCAAACTTTCGACCACATTCGTGAAAAAAGCTTCGCCAAGCTGATTCCGTTCGAGGATATGCCGAAAACGCCCGATGGTATCGCCATCCGGCACCTGATTGCTGGAGTCCACGCCGCAGAACTGCGAGAACGCACGGCTGTCGATGATTTCATTGCGCGCCGCGTCATCCGCGAGGTTGTAGAGGTGCTGCAGCACGTATATCCGGAGCATCAATTCCAAGTCGTAGGGCTTATTGCCGCGCTCTCCTTTGTAATAGTGCGGCTGCACGATCCCAACCCATTGCGACCACGGAATCAGTTTCTCCATGATTCCCAGAAACTCTTTCTTCTTCGTTGAGGCCTGCCCCAGCTCGTCGCTGATCAGGCTCATCGTCAATTGCTTCTTCACCTCTTTATTATACCTCTTTCACGACCTTTTTGCTGTTCTTTCTTTGTGTGGGATTGCCTTAAAACGCCACAATAGTCCGCATCACATTCTTGTATTAGTCTCAACAATTTCAAATATGCAATTCGTCTTTATTGGACTAATTCAGCAATTATGCTATAGGTCATGCAAACAATTCCCATTGCAGATACGCACATGCGAAATTTTGAAAAATTCTGTTTTGACTTGCGCTTCATTATTTCTTTTCTCAAATCTACGCAAAGGCAAATTTCAAGAACAATCCATAAAATTAAATGAAGCAAATTCAATTTTGTTCACTTCCTTCTATTATATCACCAATACCGCTGAATATACCACTAAGTCCACCAAGAAGCTCTCCAATCACTCCTGCAACCTGGGTTGCAGTAACACCAGTTCCTGCTGCGCCTAACGCTTCTACAATAGCTACAACCCCTGATACCCCCGACAGGATGCCTCCGATGCCACCAACTATCAGCACGATTCCTACAACTGTCTTATTAGTAATGAAATCATGCAAAGCTCTCCCGACTGTATGCATTGTTCGAGTAAACCAGCCAGCAATATCAATAGCTTTTTGCTTCAACCAGTTCCAAATTTCCGTAGCCTTAGTTCGCACGTTCTGCCATATATCAGCCGCTGTATGCGTCATCCAATCCCAAACTTCCACTGCCTTAGTGGTTGTCCATTGCCAAGCATCAGCAGCTGCTTTTTGACACCATTCCCATGCAGCAGTAGCTGCATCTGTAATACGAATCCAAGCAGAGGAAACAGTATCGACCATTATTCCCCAAACGTTGGAAATTTTAGTGCTTGCCCAATTCCAAGCAGCAGAAGCCTTATCGCCGATCCAATTTAGTCCTTCTCTAATGGTTTCTGCAGTAGTATTCCATGCATTTTGAAGCCACGAAAAAAGCAACCCATCAGAATCTCGTGTTGAAATCACATGGTTGGCACAGTATGAGTACATATTATTCCCAAGCAAATCATGACCCATTAGCGCATCCGCGTTAACAAACCGACCCCACCCCGGATTATAATGCCGGCTCCGCAGATAGTACAGCCCCGTCTCCTCATCAAACACATACCCTCGGTAGCGGAACGGATTGAGCGTCCCCAGCGTCTCCGCCATCGAACCGCTCTTCCCAATCGGCGCACCCCAAGCATCATACACATAGCTAACAACGACATTCCCCGCCGCATCGAGAATTGCAATCACATCGCCCTGCAAGCTCTTGACATACGCATAGGGAACTCCGTTGTACACCACCACTGCCGGGCGATTCTGCGCGTCATAGAAGAAATGCAGCTCATCCGTGCCGGAAGTCATATGCACAACATTCTTGCCGTGCAGCGTGTACTTCGTCGCCACACCGTTGACCGTTTTCTGCACACGCAAGCCGTCTGCGTTGTAGACGAACTCAGCCGTCACACCCGTTTTCTGCATCTTTTGCAGCTGCCGGCCGTTCTGCCAAGTGTACGTCCACGTCCCGTCGCTCAGCGGATTGCCAATCGCATCGTAGCGAATCGCATTTCCGTTGACCGCCGTGAGCTTGTCGCGCCAGTTCGCGTCACCGTATTCGTAGGTAACAGTTTCCAGAGGAGTCGTCGTATCGTTGTAGACGAAGCGTTCCTTTTTCAGGATGTTGCCGCCAAGGTCGTAGGTGCACTTCCAAGTCGTGCCATCCGCACCATAGCGGGTATCGCTGTGGTCGTTGACCTGAATCAGCTGACCAAGCGCATCGTAGGTGTAGCCCGTCCACTTGCCGTTCAGCGTCGCGCTCGCGATGTTCCCGTTGTCGTCGTAGCCGTAGCCGCAATTGTACCCCGGCTGGGTAATCGACGAAACGAGATTCGTCACACTGCCCGTGCCGTAGCCGCCCGCCGCGAAATGGTACTCGCTCGTGAACGTTTTGCTGCCCAGCTTGACCGCCGAGAACGTCGTTCGATTCAGCTTGTCAATGGTCGTCGTGCTCTGCCCAATTTCCTTGCCGCTCGCACTGTACGTCAGCGACGTCGGACGATTTTCGTCATCATAGCCGAATTTCGTCCCGAATTCCTGTCGATTTTCACCCACTTTCTCCGTAAATTCGCTCAGGTTGCCGTACACGTTGTCATACGCAACCTGTCCCGTGTACACGTGCTGATCAGCTTCTGCGGTCTTTACGCGCACCGGACGATTCGCCAAATCGTATTCACTCTGCGTCGTCCGATTCAGCAGATTGTCGCGGACTCGTGCCACCTGCCCCTTCGCGTTGTAGTCGTACTCGTATCGCGGCGCGGTTTCCTCGCCGTACACCACCCCCGTCACGCGGTTGAAGTCATCGTACCGACTGCTGACTTTCGCCCCGTTGCCGTATGTCGTCGCGGTCAGCGTGCCGAAATTCGGCTTCGTCGGATCGTTCTGATACTGGCTCTGCGACAGGGAACGCTGATGAAATGAGGTGACCAGATGGCGGATGAATTTTTCGTCAGATGCAATTGCAAAAATCGAAGGTTTACTGGCGGTAAATCGAGATTTTTGCAAGCAGCAGATGGCGGAAAAGGCATTCGTCAGATGGTTGCCGAATGAATCAGCGTTCCCGTGGTCTGACTCCCGACCTTGACCGCCGTCTGACGACCCAGCGTGTCCTGCTCGAAAGTATACACCACGTCGTTCGCGGCGTTCCCGTCCGTATTGTGACGGATTTCGACCAGATTCCCACGCTGTGCGTCATAGGTATATTCGATGTCAGCAGACAGATTTCCTACTTTTGCGCGTGGAACAATTGACGTGTGCGTAGGGTTTTCTTGACTTCTCCCCTACCCTATGGGTTAGCAAAGTACAAGAAATAGCGCCTGTGAAAAACTGATGTTGTTGCAAATTTTTCTTTCCTTCATTTGCAATATAAATTGTTGAAAAGTTTGCAGACGTTCGCTTGCGAATAGTGCAATACTGTGATAAAATAAAGATGCAATAAGTATAAAGCCTGTTGCATGTCCAGAGAATGGGGTGATGCCAATGGACAGCAATCGAACAGTTAGCTTTTCGCTGGGTGGAATGGCTTTTGAATACGATGAGGAAAAGAATCAAATCAATATAAAAAAGCATGGGATTTCATTTCGCAGCGCAGCCCGTATCTTTTTCGATTATGACCGAATCTAATTTTTCGATGACGCTCACAGCGACTGCGAGTTACGCTATGATACAATCGGCGACACCTCAGCCGGACGAATCACACAAATTGGAGAAATATCAATCGGAAATGCAAACCAATTTTCTGTTGGCGAGAATGAAATTCTCTTCGTTGTATATATTGAAATGGTCATGGTTGAAGAGAATGGAAAGGGAACTGACATAACAAGGTTGATTTCCGCCCGATTAGCAACCGAATTTGAAAGGGGGCTTTATTATGGTAAGAGCTAACGAACTGTCTGCCGAAATGAAGCGCGAGCTTGCCTTCACCAAAGAAGAGCTGGCAGAGTTGGAAGCCGCAAAGAAAATGCCAATTACGTTTGATGCGGATTGCCCTGCAACCACGCCGGAACAAGCGGTTAAATTCAAGAGGGTCAATCCGCCCCGCAGAAGAGCGGATGCTCATATGGCATAAAATATGTTTTGCCGTTAGTAGGCTACACGCAGTCTACTAACGGCTTTTTTATACCGTCACAGTTGCGTGGGTGATGCAGTGCGGCAGGCCGTCAACGCGATTTTCAACGGATCGTCCGCCACAGCCGTCACCGTGACTTCGTTGCCGACCGCACCTTATACAGCGTCTGGTGCAGCGAAGTCCGCCAGCCGTAGCCCATGCCGAACTCGTCTTTGTCGCTGTCGCAAGAATTGTAATAGTGCGTAATCGAGACGGGCAGCCGATTGCCGTTCATCGCGGTGTCCGCGTGGGAGAAAATCAGGTTGCCATTGACAAGGCTGACACTTCCAGTCCCTGCCAAGCCCGCAGACTGATGGTCGTAAGTCAGATAGCTTTCCAGACCCGCAAGGCTCGTGACATCGAACTCCTTCCACGAATACTGATTTTTCACCACGCGGCAGTAGTCCTGATACACGCCGCTGACTTCCGGTCGATTCTCATAGGTGATTGTCTCCGGATCCCAGTCCTTCAGCACTTCCTTGCACATGATGGCAGTATCCGCTGTCGGTGCGTAGACGTTGCGAACGCACAGCTTTGCGGACGTGATGAAATGGTTCGCGCCCAGACGAAACATGGAATCGCTATGCGCAGGAAAATGGCGCTGTCCATGATTTGAAGGACGGCTTCAAAGCGGTTTCCTTCCTCTCGAATCACGAGCTTTACACGGTCGGTCGGCTTGGACAGTACATTGCCGAAACTCAACGGATATTTTCCAAAATCAAAGCGGAATCCGCAGCAAAGGAACGCAGAATCCGTGATATTGACGCGCTGTTTGGCACGATTCAAACCATCCGAGAATTGAAGCCGATTCAGCAGGAATACGAGAGCATCCACTGGAGCGGCAAACGCGAAAAGTACAAAGCCGAACACGGCGACGAATTGAGCCGGCTGCAAAAAGCAATCTGGCTGCGCGAAAAACTCATGAAGTCGCTGGGGCTTGCGTCTCCTCTCGATAAGGAGCAGCGTGCGGCGCTGAAAGCGGAACGTGCACGGCTTGAAGCGGAGCGCGAAGCCCTTCTTCCCAAACTCGAAGAAGTCAAGGGTGAATTGGCGGAACGAAACCGCATCCGATACTGGACGCGCAAGGTTGTTCCCGACGCACTGCCACACGTTTCGGATGGGCGGGTTTCGGTTGAGGACGCGATGGAAACGGCGGTCAATCGGAAAGAGCTGGAGCAGGTCGAGGATGAAGCAGCGCGGATGGCCGCGCATCAGCCGCAGGAACAGGAAAAACAGGAGACGCCCCCTCGGCGTTTACCGCCAGCGGCGGCGAACTTTTCTGAAGGAGCACCACCGGGTATTGTATGATAACCTGCTGAATGCTGGGACGTTGCACGATCATCTTGTGGACATTGAGGAGCAGGCGCAGGGCGATGGCCTCCGCCTGTTTTGTATATAGAAAAGAACAATGCTGATTTACAATGGTATTGTTCCGGGCTTTGTTGACATTGTTCTTTTATTCGGGTATAATGTACTTGTGATTTTATGCGTGGAGGTATCCCCTATGGCTGAAATGATCTCGGTAAGAGAGGCGGCAGTGCGCTGGAATATAACGGAGCGGAGAGTTGCGACGCTCTGCAAGAATGGGAGAATCGCCGGTGCGAAAAAGCAGGGCAATCGTTGGCTGATCCCCGCTGATACGCAGAAGCCGGCGGATCAGCGGCTCAAGACGGGCGCTTTCCGCAAGACGGAGCGCGCGCCGAAGCTGCCCCTGCCCATCGGCGTGTCCAACTACTGCCTTGCCTCGTCGGAATACTACTATATCGACAAGACGATGATGATCAAGGACTTTATCGACGAGCGTCCGATGGTGACGCTGTTTACCCGCCCCCGGCGTTTCGGCAAGACGCTGAATATGGATATGCTGCGCACTTATTTTGAAAAGAGCGACAAGGATACCTCCGTCTACTTCCGGGATAAGAAGATCTGGGCCTGCGGCCAGAAGTACCGGGATTATCAGGGCAAGTACCCTGTGATCTTCCTGACCTTCAAGGATGTGAAGTTCGACACTTGGGAGGAGACCTTTGCGGCCATCCGGGATATTTTCGCAAAGGAGACCCGGCGGCACAAGGAGTTGCTGACCAGCGATAAGTGCGACGAGTACAGCGTAAAGACCTATGCAAAGCTGGCAGACGGCAAAGTCAGCGAGGTAGAGCTGGCTTCGGCACTGCTGGACCTGTCCTCTATGCTGCACAAGCACTATGCCGTTGCACCCATTATCATCATCGACGAGTACGACACCCCCATCCAGCAGGGCTATCAGAAGGACTATTACGACAAGGTCATCCGGTTTATGCGGAACCTGTTTTCCGGCGGGTTCAAGGATAATCAGCACCTGTCCTTCGGCTTCCTCACCGGCATTCTGCGGGTGGCCAAGGAGAGTATCTTCAGCGGGATGAACAACCTGTCCATCAACTCCGTGCTGGACAACAAATACAGCGCCTACTTCGGCTTCACCGCCGACGAGGTGATGGAGATGGCGGAATACTACGGCGCTGCCGATAAGTATGACGAGATTTGCCAGTGGTACGACGGCTACCGCTTCGGCAAGACGGAGATTTTCAACCCGTGGTCGGTGGTCAACTACTTCAGCAACGAGTGCGAGCCGAGGCCCTTCTGGGTCTCCACCGGCAGCAACGATATTATCGGGGAAGTGCTTGCCCAGGCGGATGAGGAGATTTATAACCGTCTGACCTCCCTGGTCAACGGCGAGACCTTCACCACCTTCATCGACACCGGCGTGATCTATCCGCAGATCAAGAGCAATCCCTCCACCATTTACAGCTTCCTGCTGGTGACCGGCTATCTGAAGGCGCTGAAAACCACGCCCTCCTTCAGCGGCGATTTTATGTGCGAGGTTTCCCTGCCCAACCGGGAGATTTCTCTGGTGTATAACAAGGAGATCTTGCAGCGGCTGGAGAATCTGATCCCGCCGTCCACGGCGATTTCCGTTCAGGAGGCCATCTTCTCCGGCGATAACGCACGGCTGAAAGCGCAGATCCAGACGCTGCTGACCCAGTCGGTCAGCTCCTTCGATACTGCCGGGGAGAATTTCTACCACGGCTTTATGCTGGGGCTGTGCGCCCTGCTGGGCGGCGCTTTCGTGACCTCCAACCGGGAATCCAGCGACGGGCGCTATGACATTCAGTTGAACCCCACGAAAAAGGGACTTCCGGGCATCCTGATTGAGCTGAAAGCGGAGAAGAATTGCAGCGATGAAAAGCTGAAAAAGCTGTCCGAGACGGCCTTTCAGCAGATCAACGACAAGAAATACGGAACCGAGCTGACGACCGCCGGGGTCAAAACGATTTATAAATACGGCGTGGCCTTCAGCGGCAAAAAGGTCGAAGTGACGGTCGGATAAGGGACAGAGGTCACACTCTTATTCGAGTGGACAGTAACCACATGGAGGAAAACGTGATCCTCTGTCCGCACGAGAATATTATACTATTTCCAAATGAGAATGCGCCAAGATGCGCCGCGAATTTTTCGCTCTGGCTAACGGGAGTGGAATGCAGCGTAGCAGCGCTACGCTAAATGGAACGACCGGACGCCAGAACGGAAAAGGCGCAAGCAGATGGCGCAGGTGAATCTGGAAATAGTATTATATCAAAATCCAAAGCGGATTTCGATACCCAATGGAGGCGGCAAATGCCGCGCGATTTGGAAGGCTCAGTCGCTACGCTCCTTCCCTTTCCAAATCGTTTTTGTCTCTACCGAAGGTTGGCGTAGATACGACTTTATTATAGTAGCATAGAAAAGCAAGCGATGCGAGGAGTGGGGAAAGAATGGTCTTTCGGCTTGCCATCGTAGAGGATGAAAAGCAAGACAGCGATCTGTTACAAAGCCACATCCATCATTTTTTTACAGAGAATTGTCCGGACGACTCTTTTCAGGTAACTGTATTTGATAATGCAGGCGTCTTTATTGAACAATACAGGCCGGATTATGATCTTATTTTTTTTGGATATTCAGATGCCGGGCCTCAATGGGATGGAAGCGGCTACAGCTCTGCGGAAAAAGGACAGCAGCGTGCTGCTGGTATTTGTTACGAATATGGCGCAGTATGCAGTGAGGGGGTACGATGTAAACGCCGCTGGATTCATTCTCAAACCCGTCAGCTATTATGATTTTCTCATGCGGATGCGAAAATGCATCGGGATTTTGCAGACGCGCGTGGAAGAATACGTGACGCTGAATATGCGGCAGGGCATCATCCGTCTGCCGGCGAGGGATATTTTGTATGTCGAGGTGAATCGGCACATGCTCACCTATCACACCTTTAAGGACGCTGTTCAGGCCACCGGTTCCCTGGCGGAAACGGAAGCGTCTCTTCGGGGGTCCGGCTTTCTTCGCTGCAACAGCTGCTATCTTGTGAACCCGAAAGCGATCCAAGCTGTGCTTGGTTATGATATTCGATTGATCAACGGAGAGACGATCCAAATCAGTCATCCCAAGAAAAAGCAGTTTATGCAGGACTTGAATATCTGGCTGGGGGAGGGAAAAAACCTGTGACAATTTTGAATTGGTGGCTGGATCGCTTCCCCAGGTATGAATTTCTGGTGGAATACTTCCTCTTTTTGATTCCCATGGTGATTCATTTGCCAAGGAGAAAGCACTTTTTTCTGCGGTTGCTTCCCATGCTGGCGATAAGCTTTTTTCTTTCCAAACAGTGGAACAGCACCTGGGCGTCAATCCTGCCGCTCTATATCCTCAGATATTTGATTTTATTCAGTCTGGGGATCGCGGTCACGATGTTATGCTTTGACTGCGATCTGCTGTCGGCGCTGTACTGCTGCGCAGCGGCTTACGCTGCGCAGCACACCTTCAACCGGATTTTCGATCTTGTGATATTATCGACTGGTTTGGAAAAAGGCATCACATATAACGGAGTTTATCTGCTTTTGATCTTCGCGGTGCTTGCCTTGATGGTGTTATCGTTCACGCGCAGGATCAACCGAAATACGGTCAAGTATATGGCGAATCGGAAAATCCTGTCGGTCAGCGGTATGATTCTGGTTTGCACAGTGGTGCTGACCGCGCTTTGGCGGGCGAATAAAGAGGGGCTCAGCACAGTTCAGCAAGTGATCATGGATTTGTATGATATGGCAGCTTGCGTCGGCGCGCTGGTGATTCTCCACAACATTTTTAAAATGGATGAGATGAAGCATGAAGCGGCTGTGATTCAGGAAATGTGGAACCAGGAGCGCAAGCAGTTGGCATTGTCTCAGGAAACGGTACGGATGCTCAACCTGAAATGCCATGACATGCGTCATTTGCTGCGGCTGATTTCCGCCCAGCAGGATGACAGTACCCAACGGGAAATCGATAGCATCCGAGAATTGATCGATGTGTACGATTCCCGGGTGGATACGGGAAATGAGGTGCTGAATCTCCTGCTTTCTGAGAAGGGATTGATCTGTCAGAAAGAAAAGATCCGCCTAAATTGTGTGGCAGACGGGCAGAGGCTGAACTTCATGGAGAAGCCGGATATCTACTCACTTTTCGGCAATGCATTGGACAATGCCATCGAGGCAGTCCGGCAGGTGGAAAGTCCCGATATGCGCATCATCACCCTGACAATCGTCGGCGCAATGGGCATGACCTCCGTCTGTGTGGAGAATTTCTATCAAGGAGATACCCTACAGGTAGAGAACGGCTTACCGGTCACAACAAAATCAGATCAGACAATCCATGGCTACGGAGTCAAAAGTATGCAATACCTGGTGAAAAAGTACCGGGGAGAAATGACCATCAGTATGAATCAGCAGATATTCTCCCTGAAGCTGCTTCTTCCCATGTCGGACTAATGAAATCATTTTATGCGCCCAATCTGCAAGGTTGGGCGTTTTCTATTGCTTTTTTGTCCTTTTCAGCTATGATACAGCCATGAAAATCATGGGAGAAACGAAGGAGGAGAAAAGACCATGAAGCAGAGAAGAACCGGATTATGGCGTACCCTGACGGTTGTGTTCGTCCTGCTCACGGCGTTTACTGTGGCAGGCAGCGGCGTGGCGGGTACATATTCCGCGTTGATCAATTCCACCCTGGGCATCGAAACCAGCCGCATCGTGAAAGCCAACGGTGCTGAGAAAGAAGATACCCAGTATTTCAAATCCGCCTACAATTCCCTGGAAGAACAGTATCAGGCCAAAGCGGCGCTGATTCGGCAGATCGGCCGGGAGGGTACGATCCTGCTGAAAAATGAAAACAATGCGCTGCCTATGCAAAATGGTACTGTACTGGTGCTGGGAGGCGGTAGCTTCATGCAGGCCCTGGCCCATGGCGGCGGCAGCATGAACGCCGCGGACCTGGCCAACGCCACGACCGTCGAGCAGGCGCTTACATTTGACGGCCTGAACGTCATCACCGAAGGTGCGCAGGCGGATGCCGCGTTAGTGGTCATCGGACGTTCCGCCGGAGAGGGCGCTGACATGCCGGAGGGCGGCCTGGCTCTGACTGCCGAGGAGCTTTCCCTGATCGCCCATGCGAAAGCGGCGGCGGGCAAGGTCATCGTTTTGCTCAGCGGTGACTTTTATCCCGAAATGGCTTCTCTGCAGGCTGATCCGGAAATCAGCGCAATCCTGCACCTGGGCAACGCTGGCTACCGCGGCGCTTACGGCCTGGCGGATGTGATCACAGGCAAAGCCTCTCCTTCTGGCCGCACGGTGGAAACGGTGGCTGTGGATTCCCACGCCTCCGCCGCGATGCAGAATTACGGCGACCACAGCTATACCAACGCCTCCAAAATCATGGCCTCCCAGGCGAAGACCTATGTGGTGTACGCCGAAAGCATTTACAAGGACTACAAATATTATGAGACCCGCTACGAGGACAGTGTACTGAATCAGGGCAACGCCTCCTTCGGCGGCTGGAGCTGGGAACAGGATGTGCTGTACCCCTTTGGATATGGCCTGAGCTATACCACGTTTACTCAGGAATTGCAAGGTGTTACCTTCGATGACGCCGCGCACACCGCCGCTGTTCAGGTGAAGGTGACCAACACTGGCGCTGTAACTGGCAAAGAAGTGGTACAAGTATACGGCCAATCCCCCTACACAGAATACGATAAAGAGCACCTGATTGAAAAAGCCGCCGTACAGCTGATGGGTTTTGAAAAGACCGCTGAACTGGCGCCCGGCGCTTCTGAAACCGTGACAGTCCAAGTACCCATGCAATGGCTGGCGTCCTTTGATACGAAGGGCTATGGCACCTATATCATGGAAGCGGGGAATTATTATTTCGCTGTAGGCAGCAGCGCCCATGACGCGGTGAATAACATCCTGGCCGCCAAGGGAGCGAACGTGAATGGCAGCGCCGCCCTGACCTATACCTGGAACCAGGCGGAAACGGATGCCAGTACTTACGCCAAGTCCCTCTACACTGGTGAATCCATTACCGCCAGCTTTCCGGATGCGGACATCAACTACTGGCTGGAGGAAGCGGATCGAATCACCTATCTTTCCCGTCAGGATTGGCAGGGCACCTGGCCCGAGACCATTCAGCTGACCGCCGGGGATAAGCTGAAAGCCGCCCTCAACGACAAGAAAAAGTATGAGAACGGTAAGTACAACGACACCGCCTCCCGCATCCAAGTGTATGACGTCAAGACCGGCGACGGCAGCACCATCCTTTCTGCCGCGATGATGCGCGGACGTCCTTATAACGACGAGTACTGGAACACACTGCTGGATAACCTGACCGTTGAGGACATCGTGGCGCTGGTCGCCAATGGCCGCTACCGTATCAGCGCCGCACCGTCGGTTTCCTTCCTGGAGATCATCGGCGGCGATTCGCCCACCGGTCTCAACATCCCCTACCTGTACAGTAAAGTCGGCGCTGACCGGCAGCCCATCGGGTCTTCCTACATGGTCAGCGACGGCATCACGGAAGAAAAGGTGGATCTGGTGCCCATGGATGCCAGCTTCTACTGTTCCGAACCTACTCTGGCCTCCACCTTCAACAAGGCGCTGGCCCTCGCCGAGGGCGAGATGATGGGAGAAGACAGCCTGTACTGCGGTGCCAGCTTCCTTTACGGCCCCGGTACCAACCTGCACCGCACGCCTTACGGCGGCCGCGCCACCGAATATTACTCCGCCGACCCCGTGCTCAACAGCCTGATTGGCGCGGAGCAGGTCAAGGGCGGCTGGAGCAAGGGCCTGGTGATGGTGGTCAAGCACTTCTCCGCCAACGACCAGGAGCAGAACCGCATCGGCGTGGCCACCTTTGTGACCGAACAGGATCTGCGCGAGAACATGCTGCGCGGCTTCGAGGGCTTGATGACCTACGGCGGCGCGATGGGCCTCATGGGCTCCTACAACCGCCTGGGCGTGCTCGGCACCGCGGCGGAATACGACCTGATGACCACCGTGCTGCGCAAGGAATGGGGCAGCGACTGCTTCGTGATCACTGACCTGAACTCTCCCACCGCCGGTCTGTATGACGGCAACGCCATCATCGCCGCCGGCACCTCCACCATGATGAACAACGGTACCTTCGACGCGGAAAGCGGCTCATACGTCAATACCACCCTGTCCGCGGAAGCCTTCAGGAGCGATCCCACGCTGCGCGTCGCCATGCGCGAAGCCGCCCATCACGTGCTGTACGCCTTCGTCAACAGCTCGGCCATGAACGGCCAGTCCGCAAATGACCGCATCAAAGCAGTCACTCCCTGGTGGCAGCCCGCGCTGCTGGCGCTGGAAATCGTCTTTGGCGCAGCCGCCCTCCTCACCGCTGCTTTGTATCTGTTCAACGTCAATAAAAAGGAGGAAGGAAGCCATGCGTAAGCCTGAAAACGAACGGGCCTTCGCCCTGCGTCTGACCGTGCCCGTCCTGACCGCGCTCAGCCTGATCTTTTACCGTGTGCTGACCGCGTCATCCTTTGAAAGCACTGAAAACGTGCCCTTGGTCACGGTCCTGCTGGCCGCGGCCCTCGTGCTTGGCGCAGTCGCCGCCTTCAAGGATGTGCTCCACGTTCCTTCGTTCCTGACTTTCACTGCTCTGGCCGCCGCCGCCGCGGCCTTTGCCGCCGGACGTGCCAGCTATGTGGCCTTCTATCTCACCGGCGACGTGATGAACACCGGCTTGTCCGTGTTCTTCATCCTCACCTGCGTTGCGCTGGTGCTGGCCGTTGCCCTCAGCATCGCCGCTATGGCAGCCGGCAGCCGTAAAGCCCGCTGACTCATTTCGATTCAACCACCGATACGGTGTTGAAAAAATAAAGGAGGAAAAATCCATGAAGAACCTGTTCCGCACCCTGATCGCCCTGATCGCGATCCTGTCCCTCGCCTGCACCGCCCTGGCCGAATACAAGACCCCCACCACCGACTATGAAGTCTGGCAGGAATACACCCCCGAGCAGAGCATGCAGGAGGATGTGTCCGGCAAGGCCATCGCTTACCAGTTTACCGCTGTGAGCGATCCTGAAACCAGCAAAAAGAACGTTTCCCTGAAGATCGACTTGTATGAAGACGGCTTTGCCCGGATGGCCCAGAGCACGGAAGGCGATGGCGTGACCTATTACTACTACGGCTACTGGACGAACATGGACGACGAAGAGATCTTCCTCGCCTTCACCAGCTACAGCTACGAAGGAGCGACCATCGAAAACATGATCACCCACGGCGATATCCGCACGGTGGACTATACCTACGACCTGACCGAGGAAGACGGTACTTTCACCTTCGGCCTGAACTTCTGCCTGGGCTTTGCCGACGGCGGCCAGTACGTCCGCTCCACGACGGCCACCGGCGGCAGCACCCCCGCCTTCGAGACGGAAGAAGCCTGGCTATCTGACGCTGCCGCTTACTGGGGCGCTGCGAAATAATCAAATCGTTGCTTTGCGGCCTGCTGGAACGAACACGCTCCGGCAGGCCGCTTTTTCAAAGAAAAATGGAACGGAGCGCTATCCTGTGATGTATTTCTTTCATGGCACCAACGAAACGCAGGACAGCTTCATTGGGGACGAACGCGCAAAAAACGCTCTAGACAACATGATCGAAACGGGCATTGCCAAGCCGTTCATCATGGTGTTTCCTACTTACTATTTCGACTATGAAAAGCGCGCGTTTGACCTGGAGCTGTTCCAGGAGGAAATGCGCCAGGATATTATGCCTGCTGTGGAAAGCGCGTACAGCACCTATGCTGAAACGCCGGACGACGCCGGCTTTGCCGTCAACCGGAATCACCGCGCCTTCGCCGGTTATTCCAACGGTTGCCGCGTGTGCTGGTATTCCTTCTGCAAGCTGTTGGACACCGCCTATTATTTCCTGCCCATGAGCAACAGTATTGGCATTCCCACAATCACCGACAGCGTATATGCACAGAGCGATTATCAGGGCAAGTACTTCGTGTACGCCTGCTGCGGCGGCCCTCGGGATGATCTGTCCACCGCCACGGTGAATCTGGTGAACGGCTTGCTCAAAAGCCCGGACTGTTTCTCTTACGGCCTGAATACGGAAGCGGGAAACAATCTTTTCCTCTGTAAATCCAATGGTTTGCATCAGACCTTGACCGGTCGCCATTTCCTGTACAACGCATGGATTGACATTTTGTTTCACTGAGCCGGTGTCAGTAAGCTAAAAAAAATAGAAAACAGCAGCAAACCGATGACTGTCCTTTCATGATTTGTTGATTTTCAAAAGGCATTTCGTTATAATGTATTTGGTAAAGCAATCTGAGCAATATGTATGCTGCGCAGCAGGCAAAGCGTGGAGGGGACGAAATGATACGTGTTGCGATCGTGGAGGACGACGCCGCTGAGCGGGAGAAAATCCAAGGGTATCTGAATGAGCTTTCCCGGCAGGAGCAGATTCAGTTTGAAATAGCGCCCTATCCTTCCGGCCTGAATTTCATCATGGGTGAAATGAAGGGCTTTGATATCGTGCTGATGGATATTGACATGCCCGGCGTGAACGGCATGGAAACTGCCCAGGCGTTGCGAAAGGTGGACCCCACCGTTATTCTGATTTTCGTCACGAACATGGCCCAGTACGCCATTTCCGGCTATGAGGTGGACGCGACGGATTTTATTTTGAAGCCGGTAAACAAATACAGCTTTGCCATCAAAATCAAGCGGGCTGTGGCCCGGACAGCGAAAAAGAATGATGAAGTGATTCAGATCAAGCAGGAGGGCACCCTTCACCTGGTGCCCCTTTCCATCATTAAATATCTGGAGGTCACCGGGCATTATGTGATCTATCACACTGCCCAGGGAGATTTCACCGAATACACCACCCTGAAGGAGGCACAGAAAAAAATCAATCGGCCCCATTTCGCCCAGTGCAATCAAAGCTATCTGGTCAATCTCAAATACCTGGAGGCAGTGTCCCGGGAAACAGTGACCGTGTCTGGAGCCGAGATATCTGTTTCACGCAAGATGCGGCCAGCCTTTCTGAACGCTGTAACGGATTTTCTGGGAGGGAAAAGCCTATGAGCGTCACCCATCGGATTGCCTTCGCCTTTGAGATTCTGCTGGCGGAATTGATTTTTCTGTTTCCTTGCGAAAAGCGGCAGCACTTTTTCTTTCGGTATCTGCTGGGCACATTGGCTACTGTGGCGGCGTCTTACCTTTTCCTTTTCTATATTCCCACAGCCCCGGAAATGCTGATGCGGCTGCTTAGGATCATCCTGGTTTTTTCCACATCCATCGCAGCAATGTGTTTTTGTTTCAACCTGAATTTCCTCACTGTAGCCTCCGCCTGCGCCGCGGGCTACGCGGTGGAGCACCTGACGTTTCAGATCGTTAAGATCATCAGCATGACCACACCGATTTTACCCGATTCCCTGTTTGGTCTGCCCCGCTGGGAGGCAGTGGAATATGTGCTATTCCCGCCCATTTACCTGGTGTTGGCCGCCACGCTGGGGGTGTACTCCGCCAAATGCCAGTGCTTCCGGCGCACGGATCGCCGCCTGACGCTGATCTTTTTCGCCATCGTGATCCTCACCATGGGTTTTACCCGCATCGCCGATGCATTTGGCGACAGCGGCTCAATTTCCGTGAGCCTGTACGCCATCGCTTGCTGCGTGATGGCGCTGGCGGTGCAGCTGATTCTGTTCCATGAAATTGATCTGCAATATGAAAATGACACCATCCGCCTGCTCTGGCAGGAGGATCAGCGGCAGTACGAGCTGACGAAGAAGACCATCGACACCATCAATATCAAGCATCACGATTTGAAGCATCGCTTGGCTGAAATGAATGCCATGCTGTCCAAGGATGATATCCGCTCTATTGAGGAAGCGGTGAACGTGTACGACAGCAAGATCAAAACCGGAAACGAAGCCCTGGATGTGCTGCTGACCAAGAACAGCCTGGTCTGTAAGGAGGAAGGTATATCACTTACTTACACCGGTAACGGCGCGGACTTTTCCTTCATGAGCACCATGGACGTGTATTCCCTGTTCGGCAACGCGGTGGACAATGCCATCGAGGCCGTGCGCAAGGTGAAGGACCCGGAAAAGAAGATCGTGGATATTGTAACGGAGCGCACCGGGGCTATGATCACGGTGGTGGTGACCAATTATTTTTCCGATCAGCTTCAATTCTTTGACGGCATGCCTGCCACCACCAAAAAGGAAGAGGAGGGCTTTCATGGGTTCGGCATGAAGAGTATGAAAATTCTAACGGAAAAGTATCATGGTTGCGTGCATGCCCGCACAGAGGGAGACGTGTTCGTACTCACGATTTGTATTTTTGATGTCCGGTAATCTGCCACTTATTCTGTAAAATCGACGTGATATGCTGTATCACGTCTTTTTTTGTCCGTTTGTGCTATACTTTCCCTGACACAAAGATCTTTCCGAAAGGAAGAAGGGAAGGTACATATGGCAAAAAGAACTGGATTATTCCGGGCACTCACATTTATCATGGCGCTGCTGTTGGCGGTTTCCTCCGTTGCGGGTGTCATGCTGGAACGGTTCCGCCAGCAGGTGGATGAAACCCTGGGCACCACCAGCCAGAAGGTAGTATCCACCGGGGAAGGCACCCTGTGGACCGCATTCACGCCGCCGCAGGAGCTGCGCAACGAGGACGGCACCCTGAACACCCACGCCACGATTCAGCACTTCATTGATTTCAGCCGGGAGCTAGCCGCTGGCGGCACCGTGCTGCTGAAAAACAACGGCGTACTTCCACTGCAAAAGGGCATCAGCGTGAGCCTGCTGGGCATGAAGAGCTACTATCCCATCCTGGCTTCCGGTCAGGGCATGCCCATCGTGGGTTCTATCATCACCCTGGAGGACGCGCTCAGCAAGAACCGTACCGACTTCAGAAACGCCCGCCGCAATGTGCAGCGCAACAACATCAAGCCCAGCTTCAAGAAGCTGGATGACTACGACTTTGAAGGCGCGGAAATGAAGATCAACCCCGTCCCCTTTGAAGCCTACGAGGGATACAGCAAGGAATTCAGCGGCTGGGGCCGGTTCACCTACATCCCCTCCATGCAGTCCTTCAACGACGATATTTCCAAGCACTTCGACGATCCTTCCCTGGAAACCATCGAAAAGTACGCTCCTTCCTTCATGGGCAGCCTGCATGAATACAATGACGCGGCGATCGTTGTCGTCGGCCGCCCCAGCAGTGAAAACGGCGACTATGCCGTGGGCGGTGTATATGAAGGCCAGGGAAATACCGAACCTCTGGAACTGACCACCAACGAGCGGGAAATCATCCGCGTGGCCACCGAAAACTTTGACAAAGTGGTGGTGCTGGTCAACTGCGTCAACGCCATCGAAATTGCCGAGCTGCAGAACAACGACAAAATCGACGCCATTCTGTGGATCGCCCATCCTGGCTCCTTCGGTATGCTGGGCGTGGCGGACGTGCTGGTGGGCAACGTAAGTCCCTCCGGCGGCCTGCCTGACACTTACGCGGCCAAGAATCTGTCCGCCCCCGCCATGGTCAACTTCGGCGATTACAAGTTCACCAACTTCAACACCGACGGCAGCGCCGACACCTCCGTGACCCGCGTGAACAGCCACAGTTACGTGGTGGAAGCGGAAAGCATCTATGTGGGCTATCGCTACTATGAAACCCGGTACAATGACATAGTGTACGGCATGGGCAACGCTGATTCCAAGACAGGCGTGTTCGCCTCCCAGGGTAATTGGCGCTATAATGAAGAAGTGGTGTATCCTTTCGGCTTTGGCCTGAGCTATACCACCTTCACCCAGGAGCTGGTGGGCGACCCCGTCATCAGCCGCGCCGGTCATCACTTCACCATGGACTTTACCGTGCAGGTTACCAACACCGGCTCCGTAGCAGGCAAATCCAACATCCAACTCTACGCCCAGGCTCCCTACATCCAGGGCGGTGTGGAAAAGAGCGCCATTCAGCTGGCAGCTTACGACATCACCGGATTGCTGCAGCCCGGCCAGAGCGAAACCAAGGTGCTGCATGTGGATATGCAGGACGTAGCCAGCTATGATATGCTGCACAAAAACGCCGATGGAACCCAGGGCACCTGGATTCTGGACGCGGGCGACTACTACTTTACCGTGGCCAACGGCTCCCATGCCGCGCTCAACAATGTGCTGGCCAAGCAAGGCAAAACCGTCGCCAATACCAACGGCCTCATGGACGCCGACGGCGACGCCAAAGCAGTGTTCGCCTATCATTACAACGGCATCAACGGCAGCGTGGACGACAACACCTTCGCCGTGTCCAAGAACAACGCCGCGGTATCCAATCATCTGGAATACAGCGACTGGAACTACTACGAGCCCGGCAAGGTAACCCAACTGTCCCGTGCCGACTGGGAAGGTACCTGGCCCAAAGAATACAAGGATATGACTGCCCCTGCCTCCATGCTGGCTGACCTGAATGGCAAGTATTACGAGGTCAAAAAGGATGACGACACCTCCAAGATCGTGTTCGGCGCGAACAACGGGCTGAAATTCTATGATCTGGCCTTCCGGGATTTCGACGACCCCGACTGGCAGAAGCTCATTGACCAAATGACCATCGACGAATGTCTGGGCCTGCTTTGCTACGGCGGAAACGAGTTCCGCGATATTCCCTCCATCGGCTTTATCCGCGGCTCCTTCACCGAAAACTCTGGCAACGGTATGCAATCTGAAATGTGTGACGCCCGCGTGGACGCGCCCTGGGCTGTAAGCAAGAAGGACAACAACGGCCACTTCTATCTGGAGCTGTACGCCACTGCTCCCACTGTGGCTTCATCCTTTGACCCGAGCCTGCAATTCCGCATGGGCGAAGAAGTAGGTCTGCAGGCGCTGATCGTGGGCCTGCCCATCCTGTGGGGCCCTGGCCTGAACACCCACCGTACGGCTTACAACGGCCGGAACGGCGACTACTACTCTGAAGACCCGATCCTCACCGGCAACACCGGCATGGAATTTGCCATCGGCGCATTCAAATATGGCCTGCTGGCTTCTCCCAAGCACTTTGCTTTTAATGACCAGGAAACCAACCGCGGCGGCGTGGCCCCTTTCATGACCGAGCAGCGCGCCCGAGAGGTGGAGCTCCGCGCCTTCCAGATTCCCATGGAAGCGAATAAGTACGACGCCAAAGCGCCCGAATATTGGAACGGTGAAGAAAACCACGACTTTGGCATGCGCGGCATGATGACCTCCTTCTCCAAGATCGGCGGCGTGGAATGCACTGCCAGCGAAGGCCTGATCACCGGCATCGCCAAGAACGAATGGGGCTTCAAGGGCTACGCCGTCACCGACATTGGCGACGATGTGGATCTGTTCGCCGCTGTTGCCAACTCCGGTGTGACTGGCTATGACCTGCGCGGTCGCTTCTCTGAATCCGGCTACGATACCCAGACCAACGACGGCCAACCCATCAGCGCGGAAATGTTTGCGGGCGATGCCAACATCCTCACAAAGATTAAGGAAGCCGCTCACAACACCATCTGGGCCTTCTGCCAGACCAACCTGATGAACGCCTACGATTCCTCCACCGAATTCCAGTCCGTCACCACCTGGTGGCGTGTGGCTTACAACGTCGCCATCCTGACAACCGGTGGCCTGTTCCTGGCTTTCGCAACGCTGTATACCGTTTCCGTGATCAAGAGCAAGAAGGAGGGCAAGTAAGATGTTGAAAAAGCAACGGTTTTCCTTCTATGTGGCTGCCGCGGCCGCCTTGTGCGCGCTGCTGGCGCTGGTTCTCTTCATCGTCAGCAACGGCACCGTGGGTTATCCCATCCTGAACAGTTCCTTGGCCATCTATTGCACCTTAGGCGCTTTCACTGCCTGCGTTTGCTCCCTGCTTGCCCAGATAAAAAACTGGAATGAGCTGCTTGTATCTCTTCTGCGGCTGGTGGCTCTATGCCTCCTTTTCGTGGCTCTGACCGTAACGTTGGCCGACCGTGCGGTGGTGGCTGGCGGCCTGTTCACCTGGAACAGCCTGGACAAGTACGCCTGGAGCGCTTTCTATACCGGCGTCGCCTGCATCGCGTTTCAGGTGGCCGCATCCTTGTTGATGGTGGTTTCCGGCTGCATGAAGCAAGGTGCGAAAAAATAATCTCCCTGTTACTATATATTTGCCCCTTGATTTATGGCAGCCAGCCATAGGCATG
>ERZ1673738.2174-NODE-2174-length-26228-cov-6.682115_pt1 | contig 26228 bp, 21 predicted proteins | sample MGYA00580198_ERZ1673738 | MGnify/ENA primary metagenome ERZ1673738 (study PRJEB41218, sample SAMN15661784) | gut metagenome | host: Homo sapiens | place: Canada: London | collected 2015-08-20/2019-03-30 | study: EMG produced TPA metagenomics assembly of...
TCATGCCCTTATAGGGCTGGAACAAGCCACCGGCTGAGCCGGTGGTTTTGACTTTGCAGGGGATGCGGCAAACAGTTTACCGGCTTTTGCAGCGACGCCCAGAGCGGCAAGCGCGGCGGTGGTTTTCAGAAAATCACGTCTGTCCATATTCGGCTCCTTTGGGGTTATGATTCCTTCTTTGATTCTTCTTCATAGACATCCATACTGCCGTCCGGTTTCCTGTAAAAGCGGAAAAACAGCAGACTTCCTTCAAACAGGAGATAGGTCGGCACCGCCACCATAAGCTGGCTGACCACATCCGGCGGCGTCACGACCGCCGCAATAATCAGGATCGCGACGAGCACGACGGCACGCTGTTTGCGGACCCAGGCGAGATCGACGATCCCGAGGGAAAGCAGGATCAGCAGCAATACCGGAAACTGGGACAGGACTGCACAGGCAAGCGCGGACAGCAGCATCATGGATACAAAACTCTCGATTCCGATGACCGGCTCCATGCCTTCCGTCTGAAAGGAAAGCGAAAAACGGACAATGACCGGCACAATCAGCAGAATTGCGAAAACGGCTCCTGCAACGGCAAGAAAAAAACTCAGAAACAGGGGAGGACGGATTCTTTTCCGTTCCAGTTCGGTAAGTCCCGGCGCAATGAACCCCCATAAATAATATGCAGTGAACGGCAGGGAGGCGAAAACAGCCAGTGTCAGCATGACTTTCAGTTGAATGAAAAAAGGTTCCATCAGAGAGAAATAATGCAGCTTGAACCCTGCGGGAGCCGCATATGCAAGCAACCGTTTCATCACGTAAGGGGCACAGAACCATGCCGGAACGCAGAGAACACTGAAAACTCCGATGATTTTGAAAAGAACTCCGCGCAGGACATCCAGATGTTCCAGAAAGGAAAGTTCCTTTGTGTCGCTCATAAAGGGAGCCCTCCGTTATTCGGAGTCATTTTTTTTATCGTTATCCTTTTTACCCGCCTGATCTTCCAAAGCGGCTTTTTTTTCCGCAGCGTCTTTCAGTTCTTCGGTTTCGTTGATGATCTCATCTTTTGCCTTTTTGAATTCATGGCTGGCACGCCCGAGGGCACGGGCGATTTCCGGAATCCGCTTTGCCCCGAACAAAAGAAGGATGGCGACAAAAATAACAAGAATTTCAGTGAGACCAAGAGACATAAGGATACTCCGTTTCTATCCGCCCTGTCATGTGGCAGACGTAAGAATTTACATGCATAAAGCCGGAAAATCAAGCAGGGACAATTATTTTTCCGACAGATAAAATCTTTTTTGCAGAAAAAATCAGGAAACTATTTTACGTCAACGCTTGCCGGAAAGAGAATATGGATTTGACAAAACTGTAATATGGGTGTAATTTGAAACCAGTTCCAATTACAGATACTGTCAACAAAAACAGGGAGATCGTTACATGAAAACAGCAGTCATTGCATTGGTTGCCGTCGTTGCCGCAGGAAGTCTTTTTGCAAGGGACCTCAATATCAACGGAGAATTCAAACGCCTCAATACGGCGGGGACGGCTCCGCTCGGTTGGGTCAAGAACTATGCAAACCAGCCGAATGTCGGGACATTCAAGGTCGTTCCGGCAAGAGAGACCGGCGAAAATGCCATTCAGGTGACTACGACCACAAGGGAAACCCCCTTCTATACGGCTGTCGCCTATCCGGTGAAGCCGGGAGAAATCGTGAAAATCGAAGCCAAGGTCAAAGGGAAAGGAACTGCCGGAGTCGCTGTTTATCTGTATGACGCAAAGGGCTACATCTTTTCCGGCAATCTGGCAAAAGTGACCGCCACGGATGTTTTCACTGAAGTCGAAGGAAAGCATGTCGTCAGAAATGAATATGAGATTACCAGAAACGGCGTGAAAGTCAAAGCAGTGCCGACGGGAGTCAGAATCGTTTTCTTTGCCGGAACGAATTCCGATATTACATTTGAAGATGTCGAAGCGGAAATTGATGCCGCCAAATAATTTTTAAATCCAGTTTTCAGGAGCACACAGTCGTCCGGACAACAAAACGGCTGTGTGTTTTTTATTTTCTGCTCCGAATGCCGGTTCGCTCGCAAGCGGAATATCATACAGGCGCTTCAGGCATCAGGAGCATTTTCCGTTTTTATCATTTTGATGCAGACTATATCTCCTTTGGACACAGGAGGATTACAGGTATTCGGAAAGCTGCTTTTCAGATGACAGCGCATAGCGGAACAATGAACTGTCTGACTGGAAAACGGGAAAGGAATCCCCGCATGCATCGGAACCCTTTACTGTTGTCAAAAGTATCCGGCTGTACGTCTTCGTTTCTTTAGTCCTGATAGAGTGTGTCCTCATTTGAATCGGAAAGCCCGTACAGTTTTAACTCCTCCTCGTACCTTCTTCGCTCCTCCGCAGGTAACATACCAAAGCATGATGTCATAAGAAGACAACAGGATAAAGATAATATAAAAAGGATTATTCTGCGCGACATATACATTTCCTGCTCCCATACGCATAAAGGACGAGACAGCTATGTCCGTCCCTATCCATATTGATGAAAAAATTGAACGGCAAACACTTGATAAAAAAACGCAGGGGTTCCTGCAACCAGACCCCCTGCGGACAGTCATTTCCCCGAGCAGGATTACGGCTTGACCAAAATCCCGTTCTCCTTGAGGTAATTCTTTAATTCCGGAATATCAATCATATGGAAATGAAACACAGAGGCGGCAAGCAGAATCTGCGCCCCCGCTTTGACCGCGTCAAGGAAGTGCTCCATTTTGCCGGCGCCGCCGGAAGCGACGATTTTCGCCTTGCAGACTTCCGCCATCGCCCTGATGACAGGCAGATCGTATCCGGTCTTGGCGCCGTCTCCCGCCTTGCTGGTCGGCAGAATCACCTGAACGCCGTAACCGTCCACACGCTTCGCCCATTCCAGAGCATCGCAGCCCGTGGCGGTGCGCCCGCCGTCGATATACACCTCATAACCGGAGGGCATCGCCTTGTTGACATCCACGTCAATTGCCACGGTAACTGCCGCAGCGCCGAATTCCCGGATCATGGCGGGAATGATTTCAGGTTTGCGGAATGCCGCGCTGCTGGTCGAAACCTTGTTGGCTCCTGCGCGAAGCACCAGTTCCGCAGATTTTACGTCGGAAATGCCGCCGCCGACCGTAAACGGGACAGTGCAGACCTCCGAAACGCGCCGGACAACGTCCAGCAGCGTGCCGCGGTTCTCCACGGTCGCCGTAATGTCCAGCAGCGCAAGTTCGTCGGCGCCCGCCGCGCAGTAAGCACGCGCACATTCCACCGGATCACCGGCGTCTGCAATATCCACAAAGTGTACGCCTTTGACGACGCGCCCGTTGCGCATGTCAAGACACGGCATGATAAGTACAGGTTCTTCCATTGATCTCCTTCTCCTGTCAGATTAAAGTGCCAGTTCCATTCCGTCGAAACCGACCTCGATTCCATACGGATTATAATGTGCTTCGAGTTCCGCGTGAGTCGCCCTGCCGTTATGGGAAAAATGGTTGATGACGTATCGCGTTTTGCCGTCGACACAGCCCAGAGCTTCCAGACGCCGTTTCGTTTCCAGGACGAATTTCCCGCTCATATGCCCGTCACGGTAGTCCAGAAGCCCGCCGGTGCAGTCACTGATCACCAGATCGAAACGGAATTTCTTCTCTTCCAGGAACTTCCAGTCTTCCTCCGGAAACACTCCGGTATCGTTGGCGATCAGAACCCATTTGTCCTCATAGCGGATTGCATAGATCATCGGTTTTTCCGTCGGCATGTGATTTGCGTGCATGGGATAGAACGTCATATCCTCCTCCGGCAGTTCCACGGGTTCAAACGCCGTGATCAAAACCGGATTCAGACGGAATTTCCCGTAATCGCAGCGGTGTTTCGCGAAATGCACATTCATTGCATCCATCACGCCCGGATTGCCGTAGATGTTCAGGAGATTGCCCTCCGGCACAACCGAAAATCCCGGCATACGGTAATTCAGAAGGCAGGAATAGAAATGATCCTCGTGGCTGTGGGTAATGAAAAGATGCCTGAGATTCTCGGAATGGAGCTGATACTTGAATTCCTGCGCCAGAGTATCCGGTCCGAAATCCACACGGACATGCTCATTGAATTTGTATGCCGTACGCATACGGATGTCTTTTCCGCCGTTTTTCCAAGCTTCCACGCACACCCGGCAGTTGCAGAACATTGCAGGAATCCCTTCCGCCGCGGCACTGCCCAGAATGGTCACCTTTTTCATTTTCAATCCTTTTTTTCTATTAACATTGAAACGAATTTCTTTATTATAAGCGTTCCGTTCCGATTTTCAATCTGATTTCCGGAAGAATCGGGAAAAATCAACGTTCCATTTCAGACCGGTTTCGCCTTATGAATATGGTTCCATCTGAAAAGACGGCAGTAAACACAACGAACGCGGAACTATTTCGGGCCACCCAGATACCGGAAGCCTCTGGGAACACCCGGCCCCAGTTTGCTCCACGCGACGGAGCGGGCGCAATGGCTGCGGATCATTCTGCGGCATATCCAGTAAAGAAGCCCGCCGCTGACCACAGCGACGAGAAGCCATGAAATCGGATAGGAAAGCATCAGGTTTTCCATAGTCCGGTAGTGCGGGAATACGGCAAAAACCCACCAGACACGGAATGCGCAGGCGCCGAGAAACGAGATGACAGCGGACAGGAGCGAGTAACCGAGTCCGCGCAGTCCGCCGCTCGCCACATCCATGATTCCGCAGAGAACATACGTGGTAAAGAGGATCTTCATCCGCAGCATTCCCCACGCGATTACATTCGGGTCCGGGTTGAAGACGGCAAGCAGAAATTCCCCCGCAAAATAAAATCCCAGCCCCATGATCAGGCAGCAGCCGGCGGCGCAGAGAAAACAGCCGTAAAGACTTTTCAGAATCCGCTTGAATTTCCTGCCGCCGAGGTTCTGGGCGACAAACGAAATGGCTGTCTGGTGAAATGCGTAGGAGCCGACATATACAATTCCCTCCAGTCCGAGCACCGCCGTCGTTCCCGCCATTGCCAGGGAGCCGAATGAATTGATCGAAGACTGAATGATCATATTGGAAACGGCGAAACAGGAGCTCTGCACGCCGGCGGGAATGCCGATCTTCAGCATCTCTTTGAAGATCGTGAAGTCCACGGACAATTTTTTGAGCTGAAGGCGGTAGACGTCACGGGCGGAGATCAAGGTTTTCAGAATCAGAAAAGCCGAGATACCGTGCGAAATTGCCGTCGCCAGCGCGACGCCGCCGACGTCCATGCCGCACACGATCACGAAAAAGAGATTCAGAAGCACATTCACGATTCCCGCAATAATCAGAAAATAGAGCGGCCTGCGGGTGTCTCCGACGGCTCTCAGGATGGCACAGCCGAAGTTGTAAAGCATAATGAACGGGATGGCGCAGAAACAGATCCAGATATAGGTGCAGGACATGGGGAGGATCTCTTCGGGAGTATCCATCAGCACCAGCAGCGGCCTGGCGACGGCAAGCCCGGCGATCATCAAAGCGATTCCTCCGTATATCGCAACAGTCATGGATGTATGAACCGTACGGCTCATTCCGCCGGAATCCTTTGCCCCGAAGAAACGGGCGGCAAGGACATTCGTGCCGATGGAAATTCCGATGAAGATGTTGATGACAAGAGAATTCAGGTTCATTGTCGCGCCGACTGCCGCCATGGCTTCATGAGGTGCGTAATGCCCGATTACGACCAGATCGACCGCATTGAAAAGCAGTTGAAGGATATAGGTAAACATCAGCGGCATTGCGAAAAGCACGATTTTCCCAAACAGCGGGCCATGGCACATATCGATCTGATATTTGCTGGTTGTCATTGGTTGTCCTTACCTGGTTGAATCATTTTACATAAAACCGGTAATATAGCACGAGACAACAGAACAGACAAGATAAAGGGAAAGGAAAAGGCGGATCAGCAGGCACCGTGGCGGGTAAGAATCACAAATATGGTTTTCAGGAAAATATAATAGTCCATCCAGACAGACCAGTTCATGATATAATACATATCAATCATGACACGCTGGGGGTAATCGACCTCATTGCGTCCGGAGACCTGCCACAGGCCGGTGATTCCGGGCTTGATCCGCTTGCGCAGTTCATAATCCTTCCCATAATAAGTAATCTCCTCCTCCACAATCGGGCGGGGGCCGATCACAGCCATTTCCCCGGTCAGCACGTTCCAGAACTGGGGAAGTTCATCCAGCGACGTATTGCGCAAAAATCTGCCGATGCGGGTAATGCGCGGATCATTTTTCAGCTTGAAGTAATCATGCCACTCGGATTCCAACTGCGGATTTTCCCGAAGAATCCTGCCGAGACGTTCATCCGCGTCTTCATACATGGTCCTGAATTTCAGCACATGAATTTTTTTGCCGTTGACCCCCAGCCGCGGCGCCCGGTAAAAAACGGGTCCGGGACTGGAAAGCTTCACCAGCAACGCCAGAATCAGGAACAGCGGCAGAAGGACAACGACCGCCGCCGCAGTCAGGCAGATTTCAAAAATTTTCTTCGTGAAACGCGGCATTTTCAGGCGAAGCTGATTCCGTATCTCAAAACCGCCGCGAAGCCCGATGGAAGCAGGGTAAAGCCAGGCAATCGGAAGAATCTGATTGTCGGGAACAAACATGATATGCTGAAAAACTCCAGAGTATTCACGGAAAATCCGGTTGGCAAGCGGCAGCGGCAGGCAGCAGACAACATATTCCACATGCCTGTGCTGCGCCACTGATCCCGCCATGGACAACGGTCCGAGAACCCGGTATCCGCCGATCATTTGTTTCTGTTTCCGCGGGTCGTCATCCAGAAACCCGATGACACGGAATCCGTAATAGCAGCTTCCCGTCAGTTCCCGGCTGACGATCTCCCCCGTTTTTCCGGCTCCGGCAATCACGACGTCAATCAGCCCGAAATTCAACTGCTGCATCAGGAAACGCACAAGAAAACGGCAGACAGGGAGCAGAAGAATCGTAAATCCCATGCTGAAAAACAGGACACTCCACGGCAGATGCTCTCTCTGTCCGAAGAAAAAGCGGCAGATGAAAAGCAGGAAGTAAACATTGAAAACGGACAGGGAAATCCTCCGTATCTCTTCAATTTTATTCAGGCAGATTCCGGGATAAAAGAAACTGCCGTGGTAGACACGGAAAAGAGCATTGTAAATCAGGAACAGGAACAGAAACGGCAGAGTTTCACGGCAAACGGCGCCGAAGTCGCAGACGCTTCCTGCCCACCGGGAATGAACGTATCCCGTCAGCAGAAAGATCCCTGAAACACAGGCAATGTCGCATAACGCCAGAAGACATACGCGAAGCCGTTTGCCGCCTGCCGGAAAATGAACGTGTGAACTCCGATGTTTCATTCCTGTATCTCCTGAGGGTTCTGCCTGTAACGATACACACTGAAATAAATTTTCTTACGATTGTCTTCCGGAGAAGAATAGAGGCGGCTCCACTGCTGCGGAGTCATCTTCATATCCTGCGGAGAGAAAAAATGCCCCGGCGGTTCATTGCAGAAAACATAGGCGCAGACACTTCCGGCAAGGCGCTTCCTGATTTCATCCGGAGTCGTGAATTTACGCCCCCCCTCTTTCCATGTCTCCACCGGCAGCCCCAGATAAAACTGAAGTCTTGCCGACTCTCCGCAGAAGTCGAAGAACCTTGCTTCCTCCATTTGCCCCGAATCCGCTTTGACAAGGGCGACGCTCTCCGGGATGCACCCGTCATACCGGTTGTATCTCAGGAACTTGCCGATACAGATAAGGATGATCGCCAGCAGCAGAATTCTTCCGGCAAGGCGCATATGGCGATGCAGAAAACGGAAACAGCGGTTCGCAGGATGAAAAAAAGCGGCGGTCAGAAACGGCGTCAGCCGGTATGCCGCATATGCGCTGAAACCGACGCCGGCATAGATGAAGATCGCCGCATAGCGCGCAGAAAGCATGGTAATGCAGCAGCGCCAGGAAAACATGAAAACAAGGGCAAGCGCAAGCGGCAGGAAGAAGCGTTTGCGGTAAGGCGGATTCAGAAGTGCCAGAACCATCCCCGCCGCCATAATGTAAAAGACGGGCTCGAACACAATCCGCGATGTTTTTATGAATGTATCGGACAACATGACACTCTCCTAAATCTTCTGTATCGATATCCGCTGAATCCGTTCATTATAGGCAGCGGCAGTCTGCGGCAGGACTCCCGTAAGCAGGGCAATGGCAAGCGCCGATATCAGGAATGTCCCTCCCCATACGGCAAAGTTCGCCAGAGCGGTTTTCAGGGAAATGGAACGGACAGCCGGAGCAATCAGGAAACAGGCGACGGTCAGCGGCACGAGTTCCAATATCTCATAACGGACAAACAATCCGAATGCCAGAAACAACGCGCTGAAACACCATCCCTGCCATTTTCCCGACCGGATACCGTAAAGGGCAAAAAGAACGGCGGAACCGCCGGTAAACAGGTAAAGGGTGTCGCGGGTGACGTCTGCGGACAATCCGATCGCGGACGGATGAAACGCCATCAGGAATGCCGCCCCCAGCGCAATCTCCCTGCAAGAGGTAAGCTGCCGGAGAATTCCCCACGCAACCAGAGGAAGCAGGCTGCCGAAAACAAGGTTGACGGCAATTCCCGCGGCATGGAGACTGAGCCCCGTATAAAAAAGCATCTTCATCATCCAGGGCAGCAGCGGCAGGTAGGCATGGCGGGGATAATCCCCTGAAACCGCCCATTGTTCCGCCAGCCGGATGTAAATTGTCCCGTCCCGTGAAATGAGAGGTTCCAGATGAAACTGCAGAAGCCGCATTCCGAAGGCAAGCAGTACGGACGAAACGAGAAGCATGACGTAAACATTCCGCGGCAGTTTCCGGTTTCCGGCATCCGCCATCCGGAGCAGCAAAGTTTTTTTCTGAGGCTTTTCCATACCATTCCCTATCTGAGCCGTTTTAATGCGAGAGTGAAATTCTTCCGGAACGCCTCACGGGAAAACTTCCCCGCCTGTCTGCGGCAAAGCGCGGAGTCCCATGAAACAGATTCAAAATGCAGAATCGCCTCCGCAAGCGCTTCCGGACTCTGCGTATCGAAAAACAGCCCCGTTTCATTCTCTATGACACTTTCCAGCGCACCGCCCGCTCTCAATGCAATCACCGGTGTTCCTGCGGACTGCGCCTCCACGGGGACAATTCCGAAATCCTCGATTCCCGGAAAAAGCAGAGCCCGCGCCCCCGCATAGAGACGCTTCAGTTCCTCTGCGGAAACCCGTCCCGTAAATGTGACATTGCCGCCCGCAAGCTTCTGCAACACTTTTTTCATCGGCCCCTCACCGGCAACCACCAGTTTGCGCTTGAGCCTGCAACATGCCCTGACGGCAAGATCAGGGCGTTTGTAGTGCGTCAGTTGCCCGGCATACAGATAGTAGTCCTCTCTTTTACCGGTTCCTGCCTGGAAAAAGTCCGTATCGACCGGCGGATGAACAACGACGGCGTCCCGACGGTAAATCCTCCTGATCCGCTCTCTTACAAACTCGCTGTTGGCAAGAAACGCATCCACGCACTCCGCCGACTTCAGGTCATAGTTCCTGAGATACGGCGTGAAAAGTTTCATGGCAAGCTTTTCCGCCGGACCGGCACAGTTCCAGTATTCCCGGTACATGTCCCATAAATAACGCATCGGAGTATGGCAGTAACAGAGATGATACGCATTCCGCGGCTTGCGAATACCCTTCACCGGACCGGATTCACTGCTGATGATCAGGTCATAACCGGAAAGGTCCCAGCGCCGCAAGGCAAGCGGCATCAGGCAGAGATACTTCTGGCAGCATCGGCGCGCAAAAGGCAGTCTGCCGACCATGCTTTCCGTAATCCTGTGCTTTCTGAAAACCGCACTCATATTTTCCGGACGGCAGGCATGGGTGAAGATATCCGCATCGGGATACATTTCCGCAAGCTCGGCAAGGAGATTTTCCCCTCCCCGCATGTTGATCATCCAGTAGTGCAGCAGTGCAGTTTTCATGGCAAAACCCGTTACGGTTCACGAATCGCTTCATCAAGAGACTTGATCAGCGGATGAATGATATATTCGATCACGCGACGGCGTCCGACCTTGATTTCGCATTGAGTTTCCATTCCCGGTATCAGGCGGAATTTCTCCGTAATATTCTTCAGCTTCCCCGATACGGTCATCTTTGCGCGGTAGTAGGCTCTGTTTCCGCCCTGCTCCTGCTTCTGAAGCGTATCTTCGGAGATATCCACGACTTCCCCTTCCAGCGTGCCGTGTTTCTGGAACGGGAAAGAGTTCAGTTTGATTCTTGCCTGCGCTCCTTTGTGGATCCTGCCGATGTCTTTCGGAGCGATTTCCGCCTCCAGCTCAATCCCTGCGTCGATCGGAACCAGCGTGACCAGCGCCTCCGCCTCCCTGACCGCCGAACCTTCCGAGAAAGAAGCGATTTCATGCACAACCGCTTCACACGGGGCGCGCAGATAAACATAGGTGGCAAGCTGACGCTGTTTCTGATATTCCATGAGCGTGCTGGTCAGTTCGCGGCGGACCTTGACCATCTCCTCCGAGATTGCCTTGCGCCATTCTTCCATGAAGGAATTGCGGCTGGCGATGACCGACTGCTCCTCATGTTCCAGTTCCTTCAGATTGTTGCGGAGACGGTCCACTTCGACCTCCATCTGCATACGCGAAATTGAGATCTCCAGTTCTTCCTTGATGGAGGCAACCCGTTTTTTCTGAAGATCGGCGATGATGTCTTCGATCTGCTTGATGGCTTTCAGGCGTCCGGTCTGCGTCTTATGGCTCTCGCGGGTCGTTTCCTGCTGTGCCTTGCAGCGCTCGATCTCCTGCTTGAAGTAGTTCATCCTCTCCTTGTAATAACTCCGGCGCTGAAGATAGATGGCGTGCTGCCAGCGCTGATCGTCCTGATCCTTATCCTCGATCTTGTATTCCTTGTCCGTGAATTCCGCGTACAGACGGTTGAATTGCGCCGTCAGGGTGGCGACTTCCCGCTCAAGACGCTCATTTTCCGCCTGATGGATCGTCGGATCGAATGTGATCAGTATCTGATCCGGCTTTACCACATCGCCGACCTTGACATTGATCTTCTTGATCACGGTCCGCTCAAGCGGTTTGATCGTGATGTTCGGAGTGCGGGAAACCAGTTTGCCGGGAGCCTCCACAATGACATCGACCTCCGCCAGGGATGCCCAGATGATGGCGGCAAGCATGACAATGAACGGCATCCAGACACAGAAACGTATTGCGAAAGGCAGACGCTCATTTTTCAGTTCCAGCGCATCCGGCTGGAATTCCACCATTTCCTGCGGTATTTTATCTTCTTTCATCATTCTTCATCTCCTCTCATCTGCTGTGTCCAGAATTCCCGGTAAATGCCGGGCTGCGCCAGCAATTCCCTGTGAGTGCCGCAGGCGGACTGTTCGCCGTTGTCGAGCACCATGATCATGTCCGCATGGCTGACGATACTTAAACGGTGTGAAACAATCAAAACGCTCCGCCCCCGCGCGATGGCTTTCAGATTCTTCTGAATCACCGCTTCGCTTTCGGGGTCCAGAGCACTGGTTGCTTCATCGAAGATCAGGACCGGCGGATTGGTCAGGAGCGCACGGGCGATTGCCAGGCGCTGTTTCTGCCCCCCGGAAAGGTTCGACGCATTTTCTTCAAGCACCGTGTCATAACCGCGCGGAAGTTTCTGGATGAACTCATCCGCACCGGCAAGCTTCGCCGCATAAAGAATCTCCTCAAGCGTGGCATTCTGCTTTGTAAGGCTGATATTCGCCCGGACCGTGCCGCTGAAAAAGTAGTTTTCCTGAAGCACCACGCCGATGCTCCGGCGCAGATGCGCCTTATCAATTTCACGGATATCGATTCCGTCAATTTTGATCAACCCCTGCGAAACGGGATAAAGCCCCTGGAGGAGCTTGGTCAGCGTGGTTTTGCCCGAACCGGACCTGCCGACAAAACCGATCGTGCTCCCTTCCGGTATCTTCAGAGAAAAACGCTTGATGACCTGGGGCAGGTCCGGACGGTATTGAAACGTAACGTTTTCAAACTCGATCCGTCCTTTCAGCGGGTTCCGGACTCCTCCGCCCGCCGGCTCCGGAGGCGTGTTCATCACGACACCGAGCATACGGACCGAAAGTGCGATCTGCTGGTATTCATGAATCAGCCCGACCATCTTCACCAGCGGCCCGGTCACTCTGTTCGCAAGCATCTGAAACGCAATCAGGGCGCCGATGCTGATGGCATGGTTGAAGACAAGGTGCGCACCGTACCAGATCACGCAGATCGTCATCATCATTTCAAGAACCTGGCTGATGCTCTGGGCGGTCATGGAGATTTTACCGACGCGGAAATAGGACTTGATGGCGTAAGCCGTGGAATCGTCCCAGATCTTCTTTTCGACCGGTTCGAGCGCCAGCGACTTCACGGTCTTGACTCCATGTATGGATTCCACCAGCATGCTCTGGCGTTTGCCCTCCGCCTGATAAAGTTCGTCAAGACGGCGCTGAAACGGTTTGATGAGGCTGGCGATCACCAGAGCCATCAGGAAAGAGAATCCCAGGACAACCAGTGTCAGCTGCACGCTGTAAAGCAGCAGGAACGGAATGAAAATGCACAGAGCGAACACATCGAGAATCGTGAAAAAAAGATTGCCGGAGAGAAATCCCCGGATTTTTTCCGTCTGCTGCATGTGTTTCAAAAGAACTCCGGACGGAACCCGTTCAAAAAAGTCCACGGGGAGACGCATCAGATGAGTGAAAGTCTTGGTGGCGGTCGAGATGTCGATTTTATTCGTTGCGAACAGCAGCAGATAACTGCGCACATAATTGACCAGTCCGTTGAAAAGCACCGCCAGCAGGATTCCGATTCCCAGCACATTCAATGTATTATATGCCTGATTGACCAGCACCTTGTCTACGACAATCTGGAAAAACAGCGGCACGATCAGGGAGAACACCGTCAGCATCGCCACCATCAGGGCGATTTCACCGAATATGCCTTTGTTCTTGATGAATTCCGGAATGAACCAGCGCAGGGAAAACGGCTGTGACTCGTCAGAAAGCCTGTAAGTCTTTTTCAGAAGAATGAAACTGCCTGTGTAATCCGACTCAAACTGTTCCCGCGCCAGAAACGTAAAATGGTTCGGAGCATCATGATTTTCAGATTCAGGGTCAAGGAGAACCGCCTCCTCCTGTTCGCCGTTCTTGCGGAACCCGCAGAATACCGCATATTTTCCGTTGTTCTTTTCCGCGATCACCGGAAAAATGCTCTGCCCTTTCTCCAGTTTCTCCCATGTGAGCCTGAGCCGTTTCGTCTTGAATTCATAATCCGAGGCAATCTGCCTGAAAAGCGAATCCCTGACCTCCTCCTCTCCGACGGCATATTCGTGCATGATACGGCGAAGATCCATCTGGGTATTGTTGTGTTTGGCAATTGCCGCAAGGCAGAAAAGACGGCTGTGCCTGGCGGCATCCACCTGTGCCAGATTGCGGAAAATGATCATGGCTCCGCTCATCCGTTCCTCCAGTTGCGATTTTGGAACCGCAATGGTTTTCTGCTTCGAACCGACTGCCGGATCAATGATCGTCACCGTTTCCGAACTGACAAACTGCCGGCTGTTCGCCATCAGAACCCATGCATCATTTTTCAGCCGGACCAGAACCGGGCCGGCATAAGTTTTCAACACTTCCGCATCCGTGAGGAGCTCCGCTCTGAGCTGTTGTTCATTTGAGAGAGCAAGAAGCACCTCTCCCTGATTTTCCAGATATTTCTGTTGCAGTTCAACAGTAATCAATGCTGAAAAATTAACATTCCGGCGGTATTGCGAAAACAATATCTGCAAACATTGAAGTCCGCTGAAGTTATTTTCCTGTTTCATTTGCGTTCCTTATTTTTATCTTATATCAATTTTTCAAATCACAAGCATCGTTCCCAGGTTACGCAGGAACCCGGATTTCAATACACCGGCGGACAGCAGCGTATAACGCCGCCTCCAGAATCCCTGGCGGGCAATGGTGGCAAATGCACGGACATGCTCCGCACGTTCCCGGTCCAGCCTGTCGCCGTAACGCTCAAGAAAAGCTCCCGCCTGCGTCACATTCCGCAAAAAACGCGCCCGGACCGTTTTCAGCCCGCGCCTCATCATCCGCAGAAGATAACGCACGCCATAAGGTTCGATTCCGAAAACATTATTGCCGTGCTGACGGTAAAACATGGTCCCGCAATCCAGATAGACGATTTTCCCGAATGCCGCGGCGCACAAACTGAGCCAGTGATCGTGCATCACCGCCTCCGGGGGGAGAGGAAATGCAAGCGATGCAGTCGCACGGTTTATCATGATGGTGCAGGCGGAAGGGACATTCTGAGTCAAAAGCCGCTCCAGAGAACAGAAAGCGGGGTTGATCCGGGCATAATTGTAAAAGGAACCGGACAGACAGAACAGATTCCGGTCCGTAACGCTCATATCGGTAAACACCAGAAGCGGAGTATCGGCTCCATACAGCCGTTCCGCCTCCTGCATTTTCCGCAGAGTGAGTTCCACCTTGCTCTTGAACCAGACATCATCCTGATCACAGAACATAAGGTACGGGGCGGAACTCTGAAGATACAGTTCGTTGACCGCCTCCAGAACACCGACATGCCGGTGAGACGGAAGCAATTCCGCAGGGAACGGCAGTTCCGGCAATCGGTCCAGCCGAACCCGCGAACCGTCATCGCGCACAAGCAGGCGGAAATCCATCAGGCTCTGCTCTTTCAGGGAATCCAGCATTTCCGGAAAGTAAGCCTCTCCCTCATAAAAAGGAAGGAGAATGTCTATTTTCGCCCCGGAATCAGACCTCATCAGTAACCTCCCCTTCCCTGGGGATCGCCTTGACCGCGCACAGACAGCAGCACTCCGCACATTCTCCAGGCAACGGCGCAGCCAGAAACACCTGCTGATATTTCAGCTCATTGACAAGACATGCAAAAAACTGTTCATGATCGAACTCTTTCCTCGGGACCGTGAAAAAGACGCGGCTCCCGTCATACAGCAGTCTCAGGCTGTGTTCCAGTTCGCATTTCAACCGCTGCGGATGCCGTGCCGACAGGGGAAGCACAATATAATCAAACTTGCCGGACTCCGCCAGAACAGTTTCACCGAAACGTACCTGCCCGAAAGAGGCAAGTTCTTTCCGCATATCCTCCGCCGTACGTTCCATGAAGACAGCGGCGCCGTCATGCGGCTGACAGCAGCGGAATGCCGCAAGGGCGAGCCGCTCCGCAGAAACAGCCGTTTTTGCAGACAGCGGAGATCTTGCCGCTTCCGCCAGAGCCCGTCCTGTCTCAAGCGGACGGAGAAGTCCGTCCAGCCGGATTTTATGTTCCTTCGCCTCCGCAAACAGAGAATCCATCTGCCTCTCGATTGCATCCGGCGCATAATTCTGCTGCAGGAACCTGATCCCGTTGCAGGAAATCTTCTTCCACAAATCTTCATCGGTCATCAGCGCCGCAATCGCCTCCGCATACTCCTCCGGGCTTGACGCGATCATGATATTCTCCCTGTCCTTCATTCCGGTGCCTTCGGTTCCGAAACAACTGCTGACGCAGGGAACGCCGTATGCCATGCTCGAAGCGACTTTCCCTTTGGTCCCGGCGCCGTAACGAAGCGGCGCCACCGTGATCTTCGCATGGTCCAGGCAATCCCCCAGATTCTCCACAAAACCGAGGAACCTGATCTTCGGAGATTCCGCCACGCACTGATATTCCTTCTTTTTGAAAATGTCATTGCGCAAAGCCTCGCCGATCACGTCAAGAGTTCCGTCAATGCCCCGTTTTTCAAGAGCCGGAAGAATTTCCTCGACATAAAATTTCAAAGCATCCAGATTCGGCGGATGGGCGCTGCCGATAAAGACAATACCTTCGCGTTCCCTGAAGGATTCCCTGCATCCGAAGACCCTACGCGCCTGCGGGATATGCCGGATGCGCTTCATGCCATACTGTTCTTCCAGCATCTTCTTCTCATCCGAACTGATTACAATCGTCATATCGGCGCGCGCCATCAGGGTAATTTCCAGTTTTTCCGTCATCAGCGCTCTCCGCATTTTCTCTTCGGAATGACTCAGTTCCGCTTCCCGCCGCTCCCGGACGAAATGCACATCGACCGTATCAAAAATATATGCCGCCTGCGGAGCATAGCGCCGGATCAGACGGTCGAAACACTGCGCCTGATAAACACGCGACACAAACACATAATCAAAAGTGCACCCGTTATCCCTGATATATTCCCATATACGCCGCTGAGGCGCGTAGACACATTCCACTCCGGCACGAAGCAGAATCGCGGTATATTTCCCGACATACCCCGGAGTATATTCTCCATGAAAGACAACGTCATACCCGCGCTTGACCATATATTCCATGAAAAAGACGGCGTCCATTCCCCCGGAACCACGGTCCGCCATCGGGACTTCCGCATCAATGTAAAGAACTCTCGGACGTGAAAACCGGTAGGCGCGGCGCATCTCATCCACAGAACCGTACAGAGAATTTTCACGCAGATAAGCGCTCCAGCGTGCAAGGAATGTCCTGCGGTTCTTTTCACAACCCGTATTCAGGGTATCTCCATAGGAAGCCATCTCATGATGAAGGACCTTGGAGAGCGGCATGACATAATTTTTCCAGCCGTTCTTCCTGAACTTCAATGCAAGGTCGGGGTCTTCGAAATAAGCCGGAATATAAACGGGGTCAAAACCTCCCACCGACTCGAAACGGCGGCGGCTGACGATAATGCTGGCGGCGGAGGAGAAATCGACCTCGCGGAAATAAGTAAATTCCGGATGCATGGGATCGATGCCGCGTCCCAGCGGAATGATTTCACCGTTCCCGCAGATGAGGTTGCCGCTCTCCTGAAGCCTGCCCGTATGAAGATGAATCAGTTGGGAACCGATCATGCCCGCCTCGGGGTGATGATAAAGCGCAACAGCCAGCTCGTCAAGCCAGCCGGGAAGCACTTCGGTATCATTGTTGAGGAACAGCAGATACTCTCCGCGCGCCTCCTTCGCACCACGGTTGGCGGTCCGCAGAAATCCGAGATTCGACTCGTTGCGGATCACCCGGATCCCCGGAAAATCATGCGTCAGAGACCTGATGTTTTCTTTCGAGGCATCATCCACAAGAATGACTTCAAACGGAACTCCGGTTCCCGCGGAATAGATCGAATTCAGGCATTTCACAGTCAGTTTCAAATTGTTGTAAACGGGAATAATGACGCTGGTCAACGGCATATCGCCGGGAATGCGGAGCCCGGTATCGGCATCCGGGCAGAGATACTTTTTCAGCTCCTGCTGCCTCATGAACTCCTGATAGTTTTTCATGTTCCGGAATGCAGCGCCGAAATGTCCGTATACCCAGAGTTTCAACTGTTCCCGGGTATGATACCTGAGCGGCAGCAGCCGATCTACCGCTTTCAGAAACCGGTAAAGGAATCGGCAGGTTCCCTGCACTATGGAGCCGGTAAAATCGCAATATCTCCGCATCCACCGGAAAGCCCTGCTGTTTTTCAGAGCGCCGATCTCGTTTTCCAGAGAAGCGCATTTACTTTCCATGAAGCTGATATGACTGCGCAAGCCGTAATTCTCATGTTTCAGCACGGAATTGACATATTCTATTTCGTTGATTTTATCTGTCTTGGATTTGATTTCCAGATGACAGTCTCTCATGTTTTCGAGTTCTTTTCCGCATTCCGCCAGAGCTGTCTGCAATTCCGACCTCTGTTTTTCGGCAACGGCAAGATTCTGATTCAAAGCGGAATTGTCAAGCAGCAGCCTCTCTTTTTCCTTCAGAAGATCTCCGAGCTGTCCTTTCTTCTCCGCAAGGAACTCGTCAACCGTTGCGATATGCTTGAAAAGCCTGTCCTTGTCTTCCTGGAGGGAATGGATTTTTTCTCTGTTTTCCTCCTGCCGTTTCTCTGCGGATTTCAGTTCCCCGTACAGATATTCCGACTTCGCGCATTCTTCTTTCAGGTCCCCGCTCAGTTTTTCGTTTTCTTCCGTTTTCTTCAGAATCTCCCCGTGTATTCCGAACTGATTGATGACGGCTTCATTATCTTCATAATATCCCCTCCCCGCATCATAATACGCATCAAGATAACAGGAATAAGGAATGCGGGGCAATTCCCCGTCGGAAGCCAGAACAAAAGAATATTGGGTATCGCGAAGACTGCTCTGCCGGACAATGTCCTTCTGAGGAGTCTGCACAAAAAATTCCGGCTGTCCGTCTCCGGTAATGATGGAGTTGAAGAAGGCATTCTGGGAAAAGACCCTGTTATGCAGGAAAAGCCCGTTCAGCATTTCTTCCAGTTCCGCCTGTTCCAGTTCGTTGATATGGAAATCATTCACGCCTTTCCCGTGATAGGCGTCAAACGGGGTCTTGTTGGGAGAGGAAATGATCAGAAGCCCTCCGGGAACGAGCAGACGGTGCAATTCTTTCAAAAACAATGCAGGCGAAGGAATATGTTCAATACTTTCAAAAGAAACAATGGAATCAAAACTGTGATCAGGCAGAGGCACGGCGACGGCATCGGCGCAAAGGAAAGTCAGATTCTCTTTCCTGTATTTGGCTTTCGCGGCTTCGACCACCTGCCTGTTCAGGTCCACCCCTGCTACGGAAGCGGCTTTCTGCGACAGCATGAAACTGCCGTAGCCCTCTCCGCACGCAATGTCCAGAACCCTGCGCCCGGCAATAAGCTCCGCTGCCACTGCATAACGGTGCATGCTTTCAACTCCGGTCACACGGCTCTCCCCGGGAATATACCGCTCTCCCGTGCGGGGCAGAATACTTTCCTCTGCAAAACTGTTTAAAAAGATATCATCATGATCCGGCATATTATTTCTCTCCTGTGCGCAGACGTGCGATTCTGCGGGTGCGTTGATACAGACGTTTCAAAAATGCATGTGTTGCAGACGGCATATAACGCTTTGCCTGCACTTTGAACCATGCTCTGCTGAATCTGGAAAGCTGTCCGGTCAGGTGCCAGACGGCAAGAATGAAATTCTGGAAATTACAGGCATTCAGATTCAAAGCACAGCACGTTTCCTTCAGCATGAAATGCACATTATTCAATTCGACTCTGGCATAGTCATCATTCAAGACCCATGCACTGTAAAAACCGTCATGCTGAACAGCAAACGGGCGGATACGTTCCAGAGCATGCAGGAGAGTCCCGTCATCCGCGATCGGTTCTTTCGGAAAATCTTCATACTCCCATGGATACGAAAGCATTGTCTTGTAAGCCTCCGCCCGGAACCAGAAAAAGGAACCCAGCGGGGCGACAGGTTCTTTCATCCGGTCCGGCATACAGCGCAGTTTCAGCCGTTCCGCCAGTTTCAATGTTTCCGGATAATTGATGCTCCATGCGTCTTTCAGGGTAAAGAAAAACGCACCGTGTTCAGGATAAGGCGGCATTAACATTCCCAGACGTGGGTTCTCGTCAAAAGTCCGGACGATGTTTTCCACGTATTCGCGGGAAAAGAGCATATTTTCAAAACATTTGTCCCTGAAGTTCAAACCGATTGCCTGCGGTTTGACCTGTCCGGCTTTCTTGTCATGCGCAAAACAGATGTAATCATACTCCGGCACTACGGATTTGAACTCGACCAGAAGAGTGCCGAGATCGCGTCCCCGGTTCGGCACCACATGAACCTCCAGTTTTCCTCTGGTCAATCCCCGGCAGGCTTCCTCAATCTCCGCCTTGTTCTCCGCACAGGGAGTTGCAATATAAAAATCTGTATTCTCCGGAAGATTCGCAAGAAAACGCCTGCAATATCCGATCTGATCCCTGAAAAACAGGTGAAAGATCAGCGCAATCCGGCTTTTCGACGGGCCCGCGCTGAAACGGGACGGCAGAATATAGTTCAGGTTCAGTGAACACTTCAGATCCGCCATATTGCAGGTGCGCAGCAGATTCTCCCAGATCATATCAGTATCATATTCACAGTGATCACGGATATATTCCAGAGTCTCCCGGCAGTTGCTTCCGTCCGTCTCCGATAAAATGTCATAGTAATTCTGGAAAAACATTCGCCTCTTGATAATCGGGCAGCGCCGATTTTCCACCAGTTCCCGCGAACACATGACCAGAGGCTGTGTGGAAACATTCACCAGGTCATCCGTATTGACATAAGTATCCCAGCGGAATCCGAGATCCGCAAACTTCTTTGTAAAGACGGCTTCGTATTTTCCGATCGCCTCCGCATAGTTCCTGACCGGCGTCATGTTTTCCCAGAAATTCCGGTATGCCTCCGACAGAAACAGGGAACGCCGGACCACGATGAAATTGGATTGCAGATGTTCCGGAATGAAATTATAACAGATTGTCCCCCAGGGATCATAGTCCACCCGGTTGAATTTGGTGATTCCCCAGAAATCAAGGTCCCGCTTTTCCATGGCGGAAAACATTTCCGAAAAGGGGTAGAGCGGTCCGAATACCGTAAAATTGCACAAGACCAGCTCCTCGTATTCCGCCAGTGTGTTCCAGCCGATTTTTTCCAGAGCCGTCTTATATGCCCAGACATCGTATCCGCTGTTTTCCCGGACGATCAGTTCCTGTGTATGCTTCGTCAGCAGTGTACGGCTCCCGGCAGTCAGAATGCCATTGCAGACAATCATCAGACGATCCGCATTCTTCGCCAGGTCCGCCAGAAAATAATCTACATAAGAATCTGCGATTCCTTCCTGATCAAAAAAGAAAAATACCGCCAGCCTCTTCATGAAATCTTACCATCCCCGGCAAGAATACGCCTGATTTTTGTATTGTTCCCCCAGATCGCCGGAGAGTCATAAATGCGGTCCGGATAAGCCCCGTAACGCAATGTGATGTCAAGTCCGCGTTCCCGTATGAATCTTTCCGCCATGTCACCGAGTGCAAGGGGGCTACCGGAACAACAGTTGATGATCCCCTGTATTTCCGTCTGCATGACGCATGCGGACAACTGGGCAGCCAGCTCCTCCACAGGAAGAAAATCATAACATTTCCTTCCTGAAGTAAACGGGAACTCGCGTTTTCCTTCCTTCGCAGACTCGAGAATCCGTGAAAAAACGGAATGATTGCGCTCATCGTCGCCAATCACATAATATCCGCGGAACCATTGAAAAACAACCTCATGCTGTCTGCAAAACAGCTCCAGAGACTGACGCAGCGCATTTTTGGCAACGCCATACAGCGACAGCGGGCGGCACGGGGTATTTTCATCCACCGCTCCCTCATGATATCCGATCTCATGCATGGTTCCCATAACGGCAAGCTGTTTCACTCCCTGCCTCGCCAGTTCCGTCAGAAAACGGAAATGGGACGAGAGCATTTCCATGTGTGCGGCGGAATCATGCCGGAAACCGTCTTTCCACGCAAAATGGAGACAGGCATCCGGAATACGGTCCCCGAACAGGTCCGGGGCAGAGACCTCGAAAAGATTACAGGGAATCCGCACGGCACGCGGATCAATGAAATCCACGGAAAGATCGACAGCCGTTACCCTGACATTTTTTTCAAGCAATGCATGTACCACATGGGAGCCGATGTAACCATTGGCACCCGTTATAAGAATGTATTTTTCACACTTGTTCATATTGATCTATATCATAATTAACAATTTACATTGATTAAAACTGACACGGGACCTGTTTTTCATCCGTTTCCGGCACTGTCCCGATCTCCTTCTATCTTTCAATATCCAAAGTAATCCGCTCCATCGGAATCCCGACGAGCACCCCCTGTTCACCCATGTAATGCGATTTGATTCTCAAAGCATCATGAAACCACTGGTGCTGAATATGTTCCGTCTGCGTTCCCTCCGCAATTGCGGCATGAAGCGTATATTCCCCGCTTTTCAGGCGCGGCATCTGAAATGAAAACACCGCTTTGATCACGGAACCGGCAGGAGCGAAGCGAGGCTCCGACCGGTACTGCACATAGGTATTGTCACCGAACAGGTTCTCCCCCAAATAGTTACGGATCGCAAAACCGACGATCGGGCTGAAAATATCCTGTCTGGCACGACAGCGGATTTCCAGCCGCACATCTTCCCCGCCGAGCGTGCTCACCAGCATCCTTCCATTCTCATCATAAAACTGAATGGATTCAATCACCGCTCCGCCGGCGCCGAAAGAAGGTGCGTTTTCATCAAACTCGAAAAATTCATATTCATGGACAAGATTGCTGGAATTGAACCGTTCCTGACGCACATCGCGGACTTTTCTTCTTTCCGGCAAGTGTCCTGAAATCTGTCCGGCAGGACGGAATTCCCCCTGCTGTTTTTTATAACAGAAGGCAAGATAGTGTTCAACAACGCTCTTGGGTTGTCCGATCTCCATGACTTTGCCATGATCCAGCCAGAGAACTTCATCGCACATATTCAGCACTGCGCCGGTATCGTGCGTCACGAGGATCACCGTATGCTCTTTCATGAAAGACCGCATGAACTTCATGCACTTCTGCGTGAAAACGACATCCCCCACGGACAACGCCTCATCAATAATCAGGATATCCGCGTCAATATGCGCAATGACGGCAAATGCCAGACGCATCATCATACCGCTGGAATAGGTTTTCACAGGCTGATCAATCGCCTCTCCGATATCGGCAAATGCCGTAATCTGCTCATATCTGGCGTCGATCTGGCTTTTTGTGAGTCCCAGCAGGGACGCGTTCATATAGACGTTCTCTCTGCCCGTAAACTCAGGCGAGAAACCGCTTCCAAGCTCCAGAAGCGCCGCTATTCTGCCATGGACCGCCACTTCTCCGGAAGTCGGCTCCAGCGTGTCGGCAAAAATCTGAAGCAGAGTGCTTTTCCCGGCTCCGTTCATTCCGATGATTCCGAAACACTGCCCGGTTTTCACGCGGAAAGAAACATTGTCAAGCGCGCGGAATTCACGGTAGAAATGCCTTGTCCCGCAGAACAGAGTCTGCATCAGGCGATGCACCGGTCTGGCATAGATTTCATAAATTTTGGAGAGATTGCGCACTTCAACGCAGACCTGATCAGATAACATCGGCAAATCCCCGTTTCGTTTTCATGAACCAGAGATACCCCAGTTCAAAGACGGCAAAAGAGCACAGATACATCCAGAACACTTCGTGGAACGGCGGCAGTTTCCCATACAGGAAAATCATGCGCCCGTGCTGCACAAGGACTGCCAGAGGGTTGTAGGCCATGATGCTGCGGTAAGGTTCAGGAAGCATATCCTGGGAATAAAAGATCGGCGTCAGGAAGAAAAGCACCTGAAGCAGAATCGGGACAAGCTGCCCGAAGTCCCGGATGTAAACCCCCAGAGACGCCACGAACCAGGCGCATCCCGCAGAAAATAAAGTCACCGGAATCAGCAGCAGCGGCAGACTGATCACGGTCCACGGCAGAAAGCCGTAAACCAGCAGAACTCCGACGGCGAGAATTGCAAACCATAACAGGCTGACAATCAGAGCCGACCCGACCGAAGTCAGCGGCAGCAGCTCCAGCGGGGTAATGATTTTCTTGACGTAATTCACTCTGTCCGTGATGGAACTGACTCCGCCGCCCACGCTTTCCGAAAAAATGTTATAAACCGCCATCCCGCAGAAGAGCATCAGCGCAAACATCATTTTCGAATCCTGCTGCCCGGCAACCGCACCCCAGCGTGTTTTGAATACGACACAGAAGACAAACGAATAAATCGTCAGCATCAGCAGCGGAAAGACCAGCAGCCATACGGCTCCGAGAAAACTGCCTTTGAACTTCGTCTGTATATTGCGCAGGGTGATCTGCTGAACAAAATAACGGTTCGCCCAAAGTTTCCTCCAGGGACTTGAAAAATTCAGCAGTTCGCCCCATGTTTCTTTTCTTGCCATTCCAGCTTTCTGTCTCCTTACACCGTCGCCGCGAGAGACGTCTTCCACTCGCTTCCGACACTGCCGTAATAATTCCATTCCAGCTTGTCCGTTCCCATGACACACAGGGCTCCGAGATCGCCTGCCGCAGTCCTGACGCGAAGGTCATCGACTCCGTCGCCGTTGAAGTCGCCGATCTGTTCGAGAACATTCCCGTCCTCTGCCGTTCCAAGCCCCATCCAACTGCTGACGGAACCGTCTTTCACGATCCATGCACCGTAATAATTGCCTTTCTGCAGAAGCACATCATCGACTCCGTCGCCGTTGAAATCACCCGTCCCGGCAATCTTGAAACCATTGTCCAGCGTATCCAGATTTGCCCAGGATACGGTTCCGTTCTCTTTGACGAGCCATGTTCCGGAGAAACCGGCTTCATGCTGTAAGACAATATCATCGATTCCGTCGCCGTTCAGGTCGCCGATTTCCGCGATACTCCACTCATTCCCAAGACTTTGGAAATAATTCCATCCTTTTCCGGAAGTAAGATGAGTTCCTACTGCGCCATTGATATTCCTCAAAAGCAGATCGGCAGTTCCATTGCCGTCGAAATCGCCAAGTCCGAGCACTTCCGTAGTGGAATCAAAATTGCCAATCGTTTTCCAGCCGCTGACGTTTCCGCCCTGACCAATAAGCCACGCTCCGACATTGTTGTTGACCTTGTCATAAAGATAAATACAGGAATCTTCTGTACCGAATATCTGCCAAGAGCCGTCAAGGTTACTAAGATTGCCCCATGAAGCAGTCTTGGTATCTTGAATCAGCCATGCTCCGGTATATCCGGCATCATGAGTCATGATTACATCACTGATTCCGTTGCCATCAATATCGAATGAAACAGAGTCGGTTATGCCCGTATATTTAGTTTGCAGATACAGATAATTCATATAAGAATAGAGTCTTGCCTCGACATCACCGACTTTCACAGCATTGCCGTTCACAATGATCCTACAAGACTGATTTCGATAGTTGAAAGAAAAACTGACGTTTTGAAACTTTAATGCAGAATCGGATTCAATGAGTATTATCTGTCCTGTCTGAGGACGAATCATATTGATGTTGCGTTCTGTTGTCATACTGAAAAGAGAACCGAAACCCTTTTTTTGTGTTGAAATCACAGAAGCAGAGGTATAACGATCCACATTAAAGTTCAGTTTCAAAGATTCTGTCGATGTTATTGTCCCATACATCTGTGCGCCGGTGCTAATACTGACTTCATCATATCCCTTGTCTAACATCAATGAACCGGCAATCAAAGCTCCGGCTCGCAGGTCGATGAAATCATTATCTTTTCCTGAAGTCACGATTGCCCTGCCAATTTTTTCTTTCATACTATTTGAGAGATTGCGTTCATTGAGGGCGTTAAGAATGGATGCAGAACTCTGTTCATAGCTTTTCCCGGTTTCGGAATAAGTTCCGCCATAGATTGCTCCAGAGATTGAAGCTGTGATGCCGTCAGTGGCATAAACAGCATAAGCGCTGCTTTGACCGTTGCAAACAACCGTTCCGGAAAAGTCATCAAATATAATTTGTGCGGATGATTGAAAAGCACTTCCCAGGGTCGAAATAACGATTCCAGAAAAGGAACTGACCGAGATTCCTTCCTGAGCGGATACTGCTGCTCCCCAGCCACCATCAGCGATTGTAATGCTGCCGGTAAATGAATCAATCTCCAGACTCTGTGCAACAATGCCATAAGCTCCGTTCATCAGTGTTTTTACATAAATATTACCGGAAAACTCGGAGAAAGCTATTTTCTTGCCATTAATGGCATCGCTATGACAATATGCCTCAGGGCGTATGCTGTCAAGCAGTATATTGCCGGAAAATTTACCGAAAGTAATATTTCCGGTACCGTAAATGCCATATGTGCAGGTTGTTGAATAGCTTTCGATTGATCCCAGAAAATTGATGTTAAAATCATCTTTCTGCGCATAAATCATATAACTTCCGTTATTATAGGAGAAGGAGGTCCCGGAACGAAAACCACCTTTCTCCGTCACAAGAAGATCCTGCTTTAACATCAATATCTGTTCTCTTATTGTATCTAAAGTGAAAATATTCTCATCCGCAACGGCAAATTGGGAAGATTGAAATGCGCCAACAGCAGAAAAAGAATATTCTGCATCGGGTATTTCTGTTGAAGAAATACCTGCATCATTCAACAGAAAATCTTTTTTTGAGTTCAAAAGCCTGTCCATATTTCCTTCCTTTCCCTAGGTTAAATCAATTTTACACCGTCGCCGCGAGAGACGTCTTCCACTCGCTTCCGACACTGCCGTAATAA
>ERZ1673738.2176-NODE-2176-length-26214-cov-113.527887_pt1 | contig 26214 bp, 18 predicted proteins | sample MGYA00580198_ERZ1673738 | MGnify/ENA primary metagenome ERZ1673738 (study PRJEB41218, sample SAMN15661784) | gut metagenome | host: Homo sapiens | place: Canada: London | collected 2015-08-20/2019-03-30 | study: EMG produced TPA metagenomics assembly of...
GCAGATTGCAGAGCTGAAAGAACGTACTGAAAAGCTGCTTGCGATAAAAATCAATCTTGAATCGGTCATTGAGACGGCTAAATCCGAAAACGAAAATCTAAAAACAGCGAAAGAAAAAGCGGAAAATACCATTGCACAGGTTCAACAGATGGCAGGAAACTCTGCAAAACAGGAGCTGGAAGGCTTTAAGGCAAAGCTGTCATCAGAAATGTCATATGCAATTAGGTGCTATCAGGACGGCTGTGCAGAGGATGAAAAGGCGGAGATTTAAAGCCAATGAAAAAAGGAATACGCCTGCACAGCATGAGGATTCAATAAGCATTCAGCAAGTCGAAATGAAGTCTCAGAGCGACTGTGCAAAGATTGCAGAGCCAGAGAGGATGAACGCACCTGCAGCAAGCAAACCGGAAATGCAGGTAACGCCAATCAAGACCATTGAAACGGTTGCAGAAACAGATACGGCGATACCAGTTAAAATGGATGACGTATGAGAAATCGTATAGTCGTGACATTCGTGCATATCGTTTCCCTGAAATTTTGTATTGTCCAGCATGTACATATCTGTGGAAGGACAAGCAGCTTGCTGGCTTGCAGAAAGGAGAACTGCGCTGTCCAGAATGCAACCATAGATTAGTCCCTTCACGTTTTATTGTTGCATGCCGTCATGGTCATATCGACGACTTTCCGTATTCACGATGGGTTCACCGAGGTGCCGCGTGTGAAAAAAATCAGGGAGGGGAACCTGAACGATTAAAGCTGTTCAATATTAATGGGCGAACAAACTTGGGCAGTCTGATGGTATCCTGTGAACTGTGTGGAAAAACACGCAGTATGCAAGAAGCGTTCGTTCCAGGGGCATTAGCAGCCGTGTATAAATGCGCTGGCCGCCAACCGTGGTTGGAACACGACGCTGATTCGCCATGCACAGAGAATGCTGTTGCTCGAATGAGAACATCCGCTGGTGTCTATATGCCCGTAAATATTAGCGCGCTGAACATTCCACCGTGGAGTACACAGGTCAACAAAATTCTATTTCGACATCTTGATGCGATGGAAGGAAAGAGTGATGAAGCGCTGCAATCCTATATAGAACGAAAAATCCGCCCGTATCTTCCGAAAATCTCAAACAAACAGATTCTGGATGCTTACCGCGTGCTGTGCACAGAACAGAACAAGCCGCATCCTGTGTCGCTCAGAGAACTATATGAGGAAGAATACCGCGCACTTTGTGAAGAAACGGAAGATGAAAATGCGGATTTCAGTTCCAGACGAATTTCTCCTCCGAAAAAGTATCATATGCTGCTGGATAGTGTCACGGCAGTTGATTGCCTGACAGAAATTGTGACAATGGTTGGATTTACACGTTTGCAAGGCTGGGATGGAGACATGAATAGCCCTTGCTTAGCACCAATTATTTCACGAAAGCAGCAACAATGGCTTCCGGCAATTGATATGCATGGTGAGGGAATTTTTATTCGGTTAAATGAAGAGAGAGTTTCAGATTGGGAAAAGCAAAACCAGCATATCTACCAGTTAATGATGGAGCGGATTCAAGAAAACAAAATCCACTGTGAAAATGCTTCGCCAAGGTATGTGCTGCTTCATACTTTTTCGCACTTATTGATTCGTTCGCTTGCAAAAATGTGCGGTTATCAATCGGCATCACTGAAAGAAAGAATTTATTCAACATATCCCAGCGGCGAGAATATGGCAGGGATTTTAATTTACACAGCTTCTTCTGATGTGGAGGGCAGCCTTGGCGGTCTTGCTGCGCAGGCTAAATCGGAGCATTTGGAGAAGATAATTGATGACTTGCTTGATGAGGCGGAATGGTGTTCTGGCGACCCGCTTTGCATGACATCGACGGGTATCAATGGACAGGGGTTATATGGGCTTAACTATGCCGCATGCCATCAATGCACATTATTGCCTGAGACTTCTTGTCCTATGCGCAATCTTCTGCTTGACAGGGCTGCGCAGATTGGGAGGACAGAAGATGGCACGGTTGGGTTCTTTATATTATAAGGCGGGCTTTTGCATTTCAAGCGACGAGAGCATTCTCCGCAAAATTCGACATTTCACCTTGCCGAATGTCTGTAAGTGTGGTAAAATACACACGACGTAACGAATTATGCCATTTTAGGCGATGCTATCAGCAGGGGGGCGCACCATGATTATTAAGTGCAAGATGTGCGGCGGGGACATTGACTTCATTCCGGGCGCGACGTACGGGACGTGCGAGTACTGCGGCAGCACATCGACGATTCCGCAGGCGGAGGACGAGAACAAACTGAACCGCTACAACCGCGCGAATCACTTCCGGCGGCAGTGCGAGTTCGACAAGGCGGTTGCGGCGTACGAGAAAATTCTGGAGCAGGACGACACGGATGCCGAGGCGCACTGGGGCGCGGTCATCAGCCGATTCGGCATTGAGTACGTTGAAGATCCGGCAACGCATCAGCGAATCCCAACGTGCCATCGCGTGCAGGTGGCGTCGATTCTGACGGACGAGGATTATCTCGCGGCGGTGGAGAACGCGCCGGATGAGGAGAGCCGCCGCATCTATCAGGAGGAAGCGGCGCGGATTGCAGAAATCCAGAAGGGAATTCTGGCGATTTCTGCCAACGAGAAGCCGTATGACGTGTTCATTTGCTACAAGGAGACGGACGAGAACGGTCAGCGGACGCGCGACAGCCAATGGGCGCAGGATGTCTATTATGGGCTGACCGAGCAGGGCTTGAAGGTGTTCTTCAGCCGCATCACGCTGGAGGACAAGCTTGGGCAGCAGTACGAGCCGTACATCTTCGCGGCGCTGAACAGCGCGAAGGTGATGGTCGTTATCGGCAGCCGTCCGGAGTACTTTAACGCCGTGTGGGTGAAAAACGAGTGGAGCCGCTATCTGTCGCTGATGAAGCATGACCACAAGCGGCTGCTGATTCCGTGCTATCGGGATATGGATCCGTACGACCTGCCGGAAGAACTGTCGATGCTGCAAAGTCAGGACATGAGCAAAATCGGCTTCATGCAGGACTTGCTGCGCGGGATTCAGAAGGTGATGCAGCAGCCGACGAGCGCGCCGCAGGGGGTGCGCGTGGAGACTGCAACGGCGGAAACCAATGTGCCGGGTGTGACGAGCCTGCTCAAGCGTGCCGCGTTGTTCCTGGAGGACGGCGACACCGCGAGTGCGCGCGAATACTACGACCGCGTGCTGGACATTGACCCGGAGTGCGCCGAAGCCTACATGGGCAAGGTGTGCGCTGAAACGGGCTGTCGCAAGGAAAGCGACCTTGGCGCGCTGAATTACTGCGTGGACATGCGCGGCGACTGGCAGAAGGCGGTTCGCTTTGCGTCGGCGGCACAGAAGCAGACGTACACGGGTTACATGGCGAGCGTCCGGGCGCGGGTGGAGGAGCACTGCCACGAACTGGCGATTGACTGCGCCTGTGCGGTGGCGGCCGGAGATGCAGAACGCTGCGAGATGGAAAGGGTACAGGAGGCTTATCAAAAAAACTGCCTAATGCTTGGAAATGAGAATACAGACTATGAAAGTACACCCAATATGTCGTGGCATTTGTCGCAGTATCAGGCGAAACGAGCTAAATTTAAGAAAATGCATGGATTAATAAATATTGCATGCATTTCTGTCTCTGACTTGAAAAATGGCGCTGAAATGTTTCAAAAAATCAAGGGTCAAGAAGAGAATACAAAGAGCTGTCTCGAAATGGCGGGGAAAATTCAAAACGAAGCGTATGATAAGGCAAAACAGGAATGGGAGACAGCGAAGGAAAATAGCTTTGATTGGGAACGGGTTTGTGAAAAACTAAATGTACAACAATTGAATGGATATCGTGATGTGAATGAACTTCGCCAAAAAGCAGAACAGCATTATACAGAATTGCGGGAAAAAGAAAAACAAAAACAAGCATTAAAAGAAAAACATCATAATATCATTATAGGAAGCTCTGTATTCATTGTACTGATAACCATTTTCACTGTGTTTTACATTGTTCCCGTTGTCAAATATCATAGAGCAATTTCGCTGGCTGAAGCTGGACAGTATGACAAAGCTATTGCTATTTTTGTATCATTGGGAGAATATCGTGATACAAAACAGCAAGTTAAGGAAACATATTACGCAAAGGGAGAAGCAGAATTTTCAGCAGGGAACTGGGATAATGCTGTAACTGCATTTAGCAACGCAGGACGTTATTCGGATGCTCCTATTCGTGCGCGAGAAGCAAGTGATGAGAAAAAGTATCAGCAAGCCGTTTCGATGCGCGAAAATGGACAATATGAAGAAGCAATAGAAGCTTTTTCGGCATTGGGAAATTACAGTGATGCTACGGAACAAATTTCTGAAACGTGGTATCAAAAAGCAATGGTTCTGCGTCAAAATGGTCAATATGAGGACGCAAATACTATTTTCTGGTCATTGGAAAATTATAACGATGCAAAGACGCAGGTTAAAGAAACAAAATATCAGCAGGCAGACGATTTAACTAATTCTGGGGAATATGATGAAGCATACGCTATTTATGCAACGATTATTGACTACAAGGATGTTGATAATATACTAACAAATAATAAGAATCTTGCAGAAGTAGCAGCTGCTGTTGCACTTGATGAGAAGTTTGCGGTAGGAAACTATGTGACTTTGGGGCGATATCCACAGATGCAATCGGGCGAGGATTTAACTTCTATTGAGTGGTTGGTGTTGGCACGAGATAAAAACAAAGCACTGCTGATTAGTCAGTATGGATTGGATGCGCAGCCCTACAATGAAAGTGAGACTAATGTGACATGGGAAAAGTGCTCACTTCGAGCATGGCTGAACGATGTGTTTTTTTCAAGAGCATTTGATACATCTGAACAGCAAGCGATTATCTTAACAACTGTGGCTAATGATAAGTCCCAAGGTTATAGTGAGTGGAACATTACTGGCGGTAGCACAACTAAAGATAAAGTGTTTTTACTGAGTTATGCCGAGGCTAAAATGTACTTCGGACTAAATGAAAATAGCAACACTAAGTCCTGTATACAACCAACAGCATATGCGATTGCGCAGGGTGTATTTGTAGACGGCGCAAGTGCCAGCTGGTGGTGGTTACGTTCGCCGGGACATGAACAATATGATGCGGCGCGTGTGGGAGCGGATGGCTCTCTTTACTATCATGATGTTCGTGACTCTTCTGGTGCTGTTCGTCCTGCGATATGGGTAGACCTTGATTCGCCTTCTTTTCAATAATATTCCACCGCCTTGCGGCGCTTCCCCTCACCCCCGGAAGCCGCCGCGTTTTTGTCGCATCCGGGCATAAAAAGTCGCAAAGCCCCCTGTAACCACTTGCAAGGCGGGTACACATGCAGTATAATCAAAATAGAATGATTTCCTTTCACATGCGCAATTTCCAGCATGAGGAATGAGATAGAGGAGGAACTGCCGTTATGAGTAAATTCGTTATTGCCTGCCCTGTCTGCCACCAGTATGTGCAGGCCAGCACGGGTCTGTTCGCAAGTCGCCGCGTCCGCTGCGCGTGCGGAAATATCATTGATGTCAAAACCGAAAGGTTAGCCAGCCGCAAGTGCCCGTCCTGCGGCAATCAGGTTGTTTTTGATCAGGCGGATGGCTCGGATGCCCGTTGCCCGGTGTGCCAATCGACGCTGATGGTGGGGGAGGCCGTGTCGTTCCGTTGCCATCGGTGCGGCTGCCAGCTGAACGCGGACAGCACGGTGGATGAGGTGGACTGCCCCGTCTGCGGTGCGGTGAACGACGTACAGGCGGAGGTGAAGAAGGCGCAGGTGCGCGCGGAGGGCATTCCGGCGGTCATCCGCTATGAGGGCGACAATCAGACGATTGTGTGGAAGCACCCGCTGACGGATTTCACCACGGGAACGCAGCTGATTGTGCACGAAAGTCAGGAAGCCGTGTTCTTCCGCAACGGCGAAGCGCTGGATTCCTTTCCGGCGGGACGCTACACGCTGGAAACCGCCACGCTCCCCAAGATGAACAGCATCTACCAGCTGCCGACGCAGGGCACGCCCTTCCGTGCGGAGGTCTATTTCGTCAACCTGACGACGCAGCTGGGTATCAAGTGGGGCACGCCGAGCAAAGTCGGCATGTTTGACCCGGTGACGGGCATCCATGTGGAACTGGGAGCGTCGGGCGCGTTTAACCTGCGGGTCAGCGACGCGCGGCGGCTGCTCATCCGCGTCGTCGGCACGGCAGCGGGGCTGAAGCAGGAGGAAGTCTTTAACCAGAACGGGCTGGGGTACTTCCGCACGCTCATCATGACGCAGGTGAAGGCGAATCTGGCGAAAATCATCAAGAGCAACCACATTTCCGTCCTGGAGCTGGACGAGCATCTCGACACCATCAGCCGCGGTCTGTGCGACGCCATCAACGCGGAACTGGCATCGTACGGGCTGGAAGTGCCGGAATTTTACGTCAGCAACATCGTCACGCCGGACGACGACCCGAATTTCCGCCGCATGAAGCAGCAGCACGCGGATTTGTACCTGAAAACGCGCGACGAGGAAATCCGCAAAGCCGAGGCGGAAGCCGCGTTCGAGCGCAAGGCGGTGGAGGCGCAGACGGAAGCCCGCCTGAAAACCATCACCGCGCAGGGTGATGCCGACGCAGCGCGAATCGCGGGTCAGGCGCAGGCAGACATCTACCGGATGCAGGCGGAAGCCGAGGCGCAGGAGATGCGCATGAAGGGCTACACCTACCAGCAGGAGACGAGCCGTCAGGTGGGTCTGGAAGCCATGCGCAACGGCGGCGCGGCGGGCGGCATCAGCGGCATGGCGAGCGACGCGATGCAGTTAGGCGTTGGGCTGGGCGCGGTCGGCAGCGTCATCGGCATGACGAAGGACGCGATTCAGCCGGTAATGCAGAGCGCCTTGACCCCAGAAGCTCCCGCAGTCGAGGGCTGGACGTGCACCTGCGGCAAGGCGGGCATCACGAGCAAATTCTGCCCGGAATGCGGCGCGAAGAAGCCCGAAGTGTGGGACTGCGCGTGCGGGCAGACGGGCATCACGAGCAAATTCTGCCCGAATTGCGGTGCGAAAAAGCCGGAAACGTGGAACTGCGCCTGCGGACAGGCGAACATCAGCAGCAAATTCTGCCCGAACTGCGGCAAGAAGCGGGAGGACTAAGCAATGAAACTGAGCAAGCACGCATGGACAATCTGGGGGATTCTTCTGGTGGTGGCACTTGTGCTGATGGTGCTGATTCCGTTCAGCCGGACGGCATCGTGGTGGATTGCGGCTATCTGCACCGTGCTGATGTTCCTGCTGGCGGCGTGGACGTTCTATGCCGCGTTCCGCAAAGATGGCTTGGAAAGCAAGATCCTGGGCTGGCCGATTTTCAAGGTGGGCGCGGTGGCGCTGGCGGTACAGGCCGTTCTCGGCTTTGCGCTGATGGGGCTGGCAGCGCTCTGCCCCGCGTGGGTGACGGTGCTGGCGGAGGTGCTGATTTTCGCCGTGACGGGCATCTGCCTGACGGTGAAGGATGCCGCGCGCGTGGTGGTATCGCAGAGCGAAGCGCACATGGCGGACAGCACCGCCGCGTGGAAGGTCATCCGGCAGAAGGCGAACGCGCTGGCCGCATCGGGGGATGCGGACATGAAGCGCCTTGCGGAGGAAATTCGCTTCGCCGACCCGATGCCCACGAGCATCGACGGGGAGATTGCGGCTCAGGTGGATGCGCTGGCGGCAGGGGCGAACGGGAAAAACGTTCAAAATTTGCTTAAACAATTAGAGCAACGAAAATTACTTTCAAAGCATGAAAAATAAGATTTTTATAATTGACGTAAGTAGGTGATTGAAGTGATACCACCAGACAATTACATCATATTTTTAAAATTTTCGGAACAAAGGTGGATAGATTCTCTTGTAAATGGAAACTTTAGTTTTTCATGCGTGGGGAAATTTATCCAACAAGCACAAGCAACTGGCGATACAGTGCAGGGAGATAGTTTTGAAGGTTATTTTGCTCGATTGAAAAAAGATGATAAACGTTTGACTATAATGCGTTCCAGATTAAAGGACGATTTGGAGGAAAGTAATGATGGAAATTATGTTCTATTAAGAAGAAAAAGTGCCTTAACTGTTCCGATTTTTTGCATTTATGGATACCAGTGCATTGATGCAGTAAATGAAGCACCTTCTTCAGGAAAAACAAGAATAAGGCATAACTTTGATGCGCGTTTGTTTGATGCGTTTGCAAACAAGTGGAATTCATCTATAGTGGCAGATGACAGAAGAACAACATACGTTATTCTTCAAGCCAGAGCATTTGCTAATCGCATCGCGGAAATGCGAGATAAAGAATTGAAGAATATGTTAAAAAAGCAAAGAAGGGAGAGAAAAGCTCTTGCTAATCGTGTCCTTGCAGATAGAATACAGTATGATATTGATGAACGAGGTGAGTTCTTTATCAATCCGACAGACAACTACCCGGAATTGCTACACAAACGTTGTGAGTATGCATATCAGTACGAGACAAGAATTTATTTTCCTGACATACATCTTTCCCATATTTTTGATAGAAAATCGGTTGCGGTTAGCGCATTTGATAAATCAGAGTATAGAATTGATCATATGCCAATGAGGATGAATATAACAGCCGATGTTGTTAGATGGAAGAAAAAGGATGAGTAAACCCATGTTCATCAAGTGCAAAATGTGCGGCGGCGACCTTTATCCCGCCGAAAATGCAACTACCTGCGAGTGCACGAAATCCAAAACAAAAGTCTCCTAACCGTCACCACAACGCCACCCTTTTGTGCTACAATACCCCCTGTCCGCTCTTCATCGGACACAAACTACTTCATGCGACAATCAGGAGCACATTCCCCCTGCTCCCCACTACCATCATCCGCAGCACGAAAGTTCACCACCTCAAAAGCACCGCCATTCCCCGTCCCCTCAATTGTATACAACCAACCAAGCCCGCCGACCGCCTGTACAAATCACAGGCAGCCGACGGGCTTGCTTTCTTGCTTTTTTGCTTTATTTCGCTTGATACACCATTTCCGCCTGCTTCTGCGCAATCAGGCACAGTTCCGCCGCCTTGAAGGCGTGCGCCTGCGTCATTGCGTTTTCCGTGCGGTTCAGGCTGTCCAGAATCAAATCACCGAAGAACGGGTAGCCCGTCAAGCCGGTCGCGTTGATGTACTGCTCGCCTTGGTCGTTGACGAGGAACACATGGTTGCCGCCGTCGCGCTCCGTACCGACATCCACATACTTGCGGATTTCAATGTACCCCTTCGTGCCGATGATGATGGTGCGCCCGTCGCCCCACGTCCGCAGGCCGTCCGGCGTGAACCAGTCCACGCGGAAGTAGAACGTCGTGCCGTTTGCACCGTTGATGGCGCAGTCGCCGAAGTCATCCAACTCCGGGTACTGCGGATGCGCGTAGTTGGCAATGCGGCTGCGGGAGACTGTGCCGTCCTCCTCGCCCGCATAGAACAGGTACTGCTCGATTTGGTGGCTGCCGATATCGCAGAGGATGCCGCCATACTTCTCCTTTTCAAAGAACCACTGCGGCCGCCCTGCCGCGCCCAGCCGATGCGGCCCGAAGCCTTCCACATGGATGACCTTGCCGATAGCGCCCTGCTCAATCAGGTTGCCCGCCAGCACCGCGCCTTCCACATGCAGCCGTTCGCCGTAATAGACCATGTACTTCTTGCCCGTCTGCGCTACCATCTTCTTGGCGCTGTCCAGCTGCTCCAAGGTGGTGAAGGGCGCTTTGTCGGTGAAGTAGTCCTTGCCCGCCTGCATGGCGCGCAGCCCCAGCGCACAGCGCTCGTTTGTAATCGCCGCGCCACAGACCATGTTCGTTTCTTTGTCGTTAAGCAGTTCTTCCTCGCTCCGGGCGACTTTCACCTGCGGGTACGCCTTTACGAACGCTTCCACCTTCTTCGGATCGGGGTCGTAGACGTACTTCAGCGTGCCGCCCGCTTCCAGCAGGCCGTTTGTCATGCCGTAGATGTGCCCGTGGTCAAGGTGCGCGGCGGAAAAGATAAATTCACCCGGCTTCACGACGGGCTGCGCCTTGCCTTTGGGCGCATAATTCATGCCGTCTGATACTTTCATCGTAATGACCTCCCATTATTTCTGCTGATAATCGCTGCCGAGCGTAATCGTGCCGTCAAGCGACGCGGCAGACGTGGTTTTCTCGTAGAAATGCGGCACGGCGCGCATCATGCCTTCCACCGTGTAGAACGGGTCGTCCTTTTGCAGCGGCAGCGTGACCGTCTGCTTCGTCGCGCCTGATTTATAGACGGCTGTAATCAGCTCAATCGTCCGGCGGCCATCCTCACCGCCAATTGCGGGCAGGGTGTCCTTTTCCAGCGCGGAGAGGACGTTTTCCAATTCGCCCGCGTGCCCTTCGTAGGGAAGCTGCGGCTGTGCATCCACAAAATCGCGGATTTTCTGCTCTAACTCCGTATTTTCAATCGGGAAGCCGTTCGGTTTGGAGATGGACGCGTACACGCTGAACGGCGCGGCGACTTTCGCCTTTTCGCATTGGAAAACAAGCTCCTGCTCTTCGCCGTGATGCACGACGGAGGCTGTCAGCTGCGCCAGCGCGCCCGGATATTGCAGCACGGACAGCGACAAATCCTCCACCTCAGCGTTGTCGTGCGCGACGTTCGCCATCACGCTCGTCACGGCCTGCGGAAGACCCATCATCCAGCACAGCATGTCAATATGGTGGACGGCGTGGTTCAGCGTGCAGCCGCCGCCCTCCTTCTCCCATGTGCCGCGCCACCACAGGTCGTAGTAGCAGTGACCGCGCCACCATGCTGATGTGACGGATGCGCACAGCACTTTGCCCGCAAGTCCGCTGTCCAGCAGTTTCTTCAGGTTGCTGATGGGCTGGCGGAAGCGGTTCTGGGCGATAATCGCGAGTTTCTTGCCGCTTTCATCGCGGGCGCGGAGCATTTCGTCGCACTCTTCCAGCGACGCTGCCATCGGCTTTTCGCAGACGACATTCTTGCCCGAACGCAGGCTGTTGATGGAAATGCTGGCGTGGACGTACGGCGGCGTGCAGACGTCCACCAAGTCAATATCCTTGCGTGAAAGGATTTTCTGGTGGTCGTCGTAGACCTCCGCTTCGGTCAGGTGATAATCCTCCTTCATCTTCTGCGCCTTTTCCGGCACAATGTCCACCAGCGCCACAATCTTGCAGCGCTCCGGGAAGCGCAGGTAGGCTTCCACATGGGCGTGGGAAATGTTGCCCGTGCCCACAATGGCAATCCGAATCATGGCATTCGCTCCTTCTACAATACTCAACGCTGCGTGATGCGTTATCTGCATGATAGCACATTGACATCAAGATTTCTATGCGAATCCTGTTTTCAATTCGGCGGATTTGGCAGATTGTCGTCCTAATCAGACAAAACGGCAATTAGTGTCCGCCGCTGCGCTGCTTGCGGTAGGCGTTCGGAGCCATGCCCGTCATCCGCCGGAAGCTGCGCAGAAAGCCGGAATAATCGCCGAATCCGCTGCGGTCGGCTACTTCACTCAGGCTCATGTCCGTCAGCAGATTCTCCTTCGCCAGCTGCACGCGGCGGTAGAGAATGTATTCGTAGACGCTGCGCCCGGCGTAGCTTGTAAACTCGTGCGAAAGGTACGATACGCTGATGGCGAAGCGGCGCGCAATGTCTTCCAATTTCAGCGGTTCGGTGAAGTGGTCGTTGATGTATTGCAGCACATCGAAAATCACATCGTTGACAACGCTTGGCTGAATAGGAGCGGTTGTTCCCTGCACGGCTTGGCAGACCATGACCATGAAGTCGATGATGCGCCCGTAATTGCGGAACTGCACCATCTCGTTCGGCATGTCCTGCTGTGCGGAGATGTCTATCAGCAGCTGTTTGCACGCCAGCGCATCCGCCTGCGGCAGTTCATAGTAGAATTTTCCGGACTGCAGGCGGCTGTCGAAGTAACGCTGGAGGTCAATCTGCCCGAAGCCAAGTTTTCGCAGCGTTTCCGGGCGCAGATACAGGAAGGCGCGCTCGTAGTTCTGCAGCGAACTGCCGCCCACCAGCCCGTGCATCTGAAACGGCGGCATGATAATCAGCTGATTGTTTTGCAGCGGAAACACGCTGCCGTCCACATAGTAGACCTTGCCGCCCTGATAGTGGATGTAAAATTCGTAGAAATCGTGGCAATGCAGCCCGCCGACGGTGTGGTGTTCCGCTATGGCATAGCACGCTTCGTACTCCGCGTCTTCGCGTCCCATCGCGTTGTAGCCGTTGATGGTCTCCGTAAATCTCATCGTTTCAGCTCCTTTCTGGGTTCAGATGCTTTGATTATACAGCAGGATTCACATATTTTCAAGCAGGATTTACATTGATTGTGCAACTTGCGTCGGCTATAATCAAATTAACGATACGGAAACGGAGCGTGACGTTCCCGTAACAGGCTGCCTCGTGCAGCGTCTCCTGTGGTTTCCCGTTGGCAGTGCTGGTCAAGTGTCGGCTGATGCTGCTGAAAAGGCAGGTGTTTTGCATGGATTCTACTTTGCATTCCGCAAAGGAGACTTGTTTTTGAACACCTTGAAGAAACCACAATTTATCAGAAATGGAGGTTTTTGCTTATGACGAATCCTGCGAAAGCCCCTGCATCGGTGCAACCGCGCCGCAAGCGCAGGAAACACTGGCTTCAGCGCGACTGGCGGCTGTACCTGATGCTGCTGATTCCAATTGTCTGGTACATTCTGTTCTGCTACAAGCCGATGGCGGGGCTTCAAATTGCTTTCCAGAAGTACAACATGTTCAATCCCGCCAAGAGTAGGTGGATTTGGCTGGACAACTTCAAGTTCGTTTTCGGCATGAGCGACTTTGGCATCGCGCTGAAGAACACACTGATTCTCAACGGGCTGGACTTGCTCTTCGGCTTCCCCGTCCCGATTATCCTCGCCATCCTGCTCAACGAAATGCGAACGCCCATGCTCAAGAAGTTTTCGCAGACGATGCTGTACCTGCCGCATTTCCTCTCGTGGGTCATCATCGGCGGCATGGTGCTGCAGATTTTTGCGCCGACGTCGGGCGTCATCAACTCCACGCTTCTGCGCTGGGGCTGGATTTCCGAGAACATTCCTTTCCTGACGGATGGTCCGACGTGGACGTTCACCTATGTGCTGGTCGGCGTGTGGCAGTCGATGGGCTGGGGCACGATTCTCTACCTTGCGGCGATTACCGGCCTGGACATGAACCTCTTTGAAGCGGCGCGCATTGACGGCGCGAACAAGCTCCAGCAGATTTGGCATGTCACCCTTCCCGGCATCCGTTCCACCATCGTCGTTCTGCTGATTATGAACATCGGGCGTATGATGTCCATCGGCTTTGACCGCCCGTTTATCATCGGCAATACCAAGGTCAAGGACTACTTCGACGTCATTTCCACCTTCGTTTACCGCGCCGGCATTACCAACAGCCAGTTCGCCCGCGCAACCGCCATTGGTCTGTTCCAGTCCATCGTGGGCTTGGTGCTGATTACGGGCGCAAACACCGTTTCCCGCCTGTTCGACGAACAGAGTATTTGGTAAGAGGGGAGGATTTGTCATGACTGCGATTTCCACACAGGCGCATATTTGCCCTGAGAAGAAGAAGAAACTCGGTGCAGGGCAGATTATCCTCATCATCGTGATGATGCTCTTCGTGCTGATCTGCACGCTGCCGTTCATCAACGTCATTGCCATGTCGATGTCCTCCAAGTCTGCGATTCTGCGCGGTGCAGTGTCGTTCTGGCCGGTGGAATTCAACGTCGATGCCTACAAGCTCATCGTCAGCGACAATTCGATGTGGCACAGCCTGCTCTATACCATCGAACTGACGGTAATTTACACCGTGCTGGCGATGGTAATGACGATTCTGGTGGCGTTTCCGCTGTCCATGCGTCGCCTCAAGGGGCAGCGCGTCATCATGTTCTTCATCGTCTTTACCATGTACTTCTCCGGCGGCACGATTCCGATTTACCTGAACGTGAAGGAATTCGGAATGCTTGACAGCATGTGGTCGCTGATTATTCCGGGGCTGATTTCCACGTTCAACGTCATCATCCTGAAGAATTTCTTTTCTTCCCTGCCGTATGAGCTGGTGGAGGCGGCGTCGATTGACGGTGCGACGGATTTCCAAGTCCTCACCCGCATTTTCCTGCCGCTGAGCTTCTCCTCGCTGGCGACGCTTTCCCTGTTTTACGCAGTCGGCAAATGGAACAGCTTCAACGATGCGCTGTACTACATCACCTCGCGTGAACTGCAGCCCTTGCAGCTCAAGCTGTACAACCTCATCAAGGGCAGCCAGTCGGTGGAAGTCGCTGTCGCGGAGGGCAGCTCGAATGACCTGAGCACCAACGTGTCCGAATCCATTCAGTCCGCAACCATCATTTTCGCGACGCTCCCCATCCTGATTGTGTACCCGTTTGTGCAGCGCTACTTCGTGGCGGGTGTTACGATGGGCGCAGTCAAGGGCTAATACTAATTCTCATCTAAACCATGACATTCGCACAGCATCTTTTTCGCCCCGGCTTTGCTTCGTTCCGCTCGTGCGTACCTCCAGTACGCCTCGCTTCACTCAGCTTTGCCGGAACGAAAAATCTGCTATGCTCGATGCCATGTTTTAGAATCGAATTAGTATCATCATCCCACATTTCCATTGGAACGGGCGGCAAAAGCCGTTCAAGATAGAAAGGAGTACCCCTATGAAAAAGTTTCTGGCTCTGGTTTGCACGCTGTGCCTGCTGCTGACGGCGCTTCCGCTGACGGCACTGGCGGCGGATGACGATTGGGTAACGCTCAACGTCGAAATGTATGACCGCTCCATCGCAGGCTTCAACGTGGAGGACTGCTGGCAGCTGCACTACATTCAGGAGAACTTTGGTAATCCGAACCACATCAAGGTTAACTGGATTCCCGTTTCCCGCTGGGAGGAAGGCACGATTCTTTCCACCCGTCTGGCGGGCGGAACGGCCCCGGATATCTGCATGACCTACGGCACGGATTTGGTGCAGCAGTACATCGACATGGGCGGCATCCTGCCGCTGGATGACCTGCTGGCCGAATACGGTCAGGAACTGAAGGCATTCCTCGGCGACGAGGTGCTGCAGTACGGTCAGTATGACGTGGGCGACGGCAAGGAGCAGTATTACCTGCCTGCGCGCCGCATCGTCGTCGCGACGCAGAGCATGTTCATCCGCAAGGACTGGCTGGAAAAGCTGGGCATGGAAGTTCCCACGAACGTGGAAGAGCTGTATGCCTACCTGAAGGCAGCGAAGGAGCAGAAGCTGGGCGGCGACAACACCATTCCGTATTCCTCCGACCTGTACGCGGCTGACCCCTTCTACGGCTGGATTTACCAGATGGATGCGTTCCTTGATTACAGCCAGATTACCGAAGAAGACTGGGTGGCGAACTTCAAGTTCCATTACATGCTGCCCGGCGCGAAGGAAGCGCTGCGCTGGATGAACAAGTTCTTCAACGAAGGTCTGGTTTCCGATTACTTCGGCATTGAGAACTCCAAGCAGACCGATAGCGACCGCGTGAACGGCTATGACGGCTTCTGGGTCGGCAACTGGGACGCGCCGTGGCGCATGGAAAAGTCCTACGCGCAGGATTTGGCGAAGAATGTCCCCGGCGCAAGCTGGATCGCCTGCGACCCCTTCAAGCCCGAAGACGGCACGACCCCGCACGAAACCTACACCGCCGCTGGTCAGGCGATTTTCATCCCCGCGTCTGTGGATGAAAAGGTTGCGGTTGCCGCGATTAAGTACCTGAACTGGATGTGCAAGCCGGAATCCCTGTACGCGCTCCAGAACGGCGAAATGGGCTACAACTACACCACCGTCAACGAAAACAACATTCCGACCGACCTGAAGAACATCAACGACACCGACGACGCGCACAAGATGCACGCGACCGACGGCGCGCCGATCTGCAACGGCTTCTACTACGGCTCTGACGAGCTGAACTACGCCGCGACCGCTATGGGCTTCCCCGGCTACGAAGATGTTGTGGCGGACAGCCTTGTGATTGCTAATGACGGCGCTTACGAACCTGTCAGCTTCACCCGCACCATCCAGTCCCGCATTGACTACGGCACGACCATCGTTTCCAAGGAAGCGGAACTGCTGGTTCAGGTTGTGACCTGCAAGCCGGAAGATTTCGACGCAACGTGGGATAAGTACACCAATGAAATCCTTTCCGCCGGCGGTCAGCAGATTATCGACGAGCAGCGTCAGGCGTACAAGGATGGCGCATACCGCGGCTTCTATCCGATGGCGCAGGAGTAATAAGCGCACGCAAACTTCACCAAAAGGGGGCTGCGTCTTGGACGCAGTCCTTTTTTTCGGAATAACCCCCCTGATATTTCTGTTTTTCCCTGATTGAAATTGACAAAGAGTCTGCTTGGCTCTATGATGGGAGTGTTTCGGTATGCTTCGACTTGGAATCATCGGTGCGGGCGGCATTGCCAGCCTGCACACCCACAACATCCTGAGCGGCAAATGCCCGGAAGTGCAGCTGACCGCCATGGCAGACCGCAAGGAAAGCCGCCGAGAATGGATTCGCGCAACCGTGCCGGACGCTGCGGTTTTCTGCGAGGGCAGCGATTTGATTGCGTCCGATACCTGCGACGCAGTGCTGATTGCAACGCCGCACTATCAGCATCCGACGCTGGCGATTGAGGCGTTCCGCCATGGAAAGCATGTCCTGTGCGAAAAGCCGGCGGGCGTGTACACCTTGCAGGTGCGGGACATGATCGCGGAGGCGGATAAGCATCCCGAACTGACCTTCGGCATGATGTTCAACCAGCGCACGAACTGCGTCTACCGCAAGGCGAAGGCGCTGATTGACAGCGGCGCACTGGGTGAAATCAAGCGCATGATCTGGGTTGTGACGGACTGGTATCGCACGCAAAGCTACTACGATGCCGGGGCGTGGCGCGCAACGTGGGATGGCGAGGGCGGCGGTGTGCTGCTCAATCAATGCCCGCATCAGCTGGATTTGCTGCAATGGCTCTGTGGGCTGCCCGTGCGGGTGCGCGCCGCCTGCCATGAGGGGAAATGGCACGACATCGAGGTGGAGGACGACGTGACCGCTTACCTGGAATTTGCAAACGGCGCAACGGGCACGTTCATTGCATCCACGGGGGATGCGCTGGGCGAAAACCGGCTGGAAATCATCGGAACGCGCGCGCGGATTCGCATCGAGAACGACCAATTGACGCTGGATACGCTCAGCGTGGATGAGCGCGACTGGTGCCCCGTGTGCAAAGAGCCGTTCGGCGTACCGGATATTCAGCACGAAATCGTGCAGACGGACGGCGAAAATCCGCAGCACGCGGGCGTGTTGAACGCCTTCGCAGCGCACATCCTGCACGGTACGCCGCTTGTTGCCGACGGGCGCGAGGGTATCCGCGGGCTGATGCTGTCCAACGCCATGCACCTTTCTTCGTGGACGAATCAGACCGTTTCGCTGCCTATTGACGAAGAACTGTTCTTGAAGCTGCTGAATGAAAAACGCAGGACATCCCGCCACAAGGACGAAGTGGATGCTGCCATCGACGTTTCCGGCAGCTTTGGAAGCACGAGAAAGTAACCTATTCCAAGGAGGAAATCAGCGTGGAGAAGATTCGCCTCGGTATTATCGGCATTGGCAACATGGGCTCGGAGCACTGCCGGCTCATCCTGTCCGGGCAAACGCCGGAAATTGCGCTGACCTGCGTTGCTGATCCGCGCCAAGACCGCCGTGACTGGGCGCAGCAGACGCTCCCCGCCGGAACGGGCATCTATGCCGACGGCATGTCGCTCATCCGCGCCCATGCGTGCGACGCCGTGCTGATTGCCACGCCGCACGAGCTGCATCCGCCGCTTGCGGAGGCGGCACTCCGGGCAGGACTGCATGTATTGAGCGAGAAGCCCGCGGGTGTTTACACGGCGCAGCTGCACCCGGTTATCGCCGCCGCACAGGAGACGGGCAGGACATATGCGCTCATGTTCAACCAGCGCACGAACTGCGTCTACCGCCGCCTGAAAGCGCTGCTGGATTCCGGCGAGTTAGGCGCGCTGAAGCGTGTGACGTGGGTGGTGACGGACTGGTATCGTTCACAGGCGTATTACGATTCCGGGGCTTGGCGCGCAACGTGGACGGGCGAGGGCGGCGGCGTGCTGCTCAACCAATGCCCGCATCAGCTGGATTTGCTGCAATGGCTCTGCGGACTGCCGACAACGGTGCGCGCGTTCTGCCACGAGGGCAAATGGCACGACATTGAGGTGGAGGACGACGTGACCGCCTATCTGGAATTTCCGGGCGGTGCGACGGGCGTTTTTATCGCCTCCACCGGGGAACTGCCCGGCACGAATCGGCTGGAAATCGCCTGTGACCGCGGCAAAGTCGTCTGTGAAAACGGTCAGCTGACCTTGTGGCGCTTGCCGCAGAGCGAATCCGCCTATTACCGCCGAAGCGCATCCGCATACCCCCATGCTGAGGTGCAGGTGGAGATTTTGCCGCTGGACGGGGAGAATCCGCAGCACGTCGGTGTGCTGAACGCTTTTGCGGCGCATATCCTGCATGGCACGCCGCTGGTGGCGGACGGGGCGGAGGGTATCCGCGCGCTGATGCTGTCCAACGCCATGCACCTTTCCTCGTGGACAGGCAAGCCCGTGTCCCTGCCGATTGACGAGGGCGAATTTGCGCGGCTTCTGGCGGAAAAACGCCTGCATTCAAGGAAAAAGCAGGTGAAAGAGGTCACGTTCGCGACGGATCACAGCGGGACGGGAAGGGCAAAATAGGATAGGACGAAAACTCCGGCGCACCATTGAGAAAATGGGGGAGCGCCGGAGTTTTGGCGTGCGCTTTTATCCGCCGAATTGCTTTCCGAAGCGGCCTGTGCTATACTATTCCTTGGAATCAGGAAAGCAAGTTTTGCGGGCGGCGCGTGCTATCCGTATCAGCATACAGAAAGGAACGAACGGCATGATTACGGGGGAACTGAAGAACAAGATTGACGGGCTGTGGGAAATCTTCTGGACGGGCGGGCTGACGAACCCGCTGGACGTGATTGAGCAGATGACGTACCTGATGTTCATCCACGATCTGGATGACAGCGACAACATCAAGGCGAAGGAATGCGCGATGCTGGGGCTGCCGTACACGAGCATCTTCCAAGGCGGCGTGCAGATTGGCGACCGCACCATCGACGGCGCGCAGCTTAAATGGAGCGTTTTCCGCGATTTCCCGGCGGGAAAGATGTACAGTGTGGTGCAGGAGTTTGTGTTCCCGTTCATCAAGGGGCTGCACGGCGACAAGAACAGCGCGTACTCGAAGTACATGGGCGACGCGATTTTCAAGGTGCCGACGCCGCTGATGCTGGACAAAATCGTCAGCGCGATGGATGTCATCTACGAGCAGATGGCGCACCTGCAAAGCGCGGACACCCGCGGCGACGTATACGAATATCTGCTGAGCAAGCTGGCGACGGCGGGAGTCAACGGGCAGTTCCGCACACCGCGCCATATCATCCGCATGATGGTGGACATGATGGCACCGCGCGCGGACGAAATCATCTGCGACCCAGCGTGCGGCACATCCGGCTTTCTGGTGGCGGCGAGCGAGTACCTGAAAGCAAACCGCAAGCAGGAAGTCCTCTTCAATCGGCAGAACAAGGCGCACTATATGAACAGCATGTTCCACGGCTACGACATGGACCGCACCATGCTGCGCATCGGCGCGATGAACATGATGACCCACGGCGTGGATAACCCGTGCATCGAGTACCGCGACAGCCTGTCCGACCAGAACACCGACCGCGGCCGCTACACGCTGATTCTGGCGAATCCGCCGTTCAAGGGGTCGCTGGATTACGACATCGTCAGCGCCGACCTGCTGAAAGTCTGCAAGACGAAAAAGACGGAGCTGCTGTTCCTCGCCCTGTTCGTGAAGATGCTGAAAGTCGGCGGGCGCTGCGCGTGCATCGTGCCGGACGGCGTGCTGTTCGGCTCATCGGCGGCGCACAAGGCGATTCGGCAGGAAATCATCGACAACAACCGCCTGGAAGCGGTGATTTCGATGCCCAGCGGCGTGTTCAAGCCCTATGCGGGCGTATCCACCGCGATTTTGATTTTCACCAAGACCGGGCATGGCGGCACGGACAAGGTGTGGTTCTACGACATGCAGGCGGACGGCCTCACCCTCGACGACAAGCGCACGCCCACCCCCGACAACGACATTCCCGACATTGTGGCGCGCTTCCACGCCCTCGAAGCGGAGGAAACCCGCCAGCGCACGGACAAGAGCTTCTTTGTGCCGAAGGAAGAAATTGCCGCAAATGGCTACGACCTGAGCATCAACAAGTACAAAAAGACCGAATATCAGGCGGTGGAGTACCCCTCGACGCAGGAGATTATGGCGCAGATTGATGCGGATATGGCACGGCTGGGGGAGGTTTTGGAGGAATTGAGGGGGATGATGGGATGATGAAACTTGGCGATATTTGTTCATTTCAATCGGGAGGAACACCGTCTCGAAGCAACTCTAAATACTTTAATGGCACTATTCCGTGGATAACGACAGTGGCTTTAACAGGTGGCGTTATTGATGAAAACAGCGCGGTTGAGTTCATTTCAGATGATGCTATTAGACAAAGTGCGGCAAAAATCGTAAAGCCATATTCGATTATGGTTGGAACAAGAGTTGGTGTTGGAAAAGTAGCAATAAACAGTGTTGCAATGTCAACCAGTCAAGACGTTGTTTCCTTGATTGATATTGATGAAACCAAATGGAATAAGATGTTCCTTGTTAAGTTTATTCAAGCAAAGAACAATTTTCTTAATTCACAAGCGCGTGGCGCCACAATTAAAGGAATCAAAATTGAAGTCCTTGCAGAACTTGAACTTCCTGATATTGACCTCCCCACACAGCGATGGATTGCTGACACGCTTGATAAGGTGGCGGAGGAAATTGGACTGTGCAGGAAGATGTTGGGGAAGCTTGACTTGATGGTCAAGGCGAAGTTTGTGGAGATGTTTGGGGATGTAGTGCAAAACTCAAAGCAGCTTCCCATTAAAACGCTTCCTGAAATTAGTGAAAACCTTGATTCACGAAGGATACCTATCACAGGAAGTGTTCGAGAAAAAGGAATTTATCCCTATTATGGGGCATCAGGAATTGTTGATTATGTTAAAGATTATCTATTTGACGAGGACATCCTTTTGATTTCTGAAGATGGTGCAAATCTTTTAGCGCGTTCGACACCTATTGCCTTTTCTGCCGCTGGAAAGGTGTGGGTCAATAATCATGCGCATGTTCTGCGATTCCGCGATAGAGCAACACAGTGCTATGTTGAAAATTTCTTGAACATGATTGACATTAGCAACTATGTAACAGGAACAGCCCAGCCTAAGTTAAATCAAGCCAAACTCAATGCTATTCCAATTCCTACACCTGAATTAGCTTCTCAAAAACAATTTATGGAGTTTACAAGGCAGATTGAAAAAATCAAATTGACAAGCTGCGAAGTTCTTGATAAAATGGAAACGGAGAGACTTGCGCTGATGCAAGAATACTTTAAGTAAGGAGCTGTTATTGTGGGAGAAGCTGCTGAGGTTGCTGGGAAACTCGCTGCACCGCTTGAAAAACTGATTACAACCATTAGTGATGGTATTGGAAAAGTTTACGAACCGCGATATATTAAAAAAATGGCTGATGCTGAAGCTTATAAAATAGATAAGATGGCTGAAACCATGAGAAAAAACTGGGATATGCAAATTGCTTGCAATTCAGATGGCACGGCTGTAAGTATGCCTGAATTTGAAGAATTCAACCAAAGAATGAAAAGTAGAGTTATTTTTCAAGAACTTGAAAAGCAAAAAAACATAGAGAGTGTCACAGGTAAAGCATATTCAATTCTTGAATCAGAGAAAAATGTTTCTGACGAGCCCGTAGATAAGGATTGGACATTAAGATTCTTTAATTCTGTTGAAGATATTAGCAGTGAACAGATGCAGGAAATCTGGGCTCGGATATTAGCTGGAGAGGTAAAGAAGCCGGGCACTATTTCATTTAGGACGTTGGAAATTTTGCATAGTATGACACAGCAAGAAGCAAAGTTATTTGAAGAATTATGCTCACATTGTATGAATACTGCTGGGAAATACTGTGTCTTACACAATGAAGATTACTTCAAGGAATTTAATATACCGTTCGAAACGATACTAAAATTAAGCGAATTTGGTCTGGTTAGTTTAGGCACATTCCTAAACGTTAGTGTGAAATTAGAAGTGGAACCTTCAGTTCTTGCACGAACAGAAGATTATGCGTTGGTAGCAAATGTGAAAAAAGAAGAGATAAGCAAAGTTAATATTAATATGTATCCGCTAACTACAAGTGGTGTAGAACTGTTAAAGATTGTAGGATGCCATATGCCACTTGACGAATTTAGGGCGGTTTCGAGAAAATTAAAGGTAATAGCGCAGCAAGCTACGGTTAAGATTTACCGCATTGAGGAAATTGACGAAGATGGAAAGGTCGCTCCTGATACAAGCGAAAATCTGTTTGAGGGATAAATGACTGTTGAACTTTTACTAAATGGCAATTTTTATTTCACATCATCTTGAAAGAACGGTGACTCTCATGTCCAATTTCTCCCCCTACCTCTCCATCCCGTCCTTCGCCGCGTTCGCCCCAATCGCCGAATCCGCGGAGAAAATCCTGTCCATCGACCCCGCAGCGTGCGTCCTCAACTGCCGCCGGGCGATGGAGGCGGCGGTCAAGTGGATGTATGCGGTGGACGGGTCGCTGGTCATGCCGTGGGATGATAAGCTCGTCACCCTCATCAATACCGAGGAGTTCCGCGGCATCGTGGATGAGCAGCTGATTTTTCGCTTGGATTTCATCCGCCGCATGGGGAATAACGCCGCGCACGGCGGCAAGGTCATCACCCGCGAACAGGCGGTGCTGTGTCTGCAAAACCTGTTCGTTTTTTTCGATTTTCTGGCGTACTGCTACGGCGAAAATTACACCGAACACACCTTTAATCCCGCTTTGCTGGCGGAGCAGAGCGCACAGCCGACCCCGCCCGCGGTGGACGAGGACGCCGCGCGCAAGCTGGATGCGCTCATCAAAGAGAACGCCGCACTCAAGGAACAGCTGACGCAGCGCCGCGAAGAGCAGCATCAGACGTATGTGCCGAAGCCGCTGGAAATTTCCGAATACAAGACGCGAAAACTGTATATTGATGCAATGCTGCAGGATGCCGGATGGGTTGAGGGAAAGAATTGGCTGAACGAGGTCAAGCTGCCCGGTATGCCGAACAAGAGCGAGACGGGCTATGCGGATTATGTCTTGTACGGCGACGATGGCAAGGCGCTGGCGATTGTGGAGGCGAAGCGCTCCTGCGTGGATCCGGCGGTGGGGCGGCAGCAGGCGAAACTGTATGCGGATATTATCGAGAAGCAGCAGGGGCGGCGTCCAGTAATCTTCTTAACCAACGGGTTTGAAACGAAAATCGACGACGGGCAGTATCCGGAGCGCAAGTGCGCCGCTATCTGGTCAAAGCGCGATTTGGAGAAGTTGTTCAACCTGCTGCGGATGCGCACGCATTTGGACAATATTGTGGTGGACGAGAACATCGCCGGACGGTACTATCAGGAGAACGCAATCAAGGCTGTTTGCAACACTTTTGATGCGCGCAACCGCCGCAAAGCACTGCTGGTAATGGCGACAGGTTCGGGCAAAACGCGCACGGTGATTGCGCTGTGCAAGGTGCTGCTGGAACACGGCTGGGTGAAGAATATCCTGTTTCTGGCGGATAGAAACTCGCTGGTCACGCAGGCGAAACGCAGCTTCGTGAACCTGCTGCCGGAACTTTCGGTTACGAATCTCTGCGAAGAGCGGGACAATACCACGGCGCACTGCGTCTTCTCGACCTACCAGACGATGATGAACTGCATCGACGCCATTGAGGATGCGGAAGGCAAGCTGTTCACGGTCGGGCACTTTGATTTGGTCATCTGCGACGAGGCGCACCGCTCTATCTACAACAAATATCGCGACATTTTTACCTACTTTGATGCGCCCTTGGTTGGTTTGACGGCGACGCCGAAGGATGAAATCGACAAGAATACTTATGCACTTTTTGATTTGGGCAACGGTGCGCCGACGTATGGCTATGAATTAGCGCAGGCAGTCAAAGACGGCTATCTGTGCGATTTCGTATCGGTAGAAACGACGCTGAAGTTCATTCAGCAGGGCATTGTATACGACGAATTGACCGACGAGGAGAAAGAGGAATACGAGGCGAAATTTGCGGATGAAAACGGCGATGTGCCGGAATGCGTGATGCCATCCGCGTTAAACGAATGGGTATTTAATGAGGATACCATTCGCAAGGTGCTGAATACGCTGATGACCGACGGGCTGAAAATTGACTACGGCAGCAAAATCGGAAAGAGCATCATTTTCGCCAAGAATCACACGCACGCGGAGAAAATCTTGGAGATTTTCAACCGCGAATATCCGCATTTGTACGGCTATGCGAAGGTCATCGACAACTACATGACTTATGCGCAGAGCGCTATCGACGAGTTTTCCGACCCGCAGAAACTGCCGCAGATTGCTATTTCGGTGGATATGCTCGATACGGGCATCGACGTGCCGGAAGTGTTAAACCTTGTGTTCTTCAAGAAGGTGATGAGCAAGGCAAAATTCTGGCAGATGATAGGCCGCGGCACGCGCCTCTCTCCGGGGTTGATTGACGGCAAAGACAAGGACAAGTTCTATATTTTCGACTTCTGCGGAAACTTCGAGTTTTTCCGCATGAGCAAAGGCAATGCCAATGCCAGCGCACGCTCGCTTCAAGGGGCGCTTTTTTCGTTGAAGGCACAAATGGCGTTCAAATTGCAGGACGCAGTGTACAAAACCGACGAATTGTCCGCATTCCGTCAAACTTTGGTGGATGACATGGTGCGCAAAGTATCGGAATTGAACCAAGACAACTTCGCCGTCAAACAGCATCTGAAATTCGTTGAATTGTATACAAGCCCGAACCGATATCAGTCATTGAGCTACGAGGACACGCTGATGATGCAGCAGGAATTAGCGCCTCTGCTTTTGCCGGAGCCGGATGACCCGAAGGCGCTGCGCTTTGACGCGCTCTTGTACGGCATGGAGCTGGCGCATCTCGCGGGAGTGCCATACAATCGGGCGCATCATGACTTGCTGCAAAAGGCAGATGCGCTCAGCAAAATCGCCAATGTGCCGGAAATTGCGGCACAATCGGCACTGCTGGAGAAAATACTGCATACCGATTATGTGGAAAATACGGGAGTGGATGAATTGGAGAAAATCCGCAAAGCCCTGCGTGATTTGATGAAATACATCACAAACGAGCAATCCGCTTACGAAACAGGCTTTGGTGATGAAATCCTTTCTATTGAATGGAAACAGTCGGAATTGGAAAACGACGACTTGCAAAATTACAAAATGCGGGCTGAGTTTTACGTCCGCCAGCATCAGAATGAATTGGCGATTGCGAAACTCAAGATGAATGTTCCGCTGACGGACAGCGATATTACCCAGCTAGAGGAAATTCTCTGGAGCGAAGTCGGAACAAAGCAGGATTACGAAGCCGAGTACGGAAAGAAGCCGCTGGGCGAGTTCATCCGCGAAATCGTCGGGCTGGATATGAATGCCGCAAAAGAAGCATTTTCCGCTTATTTGACCAATGTAAATCTGGACAGCCGGCAAATCTACTTTGTGAATCAAATTGTGGAGTACATTGTGCATAACGGCATGATGAAGGATATGTCGATTCTACAGGAAGCACCATTCATCGATCAGGGCAGCATCATCGAGGTGTTTACGGATTTGTCAGTGTGGAAGGGGATTAAGGGCGTGATTGACACAATCAACGCCAACGCCTGCGGTGCATAAGCCGCCAATGGCCATCAAGAACTGCGGCTGTGCCGCTGACAGATCTGGAAGCCGAGAAAATCAAGTAAATCACAATTGAATATCACCCTTTTCCGACCTGTGCCTGCACCCGCGGGCGTGGGTCTTTTCTGTTCGGGAACAGCACGATAATTTTGCTGACTTGGGCGATATTCGTGCAAAAAAAGACATGATTCATGCGATGAAGGCGCCAAACGCAGAAAGACCGTATATAATGTCTACTGAATAACCATCCGTTTTTCACGCGATTGCAGAAGTCCGAG
>ERZ1673738.2179-NODE-2179-length-26206-cov-11.124087_pt1 | contig 26206 bp, 21 predicted proteins | sample MGYA00580198_ERZ1673738 | MGnify/ENA primary metagenome ERZ1673738 (study PRJEB41218, sample SAMN15661784) | gut metagenome | host: Homo sapiens | place: Canada: London | collected 2015-08-20/2019-03-30 | study: EMG produced TPA metagenomics assembly of...
CCAGCATCAGCTTGATGCGGTTTTCCTGGTTGACCTTGGTGGCGCTGGGGTCGTAATCAATGGGGGTGATGTTGGAAGCAGGATACAGGGCGCGGATCTTGTTGACCATGCCCTTGCCCACAATGTGGTTGGGCAGGCAGCCGAACGGCTGGGCACAGACGATGTTGCCGTAACCGCCCTGCACCAGCTCGATCATTTCCGCCGTCAGCAGCCAGCCCTCGCCCATCTTGGCACCGAGGGAGATAACGCCCTTGGGCTTCTCCACCAGCTCCTTAAAGGGGCCGGGAGCGTAGAAACCGGCGTCTGCCGTGGCTTTGAGCATGGAGCGCTCAATGCTGTCCAGATAATTGAGGAACTGGTCAATGACCACTTTGGTGCCCAGTTTGCCGCCGTACAGGACATGATCTTCGCCCATGTTAAAGGCACAATACTGCACAAAGCCCATCAGGCCCGGGAAGTTGACCTCGCAGTCCTGGCTCTCCAGGAACTTCTGCAGGTCGTTGTTGCCCAGCGGGCTGTACTTGACGTAAATTTCACCGACCACGCCCACCTTGACCTTGGGCACCCGGGTAACCGGGATGGCCGAAAACTCGCGGGCGATGAGCGGGAACGTGTGCTTCATCTCCTTGGCGGTAAAGCCCTTGCCGGCCAGCAGGACACGGCCCAGACGCTCCACCCACTTGTCCACCAGCTTGTCCGCACTCCCCTTTTCGTTCTCATAGGGGGCGGTCTGGTTGCGCAGGGCGCAGAGCATATCGCCATAGAAGATGCAGGCCAGCGCGCGGCGGGCCAGCGGCAGAGTCATCTGGAAGCCGCTGTCTTTTTCCAGACCCGAGAAGTTCAGGCTGGCCACCGGGATCTCCGGGTAGCCCGCCTTGACCAGTGCCTTGCGCAGCAGGTGGATGTAGTTGGAAGCACGGCAGCCACCGCCCGTCTGGGTGATGAGCAGGGCCGTATGTTCGAGATCATATTTGCCGCTGTTCAGGGCATCCAGGAACTGGCCGATGACCAGCAGCGCTGGGTAGCAGGTATCGTTGTGGACGTACTTCAGGCCCAGCTGTGCCACGGCGCTGCCGCAGTTGCCCAGGATCTCGCACTTGTAGCCATCGTATTCCAGTGCATATTTCAGCAGCCGGAACTGGGTGACGGCCATGTTGGGGATGAGGATGGTATGGGTCTTCTTCATCTCCGGGGTAAATTTTGGATATTGATATTCCATAGGTTATCTCCTGTCCTCATCGCGCTCATCCAGAGCAGCAAACAGGCTGCGCAGGCGGATGTTGACCGCGCCAAGGTTGGTGATCTCATCGATCTTGAGCTGGGTATAGAGCTTGCCGCCCTCCTGCAGGATCTCGCGGGTCTCGTCGGTGGTAATGGCGTCCACGCCGCAGCCGAACGAAACCAGCTGCACCAGATCCATGTCTTTCTGGGTGGTGCAGTATTTGGCCGCTGCATACAGGCGGCTGTGGTAGGTCCACTGGTTCAGGACGCTGGTGGGGAATTTCTCCACCCGGTTGGAAATGCTGTCCTCGGTGACCACTGCCGCGCCGTGGCGGGTGATGAGGTGGTCGATCCCGTGGTTGACCTCCGGGTCCACATGATACGGACGGCCCGCCAGCACGATGATCCGTTTGCCCTGACGACGGGCTTCGTCAATGATCTCGCTGCCCTTGACCCGAATTTTTGCCATGTGGGCCTCGTACTCGGCGTAGGCTGCATCGGCTGCCTCCTGCACCTCTTTCTCCGAGATGCCGCCGAAGTACTTGGGCAGAACATTTTTCGCCATCTTGTGGACGAAATCTTTCGGGCGATGGATGCCGACGTAATCGTAAATGAACTTCTTGCCCTCCAGCTCCGGGCAGTTGCCTGCCAGAACCTCGGGGTAGTAAGCCACCACGGGGCAGTTATAATGGTTATCCCCCAGCCCCTCATCGACATTGTAGGTCAGGCAGGGGTAGAAGATGGCATCCAGCTGCATCTGGCTCAGGGCCTTGATGTGGCCGTGGCTGAGCTTGGCCGGGAAGCAGGCCGTATCGCTGGGGATGGTCGCCTGACCGGCCAGATAGAGGCCGCGGCTGGACACCGGGCTGGTGTGGACGGCAAAGCCAAGCTTGGTCCAGAACGCGTACCAGAACGGCAGCAGCTCATAGAAGCCCAGGCAGAGCGGGATGCCGATGGAGCCGCGCTTGCCGGGTACCGGCTTGTAGCTGGCCAGAAGCTGCTGTTTGTAGGCGTAGAGGTTGAGGCTGTTGTCCTCGCTCTTGCCCGTCACCGGCTTATCGCAGCGGTTGCCCGAGATGAATTTGCGGCCATCGGCAAAGGTATTGACGGTGAGCTGGCAGTGGTTGCCGCAGCCGCCGCACTTGACGCTGACCACTTTCTGGTCAAAGTTCTTGAGCTCGGCCTGGCTCATCATATCGGAGACCGTTTTGCCGTTCTTTTTGCTCTGGCGCAGACCGAACAGTGCCGCACCGTAAGCGCCCATCAGGCCCGCGATGTCGGGACGGATGACCTCGACGCCCATTTCTTTTTCAAAGGCACGGAGGACGGCTTCGTTATAAAACGTACCGCCCTGCACCACGATCTTCCGGCCCAGCTCCTCGGGGCTGGAAGCGCGGATGACCTTGTACAGCGCGTTTTTGACCACGCTGATGGACAGACCGGCCGAAATGTTCTGGATGGATGCACCATCTTTCTGGGCCTGCTTGACCGAGCTGTTCATAAACACGGTGCAGCGGCTGCCCAGATCCACGGGGCGGTCAGCAAACAGGCCGAGAGCGGCAAACTCCTTGACGTCATACCCCAGCGCCTGGGCAAAGGTCTGCAAAAAGCTGCCGCAGCCGGAAGAACAGGCTTCGTTCAGGAAGATGTTGCTGATGGCACCATCCTCGATCTTGAAGCACTTCATATCCTGGCCGCCGATGTCGATGATAAAATCGACATCCGGCATAAAGTATTTGGCGGCTGTAAAGTGGGCCACCGTTTCCACCAGACCGTAATCACAGCGGAACGCGTTTTTCACCAGCTCCTCGCCGTAGCCGGTTGTGGTCACACTGGCCACCTGCAGGCCCGGGTGCTCCTTGTAAATTTTGAGCAGCTGCTCCCGGATCAGAGGCAGCGGGTTGCCGAGGTTGGGCTGGTAATTGGTGTACAGGATCTGGCTCTTCTCGTCCACCACCACCAGCTTGACGGTGGTGGAGCCGGAGTCGATGCCGATATGCACCGGGCCGCACTGGGCGCTGAACGGCACCCTGGGCACGCTGTGGGACATGTGCCGGGCATGGAACGCCTCGTACTCTTCCTTGTTGGCAAAGAGGGGCGGCTCGCTGGCATAGGTTGCCGTGGCGGCGTACTCATCCAGCGCCTTGGCCACCTCCGAGAGGTTGAACGCCTTATCCGCGTAAAGGGCGGCACCCAGCGCCACATACAGCAGGCTGTTCTCAGGGCAGGTGCCCGTTACGCCCAGCGCTTCATCAAAGCTCTTGCGCAGCACGGTGCTGAACGTCAGCGGTCCGCCCAGATACAGAATGTTGCCCTGGATGGGGCGGCCCTGTGCCAGGCCGGCAATGGTCTGGTTGACCACTGCCTTATAGATGCTGGCCGCGATATCTTCCGTCCGGGCACCCTGGTTGATGAGGGGCTGGACGTCGCTCTTGGCAAACACGCCGCAGCGGGAAGCGATGGTATAAGTACGCTGTGCCTGCTCGGCTGCTTTGTTCATCTCATCGGCGCTCATTTTCAGCAAAGTTGCCATCTGATCGATGAACGCACCCGTGCCGCCGGCACAGCTGCCGTTCATCCGCACCTCGGTGCCGTTGGTCAGGAACAGGATCTTTGCATCCTCGCCGCCCAGCTCGATCACGCAGTCCGTCCGGGGGACAAACCGCTTGACAGCCACACGGGTGGAGAAGACTTCCTGCACAAAGGGCACCTTGCAGCTGTCGGCCAGGCCCATGCCTGCCGAGCCGGAGATGCTGAGCAGGGCGGTCTGCCCGTGCAGCTGCTCGGCATCAATGCGGCGCAGCAGTTCCTGCGCCTTTTCCAGAATATGACTATAGTGTCGCTCGTATGTCGAATACACCAGCGCATCGTTTTCATCCAGCACCACGCACTTGATGGTGGTGCTGCCGATGTCAAGACCTACTCTCACAGTTGTTTTTCCTCCTTGAAGGATCGTGCTCCCCTGCCCTGCCCCGATGCGTGCAGGGGCAAAAAACAGGGAGGAGCCGAAGAAACACTCTCCGGCCCGCATACGGGGGTATTATAAACCAAATGGGCGGGACATTCAATCCGCAGTCTTTATTTTACACGTTAAAAATAGTAATTTCGATGCAAAAAGTTAAACATTTTGTGAATTTGCCAAAAGTGGCAGCCCATTTTTCGGCATTTTGGCAAAAAATTTTTACCATTCGCTTTTTGCATCGTTCCAATCGAAACTTTCCTGCCCACATTGGTTATACTTTAACATAAAGCGAGTTCTTTTTGAATTTTTTGCTGGCTAAGATTTGGTGAAGAAAGATGGAAGAGATTGATGGGACGATCCTCCCGGGTGGTGTTCTCGGCAGTCTGGCAATGGCAGCCCTCTTCGGCGCGGGTGCAGCCACGCGCATGGAAACGAATCAACTTTTTATTTTACAGTTTTCCCCGTTTTTCCGCAGCGCTCAAAAAGGGCAGGCGCGCGGCCTGCCCTTTTGTGGTTCTGAGTTTTTATACGCGATGCTTTGACCGCAGCAGCAAGGTCTTCCAGCTGGGCATCTCATTGCGCAGGGTGTCCCAGGCAGGCATCGCCGTCCGGGTAGTGGCACGGATGGCCTCAAACGCCTCATCGTGGTAGTGCATCTCTTCCACGGCATGCATGGCGTGGTCGCTGGCACACAGGCGGCCCAGCGGCGTTTTCGTCATCATCAGCATCATTCTGTCCATCTTTTTGCGGCCGGGGGTGCAGGCCTCGTAGTAGCTGGTGTTCTCCGCGTCGTTTACCGGGACGCCTGCCGCCTTGAGCATCATGCAGCCCTCCCACGCCGCGTCGAGCATGAGCTTGCGCTGCTCGGCGGTGGCCTTGGTCAGGTCGCCATTGCAGGCGTAGCAGACATAGCACACCGGCAGGATCAGGGCCAGGTGGCACTTGAGCCACTCGTCCATATCGCTGTAGAACGTCAGCTTGTACTTGACGCCCGCAAACGCCGCCTGCAGCCGCTGGCGGAATGTACCGGACAGCGGCGCTGTCGCGCCGCCTACCGTCATGCCAATGCCCGCGTGGACACTGATGACCTGGCCGTTCTCCCGGCGTCCGCCGTTGTTCTGGAAGCCGAACGCGATCTTATCCGCCGGGCGCTGCATAGCCTGCAGGACAGAGCGAGCATGGGGCTGGTTGCCCACAAACACAAAAAACTCGCTCTTGTTCTGCTTGAGGACGGGCAGGATCTCCGGCAGCTGGCCTGCCTGCACCGTGACAAACACGATGTCATAGCTTTCCTCCGGGGCCAGCGTTTCAATGGTCGGCACACGGTCCACAGTCGTTTTGAGCTGGGCCCAGTGGCGGATGGTGAGGCCTTTCTGGTCGATCCGCTCTTTCCACTCGCCCCGCGCCAGCAGAGTCACCGTGTTTTTCTCGTTTTGTGCCAGCCGGTGGGCCAGCTCACAGCCCTGCACGCCTGCACCGTATACTAAGATCCTCATGGAAACGCACCTCCTGCAATGAAAGATGGTTATTTATGGAACAACGAGCTCAAAAAACCTTTTTTCTCATAGGGATGGCTCTGGGCACCTTTGACGGTATAGCCTGTCTCGGCAATGGCCGCCTTGAGGGCGTCAATGTCCAGCTCCTGCTCCGAGAGGATGACCGTCTCGCCCTTGGTGTGGGAAGAGGTCACCTTTTTGACATCCGCCGTCTTGCGGACCGTCTCATTGACGTGGCTCTCGCACATGCCGCACATCATGCCATCTACTTTTAAAATCGTCTCGATCATCTGAGGAAACCTCCAAGAATTTTTTGCCTCTGCCGCAGCTTTTGCAGATTGCACAAAGGCAGCAGCTTAAATTTAGGCATTTTGTTAGCAGAAGCTAACCAGCAAGCCAAACAAATCGCCGTCCGGAAGCGCACCGGACAGCGGCCCGCCCCGCGGCGGGATCAGAGCCTGATTTCTGCTTTTATCATACCACAGAGATGGGGAATGCGCAAGCGGTGCATCCAGGTCCACAGCGTAAAAACCGTCTCTTGTCAAAGGCAGTGAAACGTGGTACAGTAAACGGGCAATCGCTTCCATTTTATCGGATATGATCTTACGAGGGGTTTTATGAAACAGAACAATCGTTTTTGCGTGCTGGCACTGACCGCTGTGCTGGCACTGACTCTAACCGCCTGCTCCGAGACGGCTGACGGCTCCGCCGCATCGGGCAGCACCCAGACCACGCAGCCTGCCCAGAGCACCGCCCAGCAGGACACTTCCGCCGGGACTCCCTCTGCCAGTCAGCAGACCGAGGTGCTGGACAGCCTGACCTCCTCCGAGCTGCAGGGACTCGTCTCCGGCAGCACCACGCTGGAGCAGCTGACCCAGCAGCGCGCCGAGGCCGCTGACCCCGGCACGGGGAGCACCACTGCCCTGCCGGAGTATGAGCAGCAGCTGCAGGCTCTCATCAACCAGCTCTACGCCGTCAAGGCCCGGGCCGAGAGCAGCCTGAACAACACCATCCAGTCGGCCACGGCAGAGTACAAGGCTCTGCCTGCCGCCAAGCAGACCAAGAGCCGCAAAATCGCCATCGTGATGGGCAAGGCCAGTGAGCTGAAAGCCATGGAGGCTTCCTGTGACAAAGAGGTGGACGACATCGTAAACCAGATGCGCGCCCTGCTGACCCAGAATGGCCAGAGCACCGCCCTGGCCGACGAGGCACTGGCTGCCTACAAGGCCCAGAAGAGCGAAATGATCTCTTCCCTCACCAGCAAACTCTACGGCTGAGCGCCGAACGCGTTTCCCCTGCAATTTGTGCCGGAATATCCCCGGTACCCGTTGCAGGGGTTCTTTTTTGCCCGGAGAAATTCTGTTCCTGTCGGGCAGCCGCATTTTACAACTCCGGTCAGGTTTCTGTTCCACCCCTGCACGGTATCCGCTCCAAAATCATCGCCAGAGTTTTACTTCCGTTTGTAAATTTCGCCAATCTTTTGCATATTCCGGGTTTTTTTCCAATTTTGCTTGAATTGTGGGGACATACCGTTTAAAATTAGATGGGGTGTTAGAGCCTTTGTTTTTCTACGTCAATTTTTAGAGAGGCGAAAGGCATGTTCCCACGTAATTTCAACTGAGAAAGGCGATGAGACAAATGGAAATGGAAGAAGAAGTGATCGACCTGAGCGAGCTGCTGCGGCTTTTGTGGAGCCATGTGCTGCAGATCGTGGCGGTGGGCCTTGTGGCGGCGGTGATCAGCTTTCTGGTATGCACGTTCGCGCTGACGCCCCGGTATCAGGCGTCCGTCAACATGATCGTCAATACCCGGCAGGATAACACGACGACCGTGAGCAACGACAACATCACCTCGGCAAAAAACATGATCGACACCTATGCAGTCATCATCAAGAGCAACCTCGTGCTCAACGATGTCATCCAGCGGATGGGCCTGGACATAACCTACAGCCAGCTGGCAGACAGCATCACGGTGGGCAGCGTCAACTCCACCCAGATCATGGCCATTACGGTGACCAATGAGAACCCGGGCCTGGCGGGCAAGATCGCGCAGACGATCGCGGAGGTCGCGCCGGACGTGATCGTGGAAAAGGTCGAGGCAGGCTCCTGCAAGGCAGTGAGCGACGTGGAGATCGACACCACGCCTGTCTATCCCCAGACCAAGAAGACCATGCTGCTCTGCGCTCTGGCCGGTATGGTAGCGGCCTGTGCTCTGCTGGTGGTCAGCCACCTGCTGCACAACTACATTGTGGACGACGAAGATGTTCAGAAGAAGCTGGACCTCCCTGTTTTGGGCTTTATCCCTGAGGTGTGATGTAAGATGTGGAATCCGTTCAAACCGAAAATTGAAAACTCTGACCCCGGCCAGCGCTCCCTGCAGCTGATCTCTCAGAAAGGAATGCCCTTTGCGTATGTGGAAGCTTACAAATCCCTGCGCACCAACCTGAACTTTCTGACCAGCTCCACCGGAGCCCGCGCCATTGTGGTCACCAGTACCATGCCAGAAGAGGCCAAGAGCAACGTCTCAGTCAACCTGGCCCTGACCCTGGCCGAAGACGGCAAAAATGTAGCCCTGGTGGACTGCGACCTGCGCAAGCCCGTGCTGCACAAATACCTGAAAGCCGGTCACAACGTGAAGGGCGTTTCCAATATTGTCTCCAACCAGTGCAAGCTGGAAGAGGCTCTGCTGCGGCTGGAACAGTTCAAGATCACATTCCTGCCCGCCGGCACGCCCCCTCCGAACCCCTCGGAGCTGCTGGGCTCGGCCCGGATGCAGCAGATGATCCAGCAGCTGCGCGCCACTTTTGATTATGTCATCTTCGACGCGCCTCCCATCTCCATGGTGACAGACGCGGCGGTCATCGGCAATCAGGTGGACGGTGCTCTGTTTGTTGTTCGTTCCAGCTACGCCCCGGCCGAGTCCGTGGAGGCCGCTGTCAAGAAGCTGAAAGACACCGGCGTAAAAGTGCTGGGTGCCGTGCTGACCCGCTATGACGCCAAGACGGCGCTCAAGGGCTCCAACTACGCTTACAACTATTATAGCTACGGCTACTCCTACGGTACCCCCCAGACGGATCCGGCGGCATCGCAAAGCCCGGAAAAGCGAAAGCGCGCAAAGCCAGCCGAAAGGGTAACGAACCATGACTGATCTGCACTGCCATATCCTGCCCGGTATTGACGACGGTGCCAAAGATGTCTCGGTCTCGCTGGAGCTGCTCCACAAGGAGTATGAGGACGGCGTGCGCAACATCGCGTTCACCAGCCATTTCAACAGCGAGCGCACCACGGTGGAAGCTTTTCTGGAAAAGCGTGCCGCCGCCTACGCGCGGCTGACCGAGGCACTGAAAGAAGAGCCGATGGACTTCCGGTTCAAGCTGGGCAGCGAAGTTTACTTTTCTCCCAAGCTCTGTGAGCTGGACGCCAAGGCCCTCTGCATGGGCGACACCGCCTACATGCTCATTGAGTTTCCAACCACCCATAAGCCTCATTTTATCAAGCAGACCCTGTACGCTTTGCAGGAACAGGGCATCCTGCCGCTGATCGCGCACATTGAGCGTTACCCCTATGTGCTGGACGACCCCACCCTGCTGTATGAGTGGGTGGCCGCCGGTGCTTACGCGCAGATCAACGCCGGGGCCCTGCTGCAAGATGCAAAGCTCCGCAAGAAGCTCTGCAAATTCATCTCGTGGGGGCTCGTGCATGTGCTCTCCACGGACACCCACTCCCCGGACAAGCGCCCGCCCCGGATGGCGGAGGGCATCCAGATGCTGCAGAAGACTCTGGGCACTGAGATCGCCGACCGGATCGTCCGCAACGGTGACGAGCTGTTTGACGACCAGGAGCTGGACATCATCTCCCCGCACCAGCCCAAAAAGATGCTGGGCATGTGGATTTGATCATCTTTTGTCTTTGATTGAAAATCCGATATTTTTATTATAAACTTTGAAAAAGAGGAATTTTATTATGAACTATCCTGTTGCTTATGCCGTGATCCCCGAAGAAGAAAAGACCTACATCGTCGGCAGCGGCGATGTCCAGTACGAGAAGCTGTTCAACTACTTCATCGGCGACTTCCTGCGCGACACCGTCAAGAGTGACGTCCGCAACGCTATCTGGAACAGCGCCAAGCAGAGTTCTTTCACTCCCATTGCCAACTGGTTCAAGAACGTGGACGACATGGGTGTCATTGCACACCTGGGCTACTTCTACGGCTTCTGGCACATCTGGAGAGACGTTAAGGGCTACCTGGGCTAATTAAAAAGTAACGTATATGCAAAAGAAACAAATTTTTCAGCTCGTGCTTCTGGCTGTGGGCGCGGTCCTGGCTGCCGTGATCGGCTTCTGGCTCGTGCCGGTGAGCAATTACGTCAAGGCCCGCACGGCTCCGCTGGATGAGACCATTCTGGAAGCCGAAAGCAGCACGCGGGAGGTGGTCACCATCTCGGATACCGAACTTTCCCAGCTCATCAGCGGTGAGCTGACCCTGGATGCACTGGCTGACCTGCCCGGCGTCATCACCATGGAGCCCGCCGGCACCACGGCAGATGCCGCCCAGGGCGGCGGCGCGGCCAATCGCTCCCCTGCGGACGAGACTTCCGCTTCTGCCATTGCAGAGAGCGAAGCTTCTTCGGACGCTGCTTCCCGTGAGGCACAGGCCGATGCAGAAACGCCTGCCCAGAGCAGTGCTGTCTCCGGCAGCACCGGCACTTCCGGCAATGCCAGCCTCTCGGAGGCCGCCTATGAGGGCGAAGTCAAGGCACTGGTCCAGCAGCTCTATGCCGTGAAAGGCCGGGCGGAAAGCGGCCTGAATGCCTGCATTGCTTCCGCCAAGGCAGAGTATAAATCTCTGCCGCCGGAGCAGCAGACCCGCAGCCGCAAAATTGCCATCTGCATGTCCAAAGCCGGCCAGCTCTCGGCCCTGCAGGCCTCCTGCGACAGTGAGGTCAACCGCATTGTGAGCCAGATGCGCTCGGTGCTCAAGGCCAACGGCCAGAGCACCGCCCTGGCAGACCAGGCCATGAGCAGTTACAAGAGCCAGAAGAGCGCCCGGCGGGCGGCTCTGATGAGCCAGCTTTACGGCTGAGCTGCTTTTTGATCACCCTTTGGAGGAACCAGCGTGGAACAACTCACATTTTCGCAGCACGTTGCGGCAAACGGCGGTTCCCTGCCCTGGCAGGACGCTGTGCGCCTGACGCTGCTGACCATCCAAACCATTTCGGCTCAGGCAGACCCGGAAACCATCTATGTTGATGTCTGCCCGGAGCAGATCGTACTGAGCAAAGACGCCCGGGAAGTGCTCTCCTGCGGTAAGCCCCACTCCCTGAAAGAGTGGGACGCCGCCGATGCCGCCAACCCGCAGCTGCTGCCCTGGGAGTTTTGGAACGCCTGGAGTGCCCGCACCCCGGCTGCTCAGGTCTACCCGGTCGTGGCCTGCCTGTTCGGCGCTCTGAGCGGCCACCTGCCCATGGCGGCCAAAGCCCGGCTGAACGGTGCGGCGCTTCGCACCCTGCCCGACATCCCGGACGCACTGAACAACGTGCTCCAGAAAGGCCTTGCTCTGAACGCAGCCGACCGCTGGCCGTCGCTGGAGGCATTCCGGGCGGCTCTGGTCGATGCCACCAAAATCGAGATTGCGGTGGATGACACTCCTGAAAAAACCGACGACACTCCCGCCCTGCAGGCAGGTCAGCTGGACCTGAGCAAGGTACGCACCGTCGATGCACCCAAGGGGCCGCAGGCGGTCTACAAACCCACGGCCCAAAAAAAATCCGTCAAGCTTGGCCCCCTGCTCCCGGTGGCTGTCCTCTCGGTTGCGTTCCTGGGCGGCCTTCTGGCCTATCAGTTCACCCTGCGGGGTACCCCGACGGCGGAAGAGCTCTTCCTGCCCACGGCAACGGCCAAGACTTCCAGCAGCTCCAAAGCCGCGGAACCGGAACGTGAAGCCGCTTCCAGTGCGGCAGAGAGCGAAGCAGCTTCTTCCAGTGAGGCTGCTGCCTCCTCCCCCGCCGCCAGCGAAGCTCCGGCCAGCGCTCCCTCCACCAAGCAGGAGGAATCCGCCAGCAGCGCGGCTTCTTCCAAGGCGGCATCCAGTGCAGCCAGCAGTTCCAAGGCCGCCAGCGCATCCAGCAAAAAAGAGGAGAAGCCCGCTTCTTCGGCCAGCAGTGCATCCAGCACGGCTTCTTCGGAGGCTGCTGCCAGCTCCGCGGCCCCGGAAAACGTGACCCAGACGCTGACCCTTGCCGACGGCAGCAAGTTTGTGGGCAAGGTGGACGGCTCCAAGCAGACCGGCACCCTGACCAAACCCAACGGCGATGTCTATACCGGCACCTTTACGGACGGCAAGCTGGAGGGCAAAGGCACCCTGAAAACCGCCAGCGGCAACAGCTATGACGGCAATTTTGCAGGCGGCCAGCCCAGCGGCTCCGGTACCATGAAGTATGCCAACGGCAGCACCTACACGGGCAGCTGGGCCGATGGCCAGCGCAGCGGCTCCGGCACGGTGAATTACGCCAACGGGGATCAGTTCTCCGGCAGCTTTGCCGCCGACCTGCGGGACGGCAGCGGCACCTACACCTGGGCCAACGGCACCACCTACCGCGGCACCTGGAAAGCAGGCGAAGCGCGGAAAGGCGGCACCTACAGCTATACCGATGCAGGCGTGAAAGAGGGCCTTTCCGCAGGCGGCAACCTGACCATGCAGGATTGAGCGCCCTGCCCTCTTGACAAGTCGCCTCGGCTGTGATATTCTAAAGCTCCTAAAATATCGTGTGGATTTTTACAGTATCAAGCTATTTTTCGCCACACAATGGTGCAAAAGCCATTGTGTGGCTTTTTTGCGTCCAAACCTCTGCAGCCCCCACCCGATGAAAGGAGATCTCTTCCGTGAACAACACCTTTATGAAAGAGCGCCCGGTCTTCCCGCTTTTGATGTCCATGGCGCTGCCCAATGTCATTTCCATGCTGGTCAACTCGCTGTACAACATTGTGGACAGCCTGTTTGTGGCCCGCATCAACGAATCCGCCATGACGGCCCTCTCGCTGGTCTTCCCGGTGCAGAACCTGCTCAACGCCATTGCCATCGGTTTTGGCATCGGCATCAATGCACTGGTGGCCCTCTGCCTGGGTGCCGGGGAGCACGAAAAAGCCGATCAGGCCGCTACCCACGGCATGGCGTTTTCCCTGCTGCACGGCATCCTCGGCTCGGCCATTGCCATTGCCATCATGCCGTCTTTCCTGGGGCGCTTTACAACGGATGCCGATGTGCTCTCCATGGGCCTGACCTATTCCCACATCGTGTTTGGCTTTGCCACGGTCAACATGGCCTCCCTGGCTTTTGAAAAGATCTTCCAGTCCGTGGGCCGGATGAAAGTGACCATGGTCGCCCTCATCGTGGGCTGTGTGGGCAACATCATCCTGGACCCGCTGCTCATCTTTGGCATCGGGCCGTTCCCTGCCATGGGCATTGCAGGCGCGGCGCTGGCCACCGGTATCGGCCAGGCACTGAGCACGGGTGTCTACCTCGTGGTGTACGCTTCCACGGAGCTGCCCGTCCGGCTGCGCCGCGCCTGCCTGAAGCTGGACAAAGAGCTGGACACCCGGCTCTACTCCATCGGCATCCCGGCCATCCTCAACCTGGCGCTTCCCTCTCTGCTGGTCACGTTCCTCAACAGCCTGCTGGCCGCGTTCTCGGGCAGCTATGTGGTGGTGCTGGGCATCTACTACAAACTACAGACATTCCTCTACCTGCCCGCCAACGGCATCGTGCAGGGAATGCGTCCCCTCATCAGCTACAACTACGGTGCCGGGGAGCACAAACGGGTACGCCAGCTCTACCAGATCACCCTCATCCTGAGCGCCGCCATCATGGCAGCGGGCACCCTTGGCTGTCTGGTGGCCTCGGAGCCTCTCATGCGGCTTTTTACCTCTACCCCGGAGACGGTGGAAGCCGGAAAAATTGCTCTGCGGATCATCTGCCTGGGCTTTGTGATCTCCGCCATCTCCACCACCTCTTCCGGCGCGCTGGAGGGTCTGGGCAAGGGCACGCAGTCGCTGGTGATCTCCCTGTGCCGCTACATCGTCTTCATCATGCCGCTGGCCTGGGTGCTCTGCCGACAGTTTGGCCCTGTGGGCGTCTGGAACGCGTTCTGGGCCACGGAAGTGCTCTCCGCCATCGTTTCCCTTATCGTCTACAAAAAGAGCGTCTGACACGTTTTCCGTATCCGCAAAAAAGGCTCCGGGCCTGCACTCCCCTTTCACAGGGAGGCAGGCCCGGAGCCTTTTCCATTTCAGCCCAAGGGCTGGTTTTTATTTGGTGTGCTGCTCGGTGCTCTGGTCATCCGATTCAATCGGCGTATCCAGTTCCTCCACGGGGGCAGCGTTCTTTTTGGCCTTACGGGCCTTACGCTTGTGGATCAGCTTCCGTGCGAGGAATGCTGCCACCAGCAGCGCGGCTACCGTGCCGCCGCAGAGCTCCCAGAGCGGGATGCCCTTGGGCACAAAGGCCATGACGATCTCGGTCCCGGCAGCCGTAAAGGTGATGTAGCTGCCAAAGGTATCGGTAGGCACTTTGATCCATTTGCCATCCTGCTGGACATAGACGCTGCCCTGCTTGCCCTGCGGCAGATAGCGGATGGTGTGGGTCTCCTGCCCGTCGTCCGAGAAGTCCAGCAGCCACTGCTCGGTGGCATTGGCCACGCCGGACGGCGTCTGGGAGGTAACGCTCAGGGCATTGGAGCCGCCAAACAGGCCATCTACATAGAAGATCGGACGGCCGTTGATGCGGACATCAATGCTCTTCAGTGCCGGGGTGTAAGAGGTGTACAGCGCCGTGACCACGGTGTCCAGATGGAGGTCATCCAGCACCGGGGTGCTCCACTCGGCAAAGTAACCGTCTTTCTGGGGCAGCTCGGGGTAATCCGCCTCGGCAAACGATGCACCGTAAGCAAAGGTGCGCTGGTCCACGATGTGGCCGTCGGCCATAAAGGTCAGCGTCAGCTTCTGGAAGCCCTTGGGCGCGCCCTCCAGTGCCCGCATGGTATCGTAATCAATGGGCTCTGCCTGACCGGCACGGCTGATACGGTCAACGCCGCGCAGGGTATCGGAGACAAACAGGTTCCCCGTGAACGTACCATCCTGGCCGCCGGAAATGGCGCCCCAATACTGACCGTCGGTGTTGCTGCTGCTCGTGGAGAGGGCCACCTCGGAGTCATCCCCGTCATCGTCCGGCTCATGGATATCCACCATGGCGCGGTTATCCTTGATGATGCAGCTGTTGCCGGTCAGGACACTGTCCGCGCCCTGGCCCACGATGCCGCCAATGTACTTGCTGCCGGTCAGCTCACACTTGGCCCAGTTGGAGATCAGCTTTGCGGAGGAACGGCCTGCAATGCCGCCCACCTTGTTGTTGCCATCCACTTTGCCGTAAGCTTCGCAGCCCGTGATGTAGCCCAGATCCATCTCGCCGCAGATGCCGCCCGCCGCCTCTTTCTTGGAGGTAACGGTGCCCTCGTTGACACAGTTCATGACCACCGCGCTGATGGTGTACTCGGTGCGCAGGAGCGAACGGTTCTCATCCTTATCGTCGTCTTCGGGGTCAAGGGTGTTTTCCACCGCCATGGTACCCGCGATGCCGCCCACATTCATGTCGGCTTCCACGGTGCCGCGGTTGGTGCAGCCCTCGATCTTGCCCTCGTTCTGGGCCGTCAGGTTCTCGGACTCATCTTCAAAGATGTTCTTGCTGCCGGGGTCGCTGATCTCTTCCACAGCATCCAGCAGCAGGTTGGAGACCACATTGATCTGGTCGTTGATGGAGCGGAGGTTGCTGGTGAGGGTGTTGCTGGCCGAGAGCATATCCCGGTTGAGGGTGCTCATCTGGTCGGTCATGTTCGTCACAGCGTCAAACAGTTCATCCTTGGTCGCGGTCATCTCGGAAGAGGGGCGCGGCACATGGATGGGATCCTGCTCCGCCAGCCAGTGGACGATATCCGCCGCCTGGCTGGTCATGCTGGTCAGGCCGCTCATGCCCTCCGCCATGATGCCGAGGCTGGCGGACATGTGGCCCAGCGTTGCGCTGGTGAGGGCGGAATCCGTCTTGAGGATATCCAGAGACTTGTCAAAATCATCCGCAGCCTTGCCCAGATCCTGTGCGGCATCGCTCAGGGAATCCAGACCCGCCTGAATGGAGGCATTGCCGGAACTGATGTTGCCGGTGTTGAAGCCCAGCTTATCCAGAATATCTTCCAGATTGCCCAGCTGGTCGCCCACATTGCCAAGCGCGCCGGACATGCTGGTAAGGGCAGAAGCCATCTGGGGATTGCCCTGCTCCGAAACGAGGTTGGCGGTGTTGCCCAGCAGCGCGCCGATCTGCGTGGCCAGGCCTGCCATATTGCCCACGGCGCGGGTGACCTGCTTGCCGGCGGAAGCCAGCTGGCCGTCATCGGCCAGCAGCGTGGCGCTCCGCAGCAGGCCCAGGCCGGTGGTCAGCAGCTTCATCTGGCCGCTCATGCCGGAACCCAGCGAGAGGATGCTCATGGCGGAATTCGCTACCTGCAGCAGGGAGATGGCTGTTTTGATGTGATCGTCCACCGCGTCACCGGACACGCTGGAATAGCCGCCCAGAATGGTGCTGATGGCGCTGCTCAGGCCGCTGTCATCCTTGCCCGGCAGCGAGGCGATCAGGTCGTCCAGGCCCTTGCTGATCTGCTCCAGACCCTGTTTGCTGGAATCCAGCGCGTCGCTGGCCTTGTGCGCGCCGGAAGAAGCCTTGGCCAGTGCCGTGGAGGCGGTCAGCATCTCGGCCGCCATCTCCGCGGTGACCCACTTGAGCTGGCCCACGGCGGTGGTCATCTGATCCAGTGCATCGACACCCGTGTCCATCACGGGCTCCAGTCGGGTAAATGTATCGGAGATGAGGTCGCCCGTGCGGTCCACCTCGTCCGCCACTTCGTCAAAGTAATCGCCTCCCTGCTCCTGCAGACGGCGGGCTGCCTGCACGGCAGTGTCCATCTGAGAGTTCAGGGTGTTGAGGTCGGTATTGAGGAGGCTGGTGCTGCCGTCCATGTCATCGGCCGCGCCGTTGACCATGGTGTGCAGCGTGTCCAGCTCGGTGCGCAGACGGTTGATGGTGCTCTGGTCCAGGTCCAGCTCTACATAGGGCTCTGCCTGGCCGGCAATGCCGCCCACGTCCTTGCGGCCCTGTACCAGGCCCTGGTTGACACAGCCGGAGATCAGGCCATCGGTCCGGCCCACGATGCCGCCCACGTTATAGCCTACATGGGCATAGCCCACGTCGCCCGCGTTGGCACTGCTGAGGATCAGGCCGGAGGAGCGGCCTGCAATGCCGCCGGTATCCGAGGAGACATTGGAGATGTTATTGCTCAGGTCATCGCCCATATCCTTCTTGACCAGCTCCAGCAGGGTGGCCGGGAGGCCCTCCATATCGAGGGCGGACTCCTGATACTCGGAGTTGACGGCACCCACATTGGTGCAGCCGGTGATGACACCGAGGTTGTAGCCCACGATGCCGCCGGTGGCATACGCACCGCTGACCATGGCACGGGAGGTGCTGTGGTCGATGGTTCCGCTCGTCTCATTGCGGCCCACCAGACCGCCCGCCTCCTCCTCGCCGTGGACAGCACCGGAGAACGTGCAGTTGATGATGGTGCCGTAGTTGGTGCCCACCAGACCGCCTGCGGTCTTCTGGGTACCAGCGGGATTGACCACACCCTTGATGGTAAGGTCCTGAATGGAACCGCCCTCTTCCAGGATGCCGAAGAAGCCGGCTGGAGAATAAGCCCCCACGAGGCTGACATCCGAGATGGTGTGGCCGTTGCCCTTGAACGCGCCGCTGAACGACGCAACGGGGGCCCACTCCGTATCCTCCAGCGAGAGATCTTCCTGCAGGATCACGGTCTTGCCTTTGGACCACTGATCAAAGCCGCATTTGTCGGCAAAGGCCAGCAGGTCCGAAACACTGTTGATGTAAATGGTATCCGTCGGCGCGGTGTCGGCCGCAAATACCGGCAGCGCCGCCGAAGCCGCCAGCACCAGTGCCAGCAGCGCAGCGGTCAGGCGGTGCAGCAGCCGGGTGCTGCCCGCCGCAGACTCATTCGTCCGCATGGGAGTCGTTTTCATCCTGCACCTCCTGTGAGATTTTACCAGAAAGAACGGTAAGATGTACGTTTCCATCCACAATGGCGTTCATGGTACCGGCCACGGAGCCGTTCACCTCGCCCTGCACCATGCCATTGACACGCACCCGGCCGCTGGCCGTGTTGGTGTGCAGCACCACATGATGCATGGAGAACGAAGTTTTATCCACCAGCTTGCCGCCCACCAGCAGGATCTGTGGCAGGACGAACAGCACCAGGAAGATGGAGATGATGGTACCGCGGCCCAGGCACTGGCCGATGCCCACGATGCAGGCATCGGACGTCATCTGACCGATCAGGGTACCGGCCACCGTCATGATGGTGCCGGAGGTGAGGATGGTGGGGAACGCAAAGTTCAGCGTCTCGATCATGGCCGTCTTATGGTCCATCTTATCCCGCAGCTCGTTGTAGCGGGTTGCAATGACGATGGCGTAATCGATGTTTGCACCCATCTGGATGGAGCTGACGATCAGGTAGCCCATGAAGTACAGCGGCGTGTGGATAAAAGCGGGGATGGAGAAGTTGACCCAGATCGCGCCCTCGATGACGAGGATCAGCAGGATGGGCATTGCCACTGACTGGAACGTGAACAGCAGGACGATCAGGACGATCAGCACAGAGACCACGCTGACCACGATGTTGTCGATGGCAAACGACTTCTGGAAGTCGTACTCGTTGGTGGCGTCGCCCGCCAGATAGATGTCGCCGTCCGGGTAATACTTCCGGGCGATGGTGCGCATCTGGTCCGTGAACTCATACATTTCATCCCCGCTCTGGAGGCTGGGGTTCAGGTAGACCAGAATACGGTTGTAATCCGCGCCCTGCAGCTGGGCCTTTGCGCTCAGCATCTGGGTCTGGGCATCATGCAGGTCGTCGATCTGATCCTGGTCCAGGCTGACAATGCCGGAATCGACCTCGTCACAGACGTAGAGGAACATATCAATGAGCGGCACACTGTAGTTGGAGAAGTTGCCAATGACCTGGCCGTACTCATCATTTTCCAACGCGTAGCCTGTGTAGACCACTTGGGCCAGCTCGTAATCCAGGCCCGCCATCTCAGAGAACTGGCGGGAAGTGAGCCGGTCTTCCAGCATGTAGCCGTCCATGGCCTCGATGTTGGAAAGGCCGCGGGTGTGGTCCACCTCATCGTGGCTTTCCAGTTCTTTGATCATGGCTGCTTCCACCCGGTAATCGTCGTTCTTTGGTACGACGAGAGCCACCAGGTTGGACTTGGTAAAGTTTTCGTCGATCATGTTATCGGCGATCTGCGTCTCATTCAGCACTGGCGTCTTGATGGGGCCGTAGCCATAGGCGTAGGGGCACTGTGTCTGGAAATGGTAGGCAAACACCAGCACCACTGCAAAGACGATGGGAACGATCTTGCGGGTTTTGTAAGCATAGCGGCCCACGAACGAGATCTTGGGCACAAAGTTGCGGTGCTTGGTCTTGCTCATGTAAGGGCCAAACAGCATCAGCAGGCCGGGCATGACCACGAAGACCGACAGCATGGAGAACAGGATGGCCTTGATCAGGCAGATGGCCATATCCGGGCCGATCTTGAACTGCATGAACAGCATGGCCACCAGACCGCCGATGGTGGTCAGGGAGCTGGAACTGATCTCCGGGATACTCTTGGCCAGCGACTCGATGACCGCCTCTTTCAAGGGCAGGGTCTCGTGTTCTTCTTTAAAATGGTTGCAGAAGATGATGGCGTAGTCCAGCGAAAGGGCCAGCTGCAGAATGTTCGTGACCGAGTTGGAAACGAACGAGATGGTGCCCAGCAGGAAGTTGGTGCCCATGTTGAGGATCATGCCCACCACGAAAGTGAGCAGCAGCACGGGAACTTCCGCATAGGTCTGGGAGGTGAAGATCAGCACCACCACAATGATGATGGCAACATACACCATGATGACATTGACTTCACGCTCAATCGTCTCCTCCTGCGTATTGCCCAGCGAGGTGGAAACGTAGATATCGTAGTCTTTCAGGTACTCCTTGACGCTTTCCAGCGTTTCCAGGCACTGGTCGTCGTCCTCGGGGTAATCGAATGTGATGGAGTACAGCGCCGATACATTATTATAATGGGCGGTGGTATCATCGTACTCGATCATCTGGATGCCCCTGAGGCCCGCCAGCTCGTCGTTCAGCTGGTCTGCCTCGTCCGGCGTGATGTTTGCCACCATGACATCGGCAGAACCGTAGGTGGTAAACTCTTTCTCCATAATGTCCAGGCCCATGCGGGTCTCGCTGGTCTTGGGCAGATAGGTGGTCAGGTCGCTTTCCACCTTGACCCAGCTGCGGGAGAAGATGGTGAAGACGGCCCCCAGAATGACGATGAGGAACACAAGGTTGCGCCGCTCAACAATTTGCAGCGCGAGCTTGTGCATAAAATCGTTTTTGGGCTGTTCCTGCTCGGTCATCGTGTTCCCTCCTCTCGGCAAATTGGGGCCTGGGTGAGTATCCCCGGGCCGCCGCGCGGTTCTTCGGCAGCTGATACGGCCTTTTGCAGCCGTGACAGTTTCTTCATAGGGTGCCTCCTATTTGTGAATTTGCAAAAGAAAAGCAAACAAAATTTGTACAAATATAATACTAACCCAACTTTTTTTAAAAAGCAAGCGACAAAAACGGCAAAATGATGAAAAAGGATGGCGGACAAAAAACTTTTGCCATACGTTTGCCTCAGGCGTTTTTCGCCCTCTGCCACCCTGCACAAACCACCTGCACCGGGCTCTTTTTTTCTTGTACCGAATGCCAAAGAGTGTTAACAAATTTTGACAGGGCTTGAAATCCATAGCGAAGTGGTATAGTATAAGGCCAGAGAGTAATCCTACCGCATCACTCGGGATTCAATCCCAAGCCATGCAGTCCCTGATATCATTTGGAGGTGTATTCCATGAGCAGTCCCCTGCTGGAAGTCAAAGATCTGCAGGTTACCGTAGGCGAGGAGCAGAAAGTGCTTCTGGACGGTTTGAACCTGACCATTTATCCCGGTGAGACCCATGTTCTGATGGGCCACAACGGTGCCGGTAAATCCACCCTGATGAGCGCCCTGATGGGCGACCCCCGTTATACCGTTACCCGCGGCCAGATCATTTTCAAGGGTCAGGATGTGACCCACGAGCCTGCCGATGTGCGGGCAAAGCTGGGCATGTTTCTCTCGTTCCAGACCCCCGAAGAGATCCCCGGCATCACGCTGGAGAATTTCCTGCGCACGGCCCAGAACGCCATTACCGGCAAGCCCGTCAAAGTGTTTGCGTTCCGTAAGGAGCTGGCCCAGCAGATGGAAGCGCTGGGCATGGATGAGAGCTATGCCGACCGCTATTTGAATGTGGGCTTCTCCGGCGGCGAGAAGAAGAAGAGCGAGATTTTGCAGCTGCTGATGCTCAAACCCTCTCTGGCCCTGCTGGACGAGACGGACTCCGGCCTGGACGTGGATGCCGTGAAGACGGTGGCACAGGGCGTGCGCGCTTACCACAACAAGGACAACGCCCTGATCATCATCACCCACAACGCCAAAATCCTGGAGGGCCTGCATGTGGACTACGTCCATGTGCTGGACGACGCCCACATCGTGCGCACCGGCGACGGAAGCCTGGTCAATGAGATCATCGAGGAGGGCTTCCGCGCGCTGAAGGAGGACGAAGCCAAATGAGAGCCTTTGAAACAGAAAAGACCGACGTTGCCGAGGTTGACCGCAGCATTTACGACATCAAGGACAAGCCCAACGCTGCCTTTGAGGTCCATTCCGGCCTGACCCCGGAGATCGTCGAGAAGATTTCCGAGGAAAAGAATGACCCCGAGTGGATGCGCATTTTCCGCCAGAAGAGCCTGCGCATCTACAACTCCATGCCGGTGCAGAGCTGGGGTCCCTCCATCGAGGGGCTGGACATGAGCAATATCGTCACTTATGTCCGCCCCAAGACTGAGATACGGGGCAAGTGGAGCGAGGTGCCCGACGACATCAAAAACACGTTTGAGCGGCTGGGCATCCCCAAGGCCGAACGGGCTTCGCTGGCTGGTGTGGGTGCCCAGTATGACTCCGAAGTGGTCTACCACAACGTCAAGGCCGAGGTGGCCGCACAGGGCGTGGTTTACACCGATATTGAGAGCGCTCTCAACGGCCCCTATGCCGAAATGGTGCGTACCCACTTTATGAAGCTGGTGCCCCCTACGGACCACAAGTTTGCCGCCCTGCACGGTGCGGTCTGGAGCGGCGGCTCGTTCGTGTATGTCCCGGCGGGTGTCAGTGTGGAGATCCCGCTGCAGTCCTACTTCCGGCTCAACGCGCCGGGTGCCGGCCAGTTTGAGCACACCTTAATTATTGTGGACAAGGGCGCTTACCTCCACTTCATTGAGGGCTGCTCCGCTCCTAAATATAATGTAGCCAACCTTCACGCAGGCTGCGTGGAGATCTACGTTGGTGAGAACGCCCGGGTGCGCTACTCCACCATTGAGAACTGGTCCAAGAACATGTACAACTTGAACACCAAGCGTGCCAAGGTGGAAAAGGGCGGCACCATCGAGTGGGTGTCCGGCTCGTTCGGCTCTCACACCTCCTGCCTCTACCCCATGAGCATTCTGGCGGGCGAGGGTGCCCGGATGGAGTTTACCGGCATCACTTTTGCGGGTGCCGGACAGGATCTGGACACCGGTGCAAAAGTGGTTCATGCTGCTCCCAACACCAGCTCCCACATCACCACCAAATCCATTGCGCGGGACGGCGGCGTCTCCAACTTCCGCAGCTCTGTCACCGTGCTGCCCAATGCCACGGGCTCCAAGTCGGCTGTCTCCTGCGAGAGCCTGATGCTGGATGACCGCTCCCGCTCCGATACCATTCCGGAAATGGACATTCGCTGCGATGCCGTGGATGTGGGCCATGAGGCCAAGATCGGACGCATCAGCGAGGAAGCCGTCTTCTACCTGATGAGCCGCGGCCTCTCGGAAGAGGACGCCCGGGCCCTCATCGTGGGCGGCTTTGCAGAGCCCATTGCCAAGGAGCTGCCCGTGGAGTACGCCGTGGAGATGAACAACCTCATCCATCTGGAAATGAAAGGCAGCATTGGCTGAAAGGAGGCCGGGAACGATGAATGATTTAAACATGAACCGCCTGCCTGTCCCCACCTGGAACCAGTGCGGTGTCAATTCCGCCCCCAAAGCGGCGGCACTGCCCGCTGTCCCGGCGGACGACTGGGGCGAGGTGAACCTTGCCTTTACCCTGCCCGCCGGTGTGGGGGAAGCCGAAGAAGATTTTACCACCTTTGCCGAGAGCGGCATGGGTGCAGAGACCGATGCATTTTTGCTGGGGAACGCCAACGTCCGCTCGGCCCTCACCGTGGCCGAGGGCGTGGAGGTAAACGACCCCGTCCAGTTTGAAGTCACACTGGACGCCGCCCACCCCACGGCCCTGAGCGTGTTCTCGCTGGACGCAAAAGCCCACAGCAGCGTGACGCTGGTGCAGGTGGTGCGTGGCGACGCCGAAAACGGTGTGGCCGCTTCCCTCACCCGCATCCGCACCGGAGAGGGTGCCCATGTCAAACTGGTACAGATTCAGCTGCTGGGCAGCAAGGCCCGCCGCTGGAACGCCGTGGCCGTGGAAGAGGGTCCCGGTGCCAAAGTGGAGCAGGTGCGTGTGGAGCTGGGCGGAAGTCTTTCCGCCTGCGGCACCCGCGCCATGCTGGGCACTCCCAAAAGTGAATATGACCTGGACGCCGTCTATTTTGGCGGCGAGGATGCCGTGCTGGATTACAATGATGTCTCCGTCCACACTGCCAAGGACACCCTGTGCGAGATGCACACTGCTGGCGTCCTGACCGGCAATGCCGATAAGATCCTGCGCGGCACCATTGATTTCCGCCGGGGCGCCAAGCGGGGCGTCGGCCATGAGAGCGAGGATGTGCTGCTCTTCAGCCCCCACGCCCGCAACCGCACCGCTCCCCTGATCCTCTGCGGAGAGGAAGAAGTCGAGGGCCAGCACGCGGCCTCCATTGGCCGCCTGGACGAAGCCAAACTCTACTATCTGCGCTCCCGTGGCCTGAACGAGGCCCAGGCCCGCCGCCTGATGGTGGACGCCCGCTTTGCCCCCGCCATTGAAAAGATCCCGCTGGAAGCTCTGCGGGAGGAAGTACGCGCCGAAGCAGCAAGGAGGCTGGATGAGACATGCTGACCACACAGAACAACCCTTGGGTGAAAGATTTCCCCATTCTGGCCGCTGACGAAAACGGCAATCGGCTGGTCTATCTGGACAGCGCCGCCACCACCCAGCACCCCCAGCAGGTGCTGGATGCCGTGCTGCACTACTACCAGAAAGACAATGCCAACCCCCACCGGGGCGTGTATGAGCTGGCCATGCGTGCCACCGACGCCCACGAAGGAGCCCGCCACCGGGTGGCGCGGTTTTTTGGGGCCGAGGATGATGAGATCGTCTTCACCCAGAACACCACCGAATCCTTGAATCTGATAGCCTACAGTTATGGCCTGCATTTCCTGCATGAGGGCGACGAAATCGTGATCTCTGTGGCCGAGCACCACTCCAATCTGGTGCCCTGGCAGCGGGTGGCGAAAGCAACGGGTGCCAAGCTCGTGTACCTCTACCCCGGCCCGGACGGCCACCTGACCGCCAAGGAGCTGGACAAAAAGATCACTTCCAAGACCAAACTGGTCGCCATCGGCATGGTGTCCAACGTGCTGGGCCTGCGTGCCCCGGTGGAAGAGATCGTGGCACGGGCCCACGCGGTGGGCGCTGTGGTGGTGCTGGACTGCGCCCAGAGCGCCCCGCACATGCCCGTTGATGTCAAAAAGCTGGATGTGGATTTTGCGGCCTGCTCCGCCCACAAGCTCTACGCCCCCATGGGCATGGGAGCCCTCTATGCCCGCAAGGAGCTGCTGGATAAGATGCCCCCGTTCCTCAGCGGCGGCGACATGATCGGTGCCGTGCATGAGCACACGGCCACCTGGGCCGAGGGCCCCCGCAAGTTTGAGGCGGGCACCCGGAATGTGGGCGGCGAGGTCGGCTTTGCAGCCGCACTGGATTATATGGACGCCATTGGCTGGGATGCCATGATGGCCCACGAACATGCCCTGCTGGAGCGAATGCTCAAGGGAATGGCCTCCATGCCCTGGCTGACCGTCTACGGCGAACCCGTGGCGGACAAGCGGTTCGGCGTGGTGTCGTTCAACGTGCAGGATGTCCACCCCCACGATGTCGCCACCATCCTGGATGCAGGCGGTGTGGCCATCCGTGCCGGACACCACTGTGCCCAGCCCCTGATGGATTTCCTGGGCATCGGCTCCTGCTGCCGGGCAAGTCTTGCCCTCTACAACACGGAAGAAGACGTGGACGCCCTACTGAATAATCTGGAAAACGTACGAAAGGTGATGGGCTTATGAACCTGAACGAGCTCTATACACAGATCATTACCGAGAACAGCCGCAGCAAACAGAACCGCCACCCGGTGGAGGGTGCCACCCACAGCCTGGAGGGCGTCAACCCCAGCTGCGGCGATGACATCACCCTGCAGCTCCGGGTCATGGACGGAAAGATCGAGGATGCCGGCTTCATCGGCACCGGCTGCGCCATCTCCCAGGCCTCTGCTTCCCTGATGATCGACCTGGTCAAGGGCCGCACCGTGGAGGACGCCCGCCGCCTCATCGGCCTGTATTTTGATATGATCAAAGGCAAAATCACGCCGGAGCAGCTGGATGATCTGGAAGACGTGGCCGCCCTGCAGGGCATTGCCCATGTCCCCGCCCGCGTCAAGTGCGCCGTGCTGGCCTGGCACACGCTGGAAGAGGCACTGGACGGCGAGGGAAAAATTTAATTTCCGGATACGCAAAAATGAGAGGGCTTGCGAGCCCTCTCATTTTTTATATAGAGACATCAAAAACCGCCCTGCTGTGTCCGCACTGTCCCGCATCCGCTGGCCGGGCGGGAGAGTGTTTCCCTGCGGGAGACCCTCCCCTACCCGCAGATCGGCTTCACGGCCCACTGCGGCCTGCGCCCGCCGGTAGACCAGCTGTTCTGCCAGATCGACGCCCGGCCCACTCCGCTCCGTGCTGGCCCGTTGCCGGGAACATTCACTCTAGGGCCGAGTCAAAAAGCCCCGGAAAGTTTCGATTCCTCGAACCTTTCCGGGGCTTTCAAATTATTCTTCGATTATTCGAGCTCGGTAAGTTTAATTTCTTACTAAACAAATTTGTTTAGTTCATCTATCCTTGGATGTTCACTTTTCCATGAAATTGCTGTGGTAGATGTGGCTTGCTGATTTTTTAGTATCAGGATAGTATCACGCAACCAGTGGGATCTCTGTGAGTATTATAACGTATTTACGTTCAGGATGCAACAAAAACTTTCTCTACTACTTTTTATTCTTCAAAAACATA
>ERZ1673738.2200-NODE-2200-length-25960-cov-12.423972_pt1 | contig 25960 bp, 21 predicted proteins | sample MGYA00580198_ERZ1673738 | MGnify/ENA primary metagenome ERZ1673738 (study PRJEB41218, sample SAMN15661784) | gut metagenome | host: Homo sapiens | place: Canada: London | collected 2015-08-20/2019-03-30 | study: EMG produced TPA metagenomics assembly of...
CGCTGCCACTGGTCACGTACTAATTGTACGCTCCCGCCGGCAGACTCTTTCAAATTGAATCCACTCGTCCGGCGTGCTCGTCGCGAGGGCGGACCGCTTCAGTTCCATCGCTGCGCTCGGGGCTTTTTTGGGCCAATGGCGATAGCGCCCTGTTCTTTCGGCGCATATTATATGCCGCCGCAATTTATTCCCGTAAAAGTTCCGCTGTTCGGAGTTTTGCATTCTCGCCGCGCACTCTAATCCCGAAAACAAGAGAGAATAGGGAGGGATTATTTCCGCTTGCGGAAATGAATAAGCGGTGTTGTCGCCCAAACGGGGTAGGCGCGCAGGCTTTGCCAATCGCCGCAAGGGCGAAGTCTTTGTATGGAAGCTGCGCTGCCGCTTCCCTATTCTGAGGGTGGCTTGGGTACCGATTGGTTTACAGCCGGCCTAAGAGAAGGTTTTGGAAGATGTACGCCCCTATGCCGGAGAAGTAGCCTATCAGCGCGAGTATGGAAACTCTTTTCAGATACCAGACGAATGTTATTTTTTCTATGCCCATTACTACCACGCCCGCGGCGGAACCTATGATCAGTATGCTTCCGCCGACTCCCGCGCAGTAGGCGAGCATCTGCCAGAATACCCCGTCCTGCGCGTAATAGGCTGTGTAGGCGGGTTCGGCGGCGGCGAGGATTTCCGCGTGAGTCGGGATATCGTACATTCCCATGGCTCCCGCCACGAGCGGGACATTGTCAACTATCGAAGACATCACGCCTATTATGGCGTTTATTACGTAGACGTTGTGAACTTCGCTGTCGAGGAATTTGGAGGCCTGGGCGAGTACGCCCACCGCCTGCAATGCGGAAACCGCCATGAGTATGCCGAGGAAAAACAGGATTGTCGAAAGGTCTATGCGCGCGAAGACGTCGGAAATTCTGTGCTGCTGCGCGCGGGGGATGTCGGAGCGGCGGTCGTAGAGGATTTCCATGAAAATCCATATGGCGCCGAGCGAGAGCATTACGCCCATGAACGGCGGAAGGCCGGTGACCGCTTTGAAGACCGGTATGAAAATCAGTCCCGACACGCCGAGGAGGAATATCGACATGCGTTCCGCCGGGGTTATAAGAGCTGCCGAGGATTCTTCGCGCGATATGGCCGGGGCGTCCGCGTCGGAGCTGTCGAGGCTGAAAGTCAGTATCGCGAGCGGAACCAGCATTGAAATCAGCGACGGCAGGAAGAGTTCCGTGATGAGCGCGGTAGTTGTGACGTTTTCATTTATCCAGAGCATTATGGTCGTGACGTCCCCCGTGGGCGTCCACGCCCCGCCGCTGTTGGCTGCCAGAATCACCATGCCGCAAAATATCCACCGCTCCTTTTTGACCGATATTATTTTGCGGAGGAGCATGGTCATCAGAATGGCCGTCGTGAGGTTGTCGAGTATGGCCGACATGAAAAACGTGAAAAACGAGAGAATCCAGAGGAGTTTGCGCTTGTTGCGCGTTTTGATTCTGTCGGTTATGCATGAGAATCCGCCGTGCACGTCGACGAGCTCGACTATCGTCATGGCGCCTATCAGGTAGAAGATGATTTGCACATGCTCGCCGAGGTAATGGATTATCTGGCTTTCGGATATGAATTTTATGCACTGCTTGGCGAGCGGCAGGGCGGTGTATTCGGGGTTTATCGAGAGGAAGTGCGCGAAATCTTCCGCGTTGACGCTTTTTATAAGAGAGTCGCCCGCATATATATACATCACCCACAATAACATTCCGAGGGTGACGGCCACGGCCGCCTTGTTTATCTGTATTTTGTGTTCGAGCGCTATTAGCAGATAGCCGAGCGCGAATGTAGATACCATTAAAGCAACCATATGAATAATCCCCGAAATATTCCGTATAAAAAGAAAAAGGGCAAATAAATTAAAACCGAAAACGCAGGGCGGGTCAAGCATTGTTTGCCCGTTTTCGGCGCGGGGGGAACGCGGATTTTTATGGGAAATGCCGGATTGGGCGCAAAAAAAACGCCGTCCAAGCGGCGCGGCGGGAGCGAAAAATAAACGCGGGGCGGAAATCAGAATATGGCGCCCGCCGATGCCGGAAAACTGTTTGAAATGTACCTTACCGAGGCGTCGTCTCCCGCGTTCATCGGGGCTATCACCGGAGTTTCGGAGGATTTGAGCGAAGGCATCATCTCGTTGGACGAAAAGGAGTATCCGACGCTCGGAAGCGGAGTTTTTGAGACGGCGCCGCTTATGCCCGGGTCGCGGAAAATCGGCGAGCCCGCGGTATCGCTGCGGAAAGGGGAGGGCATAAAGAGAGCCGCCGCCAACGCCACCGCGCATACGGGCGCCAATGCTCCCGCGGCAAACCTTCCGCCGGCAGCGCGCGGTTTGCGCACGAGCCTGCGCATCATCTTGGATTTCAAGAGCTCGTCGAACTGCGCCCACTCTTCGGCAGTCGGGCGCTCGCATTTTTTGAGGCTCAGGAGGTCTTCAAGGGTTGGCTTTCGGTCTGGCATGGTCAGCTTATATAATCTTTCAAGAGGGATTGGAGTTGCTGTTTGGCGTAGTGGAGCCTGGTTCTCACCGTGGCGGGCGTGGCGCCCGTAATTTCGGCGATTTCCTGGTGGCTCAACCCCTCTATTTCATAAAGAATTACAACAGTCCTGTGCTTTATAGACAAAGATTGGAGGGCTTCGTTCAATTTTTCCCTGATTTCCGAGAGCATAGCCGCCCTGCGCCCGCCGCAGTTTACGCTCAGCTTTTCGACGACTTCGGCGGAAGCCATTTCCTCGTCGGAGTTTTCAAAGCTGAAAAACCTGCGCATGCGCGAGCGCTTTAAAAAGGTGATGCCCATGTTGACGGCGATTCTGTAAAGCCAAGTGTAAAAGGCGCAGGAGCCCCTGAACGACCCTATGCTTGAAAAGGCCTTTATGAAGGCGTCCTGAACGATGTCCATGGCGTCTTCGCGGTTGCCGAGCATGTTGTAAACGACCCCGAAGAGCCTTTCGCGGTATTTTAGCGTAAGGGCGTCAAAAGCGGCCGTATCTCCGTTCTTTACCCTTTCCACAAGGGCGGCGTCGGAATCTCCGGCGAGCCGCGCATTGGGCGCCGGTATTCCCGCCGCATTGTCGTTTACAAGTTCCATATTTGATTTTCGCAAAAATTTTGGGCGAACTTCCGGAGCGTTGCAAGCGTTTTGTTTTCGCGCCGGCCCGTTTTTCGCCCGGGCGGAAGCCCGTTCCCCACGCCGGTTTTTAAAAAGTCTGTCCGCAGGAAATTATTTGCGGAAATTTGCATGGCCATTTCCCGTTTTTGCGTGTCGGTTTTTTTTAGACACGAATTTCCCCGATTACGGCGGTTTCGCGCGTGCCGAGTTAATATATTGACAAGTACGGGGCGGTATCGAAAATCCATTTTTTATTATTACAGCATTTTTAACACGCCAATAGGAAATACCATGAAATTCTTGCAAATCGCAGCGATTGCGGCGGCGCTTTCCGCGCTGACGTTCGGATGCCAAAAGAAAGCCGAAAAGAAGGCGTCGTATCCCCCGACTCCCGCGACGCTCGTCAAAGCGGAGGGCAAGAGCGTCCGCAAGTACATAGACACCCTCGGGACCATTTCTTCGCTGCACAGCGTCAACATTGTTCCGCAGGTCTCCGGACAGATTGTCAAAATCAATTTCGAGCAGGGGCAGTTCGTGAAAGAGGGCGACGTGCTCGCCGAAATCGACCCGCGCCCGTATGCGGCGGCGGTCATGCAGGCCGAGGGCAATCTGAGGCAGGCGGAGGCGCAGCTGAAAATAGACGCCCTCGACGTGGAGCGCAACAGGAAGCTCGCCAAGGACAATTACGTCGACAAGCAGACTTTCGATTCCCTTCTCGCGAAAGTCGAGGTGGACAAGGGCGTGGTGGAGACTTGCAAGGCCGCCCTCGAAACCGCGCGGATAAACCTCGACTGGTGCAGGATAAAGTCTCCCATATCCGGCAAGGTCGGCCTCTATAATATAAATTCGGGCAATGTCGTAGCCGCCGGAACTTCCGTGATAACCACGATAGAACAGCTCGACAGGCTCTACGTGGATTTCGTCATACCCTCGCAGCGCCTATACGAGGTGAAGCGCTTTATGGAGGCAAACGGCGGAAAGGCCGCGGTGGATGTTTCATATATAGAGGACAACCTCGGGCACATGAAGTCCGTTGCCGAGGTGGACATAATTCTCAACAAAATCAGGTATGAGTCCGGAACCGCCGTGCTGCGCGGCAGGCTCGACAACAAGGACGGGCTCTTCTGGCCCAACCAGCCCGTTAAAGTCCGCGTGAACCTCGAAGAAATAAAAGATTCGGTGCTCATTCCCAACATGTGCATCCAAATCGGGCCGAAAGAGCCTTTCGTCTACATTGCCGCGCCCTATAAGGACGGCGTATACGTCATAAGCCAGAGGGACGTCGGAGAGGGCCAGCTGTTCGACGGCAATATGCGCTCCGTCTCGGGCGTAAAGGCGGGCGAGATGGTCGTCAAGAGCGTGAGCTCCCTCAGGCTCCAGGCGGGGCCTTTCGTCTATGCGGCAACTCCCGAAGGCCTCATAATGGGCGCGGATTCCAAGCCTATTCTCGACCCCGCCAAGATGCGCGAATTCATGTCCAACGCCACCGCGATTGCCGACGAGTTGCGCGCAAAATTCGTTAAGCAGGCCGCCGAGGCCGCCGCCAAAAAACAGGCTCCCATAGAGGCTCTCAAAGCGGCCGAAAAGGCGGCCGCGGGCGAATAACCGCAAACCAGGTTTGCCATGTCTTCCGACTCCAAAAATCCAACGCCCCAAGCGTCCGCCGACGCGCAGCTTCTATCGGGCAAGAGTTCGATTTCGGATATATTTATAAACCGCCCCGTCATGACGGTGCTGTTGTCGATAGCGGCGATGTTCTTCGGCATCTTCGGCTATATGAAAATGCCGGTAAACGACCTCCCCGGGGTTGACTACCCCGTCATTCAGGTGACGGTCAGCTACCCGGGTGCGGATCCGAGCATAATGGCCGCCAATGTGGCGTCGCCGCTCGAACAGCAGTTCATGCAGATTCCGGGCATCGAAATGATTACAAGCCGAAACAGTTTCGGCGCGAGCTCCATAGTATTGCAGTTTTCGCTCAGCAAGAATATTTCCGCCGCGGCCACCGACGTGCAGAGCGCAATCCAGAGGGCGATGGGCAACCTCCCCGCGGACTTGCCTTCGCCGCCGTCCTTCACCCAGGACAATCCCAACGATATGCCCATCTACATATTGTCCGTCACGAGCGACGCCATGCCGGACAGGAACCTGTACGACTACGCGTTTTCCGAAATCGCCCAGCGCATACGCATGATTTCCGGCGTGTCTAACGTGGATATTTATGCGGCGCCGCGCGCGGTTCGCATAAAGGTGGACATGCCTAAGCTCTACAATCTGGGCTATACGGCAACCGACCTCAAAAACGCCCTCGCCGTTTCGACCAACATGACGGGCGTCGGCAATCTCGACGGTCCGACTTCCCAGTTCGTCCTGCTGCCCGACACGCAGCTCTCCGCAGCGGAGGACTACGACAACATAGTGGTGGGCTTCAAGGACGGCTCCCCGATTTTCTTCCGCGATATCGCCAAGGCCGTGGATACCATCCAGTACGATACGCTCAACATATCGTTTTCGCTCGGCAACAAAAAGCCGGAAGGCAGGCCGATCGCGTCGATAGCCATGGGCATCAGAAAGCGCTCGGACGGCAATGCCATAACAACCGTAGCCGATATAAAAAAGCTCGTTGAGGAATTTAAGACGATCCTCCCTTCGAGCGTGAAAGTGTCGGAAATGTACGACCGCTCGACCCTCATAATAGACAATATCGACGACGTTAAGGAAACTCTCATAATCGCCTTCCTTCTTGTCGTGTTCGTGATATTCCTATTCTTGGGAAGAATCCGCGACACAATGATTCCGACGGTCGCGCTGCCGTTCTCGATTCTGCTTACGTTCATATTCATGTATGCGTTCGGATTCTCCGTGAACAATTTGTCGCTCATGGGGCTTACGATGGCGATAGGGTTCCTCGTTGACGACGCCATCGTGTTCCTCGAAAACACGGTCAGGCGCATGGAGGATTTCGGCGAGTCTCCCGCGACGGCGACATTCCGTTCCGCCCGCGAAATATCCTTTACGATTTTGAGCATGACCCTTTCGCTCGCGGCGGTTTTCATACCGCTCGTGTTTATGAGCGGCATTACGGGCAGGGTGTTCATGGAATTTTCCGTCACCATCATAACGGCGGTTCTTATGTCGGGGCTGGTCAGCCTTTCGCTGACTCCAATGATGTGCGCGCGCATATTGAAGGCCCGCACTTCCGACGCCGCCGACATGACCGTAGTCGAGAGGATGTCCCACAAGTTGGAGGCCGCTTTCCTGCGCTTCTACTCCCCGACGCTAAGGTGGATGCTGCGCCAGAATTTCCTGACTTTCCTCGTCGTCGCGGCCTGCGGATGGGGGGTATGGTTTTTCTTCGGGGCGCTGCCGCAGATAATGTTTCCGGTGGGCGACAGCGGATTTTTGCAGGGCGTATTCATATCCGACACCAAGACTTCCTCGCGTGAAATCGGCGTTTTGCAGAAGCGCATAGAAGACGTCTTCTACCGCACTCCCGACATCAAGAATTTCGTCCTTGTCTCGGGCGTGTCGAGCTTCATCAACCAAAACATGGGGTTCGGTTTCATCACCCTCAAACCGCGCGACGAGCGCAGGCCCATAGCGGAGGTTTCGGAGGATCTCAACGCCCAAATCTCGATGATTCCCGGACTGATAGCTAACTTCCAGCCGGAGCCGACCCTCAAAATCTCTACGGGCGCCACCAGCACGCAGCAGGGCAAATATTCATTTGCCTTGACTTCCATGGACCAGAACCTTCTGTACAGCGCGGCGGGAGCTTTCATTCCAAAGCTTTCGGCTCGCCGAGGCGATATGTTCTCGAGCATACAGAGCGACATGTATCTCGACAATCCGCAGGTCGTGTTGAAGCCGTTCAGAGACAAGGCGTCGATGCTCGGGCTCTCGCAGAACAACTACTCCAACGTCTTCAAGGATTCCTACGCCAAGCTCTTCTACTATCTCATCAAGACGCCTTTCCAGCAGTATTGGAGCATAATGGAGGCCTCGCAGGAATACAGGTCGTTCGAGAGCAACCTTTCGGCGCTCAACTTCCAGTCCGACGCCCTTCTGACCGGCGGGTATCCCGTGACGACGCTTACCGGCGGCGGCTCGGAGCCAAACCCGCCGTACAGTCTCTCCAACCTTATACCGTTCGACTCCATCTCCGGCACGGAGACGATTCTGGCGCCCGTCACGGTCAACCACATAGACAACTTCCCGTCCGTCACGGTGTATTTCGACCTCCAACCCGGGGTTGCCATCGGGGACGCAGTGAACTGGATTACGAAGGTCGCCGCGGACTCCCTTCCGCAGGGGGTGACGGGGCAGTTCATCGGCGAGGCCGTCACTTTCAAGGAGACCATGATGAGCCTCGTGTATCTCATAGGGGTTGCGGTGTTCGTCATGTACGTGATTCTCGGCATACTGTACGAGAGCTACATACACCCGATCACCGTTCTCTCGTCGCTTCCGATAGCGGTCGTGGGCGGCCTCGGCAGCCTCTGGCTGTTCGATATGGAGCTATCCATATACGCGATGATAGGGCTCTTCATGCTGATGGGCATCGTAAAGAAAAACGGCATCATGATGATCGACTTCGCCATCATGCGCGAACAGTCCGGCATGTCGCCCGCGGACGCCGTCCACGAAGCTTGCATGGAGAGGTTCAGGCCGATCATAATGACGACTTTCGCGGCTCTCATGGGCATGTTGCCAATCGCGCTCGGCTGGGGCAAGGCCGACGCGGAGAGCCGCATACCGCTCGGGGTGGTGGTCGTCGGCGGGCTGATTTTCTCGCAGGTGGTCACGCTCTACATAACCCCCGTAATATACATATGGCTCGACGCCTTCCAGCGCAGGGTCTTGGACAAGATTCCGTTCTTCGCCCGCGGCGAGATCGGCAAGGCATAGCAAGGAGATTTTGCAATGAAGGAAAAGTTTACAATAGCGGCGGTTTCGGCGCTCGCCTGTTTTGCCGGCGGGTGCGTATCCGTGGACTCCGAAGTGGCCCCCGCGCCGTCGAGGTATTGGAAGGCTCCGCAGGACGCCGTCCCCGGGCGCGTAATACAGCCCGAGGACATAAAGACGGACAAAATAGCGTCTCCGGAGGACGGAGACGCGGACGGCTCCGAAGGGCAAAAGGACGCCGCTTCCGCGGGCGCGGCGCAGAAGTCGAAAATCGAGCTCTCCGCCGCCGAAAAGTTTCAGGCCGGCAGGGAGCTCGCCCTCGACGACCTCGTGGACTTGGCGCTCGAAAACAACACCGCGACGCGCATTTACTGGTTCCAGGCGAAGAGCTACGCGGCGCAGAAGGGCTCGGCGATGGCGGCGTACTATCCGCAGGTTTCGGTCGGCGCGCAGGTCTACCGCAGCAAAATACGCCCGAGCCTCGGGTACGGCGGCTTTTCAATTCCGATCGGGACCTATTACGAGACCGGCTTCGGGCCGAGCGCCGAAATAAACTGGATGCTCTTCGATTTCGGCAAGCGCGAAGCGCAGGTGGAATCCGCGCAGAACGCGCTGCTTGCGGCGAATTTCGACTACAACCAGACAATTCAGGACGTCGTATTGAACGTCGCGGTCGCCTACTACGATTTTTATTCCGCATGCGGCAATGTCGAGAGCGCGAAATTGAGCCTCGACGAGGCGCGCACGGCGTACGAGTCCGCCAAGGCGCGCCTCGACCAGAGCGTCGGCAACAAGCAGGACATGCTCAACGCCCTCGCCAACGCCAAAAACGCGGAGTTCGTCTTGGAGCAGGCGCGCTCATCGGTGGAGACCGCCCGCGCTAACCTCGCGCAGGTGCTCGGGGTGCGCGTCGGGCCAAACTTCGTCGTGTCCGCCGAGGCTGTCGTGCCGTCGAGCCCCGAAACGTCCAAAAAGATTGACGAGCTCGTCGCAAAGGCGATGCGCTCGCGCCAGACGCTCCTCGCCGCCTACGCGAGGCTTGCGAAGTCCGCGAGCGACGTAAAGACCGCCGAGCGCGATTTCCTTCCGCAAATAGGCGCGTTCGGGCAGTTCTCGTACACCGACTACACTGACGATTCGCGCGGGCACCAGGACACCTATACTGGCGGGTTCAGCCTCTCTTGGAGCATATTCGAGGGGTTCGCGCGCAAGTACGCGCTGCTCAATGCCAGAGCCGCCGAAAGGGCGCAGGCGCAGCAGCTTAAAGCGGCGGAGATACAGATCATATCGGACGTCTGGAACTACTACCACAAGTATTCGAGTTCCGTAAAGCAGGTCGCGAGCGCGACGGCGGCGGTCGAGGCGAGCGTCGAGGCGTTCAACGCCACAAAAGTCGCCTACGAAAACGGCGTTAGCAACATAACGGAATTTCTGAACGCCCAGAGCCGCCTCGCCACGGCGCGCCAGCAGAAGGTTTCGGCGGAGGCGTCGCTCTCGGTTTCGATAGCGCAGCTCGCGCACGCGACGGGGTCGCTTACCGCCAACATTCCCGGCGACGAAGAGCTCGCGTCGATTCAAAAGTAGGCGCGCTTCCCGCGTAAAAATCAGGCTTTGCGCCGCCCGCGAGTCCGGGCGGCTTTTTATTTCTTGCCTGCCGCCCGCGCTGCGTTAGATTTTGTCGCGTCTATGCAAAAAATAATTTCCATTGCCGCAGTTCTTTCGGCCGCGTTCTCGGCGGCGTTCGTCTTTTTCGTGAAATCGTCGGGAGGCGGGGTTTTCGGCGCTTCCGCCGCGGCGCCGGAGGGCAGGCTGAAAACGGCAATCCCCGCGGAGACGTCGGGCTGGACTTCCAAAGACGGAGAGCTCGGCGACACCGAGGAAGTCCAGCGCGCCGCCGAAAAGGTTTTGAACGTCACGGACTACGTGAACCGCTCCTATTCCAGGGACGGTTCGGAGTTCACGGTGTACGCGGCGTATTGGAAGCCGGATACGATGGAAATCCACAGGGCGTCATCGCATTCCCCCGACCGCTGCTGGGTCGCTAACGGCTGGAAAAATCTGGAGGATAAAAAGTCCGAATTTCCCTATCTCGACATAGGCGGGCAAAGGCTCTACGGAGGATTTTCGAGGGCGTATTCCATTTCCACGGAGCGCGGAACCGTAAAGAGGTACGTTTGGTACTGGCACATCGTGGACGGCAAACCCTACGAATACGGGAAGTCCGACAACTTTGCGCCGACTTTCTCCAACTGGCTCAAAGGCGTGTTTTCCGCGGCGGTGGAGGGAATGCCCGAGCAGTATTTCATCCGCGTGGACTCCTCTGTTCCGCTCGAAGAGCTCAAATCCGACGCGGGATTCGCCGAGGTCATGAAGTCGCTCGGGAAACTCGCGCTCGAAAAAAAGCAGTAATGTTATGTCCAAGACGATAAAAATACCCTTTTTTGCGCGCGTGGACGCGGCGGCGGTCGCGGCCATGGCCGCCATGCTCACATTCGTTTTGTGGGACACCTGGTCTACGCGCCTCGACTACGCCTTCGGCTACCTCATGCCCGTTTTCATGGCATACGTCATATGGGACAGGCTGCCTAAAATCGAAAAGTATTTCGCCTCCGCCCCCGGGAGGGATTGCGGAAAAGCGGCGTCGGCGCTCGCGGGGCTGCTCTTCGGGGGAATGGCGGTTTGCGGGTTTCTGGGATTCATGCTCTTTTCCGTCGTGTACTCGATAGCGCGCGGGACGACCGTCCCTCTCTTCGGAATGTCGTTTTGCTTCGCGTTCGCATTCTACGGTCTCGCGTACTTCGCGGGCGCGAAAAACCTTGAAGAGCTCCGCATGCAGGCGGGCGACAGGCTGCGCTTTGCCAACTTTTTCGTTTTCCCCGCGTTCGCCTGGATGGTGGCTTCCCCGCTGTTCAACTCTTGGGAGACGCTCGTCAGCGGCTATCTTCTCTCAAAAGTGGCGGTAATCGTCACGTCCGTCATGGATTTTCTCGGATTCATGGTCGAGCTGCGCGGCAATTCCATACACTTTCCCCAGGGGGCGGTGGGCGTCGCCGACGCGTGCAGCGGCATACGCAGCCTCACGGCGTGCCTCTTTTCCGGCTCGTTTCTGGCCGCCGTTTTTCTCGACAAGTTTTGGAAGAAGGTCGCGCTCGTCGGAATGTCGATGGTGTTCGCTTTCGTAAACAACATAATCCGCGCGCTCTTCCTTTCGATATGGGCTTACCAATACGGCTCGGACTCCATATCGGGGTTTGTTCACGACGCCGCGGGATACGCGGTTTTGGGTCTTACGATAGTCGGCCTTTTGATATTGATACCGCTCTTTACCCTGAATCCGGTGCCCGAAGAGTACCGTTCGGAGGGCGAAGGCGGTAAAATGTCCGGCGAAAAGTAAGCGGCGGATACGGGCGATATTTGCCGATAGAGCGCCGGAATCGCAAAACAAGTTCCGAAAGCGCAATCTGCCGCCGGCAGGAATTGGAGCGCTCCGGAGTTTTTTGCCCCGGCGGAATATGCGGAGCCGTTAAAATACTGTCCGCCCGTAAAAGGGCGGGGCTTGCGGGCGCGTCAGCATTTACGAGGATAAAAACCTTACATTCCACTGCCCGTCAATGGGCGGGTTTTGCGGGCGCGTCAGCAGAGCAGGTCGCCGAAGTCTTTGAAGTCGGCCTTGAACCCGCCCGGGAGCCCCTTGCAGATTACGCCGACGGCGTCGTGCGAATGCAGGCTTTCGAGGTGTATGCACGCTATCTCGAAGTCCTTTATGCGTTTGTCGGCGTCAAATCCGGCGTAGAGCAGGCGGGTTGCGTCCTCTATGAATTTGACGTACGCGCCGTTCAGCTCCGCAAAGGCCTGTTCGTCCTCGCGCCGCACCATCGTCTGCGTCTCGGTGTGCAGGGCATCGAGGCATATTGCGTGCATGTCCTCTATCGACACGTGCGACGAACCCTCTATCTCCGCAGATATGCGCGCCTTGCTGCGCTGCGAATGCGGCACGCAGTATACGTTGCGCGTCCTGCGGGCGTGCTCGCTGAGCTCCGAAGAGCAGGGGCAGGCGGACGAGTACACGAAGTCAAACACTATGAACTTCCTGAAAATGTCGAGGTCGTCCATCGTCCCCTCGTAGGAGCACTTGTAGTACTGCCAAGCCTTCAAATTGCTGCGCAGGCTCGTCTGCAAAATCGGGTAGTTGAAGTCTATTTTGATTCTCGCGCGGGAGGTTTTGAGCTGCTCCTTCATCTTCACGAGGACTTCTTCGAGCAAATCCGGCGTGAAAACCCTGTCGGCGAAGAGGTAAAACACCCTCATTATCCTCGACATGTTTATGCCCTTGGAATCCGCCGCGAGCGACACCGTTGCCGTCACCGACGACTCGGCCTCTCTTACTTCGCAATCTTTGGTGAGGAATTTGAGGGGCATTTTGAAATTGTGCATTCCAACCTGCATAATCGGGACGTTCGCGCCGCTTATGGAATTTTTGTCGGCGTTTTGCACGTCGGGCAGGGTGGAAATGTAGTCGCTTTCCGCTTTAAAGCCCTGTTCGTAGCGTTGTACGGGCGCGTTTTGCGCGCAGGATGCCGGGCTCCGGCGGGTCTGCGTTTCTTTTCTTGCGTTTTCCATCGTAGATAAAAGTCTCTTATATTTTCCCTTTTCGGATTGCGCGCAAGCTTTTTAAGCGGCGGTTCCGGAGGCGCGTTTTTTTGCGGCGGCGCGGATTGAAATCCACACGAGTGTTCCCGCTATGGCTGCGAATACGAGCCCGGGCATGGGAACCCCCACCAGCGCCATTAACAGCAGGTCTATCAGCGTCGGCGGGGTGACGGCGAGCATCGCGATTTTCACGCACTTCCAGTAGCCGAGCGACGGCATCGCGCCGAGGGCGAGAGTCTTGGCGGCGAGCCCCATCGCGAGCGAATAGACCGCGTTCATAAAGAGCGACGCCGCAAAGAACACCGCGGGGAGAACCGCCCAGAGCATGACGCCCTTCGGGGGGAAGAGATCCGACAGCCTTGCGGATTTCCCGGGCGGAAGGAAACTTTCAAGAGGAATGGACTGTTCAAATCCCGACCCGTAGAACGACAGCCTGTCGCGCTCGACGGAAAACGCCAGGCCTTTTACGGCGGCGGCATCGAGCTTCCCGGGGGTGGCGACGGCGAATGTCTTTCCGGAGGCCGACTTGAATTCCACGGGCTTTCCGTCCGGAGTTTTGACGCTCGCGCGCGAGATTTCAACGGATTCCATCAGGGGAATCGCGGGCAGTATGAATTTTTCGTAGAAGTCAGAGAGCGGCTTGGCGGACATCGCGGAGGTCGCGGCAGCGCATATCGCCGACAGCGCCAGAATGTACGCTATCGCCTTCCACTTCCATTCAAATGCCGCCTCCTCGTAGGCGGCGGGCGGCGCGAACGATTTCGCTATCGCGGTCAGAACATTCATACGTCAGTCTTTGCGCCTTTCCATCATGATATTGAAGCTTTCGGGAAGCGGGGCGGACGCGGAAAAATCCGCCGCGTTTCCGGCCATTTCGAGATGCAGGACAGTCTGCGAGCAGTGCAGAAAGAGCCTCCCGATTCCCGACACCGCGCGGAGCCTCCGGTTTGCCTTGAAGTCGCCGTAAGTGGCGTCGCCGAGTATGGGCATTGCGTGTTTTGCGCACTGGACGCGCAGCTGGTGCGTCAGCCCCGTGAGCGGTTCGAGCTTCACGAGGCACAGCCCGTAGTTGTTTTTATCGAACCCTTCGACCGAAAATTTAGCCTCGGCTTTTTTCGCGGAGCCCGCAGGCGCGCGGAGGGCGGAGTTGCGCACGAATCCCGCGAATTTGCGCTCGAAGAGCGTGTCGCGCCAGAATCCGGAGCGCGCGGGCGCGCGGCAGACGCATATGGCGCGGTAAATTTTTTCGGCCCTGCGGCTGCGGAAAGCCTCCCGCGCGGCGTCGGCGGCATCGGGGCTGGCGGCGGCTATGACTATTCCGGAAGTCGGGGAGTCGAGGCGGTTTGCGAGCCACAGCCTGCGCTTTTGCCCGCTTTCGTCCTCCCATGAAAAATATTCGCCGTCGAAGTTGTAGGGCGCGAGCACCATCGGCCGCCCCCTCTTGCCGTCCGGGTTGGGGTGCGAGGAATATCCCGCCTTTTTCGATATGGCCACTATCCCGCGCGGGTCGAGGGCCGCGATTTCGCAGCCCGGGGCGAGGGGTATGCTTTTTATTGTATTTTCGACGTCGTTCATCGGTAGTGGAAAGTTATGCGCACGTCCTGGTTTTGCTCTCCGAGCGCGGAAATCATCTCGCGGGTCCATTCGCCGTAGGGGGCGGTTGTGAGTATGGACTGCTCGCACAGCCCGCGGCCGGTGTTGGTGGAGTTGGAGTAAAGCACGGAAATCGAGGCGAGGGCGCCGGTTTTGTCTATGGAGTACTCTATGACGACAATCGTGTTTACAGCCGTGTTGAGGTCGTACTGCGAACCGAGCAGATTCCACTGCCGCGAGATGGCCTCTATCATTCTCTGCTGGTATGCCCCGAACTCGCTGAATCTCGAGTCCACCGCTATGGTGCCCTGCATGCTCGCGCGCGACCGGTTGTCGGCGAGCGGGCCGGCGGGGATTCTCATGCTCAGGTACGGGCGCGGCTTGGGCGCGGGCAGGGACTCGTCGGTGGGCGGGGCGTCGGGGGCGGGGCGGGGCTCCGCCGAGACGCGCGTCCCGTTTGTCGCGCCGGCGTCTCCGCCGTCCGCGGGGGCTTTCGGAGCGCCGTCGGTCGGGGATTTTTTTGAGGAATCGTCCGATGCGCGCTTTGCGGACTCGCCCTCGTCCCCGTCGGGGATTTTGTCGGAGGGCGTTTTGCCGTCCGCCTTTTCGGGCGAAGCCGACGCTTTCTCGCCGTCTTCGGAGGATTCTGGCAGACCCTCGTCCGGCTTGGCGGGAGCCGCCGCGCCTTTTCCCGCGCCGTCCGCCGCAGCGCCGGTGCCCGCCGGAGCCGCGGGGGCGGCCTCCGCCCTCGGAAATTCGGACGCCTGCGCGGGCTGTTCGAGCGGCCTTTGCAGGGTCTCGAACGGCTGCTGCGGGTTAAGGATATCCTCCGGCGAGCTCGTGCCCGAGACTATCTTTTTGCCGCCCTTTATCTCTCCCTCGACGTACGGCATTTTCGACTTCGACGATGGGTCGGTTATCATGTCCGCCGCGCGCTGGTCGGTGAAGGATTCCGGAGCGTCCGCCGACGCCGGTTTTTGCGTGTTCGCGAGCGGGTTGGCCTCGACGAAATCGGGAAGCTTTTTCGAGATTTGCGGCGGCATGATTTCAAGCTTGAGCTCTTCCGGCTCGGCGGCGGGGGGCGAAAATTCCGCGAACTGTTCAGGTGTGAGGCAGTACGCAGCCAGGTGCAGCAGGAGCGCGGCGGATATTCCGGCGGCGACGGCAGTCTTGTCCGCCGCGCGCCCGCTCTCGTATATGTCTATTCCAGCCGCAGTTCTCCCGCCCATTTGCGCTCACAGCCGTTCAAATTTCGGCAGCTCCCTCTCCACGAGTCCGCACGGCAGCCCCATTACGTTGTCGAAGTTGCCGTCTATTTTTTCTATGATCATCGAACCCCGCTCCTGCGCGGCGTACGCGCCCGCCTTGTCGAGCGCGTCCACGCATTTCAGGTATTCCGAAATTTCGCTTCCGGAGAGGGTTTTGAACGTCACGCGCGACTCCTCCGCGAACGCCGCCGACTTCTTCCCGCCCTCCTTCGCAAACGCCACGCCGGTGAACACCGAGTGCGTTTTGCCGGAGAGTTCGCGCAGCATCCTTTCGGCGTCGCGCAAATCGGCCGGCTTTCCGTAGATTTTCCCACCGAGCGAAACTATGGTGTCCGCGCCGAGAACCGTCCTTTCGGGGAATCGCGCCGCCACAGAAAGCGCCTTCGCCAGCGCGTTGCGGTGCACGAGCTCCGAGGGTTCGATTCCCTGCGAATTGTCCTCGGCGGCGTCGGAGACGCGGACTTCAAACGGTATTCCCGCCCGCGCGAGCAGCTCGCTGCGCCGCGGGGAGGCCGACGCCAGAATTATCTTATTGTAAATTTCGCCGCCCATAATAAGCATTAAAAAGATAATGATGAAAATCGCGGGGCAAAAGGCAAAAGAAAAAAAAATATTGGAGGCGCGCGGGCTCACGTTTGAGGCGGGGCGCAAGATTCTCGACGGAATCGACTGGGCGGTTTTGGAGGGCGAGCGATGGGTTCTGCTCGGCGCGAACGGCGCGGGAAAGACCTCCCTTCTGTCCACGATATGCGCGTACAACACTCCGTCTTCGGGCGACATGTGGGTGGACGGCAAAAAATACTCAACCTACAACTGGCAGAAAATGCGCGAAAAAATCGCCCTCGTGGGGAGCCAGGTCAAGCGCAAGATAAACCCCGACGAGAAGGTTCTCGAAGTGGTCGTCAGCGGCAAATTCGCGCAGATAAACTATTGGGGCAGGATCACGAGGCCGCTGATTTTCGAGGCGTACGAAAAGATGAAGGAGTTCGGAATAGGCGGGCTCGTGGACGATTGCTGGGAGTACATTTCGCAGGGAGAGCGGCAGAAGGCGCTGATCGCCCGCGCGCTGATGGCGAAGCCGTCGGTGGTGTTTCTCGACGAGCCGTGCACGGGCCTCGATCCGGTGGCGCGCGGAAAGTTCGTCGAATTTCTCGATTCGCTCGCGCGCTCAAAGAAAATTCCCGCAATCGTCATGGCTACCCACTATGTCGAGGAAATCCCGCCGTCGTTCACGCACGCCATCATAATAAAGAGCGGGCGGGTTTTGGCGTCCGGCGACATATCGAAAGTTTTGACTTCCAAAAATCTCGGCGAGGCCTACGGCGCGGAGTGCTCCCTGCGGCGGCGCGGCGGAAGGTACGAGCTGCGCGTCAAGTAGTCGCGGCGGAGCGCGGCGCAATATCCGCTTTTGCGCGCGCCGTCTCTCCTCTCATGGCGCGCGCAGTCGGGCGCGCGGGAGCCGCCATTTTGCGCTTGCGCGGGGCGGGCGGAACTTTATCGTCTTGGCTAATGAAATCTCTTGCGCTTTTTGCCGCGCTTTTTTCAACCTGCGCGCTATTTTCCGCCCCGCCGCCGTCGGCGAGGGATCTGCCGAAAAGGCTTTTGGAGAAAAATCCCGAGTTTGTCCCGTTTCCCGCCGACCCCGAACCCTATACCGGAAAGCTTCCTCCGGAGCCGAGCGGGTGCGCGGATTTCGAGATAGAGCTCCCGAAATCCTCCGGTTCCGCAGTGGCGGCGGCGGACTTCGGTTTTTTGCCGGACAATCCCGACTGCGCCGCCGCCCTCAACAGGGCGTTGGCGCATTGCAGGAAAATCGGAGCGTCAAAACTCGAGCTCGCCCCGGGAACTTACCGGTGCTTTGTGTCGGACGGCGTTGAAATGGATTCCCTGCGCGACGTGCTCGTCGACGGGAAGGGGGCGACCCTCGTTTTCAAGAGGACGGACGGCAAGCCGAATTTTTCCATAAAAAACTGCCTGCGCGTAAAAATTCGCGATTTAAAAATTGACTGGGACTGGGAAACCGACCCGCTCGGCGCGTTCGTCAGGGTTGTGGGAAAACATGCCGACAAAAACGCCGACAGCTACATAGATGTGGAATTTGTCGGGTTCGAGCGGTATCCCCTCTACGGAAAGCCGATGCCGATAAAAGTTATGACCCTCATGGACGAAAACTGCGCGGGGATTTCCAACGAGAGGGGTTCCGCGTATTTTGGCACGGGCGACGGGCACTACGGAACCAAAAGCGAATGGCTTTCCCCAAACATGGCGCGCATTTACCCGGGCGTCGCGCCCGTCGGCCTGCCGCGGCCCGAAGACTACCCGAGCGAGTATTCTAAAAAGAAAAATTTTTGGATTTCCGGCAGGGCGCTCGTCGGCAGGACATACCGCATAATGCACCAGTACTACGGGAAAAACGCCTTTGAAATTTCAGACAGCCGGCACCTTACTTTTGAAAATATCGACGTGTACTCATGCCGCGGAATGGGATTTTTGGTAAAGGGGGGAACTTCGCACTGGCAGGCGGTGAACGTCTCGTTCGTCCCGCGCGGCGGCAGGCCGTGCTCAACCACCGCCGACGTCGTGCACTGCACGTCAAACGGCGGGTTCGCCAAGCTCGTCGGCCTGCGCGCCACTTTGAACCAGGACGATATTTTCAATTTTCACGACAAGGCGGCGTTCGGCAAATTCGATTCGTCCGACGTTTTCAAATTTCTGAATATGGGAGGGGCGCGCTATATAGGCGCCGCGCCCGGCGATGAGGTGGAGATTTTTAACGCCGACTACACTCCGGCGAATTTCAGGGCCAAAATATTGTCGGTAGACGGCAATGCCGCCCGCCTCGACTCGCCGTTCGGCGGCGGCGCTGACGGAAAGGGGTACATACTCCAAAAGCCGTCGCACCGCACGCGCAACATACTCATAAAAGACTGCGTTTTCAAAAACCACGCGGGCAGGGGAATAATGCAGTCGAGCGACGCCACGATAGAAAATTGCAGGTTTGAAAACGGCATCAGCATACCCCTGCGCTTCCAGCGGGCTTTCTCCATGCGCGACTGGGCGGAGGGGTACGGGTGCCGCAACGTCGTAGTGCGCGGCTGCGAGTTTTCCGACGCGAAAATAAACTCGGGGCTCTACGGCGTGTACCACGAAATTTTCGCGGGCAGCCGCAGGACGGACGGCGCCGGCGGCTTCGACAAAGCGGCTACGGCTTCCGACATTCTGATAGAAAAGTGCCGTTTCAAAAATATGCTCGCGATGTCGCTGTATTCAAATTTTGCGAAAAACGTCACTTTTAGGGACAATAAAATAGAAGTGTCCGATTCTCCCGCGGCAAAGAGCTACGCCGGCTGCGCGCTCTTTGAGAACAGCGAAAACGTCGCCTTCGTGAACAACGCCGTACGCGCGCGCAATCCGGAGTCGATAGGGGCTTTCATCTGCGATACCCAAAACGCGGTCGTCGCGGGCAATTCCGCAAAAAAGGCTGATTCGGAATAATTGCCCGTATCTACCCGCAGGTCTTCCGAATCGGCAGCGGGAAACGCGCGGGAAGCAGTCGCACTCCCGCGCGCCTTATTGCGCGGCTGCGGATTCCCCGCCGCCCGCCTGCTGCTTGCGCTCTTCGGCGGCCTTCTTCGCGGCTTCCTCCGCCGCCATGAGCTCGGCGAGCTTCTGCGCGGTATTGGGGAAAGGCGGGTAGATGAACGGCTCTATCGAAACGGCCCGACGGGACTTCTCGTCGATTTCTATCGAGACCGCGCAGATTCTCGGGTCGCCTTCCGCCATTGCGAACGCCCGCGGGCGCCCGTCTATGAAACGCTGCAAAATTATCTCCCACTTGCGCCCGAGGCACGAGGCCCACGGGCCCGTCATTCCGGCGTCGCTCAAAAACGCGAGCCCCTTGGGGAATATGCGCGCGTCGTTCGCGGGAATGTGCGTGTGGGTGCCGACCACCGCCTGCGCCCTGCCGTCGAGGTGCCACGCCATCGAGACCTTTTCGGAGGTCGTCTCGGCGTGGAAGTCGAGGAATATGGCGTCGCAGAGCGGTTTGATTCTGTCTATCATCTCGCCCGCCGCCGCGAACGGGCAGTTGGCCTTTATCTTCATGAGCGTCTGCCCGAGCAGCGAGAACACCCCGAGCTTCATTCCGCCCTTTTCGAGAATGAGGTATGTGCGCCCGGGATTGCTCGATGGCAGGTTGGCGGGGCGGCAGACTTTTTCGAGCCCGCCGATTTCGCCCTCAAAGCACCGCTGGTCCCAGATGTGGTCGCCGAGGGTAATGGCGTCCACGCCGGAGCGGAAAAGCTCTTCGGCCATGTTTTTCGTCAGCCCGTTGCCGCCCGCCGCGTTTTCTGCGTTGGCGATTACGAAGTCCGTCCCGAGGCTCTCGCGTATGCGGGGCAGGTTGTCGGCGAGGATCCTCCTGCCGGGCTTGCCCACTATGTCGCCGACGAAGAAAATCCTCATCGCGCGCAAAGCCCCAGTTTTTCGGCGACTTCGCGCATGTCGGCCGCCGCCCCCCTCTCGGAGAGTTCCGGCGGGATTTTTACGAGGATTCCCCTGGCGCCGTAGAAGTCCGCGAGCGGAAACGTCGTGGAGCGGAAAACTTCGAGACGCTTTTTGACGGTCTCGGGCTTGTCGTCGTCGCGGGTGAAGAGCTTTCCGCCGCACTTGTCGCAGACCCCTTCGGATTTCGGCGGATTGAACTCCCTGTGGTAGGGCGCCTGGCAGTCGGAGCATATCATGCGGCCGGAAATGCGTCGGACGATTTCGGCGTCCGGAACGTCGAGATAGAGGGCGTATGAAATTTCCTGTCCGAGCTCGGCGAGAATTTTGTCGAGCATTTCCGCCTGCGCGAGCGTGCGCGGAAACCCGTCGAGTATGAATCCGCCTGCGGTGTCCGGCTTTGAGAGGCGGTCTTTTACCATTGCGGCCGTGACGCCGTCCGGAACGAGCTCGCCCTTGTTAATGTACGATTTTGCGAGTCTTCCGAGCTCAGTCCCCTCCTTTATGTTGTTTCTGAAGAGGTCGCCCGTGGAGACCTGCACTATTCCGAGGACTTCGCAGAGGGCGACGGCTCGCGTGCCCTTGCCGCTGCCGGGCGCGCCCAGCATTATCAGGTTGGCTTTTTTCATAGTCTAAAATTTAAGCTGAATATAATTGCAACGCCCCTTAAAATCGGCAAGCCTTTTTTGCCATGCAGGAGGCCGACTTCAAAAAGCGCATTTGCGGTATAAGCTACGACGGCGGCGGCAGCGTCGCGGTATACGTCGATTTGAACGGCCGGAGGGAGCGCGTTTGCGCGCCGTTCGAGCCCTTTGTTTGGACGGCCTCCCGTGCGGCGCGCACGCCGTTCGAGTCGGGGCGCGAGCAGTTGAAGGGGCCGGACTTCGCCGTTTTGGACGCCGTCGTCAAATTCCCCGACGACGCGGCGGCGAACGCCTTTTTGAAGGCGCGCGACAAGTCGCTGCCGCTCGAAAAGCTCGGGTGCGCCGAAAACCTTTTTCTGGCGCGCAATTCGCTGCGCATGTTCGAGGGCGTGGCCTTCGGAGAGATCCGCATTGCGGAGCTCTCGGTTTCCGTATCGGATTCCCCCGGGACTTTCGGCAAAATCTACGCCGCCGCCATCTCGGGCGCAGGCGGTTTTGAAATTTTGCGCGCGCGCGATTTTTCCGACGCCGCGGAGAGGGAGCTTTTGGAGGCGCTCAATTCGGAAATCGCCGCGCGCGACCCCGACATAATAGTGGGGCACGAGATTTTCCGCAGGGATCTCGCCGCCGTCGCCGCGCGCGCCAAAAAGCTCAAAGTCCGGCTCTCGTGGGGCAGGGGCGGGGAGGCGGCGTCTTTCAGAAAGAGCAGGCTGAAACTCGCGGAACGCTCTTTCGGATACGTCAGGTGCGACATTCCCGGCAGGACTGTGGCCGACACGTCCCTCATGGCGCAGATTTACGACGTGAGCGTGCGCGACATGGCTTCGTATTCCCTCAAAGACTGCGCAATCCACTTCGGGATCGACCCGTCCGCCGAGCGCGCGCCTTTCAGGCTCGGCGGGGAGCTCGGCGCGTTTCTGAACGACTTTGAAAAGTTCGAATCCGCCGCGCGCAGAAAGTTGAAGGATTGCGCCGGGCTCGCGGACAGGCTGCTGCCCGCGTACGTCGCGCAGGTCGGCAATTTCCCGATGACGCTTCAAGAGTGCCTTCTGCGCGGGAGCGGCGCCAAGGTGGAAAACCTCTTTCTGGAAAAATATCTGGCCTCGTCCGCCGCGCTTCCGCTGCCGTCGCGCAGCAAGTATTTCGAGGGGGCGCTTTCGGAAAGCTTCGCGTTGGGCATATTCAAAAACGTATTGCACTACGACGTGGCGTCGCTCTACCCGAGCATAATGCTCATGCTCGGCAGGTGCCCGAAAAACGACTATCTGAACGTTTTCATATCCGAACTGCGCAGGCTGCGCGAGTACCGCCTGAAATACAAGGCGCTCGCTAAGTCCGAGCGCGACCCCGCCCTTGCGAGGGAGTACGGCGCGCGCCAGATGAGTTTCAAAATCCTCATAAATTCCTTTTATGGGTACCTCGGGCTCGACAACGCCACATTCGGCGACATCGAGCTTGCCGAGGAGGTCACTCGCAGGGGCAGGGAGATTTTGGAAAAGATAATCGGCGCGTTTTCCGCAGTCGGGGGCTGCAAGGTTCTCGAGGCGGACACCGACGGGATATACGTTCAAAGCGGGGAGTATTTTGAAAATCCCGATGCCCTGCTTTCGAAAGTCCTGCACGTGATGCCCGGGGGAATAGACCTCGAATTCGACGGGGCGTTCGACGCCATGCTCTGTTACAAGGCAAAAAACTACGCCCTGTTGCAAGGCGGCAAAATCATATTGAAGGGTTCCGCTTTCAAAAACCGCTCGACCGAGCCCATGCTGAGGTCTTTGACCGCCGAAATGGCGAGGGCGAAGCTGCTCGGCGACTCTTCGGGGCTCTGCGGGATTGTCGAGGGCGCGCGCCGGGCGGTGCTATCGGGAACCGCCGACATAGACTCGCTTTCGAGGAGCGAATACATAAACAAGCCCGTCGAAAAATATCTTGAAGAAGTCCAAAACGGCGGAATGCGCCGCGCGCCGATGGAGGCCGCCGCAATGCTTGCGCCGCGGCCGGAAGTCGGAGACCGAATATCGTATTACATCGCCCGCGGCGACGGAAAGCGCGCCCCCGACTGGAAGAACGCGCGCCCGACCGCGCTGTACGACGCCGAAAAATTCCCGTACGACGCCGACTACTACGCGCGCAAAATCGACGACTGGCGCAGGAGGTTTTCCGACCTCATATCGGACGAAAAGCAGGCGGAGCTGTTTTAGCGCGCCCTCTAAAAAACTTGATTCCGCCGCGCGCTTCTGCGACAATCGCGCGCAATGAAAATTTTGGAATACAAGAGCGCCGATTTCTGGCGCGATCTCGCTTGCGCATGCCGTTCCGACGCCGCCGGCGCTAAAATCTCCGCCGCCGTGGAGTCCGTAATATCCAAGGTTCGCGGGTCCGGCGACGCCGCGCTTGAAGAGCTGACTTTCAAGTTTGACGGGGCGAGGGTGCCCGCGCCGCAAATGCGCGTCTCCCCCGCGGAGATAAAGGGCGCGCTCGCCGCAGTGGGCTCGCCCGACAAGAAGGCCATACGCGAGGCGGTCGCATGCGTCAAAGCGTACCACATGCACGCTTTCCCGAAAAACTGGCGCGCTAAAAATCCGCACGGGGCCGTCATAGGCGAGAATTTCTATCCCATACGCCGCGTGGGCTTATACATTCCCGGGGGGCACGCGCCCCTCGTATCAACCGTCGTCATGACCGCGACCCTCGCGAAGCTCGCAAAATGCCCCGAGATATGCGTCTGCACGCCGCCGGCTCCGGACGGAAGCGTCAACCCGCACATACTAGCGGCGCTTTCCATCGTCGGGGTTTCCGAAATCTACAAGATAGGGGGGGCGCAGGCGATAGCGGCGATGGCGCTCGGGACGGAGACCGTCAAGCCCGTGGACAAGCTCTTCGGCCCCGGCAACGCGTACGTCATCGAGGCGAAGCGACAACTCTTCGGGGCGGTGGGCGTAGACCTCCTGCCCGGGCCGAGCGAAATTCTGGTGCTGGCGGACTCGTCCGCAAATCCGCGATTTGTCGCCTCCGACATGCTCTCGCAGGCGGAACACGGCAGCGGCAGGGAAAAGATATTCCTCGTCACCACTTCCAAAAAGCTCGTGGAGGACGTGCGCGGGCTCCTGCCCGAAATGGCCTCCAAGCTCTCGCGCTCGGAGGCGCTTATGAAAATCATAGCCGACGGGTGCGTCGTCGCGCTCGCGCCGAATCTCGGCGCCGCCTGCGAAATCGCGAATTTCGTCGCGCCGGAGCACATGGAGCTCATGGTGGCTTCCCCCGAAAAGCTCGCCCCGAAAATATGTACAGCCGGCGCGATTCTCGCGGGGGATTATACCCCTACCGTCCTCGGCGACTTCACCGCGGGTCCGAGCCACACGCTGCCTACGGGGCGCACGGGCAGGTTCTCGGGCGGATTGCAGCTGATAGACTTCATGCGCCGCAGCTCTTTTGTCAAGTACGGCAAGAAATCCGCGGCGCGCGCCGCGGGCGTCGTAGGGGCGTTTGCCGCGATGGAGGGGCTCGACGCGCACGGTTCCAGCCTCATTCAAAGGCTCTGGTAGCATGCCGGCTTCCGACGGAGACTCCATCGCCAACCTCCTGCGCAAAAACAAGAGGCTTTCGCGCGATCTTTCGCGCATGGAGACTGTTTTTAACGCCATACGCTCGGCGATTGTCGTCTGCGACTGCGCCGGGGAGATAATTTTTGCGAACTCATACGCGGGGGATCTGCTCGGAATCGGCGCGGCGGACGTGTCGGTATACAAGCTTCTCCCCGGAATGGACGAGGCTGTTTCCGACGCCGCGCGCGGTTCGTACGCATTGCGCGAATTTGAGATTTCCTATCCCGAAAGAAAAATGCTCAGCGCGCAGATCATACCCTTCGACTTCGGCGACGGCGGGACTTTCGCGCTGATTCTAAACGACGTCACGCGCGAAAAGCTTTCCACCGAGGAGAGGATAGAGAGCGAAAAGCTTTCGTCGCTTCTGAACCTCGCTTCCGGAGTTGCGCACGAGATTGGCAACCCGTTAAATTCTATCAATATCCACTTGCAGCTTGCGATGCGCCGCCTCAAAAAGCTCGCGGAGAAGCTGCCCGGCGACGGGCTTATCGAAGGCGTGAGGGAGTCGGTTGAAATATGCTCGTCGGAAGTGTCGCGGCTCGATTCCATAATAGAAAACTTTTTGAAGGCCCTACGCCCCATGCGCCCCGATATGGCGGACTGCGACCCGATAAAGCCGCTCGCCGAAACCCTCAAAACGCTCGACGCCGAACTGGAAAATCTCGGAATCTCGATTGCGGTAAACGTTGACGCCCCTTTGCCGACGGTGTACGCCGACGCGAACCTGTTGAAGCAGCTTTATTTCAACATTCTCCACAACGCGATGGAGGCGATGGACGCCGGCGGAGACATAACGGTGCGCGCGCTCGCCGACGACGACTTCGTGAAAATCTCCTTTGCGGACACGGGGTGCGGAATAGACGAGGAGGGAATGTCGAAGCTTTTTCAGCCGTACTATACCACGAAAACTGACGGACACGGCTTGGGTATGACGATAATCCAGGCGATAGTCAGGGCGCACGGCGGAAAGATAGACGTGGAAAGCGGCCCCGAGAGGGGGACGACCATAACAGTAAGTTTCCCCAGGGCGCACCGCCGGATTCGCACCCTCCGCCAAAACGCGCCATAGCGCCGCTGATACTCCGCTTCGTGCCGCCGCGCGACCGGACATATACGCCACTGTATAATGCCCGCCCGCGCGTCGGCGCGAATGCTCGTCTGAGCGGCACTCTGGCGCGTTTTGGCGCAGGTACCGATGTTTGTTTTTTTTCTTATCCAACCCAAGATGAGACGAACTTCCCGTGAAAATGCCCGCCCGCACGGCGGCGCGAATACTCGTCTGAGCGGCACTCTGGCGCGTTTTGGCGCGGGTGCCGAGGTTTGTTTTTTTCTTATCCAACCCAAGATGAGACGAACTTCCCGTGAAAATGCCCGCCCGCACGGCGGCGCGAATACTCGTCTGAGCGGCACTCTGGCGCGTTTTGGCGCGGGTGCCGAGGTTTGTTTTTTTCTCTTTTTCTGCCCCAATATAGAATGCGGAATGAAACTTCTGCGGGAGATTTCTTAACCCATCAAGTTCGGTCAGGCGCAAGGTGCGCCGGCCAGGCATGGGGCGTGCCAGCCATTGAAGGGTGCGAGGCGCACTTCCATAGAAGGGGCTAACGCCCCTTACGAAGATTGGCTTCGCCAATACTTCTATCCCCACT
>ERZ1673738.2204-NODE-2204-length-25905-cov-27.591180_pt1 | contig 25905 bp, 17 predicted proteins | sample MGYA00580198_ERZ1673738 | MGnify/ENA primary metagenome ERZ1673738 (study PRJEB41218, sample SAMN15661784) | gut metagenome | host: Homo sapiens | place: Canada: London | collected 2015-08-20/2019-03-30 | study: EMG produced TPA metagenomics assembly of...
TCTCGGGGTAGGTGTTGCCCAGACGGCAGCCGCGGTGTCCCAGCATGGGGTTGAATTCGGCCAGCGACTCGACCTTGGCGACGATCTTCTGGAGGGGGACGTCCATCTCACGGGCCATCTCCTTCTGGCCTTTCTCGTCGTGCGGCACGAACTCGTGCAGGGGCGGGTCGAGCAGGCGGACGGTCACGGGGAAGCCGTTCATGGCCTTGAACAGGCCTTCGAAGTCGCTGCGCTGGATGGGCAGCAACTTGGCCAGTGCCACGCGGCGTCCGGCCTCGTCGTCGGCGAGGATCATTTCGCGGAAAGCCTTGATGCGGTCGCCCTCGAAGAACATGTGCTCCGTGCGGCAGAGGCCGATGCCCTCGGCGCCGAACCCGAATGCCTGTGCGGCATCCTTCGGCGTGTCGGCATTGGCGCGGACTTTCAGCACGGCGTATTTGCCTGCCAGATCCATCAGCTGGCCGAAGTCGCCGCTCAGGTCGGCGGCCATCGTGGCTACCTGTCCCAGGTAAACTTCGCCCGTCGAACCGTTGAGCGAGATCCAGTCGCCCTCCTTGACGGTGAAGCCGTTGACTTTGATCGTGCGGGTTTTATAGTCTATCTCCAGCTCCCCGGCGCCCGATACGCAGCACTTGCCCATGCCGCGTGCGACGACGGCCGCATGCGAGGTCATACCGCCGCGGGCGGTGAGGATGCCGGCGGCGTCGAGCATGCCCTTGAGGTCTTCGGGCGAAGTTTCGATGCGCACGAGGATCGCTTTCTGACCGGTTTGGGCGAGGGTTTTCTCGGCATCTTCGGCGAAGAATACCACGGGGCCCGTCGCGGCGCCCGGCGATGCGGGAAGGCCCTTGGTGATGACCTGTGCATTGGTGATGGCCTTCTTGTCGAATACGGGGTGGAGCAGCTCGTCGAGCTTCGCGGGCTCGCAGCGAAGCACGGCCGTGCGTTCGTCGATCAGCCCTTCGCGGAGCATATCCATCGCGATCTTGACCATGGCCGCGCCGGTGCGTTTGCCGTTGCGGCACTGGAGCATCCACAACTTGCCGTCCTGGATTGTGAACTCGATGTCCTGCATGTCCTTGAAATACTGCTCCAGGTGGTGCTGGATCTCATCGAGTTCCTTGTAAACCACCGGCATGACCTCTTCGAGCGAGGGATATTTCGTGCGGCGGTCTTCCTCGGAGATGTTCTGTGCGGCCGCCCAGCGCTTCGACCCTTCGAGGGTGATCTGCTGCGGGGTGCGGATGCCGGCCACGACGTCCTCGCCCTGGGCATTGATGAGGTATTCGCCGTTGAAGAGGTTTTCACCCGTCGCGGCGTCGCGCGAGAAGGCTACGCCCGTCGCCGAGTTGCTGCCCATGTTGCCGAATACCATGGCCTGTACGGTCACGGCCGTTCCCCACTCGGCGGGGATGTTGTTGAGCTTGCGGTAGAGGATGGCGCGGTCGTTCATCCACGAACCGAATACGGCGCATACGGCGCCCCAGAGCTGATCCCACGGGCATGCCGGGAAATCCTCGCCGGTCTGCTTCTTGACGGCAGCCTTGAAGTTCCTGACCAGCTCCTTCAGGTCGTCGGTCGTCAGGTCGGTGTCGTTCTTCACGCCGCGTTTGTGTTTCTGCTCCTCGATGATTACCTCGAACGGGTCGTGGTCTTCTTTCGATTCGGGTTTCATGCCCAGCACCACATCGCCGTACATCTGTACGAAACGGCGGTACGAGTCCCATGCGAAACGGGGGTTGCCCGTACGCTTGGCGACGGCTTCCACGGCCTGGTCGTTCATACCCAGGTTGAGGATCGTGTCCATCATGCCGGGCATCGAAGCGCGGGCACCCGAGCGTACCGACACCAGCAGCGGCATCTCCTTGTCGCCGAATTTCATCCCGGTGAGCTTCTCGATATTTTTCATCGCCTTCTCCACTTCGGGACGGAGCATCTGGATCACGGCGTCCTTGCCGTGGGCGTAATATTCGGAACATACTTCCGTGGTGATCGTGAAGCCCGGGGGGACGGGGATGCCGATGAGGTTCATCTCCGCGAGGTTCGCACCCTTGCCGCCGAGCAGCTCACGCATTTTGCCGTTGCCTTCGGCTTCCTTGTTGCCGAAGGTGTAGACTCGTTTAACGTCTGCCATAATTTTTCTTGGTTAATTTAATTGGTATATAAATTTATAAATTTTTTGTCAACTTGCCGCTTTTCACAGACGAAAATTGCGGTGACATTCCTGTTACCGCCTCGTCAAAGAATTCATATTCGCCGTTGGGAATGCGAATATATAAAAACTTTTCCGGAATTCCAAAAAAATCTACTCCAAGTAAACGAATACCGGCAGGGCGTAGCCGTAACCGCCCCTGTACCGCCTTTTTTCGTAGGTCGGAAGCGGGGTACCCGTCTTGGGGTCAATCAGATAACGGCGCGCATAGACATCGCCCGCCGAGGTGCGGAGCGCCGTGTCGGCCAGAATGCGGTCGCGCATCTGCCAGCCGCCCCGGCGGCGGACGTTGCCCCGCCCGAGCCGTGCCGGGCGCTCCAGTGCGTCGCGCAGCCCGAAGGCTCCGGGGGCGAGCGACGAGGTGCGTCCCGCGACGAGCAGCTTCACCCCGGGGCGCTCTTCGCGCAGGTCGCGGACGACCCATTCGGCCATGCGGGTGTCGCTGCACAGCACGAGCCCTATGGTGTCGGTGCGCGTGGGGCGGACGACGCGGCCGGATCCCCGTCGCATGGGTTTGCCGCGGCGGTAGAGGAGGCCCTCGATGTAGAGGTAGCGGCGCCCCGGCTCGTCGTAGTGGGGCTCGAAGAGGTCGCCGTAATAGAGCAGTGCGAAATCCATGCCGTCGAGGGAATTGAGCGTACGGTGCAGGTAGCTGTAATCGCCCTTGCAGGCGGCTGCGATGTCGCGGACGACGGCTTCGTTCTCGACGCCCCACAGCGCCACGAGCGGCATGCGCATCGAGTCGATGACGGCCGCCGTATGGCGTATCTTGCGGCGGTAGCGCTCCGTGTCCCACGCCAGGCGTCCCGAGGGCGTGTAGTCGGTGTCATTGTAGAACAGGGCGGGGACAGTGTCGTAGAGATGGTCGAGATCCCAGTAGACGATGCCCGTGCGCGGTTGTGCATGGGCGGGGATGCCTGCCAGGAAGAGCAGCAGGGCGGTTATGATGCGTGGCAGCCGTTGCAAGGCGCGTAAAGCCCGGCTGCCCGGGACGAGGCGTGCGTGGCCGGTTGCGGCGAGGACGGTTATGATGCGGCGCAGCGACATAGGCCGGGGTTATAACGGCTCCTCGGGCAGGAACTTGCGCGGCGAGCAGCCCAGGAACCGGGCGATCTCGTTGATATGGTTGAGGTTGTATTTTGAAGGATTTTTCGGGCTTTCAACTTGTGAAATGAATCCGTCGCTTACTCCTATACCATAAGCCAATGTGGCCTGTGAAACACGTTGAGCCATCCGCTCTTTGCGAACTGCGGCACTGACGTATATGTCGAAAGCACTTTTCGGTTTCACAAGCATCTGTTTAGATGATGTAAAACTAAAAATTATGCCATTGTGAAAGTATAGTTATAACTTAAATTCGCCTATGTATAGGTAGTTATTAAGCCGGTGTACTACGGCCTTTGTGCCGGAATTTTTGTTTTTGGTATCTTTGGAGGGGAAATGTATACGATTCTTTTGGTTCCAAGAGTTTTTTTGCAAATTCCGCCATGTACTTTTTTCCGCAAAAAGTACCAAAAACTCTCCGACGGATGCCTCGCCTGCTCTTGGCGTCCTAACGCTGGAAACGGGCGCCTAATCGCGGGTTTGCAAGCAAACCTGCCCCGTTTCTCGCGCTTTTAGTCCGCCGTCCGCCGACGGCTCCGGCATCAAGTCGGAATCTTTGTTATCGTGTTTCTCTGTTTTTTTGCCGCACAGCGAGAATTCCGGACAGCAGGATTTTCCGCATTTCGTTTGCAGCGGATAAAGAGCGGCTGCGGCGCCGAGCGCCCGGAACGGGCGTGCGAAAAGCGCAGTCTTTCGTGCCCGTTCAGCGAGGCTCCGCAGTTGCTCCCGCGAAAACGGCATGCGGATGGTTTTGGGTACCTTTTGCCACCAAAAGGTACATGACTGCGTTGCTGAAAGCAACCCGACTTTTCCTGAAATACGGATTATTGGCGTTTCAGGTGAAAATCCGGGCTGGAGCGGGATTATTCCGAGATCACCCCCGAACCGACCAGCTCGTCGCCGTCGTACCATGCGGCGAACTGCCCTGGTGTGATGCCCCGCTGGGGGGTGTCGAAGAGGATGTAGGCTCCCTGGTCGCGGACGAAGAGCGTGGCCTCCTGCAAAGGCTGGCGGTAGCGGATGCGGACGCTGAAGCGGGCGCTTTGGCCTGCCGGCATCGTGCGCGCGGGGTTGACCCAGTGTATCTCGCGGGGGGAGATATGCAGTGCCTGTCGCCACAGGCCGGGGTGGCTGTCGCCCTCGCCGACATAGATGACGTTCTGCACGGTGTCGGTGGCGAGGATGAACAACGATTCCTTGCGCCCGCCGATGCCGAGCCCCTTGCGCTGGCCGATGGTGTAGAAGTGCGCCCCGCCATGCTCGCCGATTTTCTTGCCGTCGCGGACGGTGTAGCGCCACGGGGCGGCCAGTGCCGCAAGCTGTTCGGTCGTGGGGGGTACGTCGGCCGCGTGCTGTCCGCCCGGGGCGGGGATTGCCTGTCCGGCATCGGGTGTGCCCGCCGGGATTCGGGCCTTGGGGCCGTATTTCGGCCACGTGGGGAGTATCTCGTGGACGTTACCCCTTTTCGAGGCCAGCTTCTGTTGCAGGAAGGCCGGAAGGTCGACCTTGCCCACGAAGCAGATGCCCTGCGAATCCTTGCGTTTGGCCGTGGCCAATCCCTGTTCGGCGGCGATGCGCCGCACCTCGGGTTTGAGCAGGTCGCCGACGGGGAACAGGGCGTAGCGCAGCTGCTCCTGCGAGAGCTGGCAGAGGAAGTAGCTCTGATCCTTGTTGGGGTCGGCGCCCGCGAGGAGTTTATAGATTGTCCGTCCGTCGGGCAGCGTCTCCTCGGCCTTGCGGCAGTAGTGTCCCGTGGCGACAAAATCGGCGCCCAGCCGGAACGCTTCGCGCAGGAAGACGTCGAATTTGATTTCGCGGTTGCACAGCACGTCGGGGTTGGGGGTGCGTCCCTTTTCGTATTCCGAGAACATGTAATCGACCACGCGGGTGCGGTAGTCCGCCGAGAGGTCGACGACGTGCAACGGGATGTCCAGTTTTTTTGCGACCAGCTCGGCGAAGACGCGGTCGTCGTGCCACGGGCAGTCGCCCTCGAGCGTTCCCGTCGTGTCGTGCCAGTTGATCATGAACAACCCCACGACGTCATGCCCCTGCTGTTTGAGCAGGTAGGCGGCGACCGATGAATCCACGCCGCCCGAAAGTCCGATTACGACACGTGCCATATTATGGGATAAAAGCGATTAAGTTATTCAAAGCATGCACCGCGACCACCAGCCAGAACGCCTGTGCAAAACCGCGCCGTTCGAGTCGGCTCAAGTAGGCGAAAGCCCAGACCAGCCCGACGAAGAGCATGCAGACTGCATAGATCGGGCTCGCGGTGTGTCCGCAGCCGAACAGGATGCCCGAAACGGCGATCGGCAGGAGGAATGATGCCGGGGCAACCCAACGTACGAGCCGGATGACCAACGCCTGGGCTATCAGCGTTTCGAACAACGGCGCAAGGATTACGGCGACGAACCAACCGATGCGTTCGGCGCGGTCGGAATCCATATCGGCGTCGTCGATGCCCGCGGTGAGCCCGAACAGCAGCAGCGCGAGCAGTTTTGCGGCGAAGGTCATGACGAGCAGCAGGACGGCGAACCTCCACCATGCCATGTGTCCCAATGCTATGCGCCAGCGGTGCAGGAAGCGGGGCATACGGCGGGTGTTTGTCGGGCGTAGCGGTTTCATGGGTGTTACAGGTCGAGCAGCCCTTCGGGCAGCACCAGTTTCATCGTGCGCCCCTCGAAGTCGATATGGGCGATGAACTCCTCGGCGGCGGGGACGAGTACCGTGCGGCCGCCGATCTCCAATTCGAAAAGCGGGTTGGCGTCGCTGTCGTAGTAGTCCGTGACCGAACCCGTGAAGGCGGCCGCTCCCTTTGCGCCGTCCGCGCCCGCTTCGGTGCAGGTCACGGCGAAGCCGATCAGGTCTTCCAGATAGAATTCGTCGTCGTCCTCCTCTTCGCATTCGATACGGAATTCAAGCCCGACGAGCTCCTGAGCCCGGCGCTCGGTGTCGAAATCGGCGAATGAGGCCACGGCGCCCGAGCTGCCGCGGCGTTCGAAGCGCTCGCAGTAGAGCGGCACCTCGAGGGCGTCGATCGTGACCAGCAGCGGGGTGCCGGTACCGAATTCCTCCGGGAAATCGGCATAGAGCGACAGCATCACACCGCCGTCGGTGCCGAAAAGCCTGTTGATCCTGCCTGCGGGAATAGTAACGCTCATATCGGTTCGTTTTTTTTCTCTTATGTCCGTATCGCGGTGCGGAACGGGGGAAGCGGGTATCCCGGTGCTCCGTTACACCCGGCCCCGCTGTGCTGCCGCCTTGTCGTGCCGTGCAGCGCCTCGCTGTGCCTTGCCGGACGATTCCCGCACGGGATGCGCCCGCGTGGGAACTATCTGCAAAAGTAATGAAAAAAACCGGTAAACCTCCCGTTGCGGGAAATTTACCGGGATTCCGGAAAGAAGCTTTCCTGGTGTTATTCTGCGGCAGGAGCCTCTGCTGCGCCCTCTGCGGGAGCCTCGGCAGCTTCGGCGGCGGCAGCCTCCTCGGCCTCCTCGGCCTCCTCGGCCTCTTTGGCAGCAGCTGCGGCAGCTGCCTGCTTCTCGGCGATGGCCTTTGCGCGCTCCTCCTTGATCTTGGCTTCGGCAGCCAGGCGTGCTTTCTCGGCCGACTTGGCATCCGTGGCGAGCTTGTTGCTCTTGGCCTCGATCTTGCCGGCCTTCTCGCTCAGCCATTTGTTGAAGCGGGCTTCGGCTTCGGTCTCCGAGAATGCGCCCTTGGCGACACCGCCTAACAGGTGCTTCTTGTATAATACGCCCTTGTACGAGAGGATGGCCCGACAAGTATCCGTAGGTTGTGCGCCTTTCTGTAACCAACCCAATGCTTTCTCGAAGTCGAGGTCGATCGTAGCAGGATTCGTGTTGGGGTTGTAGGTTCCCAACTTTTCGATGAATTTACCATCACGTGGCGCTCTGCTATCTGCGGCAACGATGTGGTAGAAAGCGAAACCTTTCTTACCGTGGCGTGCCAGACGAATTTTAACAGCCATTTGCTATAAAATTTTGTTGTAATTAATTAAAAAACGCTCACCCACTTTGGGCTTTTAAGCCTGCAAATGTAGACAAAATATTCCGCCCGGCAAAATAATTCGCCGAAAAATCGGTGCGACAGGCTGTTTTTCTGCCGGATACGGTGCATGGCGGGTTGCGGCGGGAACTGCCGGAAAAAGGGCGGGCTTGTGGCTGTGCAGGGTCGTGCCCCTAACCGGGTTCCCGCGGGGTTGCAGGCCGTTGCACCCCTGCGGGAAGTGATATTTTTCGTTCAGCCGGGGGCTGTTGTGAAAAAAATTCCTATCTTTGCGGCGCAAATCGTCACCGCAGGGTGCGGTTTTGCCGATGGTTCCGTAGCTCAGTTGGATAGAGCAGCAGCCTTCTAAGCTGCGGGTCGCGCGTTCGAACCGCGCCGGAATCACCCGGAAAAGGGAGCGCTGGAATCGAATCCGGGCTCCCTTTTCGTTTTCCCGCCCGCATCTTCCTTCGCCGGGTTTGGCGTCCTGCGGACTTTTTCGTAAATTTGGGTCGAATCCGATATTTTCAGGCATGGAACCGCTACCGGGCTGCAACATAAAGTATCTCAACATCAGCCGCAACGACGAGGCGTGGGGGCTGGTCGTCACGACGGCCGGGTACCAGGCGGTCGCGGCGCACAGTTCCTACCCGCAGGCGCAGCATCCCGAATCCCATATTTTCGACCCCGGCAAGGGGCGTGTCCTGAAGGAGTACCAGTTGGTCTACATATCGCGCGGGGAAGGCTATTTCGAGTCCCGTTCGTGCCGCCGCCAGCGGATCAGGGCCGGGACGATGATCCTGCTCTTCCCCGGGGAGTGGCATACCTACGAGCCCGACAGGGCTACCGGGTGGTTCGAACATTGGGTGGGATTCCGGGGCGGCAGCGTCGATGCGCAGGTCGCCAACGGGTTCTTTTCGCCGCGCAACCCGCTTTTCGGGCTGGGATTCAGCCAGACGATCATCGGCATGTACGAGGAGGTCGTCGGCTATGCGCTCCGGGAACAGGCCGGTTACCAGCAGGTCGCGGCGGGGATCGTGCAGTTCCTGCTGGGTTCGGTCTACTACAAGCACCGGAACCTTCTGTTCAACGACTCGATGGCCATCCGCAAGATCGACGAGGCGCGCGCCCTCATCAAACGCGAGGTCGAGGGCGGTCTCACGCCGCAGGGGATCGCCGAACGCCTGTCGATCAGCTATTCGTGGTTCCGCAAGATGTTCCGGCAGTATGCCGGTGCCTCGCCTGCGCAATATCTCTCGCAGATTCGGTTCCTGCGTGCCAAAGAGCTACTCGATACGACGGAGCTCACCGTCGCGGAGATCGCATACAGGCTCCGGTTCGAGACCCCGAGCCACTTTTCCACATTCTTCCGCAAAAGGGAGGGCGTCCCGCCCCAGCAGTATCGCCGCGAGCGGAGGCAGCCCGGGCGGTAACCTCCTCAGCAGACGACCGTCACCGGGATTCCGAGCAGCGCGGCGTATTTGCGGATCGCTCCGGCGACATGTCCCACACCGATGGCGCAGTGGTGCGAAGGCCCCGCCTTGCTCCAGCGGTCGATGAATTCCCGCGCGGGAAGCGGGAACCTGTAACGGCTGTTGATGTTGCCGATGTTCAGCACGGGGCCCGGCACCGATTCGCCTTCGGCCAGCAGGAACGAAATCCCGTCGCGTCCTTCGACCACCGACAGGAGCGTCACCGGGCCGTGTTTCACGGACATCTGGATCGACAGCCCCTTGCCGGGTTTGCCGTGGTAAACGGGAAGCGGCACCAGGCGGGCTTTCTCTTCGCCGAGCAGGAAGTGCGCCGGGCCGTCGTGCCCCAGCAGGATGACGTCGTCGGTGAAGTCCATGCCGTAGAATTCCGAGAAACAGCCCCCGGCACCCAGCAGCGACATGATTTTCATGGCCTGCACGTTCTTCACCTCGTATTCGCCCGCGACGGGGATGCCGCGCCCCGTCAGCAGGGTGTTGCCGGCGATGACCGAAGTGACGATGTCCTCGTAGGCGTTGCCCGCCGCCCCCGCGTAGTAGTAGGCCAGGGAACCCAGCCGGTGCGCCTCGGCGAGCTTGTCCAGCGCTACGGAAGTGCGTGCGGCGCGCTCGAGTTCCTCCCGCGTGCAGCCCTCGTCGATGACGAACGCCTCGCCGAACGCGGCGACCCTCGCGTCGGCCTCGCGCTGCGTCACCGAGCGGCGGAATTCGTGCAGTTCGCACATCTCCAGGATTTCGGCATGGGTGCCGAAGACGGTGCTCTGCAGCCTGAGGTCGGAGTAGACGTCGACCATGCCGCCGTAGTAGTTGCCCAGCAGTCCCATGCGGTTGCGGCGCATGCCGCAGGCGACCTTCGCCGCGTCGATCCACCCGTAGATCTCGGCCCAGGCCTGCGCGTCGTCGAGGTAGCCCGTCACCACGTCGTATTTGGTGCCGGCGCGGTTGAATACCGAACAGAATTCGGGCAGCGAACAGGCCTGGCAGTTGGCAAGCCACTCGCCCGTCATCTCCCCGCGGTCGGACATGCCGTTGAGGCGGGCGTAGTCGATGGCCGGGGCGGGTTGCAGGTTGAGCAGCACGACCGGGATGCCCTCCCCGAGGAAGGGGATGAGCGTGGACGAAAGGGCGTAGGTCGAGATGAAGATGAACAGCACTTCGGCTTCGTCGCGCCTGAAAAGGGCCGCGGCTGCGTGAGCCTTGTCCACGTCGTCGACCATGCCTGCGTCGGCGACGATCTGCCCGCCGTAGGCTTCCATTTTTTCCTTTATGGCGTTCCGGTAGCCGTCGAGCCTTTCGCGCAGTCCGCCGAACTGGTGCCAGTAGGTGTTCAGCCCTACTGCGATCAATCCTATTTTCATGGTTTGTGATCCGTTATTTTGTCATGACGATTTCGAAATCTTCCAGCAGGCCGTAGTCCCGCTGGTCATAGTTGCTGCCGGGCAGCTGTTTGGGCACATTGTTCCAGTGCCACGGGCCTGCGATGCCCTTGTCGGCGCTGTAATGGGGGCCGAAGAGGTTTTTCAGGCTGCCCACCACATGCACTTCGACGCGGTTGCGTCCCTTGCGCAGGTAGGGCGTGAGGTCGAACGCATAGGGCTGCCAGGCGATGATGCCCGCTTTGCGGCCGTTCACGCAGACCCGTGCGAGCGTCCCTTCCCAGGCTCTCAGCCGGAGCGTGTAGCCGGCCGCGGGGTCGTCGATGTCGTAGTCCCGGCCGTAGGCCATGTCCCACGAATAGAAGGGGAGCCCCTGCCGTTTCCAGCTTCCCAAGGCCGGTTTCCCGGCGGGTTCGCGGACGATCCATCCCGCCCCGGCCGATTCGAGCGCGAAGTCGCCGAAAAGGTAGACGGGGGCTATTTCGGCATAGATGCTCATGGGCGAGACGCTCAGTTCGACGGTGTTCGTCCCCCGCCGCACCAGATTGCCTACGGGGTAGATCCCGAAGCGGCTGTCGAGCAGCGTGTCGGGCGCCGCGGCTTCGACGGGCGTGCCGTTGAATTTCACGTTCCAGATGCCGGGTTGTTCGGCGACCAGCTTCATGCCGCGCGTGTCGAAGTCCCCGGCCACGACGAAGTGGTAGCTTACGCGGATGTCGCCCGTGGTCAGCGTGTCGCGTTCGACGATAGTTTGCCTGTACTGGATGGCCGAGTCCCACGGGTTGCCTGTCCCGTAGCAATGGTTGAAGAGTTTGTTGCACGCCTCGAACGTGTAGAGGTTGCGCTCGGTGCGCCCGCCGACCGTCAGGTCGCAGAAATCGAGGTTGAGGACGTTGTCCTTCAGGCGGGTGATCTCCAGCGGGCCGGCGGGCTCCAGCTTGACGCTCTCTGCCGTGGGACGCTCGATGCCGGATGCCGCCCGGGAGGTGCGTGCAAGGGCGCTCCGGCCCGAAGCCGGGGCGAAGAGCAGGAGACTCCCGGCGGGCGGCAGGCTGAAGTCCGCCCCGACGCTCTTCCCGTCGGCGGTGTGCGGGTAGGGACGCATGTCGCCCGTGACGGCGTCCAGCTCGACCAGCTCCCCGGCCGGGAGGCCGACGCTGCCCGTGGCGGTGTCGCTTAGCGAGGAGTTGACCAGGAACAGGAGCTCCCCGTCCTCGTAGCTGCGCCGCTGGTGGTAGAGGTCGTTGCCCCTGACGTTGCAGAAACGGATTCTGTCGTCTGCGAACGATTCGGCGATCGCCTTACCGTCCAGAGCCGTGTAACGGCGTATCCGGGAGGCGTTGCGGTCGAGGAAATCCGCCAGTTCGGGGCTGGGCCGCCCGTCGACGAGCGTCGGTTGGGCAAAGAGCACCAGTTGCCCGCCCGCCTCGACGAATTGGCGGATGAGGCTGAAAGTCCCGGCGTTGAGGTTCTCGGTCATGGGCGGGATCACGACCTTCGCATAGGCGCGTTTTCCGACGACGAATTTACCGCCCCTGACCGAACCGCGATCCTTGATGATGTTCTCCGAGCCCAGGTCGTATTCCGCCTGCGCCTTTTCGAGCGTGGTGACGAAACGCTGGAATGCGCTGCCGATCTCCATGCAGCGGGGGTCGTTCATGACATAGGAGTAGTAGAGCCAGATCGTCGTGGTCGGTTCCAGGACGAGGATGTCATTCATCTGTTCGCCCTGGCTGAGCACGAGTGACAGGCGGGCGAAGTAGTCGTTCAGCACCTTGTAGTCCTCCCACCACGGCGAGAGGCGGGTGAAGACCGGGGGATAGTCGTATTTGCGGGCGCCTACGATGGTCATGTGCGAGAGGTGCTGGTTCATGAAATTCACGCCCAGCGCATATTCCCAGTCGCCCAGCCGCTTGAAATCGCGGAACGTCTCGTCCCAGCTCCCGCCGCCGTAGGTTTCGCTCAGCGTGCGTACGCTCCCCGTCTGGTTGGCGGCGCTGCGCAGCTCCTTCACGGCGCGGACGTTGCCGAACTGCGCCTGCGGGCTGCCGTCGTTGTACTGGTTGAAGAGCATGTCGATGGCGGGCATCTGGTGCCACGCGTACATGGCCATATTGTCGCCGCCCTGGTACATGCTCGGCCAGTCGTGTTCCCAGTAGTGCCCCGTCCAGAGCATGCCCTTGCGGTCGCAGTAGGCCGACATGGGCTTCGCCCAGCGGTCTACGAACATTTGCGTCAGCGTTTCGAGGTAGTTGTGGCGCACCCGTTTCCAGTCGCCCGTCTGCTCGGAGAGCAGGGGCAGCGAAGTTACCAGGTCGTAGCCCCACTGTTTGCGGAACACTTCGAACAGGTCGGGCGTCCAGCGCACGCCGCCCGAACTGGGAATGCACGGTTCGTCGGAGAAAAGCCCCTTGATGACCGGGCCCAGCTCCTTGCCGAAGGTCTTTTCGTAACCTTCCATGGTGATGCCGAGGAATTTTTCGGTGACGCCCTCGACCAGCAGGTCGACGTACGAGTAACCCCCGTGCCAGCCCGAACGGCCGTAATAGGTCTTTTCGTAAAGGTAGTATTCGCCCGGGACGTCTTTGTAGCGGCCCGTGTCGGCGGTGATGTCGCGGAACGTGCCGCCCTCCTTTTTCAGGCAGAGGAAGTATTTTCCCGCATCGGCCGGGGGCAGTGCGGTTTTTGTGAGTGCGAGCCCCTGTCCCTGGTCGTAGGATTCGGGCATCTGCGCGGGAACATGTCCGCCTGCAAAGCCGCTCGGGTAGGAGTTTTCGTCGTAGATCCAGATGTCGAGCCCCAGTTCTTTCCCCTTTTCCACACTGTATTTATAAAGGTCGAACCACTCGTCGGAGAGGTATTCGGTGACCAGCCCCGGCCGCGGGTGGACGAAGGCGCCGCCGAAGCCCTGCGCCTTGAAGTCGCCCAGCATCCGGTCGATGTCGGCGCGGGTGACCTGTGTGTTCCAGACCCACAGGGGCGCCGGGCGGAATGCCCGCGGGGGATCGGCGAATTCCTTTCGGAGCTTCTCGAATTTCATTTCCCGTTTCTGGGGGGCTGCGGCGTAGCTGGCGAGGCACGATGCCGCCAGGGCGGCCGCCAGCAGGCTTTTGATTGCGGAGGGTTTGGTTTTCATGGTCGTTCCGGATTGTGTTTGCTTTACAAAGGTAAAGGTTATGCGCTTCGGGCGGTAACGAATCCTGATAAACGACTTTTCATTTCTGATAAAGCGTGCGGAGGATGACGCGGGCGAACCGGGCGAACCGGGCGAACCGGGCGAACCGGGAGGTTCGGGGCGGGATGCGGAGCAGGGAGTAGGGAGTAGGGAGTAGGGAGTAGGGAGTAGGGAGTGACGGTATGGCCGGGGATGCTGCCGGGCCGGGCAGGCGGGAACGTTTAGGAACGGGGGGGGGCTGTGGAATCGGGGATTCGGGGAATCGGAGGATCGGAGGGCCGGGTAACCGGGAGAACGGTGGGGGCGCCGAAAGCCGGCGGAAAAAACACGGCGAGCCGGGGCGGGTGCCCTCGCACGGCCGGCACGGCGGGTGCGGGCGGGGTTATCTGCGCGGCAGGATGGCGACGATGCGCGTCCCGCCCGTGTATCCGGAGTCGATGTATATCTCCCCGTGCAGGTGGGTGACGATCAGGCGGCAGAGGTAGAGTCCGAGGCCGTTGCCCTGGCTGAAGGTGTCGAGCTTGGTGAAACGCTCGAAGACATAGCCGTGCTTCTCGGGCGGAATGCCGCAGCCCGTGTCGGTGACGGCGATGAAGACGCGGTCGTCGCCCAGGCGGTCGCATTCGAGGCTGATCGTGCCTTCCTGCGTGAATTTATAGGCGTTGCCGAGCAGTGCCGAGATGAGTATCGCCAGGTATTTGTCGCTGGTGTTGAGCGCGATTTCCGCGACCGGGATCGCACCTTTGTAGACGATGCCCGGCTTGGGGTACCTCACCTTCATGATCCGCAGTTGCGCATGGCATACGGCACAGAGGTTCGTATACTGGCACGGCAGCGGTGCGTGCAGGTTTTCGAGGTAGGCCACTTCGAGCATGTCGTCGAACAGGAAACGCAGCTGGCGGCGGTTGTCCCGGATGATTTCGCAGTATTGGACGCGGGATTCCGGGGTGACCTCCTCGGCGCAGAGCAACTCGGAGAACCCCAAGATACAGTTGAGGGGCGTACGCACTTCGTGGCAGACGGAGTTGACGAATGCGGCCTTTTTAAGCTCGCTTTCGTGGGCGTGCTTCATTTGCAGGAGCAACTCTTTCTGCAGTCGCCGGGTGCGGCGGTTGCCGACATAGATCGCACCGACGACCGCGGCGATCACCAGCAGTGCGAGCGAGACGTAGACCAGGGTCGTTTTGTGGTGGTGGGCCGTGAGCAGCGCCGCGTCGAGCGCCATCCGGTCGAGTTCGTACGACTCCTGCTTCTCGCGGATGACTTCGCCCTGTTCGAGCCGCAGCAGCGAATCCTGCACCTTCACGGCACGGGCATAGGCCATGCAGGCCTCGGAATCGCGGTGCAGCTTGCGGAACATGCCTGCCCGCTCCTTGTAGCAATCCGTGAAATGCACGCCCGCCATGGGGTGGCGTTCGGCGGTGCGGATCAGCGAATCCGAGAAGGACAGCGCCCTGGCGTACTCCCCGTGCCCGACGGCATCGAGGTAACCTTCGCGGTAGTGGCGCATGCGGGCGAAGTGGAGCCGGTCGGCCTGGTGCGTACGGATGAACCCGCTTTGCAGGAAAAGGTGCATGCCGGGCGTACCCCCGAATTCGTTGTCGCCCTCGGGTTGCAGCGGCTGTGCCGTCGCGGCGCAGAAAACCGCGAGCGCCAGGCACAAAGCCGGGAAGAGTATCGGTCGGCGTATGCTCATGGCTTGGCGGGGATTGTGAAGGTGAAACGTGCGCCGGCGGTATATTCCTCGTCGAGGGATATGTTGCCCGAGAGGTGCCGGGCGATCAGGCGGCATAAAGCGAGGCTCAGCCCCGGCGTCGCCTTCGAATCGTCGGAGGGCATGCCGAAGATGTCGTTGCGTTTTTCGGGCGGGATGCCGCAGCCCGTGTCGGTCACCGTAACCCGCAGTTGGTTGTGGCGCGGGTCTATTTCATAGCGGAGCGTGACGGAGCCTTCCCGGGTGAATTTGCGGGCGTTGTCGAGCAGCGCGCGCACCACGAACGAAAAGTATTTGGCGTGTGTGCGGACGGTGCCCGGGTTCTCCGGGGCTTCGATCGTGAAGGCCACCCCGGGATTGCAGCTAAGCCGCGAAGCGGCGAGCAGTTCGGCGCGGCACACCTCGTCGATGTTGGTTTCCTCCAGCCGCAGGGCCTCGGTCAGGCTGTCGAGGTTGGCGGCTTCGAGCATGTTGTCGAGCGCCGAAAGCAGCAGGTCGGCGTTGACGCGGATGGAGTCGCAGCAGGTATTCCGCTCGGCAGCGTCGATGTCCGACAGCATCAGCCGCGAGGCTGCGGTGTCGATGGCGTCGAATGCGGGGCCGATGCCGCGGCAGATCGTGTTTACGAAGACCGATTTCATGTGTTCGCTCTCCTGGGCCTTGCGGCTGTGGCGGAGGATGTCGGCCTTCAGCCTGCGGTTGCGCAGCAGCGACCGCAGGAGGTAGATCCCCGTGCCGGACATCAGCAGCACGATGACCACGATCGAGAGGCTCGTGGCGGCGCGGTTACGGATCAGGGCCCGCGTTTCGGCCAGCTTGCGCTTGTCCAGGTCGTGTTGCCGGCGGATCGTTTCGAGGCGTTCGCGGCGTTCGGCGGTGAGGATCGAATCCTGCACCTGCATCGTGTGCTCGAAGGCCTCGAAAGCCTCCGGGTAACGCTTGGCCTTGGTGAGCAGGATGCTGCGGTCGCGGTAGGCCTGGTAGACCTTGTTGGGCAGCATGCTGAAATAGCCCTTGCCACTCTCGATCAGGCGGATCAGCGAATCGGAATACTGGATGCTTTCGGCATAGGCGCCGGTGTTGGCTTTCCAGAGGTAGCCCATTTCGTAGAGGTAACTTTTGTTGCGCAGCAGGTTTTCCCCTTCGGCCGCGAGCATACGGCTGCGGAACTCGTTGAAGTACCGGGCGGCGTAGTCGTTGCGGCGGATATTGAGCGCACATTGCATCAGCTGCTGGTAAGGCCGCACGTAGCTGTTGTCCTTATAGAGGTAGGGGCGCCGCCCGAGGGTACTGTCGGCGGAATAGTAGCGGTCGAGCAGTGCGATCTGGTCGTTGGTGAGCGCGACCTGTTCGTCGTAGCGGTAGCTTTGGTTGTAGGCGCCGCTCAGCACGTAGTAAATGATGCTGGCGAAGCACCTGCGGATATTGAGGTTCGGCATTTGCTCCGTCAGCTCGTAGGCTTCGCGCCACGTGTCGGTCTGTGGGATATAGGCCCGCCGGTTTCCGCCCTCGTGGTAGCAGAGCGTGAGGTTGGCGTAGCCGCGCAGGAGCAGGCGTTTGGTGCGCTGGTAGATGTTCTCGGGCTCTTCGGGCGGGGTGTTGCTCCAGTCGTAAACCTCATGTGCCAGCCTGAGGTTCTCCGCAAGGTCGTACTGGTGCCCCAGGCGGTAGAACCCGATGCACATTTCGGCATAGGCGTCGGCACCCTCTTCGGGGGTGCCGGGAGTCAGGTCGCGGAGCGCCTGTACGTAATAGCGGAGCGTATCTTCCTTTTCGACATAGATCGAATACCGGCTGAGGATCGGGATGACGGACACCGACATGGCGTAGGTGTCGCGGATGTCCGCCGCTTCGCGGAAAAGCTGGATGGAATAGGGGAGGTTGAGGTGCGTGTCCTCGTTCAGGTCTTTGAGGTTGAGCAGTAACTGCACCCGTTCGCGGGGATCGGACGTATGCGCCAGCCTGCCCTGGAGGCTGTCCGTGACGGAGGACGGCGCGGCCATAAGAGATACGCCTGCGCCGAAGACGACGCAGTATATGCATAAAAGCAGGCGGACAGGGGACATGTGGGTGTAACGCAAAATTGGGACTAAGGTAGTAAAAAAAAACGGGCCGGACAAAAAGTCCGGCTCCGTTCTGTGGAAAATTATGCGAGACCTTATGCCTTTTTCAGGCTCATATCCAGATACATTTTCAGTTCCCTGGGCATTACCGGCTTGGTAATAAAGCCGTTGCATCCTGCTTCCTCGGCGATGCGGCGATCCGTATCGAAGGCATAGGCGGTCTGCATGATGACGGGTAGCTGGGTGGTATGCCGGCGTATCTCCTTGAGCGCCTCGATACCGTCCATTACAGGCATTTTGATGTCCATCAACACGGCATCGGGGTGACGCTCCAATGCATAATCGACGGCCTCCTTGCCATTTTTCGCCCATAGCAGCTCATACTCTTTTTTGAGTATTATTTCCAGCAATTTGTAATTGCTTTCAACGTCTTCCGCAATAAGTATCAGCGGCTTACGTGCGTCGGGATTGTTATCTGTCATTGTTTTTACAGTTGGGACGAGTGCAAATATAAAAAAATTTTCCGGAAAACAAATAGGATTACCGGCGAATTGTTCCTTCCCAGCAGGCCGTGTTGCCGCAGGCGTCGGTCAGGGTGAGCCGGACGCTGTGGCTTTTGCGGGCCGGGGGTTCCTCGAACAGGTGGATCAGCGTGCCCTGCATCGGGAGGCGGTCGCAGGGAACCCATTTGCCGTCGATGAGCAGGGTGCAGGAGGCGATGCCCGAGAAGTTGTCGCCCACGCGGAAGCGCATGCCCGAAGCGCGTGTGAGGTCTGCCCCTTCGGTGAAGAGCGGGCGGATGCGCGGCGGGATGGTGTCGGCCACGACGAACAGTTCTCCGGTGGTGCGGGTCGTGGCCGTGACGGCACCGTCGGCGTATTTCCCGCCGATGCAGGTAAGGCGCCCCTTGACGTTGCGGGCGGCCAGCACCGTGTGGGGTTGCAGGTTTTCGGGGACGAACGCCCGCACGCTGACCGTCATCGCCCGGTGCAGCGGCGTGGTGGCCGGGAGGATGCGGTAGCCGGGCGAGAGGACGATGAGCGTCGAATCCGAGGCCGGGGCGGGGCAGCGTTCCGCGCGGCAGAAAACCGGTTCGTAGAGCGCTCCGGCGGGGATGCGTGCCGTGACTTCGCGCCCGAGGCGGACGATGCCCGTCCGCTCGGGGGTGAGCGCCGTGGCGGCGCTGTCGGCTTCGGCACGGAAGCTTGCCGTCCGGCCGAGGATGTCGAATTCCAGCTGCGAGCGATTGCCGCAGTCGTCCCATGCCTCGATGCGGATGCGGCGGGTCTGTCCCGCTTCGGTGCGGACGATTCCGCGCTCCTCCATGACGGGGTAGAAACAGGCGGGGGATTGGGCCAGCTGCGCAGCGCGGATCACCTCGTTGCGCGAGGTGAGTTGCAGCGGGTAGTAGCTCACGGCATCGCAGCAGCGCGATTGCGCTTGCTCGAAACCGTCCATGCGGTATTCGAAAAGGGGCTTGCCGTCGGCCGACAGGGCGAGGCGCCACAGGCCGAAGGTGTTGCCCACGCCGTTGCGGCGGTCGCTGGCCTCGACGACGAAGTAGCCTTTGCGCCCCGTGCCGACGGGCTCTTCGCGCGTCAGGCGGTAGCTGCCCCCGGCGCTGCGGACGACGGCATAACTCTCCGGGCGGCTGTGCACGGGGATGCCCTGCACGGTGTCGACTTCAATGTAGTGGATCCGCATGATGCGCGGCGGGAGGTCGTCGTCGGGGCGGATGATCCCGGCGCTTACGACGTTGTAAAGCCGCTGCGTGCGGGTGTCGCGCAGTTCGTAGTGGAGGTGCGGCCCCATCGACGAGCCGCTGTTGCCCGAATAACCGATCACGTCGCCCTGCTTCACGGGCCAGGTGTCGGGGCCGAACCAGAGGTTTATGCTGTTCGAGCGGCGGGCGTGGCGCTCTTCGCGCACGCGCTCCTCGATGTCCTTGCGGAAGCGTTGCAGGTGGCCGTAGACGGCCGTCGTGCCGTTGTGCAGCGTGAGGTAGACGGCGCGCCCGTAGCCGTAGGCGCCCAGGCTTACGCGCGAGACGTAGCCGTCGGCCACGGCCACGAGGGGTTTGCCCTCGGCACCGTCGGTCTTGATGTCGATGCCCGCGTGGAAATGCGCCGGGCGCATCTCGCCGAAATTGGCCGAGTAGAGCCCTTCGACGTCGCGGATCGGGTATATGTACTCCTCCGGGGCGGGGTGTTGTCCCCGGGCCCCGAGGCAGGCGGCGGCCAATATCAGCAGTGTCAGAATTCGTCGCATGTCTCCGTGTCCGTCACGAGCCCCGAGGCGGCCTCCACGACCGTTTCGTAGTCGTAGCCCAGCGAAAGCCCGTAACGTATCAGTTTGGTTTTCAGTTCGTATTGTGTCGAATATTTCGCCGTTCGTGCCTTCCGTTCCAGTTGCCGGCGCAGGCGTTCGCCCATCGCCGGGCGGTCGGCTTCGGCGAGTGCCGCGTCGATCAGCGCCCGGTCGATGCGCTTGCGTTGCAGGGCCGTGCGGATCTTGTATTCGCCCCAGCCGCTCAGCCGCAGTTTTTCGCGCACGAAAGCCCCGGCGTAACGGGCATCGTCGATGAAGCGGTCGCGGACGAGTTTGGCCAGCACCCCCTCGGCGTCGCGTTCCGCGAGTCCCCAGCCGCGCATCAGCCGCCGGGCGTCCTCCTGCGATTTTTCGGCGCGGGCGCAGAGCCGCATGAGCGCAGCGAGTGCCTGCTCGGGTGTCTTGACCTTCTTTTTCCTTATTTCATCCGGCTGCATACCATGCGGGGTTTTCCGTTGAGGTCTTCGCGCACCTCGGTGTCCGTATATCCCTCCTCGCCGAGCAGGAGGCGCATCTGCCCGGCCGAGCGTTCGTAGATCTCGAAATAGAGCTTCCCGCCGGGGCGGAGCATCCGCCGCCCGGCGCGGGCGATGGCGCGGTAGAATCGCAGTGCGTCGTCGTCGGGGACGAACAGCGCCTCGGGGGGTTCGTACCCGCGGACGTTGGCGTGCATTGCCGCAAGGTCGCTTTGCGGCACGTAGGGCGGGTTCGAGACGATCGCGTCGAACGGCCCCGGGAAGGCTTCGTCCAGGCCGCCGAGCGCATCCGCCTTGCGGAGTGTGACCCGGGCGCCGAGCGTGCGGCAGTTCTCGGCGGCGATCGCCAGCGCCGCGTCCGACAGGTCGGCCGCGAAAACCTCTGCCCCGGGCAGTGCGAGCGCCAGGCTCGCGGCGATGCAGCCGCTGCCGGTGCCCACGTCGAGCAGGGCCCGTGCCCTGCGTTCGTCGCGTACCACCCAGGAGACCAGCTCCTCGGTTTCGGGGCGGGGGATCAGCACCCCTTCGCGTACGGCGAAGCGGTGCCCGTAGAATTCCGTGTGCCCCACCACGTATTGCACGGGACGGCCGGCGGCGAGTTGTGCGGCCATCGCTTCGAACCCATCGGCCGCCATCGGTGCGCCGGGGTCGGTCAGCAGGGCCGATAGGGGAAGCCCCGACGATTCGGCGAGGGCGACCAGGGCGATGCTCCGCGCCTCGCGGGCGTCGTAAAGTCCCGTGAGACGGGCTGTGAGCCGGTCGAGGAGCCCGCGGCGGGTGGTGACCTCCGGCGCCGCCTGCGAGGGCGGGTTGCCGTGGCCTTCTGCCGCGTCCAGCGGCTGCGGGGCGTCCATGTATCCAGATCCGTCCTGCGGCTGCGGGGCGTATGGGGCTGAGGTTTCGGGGACAGACATCAGTGCCGGATCAAGTTGGCCAGCGCGATGGCCACGGCGGCCTCGGCGACCACGGCTCCGCGCAGGGCGACGCAGACATCGTGGCGGCCGCGGATCGTGAGCGGCTCGACCTTGTCCGTCGCCAGGTTGTAGGTATTCTGTTCGCGCCCGATGCTCGGGGTCGGCTTGACCGCCGCGCGTACCACGATTTCGTTGCCGTTGGTGATCCCGCCGTTGATGCCGCCCGCGTTGTTGGTCGCAGTGGTGCCTTCGACGTCGAGCAGCGGGTCGTTATTCTGCGAACCGCGCAGACGCGCCCCGGCGAAGCCGCTGCCGAATTCGACCCCCTTGACGGCCGGGACGGCGAACAACAGGTGGGCGATCAGGCTTTCGGCCGAATCGAAGAAGGGTTGTCCCAGTCCCAGTGGGACGCCCTGTACGCGGCATTCGATGATTCCGCCGACCGAATCCCGGTCGGCTGCCGCTGTGCGCAGCACCTCGTCGAAGCGCGCGGGGTCGGTGCATCCGCCGATCTCGGTGATGCGCGTGTCGAAGGCGATGCCCGGCGGGAGCATCTTCTTGGCGACGACGCCCGCGGCGACGAACGCCACGGTCAGGCGTGCCGAGAAATGGCCGCCGCCCCGCGGGTCGTTGAACCCGTTGAAGCGGTGGTAGGCCACCAGGTCGGCGTGCGAAGGCCGGTAGTGGCGGGCTACGGTGGCGTAGTCCTGCGAATGGGTGTCGGTGTTGGCGAATTCGATGGTGAGCGGCGCCCCCGTCGTCATGCCGTTATAAAGCCCCGATACGATCTGCGGGATGTCCGGCTCGCGGCGCGGTGTGGTGCCGCGTGCCCCGCTGCGGCGGCGTGCGAGGTCGGCTTCGAAATCTTCCGCCGAGAGCGGAATACCTGCGGGAACCCCGTCGATCGAGATGCCGATCTGCGGCCCGTGCGACTCCCCCCAGATGGCGAGCCTGAAATTGTGTCCGAAAATATTCATGGCGTTCAGATTCTGATTTTTTCCAGGTCTTCGAAGAATCCGGGGTAGCTCTTGGCTACGCATTCGGCGCCTTCGATGGTCATTTCCCCGTCGCAGAGCAGTCCTGCGACGGCCATCGACATGGCCATGCGGTGGTCGCCGTGGCTCTGCACGCGGGCCTGGCGGATTCTGCCGCCGCGGATGCGCATGATGTCCTCCTGGGAGGTGTCCACCTCGATGCCCGCCTTGGCGTACTCTTCGCGGATGGCGTCCGCACGGTTGCACTCCTTGTGTTCGAGCCGCGAGGTGCCGCGGATGACGCTCTCGCCCTGGGCCGCCGCCGCGAGCGCTGCGAGTGCCGGGAAAAGGTCGGGGCAGTGCGTGGCGTCGAATTCGAAGGCGCGCAGGGGACGGTGCGAGGCCGTCACGGAGTCCTCGTCGTTGATGACCGCGGCCCCGGCCCGCACGAGTGCCGTGCAGATGGCCGTGTCGGCCTGCTTCGAAAGCATGGAGACGTTCTTCACGGTGACTTCGCCCGCGACGGCGCCCGCCACGAGCAGCATGGCTGCGGCGCTCCAGTCCCCCTCGATGCTGAAAAAGGCCGGGCGGTAGCGCTGTCCGCCCTCGATGTAGAACTCCTTGTAGTCGTTATGGCAGATCTCCACGCCGAAGCGTGCCGCCGTGTCGACGGTCATGTCCAGATAGGGGGTCGAGACGGCGCTGCGGACGTGGAGCGTGGTGTCGTGCTGCGAGAGCGGGAGCGCCAGCAGCAGCCCCGTGATGAACTGCGACGAAACCGAGCCGTCGACGTCGATCTCCCCGCCCCGGATCGGGCCGCGCACTTCGAAGGGCAGGTAACCGTCGTTGTCCCGTACCCGGACGCCGAGGCGGCGCAGCGGGTCGATCATCATGTGCATGGGACGCCGTAGCAGGGTGCCCTGGCCTTCGATGGTGACGGGCATCCCGCAGAGCGAGGCGATGGGGGTGAAAAGCCGTGTGGCGAGCCCCGATTCGCCGACGTGCAGCACCTTCCCGCGGGGATGCAGCCCGCCTTCGATCGAAAGGGTCGAGGCGTCCACGTGCTTTACGCGGGCGCCGAGCGTCTCGATGCACCGCAGCGCCGAGCGCGTGTCGTCGCAGAATTCCAGGTTGCGCAGCACCGAGGTCTCCCCGCAGAGGAGCGATGCCGCCAGGGCACGCTGTGCATAGCTTTTCGAACAGGGCGGCGTCAGCGTGCCTTTAACGCGGCCCAATGGAACCGTCTTGTCCATTGTGTAGGTTATATGCTTTTATGGGCACCGGGGTTGGCCGGCACCCTGAAATTAAAATCCTCGCCTCTATTCCTGTGTTTCGGTCTCCTCCCCGGCCTGCTGCGCCTGCTGTCCCTTGCGGTTTTTCATCTGCTGGGTCAGCTGGTGGCTCTTCTTGAGCTCGAAATGCTGGCCCAGGTAGACCTTGCGAACCATCGGGTCGGCGGCCAGTTCCTCGGCCGTACCCGTCTTGAGGATCTTGCCCTCGTAGAGCAGGTAGGTGCGGTCGGTGATGGCCAGCGTCTCGTCGACGTTGTGGTCGGTGATGATCACGCCGATGTTCTTGTGCTTGAGCGTCGCCACGATCGACTGGATGTCCTCCACGGCGATGGGGTCGACGCCCGCGAAGGGCTCGTCGAGCAGGATGAACGCCGGGTTGATGGCCACCGCGCGCGCGATCTCCGTACGGCGCCGTTCGCCGCCCGAAAGCTGGATGCCGAGGCTCTTGCGAACCTTTTGCAGGCGGAACTCCTCGATCAGCGACTCGACGCGCTCGTTCTGGTATTCCTTCGAGAAATCGGTCATTTCGAGTACGGCGCGGATGTTGTCCTCGACCGACAGGCGGCGGAAGACCGATGCCTCCTGTGCCAGGTAGCCCACGCCCATCTGGGCGCGTTTGTAGACCGGCTCCTTGGTCAGTTCGGCGACCTTGCCTTCGTCGTCCTCGAGGAAGATGCGCCCCTCGTTGGGCTTGATAAGTCCCACGATCATGTAGAAAGTCGTGGTCTTGCCGGCTCCGTTGGGGCCGAGCAGTCCGACGATCTCCCCCTGGTTGACGTCGATCGAGACGTGGTCGACGACGGTGCGGGCCTTATATTTTTTGACAAGTTCGCTGGTGTATAGGCGCATTGCGTTCTCTCGCTATAAAATTTTTACAAAGTTATGCTTTTTTCCGAAAAGTTTTTTAACTTTACATTGAAATTTCTGATTTTAGAGTAGAAACGGCGAAATGAAACAATTTGAATCGTCCCTGTTGCATGACAAGCTGAAGGAGTACTTCGGCTTTTCGTCGTTCAAAGGGAACCAGGAAGCGGTGATCCGCAATGTGCTGGAGGGGAAGGATACGTTCGTGCTGATGCCTACGGGCGGCGGGAAATCCCTCTGCTATCAGCTTCCGGCCATGCTCATGGAGGGCGTGGCGATCGTCATTTCCCCCCTGATCGCGCTGATGAAGAACCAGGTGGACGCCATGCGCACCTTCTCGGCCGAGTCGGGCATCGCCCATTTCCTCAATTCGTCGCTCAACAAGACGGCCGTCGCGCAGGTGCGCGCCGACGTGCTGGCCGGGAAGACGAAATTGCTCTATTTCGCCCCCGAATCGCTGACCAAGGAGGACAACGTGGCCTTCCTGCATAAGATAAAGGTATCGTTCTACGCCATCGACGAGGCGCACTGCATTTCGGAGTGGGGACACGACTTCCGGCCCGAGTACCGCCGCATCCGCCCGATCATCAACGAAATCGGCGCTGCGCCGCTGATCGCCCTGACGGCGACGGCGACGCCCAAGGTGCAGCTGGACATCCAGAAGAACCTCGGCATGTCCGACGCCTCGGTGTTCAAGTCGTCGTTCAACCGGCCGAACCTCTATTACGAGATACGCCCCAAGGGGGACGTCGACCGCGATATCATCCGCTTCATCAAGCAGAACGAGGGAAAGAGCGGCATCATCTACTGCCTGAGCCGCAAGAAGGTCGAGGAGCTGACCGAACTGCTCGTGGCCAACGGTATCCGCGCGCTGGCCTACCATGCGGGCATGGACGCCGCGACACGCGCCGCCAACCAGGACGACTTCCTGATGGAGCGGGTCGAGGTGATCGTCGCCACGATCGCTTTCGGCATGGGCATCGACAAGCCCGACGTGCGCTATGTCATCCATTACGACATCCCCAAGTCGCTCGAAGGCTATTACCAGGAGACGGGGCGTGCCGGCCGCGACGGCGGCGAAGGTTACTGCCTTACCTTTTATAGTTACAAGGACATCCAGAAGCTAGAGAAATTCATGCAGGGCAAACCCATCGCCGAACAGGAGATCGGCAAGCTGCTGCTGCTGGAGACGGTGTCCTATGCCGAGAGTTCGATGTGCCGCCGCAAGACGCTGCTGCACTATTTCGGCGAGGAGTATACCGAGGAGAACTGCGGCAACTGCGACAATTGCCGGAATCCCAAGCCGAAGATCGACGCGCGGGCGGCGCTCAAGATGGCGCTCGAGGCGCTGCGCGACATCGGCGACAAGTTCAAGGCCGACTACCTGATAAACGTGCTCACGGGCAAGACCACGGCGCTCATCAAGAGCTACGGCCACAACAAGAGCAAGTGGTTCGGGGCGGGTGCCGAGCACGACGCGCGTTTCTGGGGCGCCGTGCTGCGCCAGGCGCTGATCCTGGGGCTGGTGGACAAGAATATCGAGAATTACGGGCTGATCTCGGTGAACCGCAAGGGCGAGAATTTCATCGCCATGCCCTTCCCCGTCACCGTGACGCTCGACCACGACTATGACGAGGAGGAGAAGGAGGCCGAGGCCGTCGTCCCGATGGGCAAGGGCGGCGCGGCGGACGAGGAACTCTTTGCGATGCTCAAGGATTTGCGCAAGAAAGTGGCCAAGCAGCACGGGCTGCCGCCGTTCGTCATCTTCCAGGATCCGTCGCTCGAGGACATGGCCGTGCAGTACCCGATCACCATCGAGGAGATGCAAAACATCACCGGCGTGGGGGTGGGCAAGGCCCGCAAGTTCGGCGAGGAGTTCATCAAGCTCATCAAGGCCTATGTCGAGGAGAAGGAG
>ERZ1673738.2227-NODE-2227-length-25714-cov-5.193266_pt1 | contig 25714 bp, 20 predicted proteins | sample MGYA00580198_ERZ1673738 | MGnify/ENA primary metagenome ERZ1673738 (study PRJEB41218, sample SAMN15661784) | gut metagenome | host: Homo sapiens | place: Canada: London | collected 2015-08-20/2019-03-30 | study: EMG produced TPA metagenomics assembly of...
GGTTCTGGCGGCATTGCTGCCGGCGGCCTTGTGCGCCTGCGGCGCGCAGGAGACGGCCACCGTCCGCCTGAGCGAGGTGACACATTCGGTGTTCTACGCGCCGCAGTATGTGGCGCTGGAGCAGGGCTTTTTCGCGGATGAGGGGCTGAAGATCGAACTGAGCAACGGCGGCGGCGCCGACAAGGTCATGACGGCGGTGCTCACCGGGCAGGCGGACATCGGTCTTGCCGGACCGGAGGCATGCATCTACGTGTACAATCAGGGCAAGGACGATCACCCGGTCGTGTTCGGCCAGCTCACGAAGCGCGACGGGTCGTTTCTCGTCGGACGGGAGGATGTGCCGTTTACCTGGGAGCTGCTGCGCGGCAGGACCGTCATCGGCGGCCGCGCGGGCGGCGTGCCGGAGATGACGCTCGAATACGTCATGCGGCAAAACGGCATCGTCCCCGGCGTAGACGCCGATGTGGATACAACGGTGCAGTTCAACATGATGGCCGGGGCGTTCACCGGCGGCAACGGCGATTTTGTCACGCTCTTTGAGCCGACGGCCACCGAGGTCGCGCAGGCGGGCAAGGGGTATATCCTTGCGTCCGTCGGGCAGGAAAGCGGCGAGATCCCGTATACGGCCTACTTCGCCTCGCAGACGTACATCCGGGAGCACGCGGACGTGGTGCAGCGCTTTACAAACGCCGTTGCGCGTGCGCTGACATGGATCGCCGGGCACGACGCGGCCGAGACCGCCGCCATCATCGCCCCGCAGTTTCCGGACACGGACGTGTCCGTGCTCACGCAGGTCGTGCAGCGCTACAAGGACATCGACGCGTGGAACGCGACGCCGGTCATGGCGCAGTCGTCCCTTGAGCGGCTTGAGACCGTCATGGAGACGGCGGGCGTGCTCGAGCACGCCGACTGGGTGGATTTTGACCGCCTTGTCGACAACAGCTATGCGCATAACGCCGCCCGATAATGCACGAAGCCCCCGGCCTGCGGCCGGGGGCTTTTGCGTTTTTCAGAAAAGAGGGGGGGAGAGATCACTCAGAAACTTGCAACGACAGCGCCGTTGTAGGTATCGGCGATGTACTGCTTGACGGCGTCGGTCTTGAGCGCCTTGAGCAGCGCCTGCGTCTTCGGGCTGTTCTCGTCGCCGGAGCGCACGGCAATGATGTTGGCGTAGGTCTGCGCGGCGGTGCCGTCGGCGTTCTCGGTGGCGAGCGCGTCGCTGATGTTCAGACCGGCGGCCAGCGCATAGTTGCCGTTGATGACGGCGATGGTGCCGGCGCTCGCGTTCTTGAGCTGGGCCGGGACGGTGTCGGCCTGCACGGTGACGATGTTGTAGCCGCCGTCGTCGACGATGTCGAGCGTGCTCACGCCCTTGGCGGCGTCCGCGTCATCGGGAAGCTTGATCAGGCCCTCCTGCTGCAGCAGGAACAGGGCGCGGGTCTCGTTGCTGTCGTCGGCGGGGATGATGATGGTCGCGCCCTTGGCGAGGTCCTTCAGGTCGGTGACGCCGTTGCCGTAGATGCCGAACGGCTCGTAGTGGATGGCACCAACGGAGACGAGGTTCGTGCCGTTTTTGGCGTTGAAGCTGTCGAGATAGGGCTTGTGCTGGAAGTAGTTTGCGTCGAGCGTGCCGTCGGCCAGCGCCTGGTTCGGCAGGACATAGTCGTCATAGGTGACGATCTTGAGCTCGTAGCCCTCGTCGGCAAGCGCCTGCTTGATCTGCTCGAGGATCTCGGCGTGCGGGGTGGCGCTGGCGCCGACGGTGATGACCTTGTCATCGGCGGAATCGCTGTTTTTGTCGTCGGTGGCCTTGCCGCCGCAGGCGCTCAGAGACACGAGCGAGAACGCCAGCACGAGGGCGAGGATGAGGGAAGTGATCTTTTTCATTTCAGGTTCTCCTTTATGTTATATTTTTTTAGAATTTGTGTGGGAACGGATGATCGGGTGTGCGGTTCGGCGGGGGACACATTCGTCCGCGCCGGATGTTCACGCGCAGCAGCGCGGGATAATGCAGATGCATGGGCGGCACCTCCCGTCAGCTGTGCGCGCGCCGGTCGGTGCGGCGGGCGATGTACATACCGAATTCCTGCAGGATCTGCACGATGAGGATGGTCAGCGCCACGCACAGCCAGACGATCTGATCGTCGTACTTCTGGTAGCCGTAGGTGATGGCGATCTGACCGAGGCCGCCGCCGCCGATCGTGCCGGCCATGGCGGAGTAGCCGAGGATGGTCACGGTGGAGATGACGCCGCCGGTGATGAGCGCGGGCTTGGCCTCCGGGATGATGACCTTCCAGATGATGCGCAGCGTGGACGCACCCATGGACTGCGCGGCCTCAATGACGCCGGCGTCCACCTCCTTGGCGGCGGACTCGACCATGCGCGCCACATACGGGGCGGCGGCGATGATGAGCGTCACGATCACGGCGCGGTTGCCGAGGCTGGTGCCGACGACGAACTTTGCCACCGGCAGCATGGCCACCATGAGAATGATGAACGGGATGCTGCGCAGGGCGTTGACGATAATGCCGAGCGTGCGGTTGAGCCAGCCGATGGGGTGGATGCCGTCGCGGTCGGTCATGCGCAGGATGAGCCCGACCGGCAGGCCGATGAGATAGGCGAAGAACGTAGAGATGAGCGTCATGTAAACGGTCTCCCAGATGCCGAGCTGCAGGATGCCGTTTTGCCAGAGCTTGATGAGCAATTCAGACATGGCTTAAACCTCCTGAAGATAAGAGATGTGGTTGTGCTCGAGCCAGCGCAGCACATCGTGGAACTGCTGCGGGTCGCTGGGCAGGTCGATGACCATGTGGCCGTAGATGCTGCCCTCGACGATGCGGGTGTCGGCGAAGAGGATGTTCACCGGCACGTGACACTCGAGCGTGATGCGCGAGATGACCGGCTCGTTGGAGCTGCTGCCGTCGAAGACGAGGCGCAGCCGCTTGCCCGTGCACGGCGGGAGATTCTCGGTCGGGCTCTTGGGAAGGATGAGTGCTTTGGCAATGTCGGATTTCGGATGGGTGAACACATCGCTGACGTTGCCGATCTCGGCGATGCAGCTCTGGTCGATGACGGCCACGCGCTGGCAGATCTGCTCGATGACGCGCATCTCGTGCGTGATGACGACGATCGTCACGCCGAGCGTCTGGTTGATCTGCTTGAGCAGGCGGAGGATCGACTGCGTGGTGTTCGGGTCGAGGGCGCTGGTGGCCTCGTCGCACAGGAGGTATTTCGGCCGCGTCGCCAGGGCGCGTGCGATGGCCACGCGCTGCTTCTGACCGCCGGAGAGCTGCGAGGGATACGCTTTCGCGCGGTCGGACAATCCGACGAGCTCGAGCAGCTCGGCGGCGCGTGCCTGCGCCTCGTCGCGCTTGACGCCCGCGATCTCGAGCGGGAAGCAGATGTTGCGCAGCACCGTGCGCTGCTCGAGCAGGTTGAAGCTCTGGAAGATCATGCCGATGTCCTGCCGCGCCTTGAGCAGATCGCGGCGGCTGAGCTGGGTCATGTCGCGCCCGTCGATGCGCACCGTGCCGGAGGTCGGCCGCTCGAGGAGATTGATGCAGCGCACGAGCGTGCTCTTGCCGGCACCGCTCAGGCCGATGATGCCGAAGATCTCCCCGTCATCGATGCGCAGGTCCACATCCCGCAGGGCGTGGATGTCGCCGGTCGGAGAGGGGTAGGTCTTGTTGAGATGTTCGATTTCGATCATGGTGGATTCTCCCTCGCAGAATGAATTTTTCGGAACAAAAAAGCAGAGGCCGGAAGACTCGTTGTCTTCCGGCCTCTGCGGATACGGCTTTGTATGGAAAATCAGCCGTTATTGGAAGCGAACACAAGACGAGTCGTATTTTCGAGCACGACGAAACATGCACATGCAGCCGGGCATGTACATCATCATAGCCATCATCATGTTGTTCGTCTGAGCAAACTTCATAATACGACGCGTCTCCTTTCGTTCAAAATCACGGTTTCCTGTGGAAACGAGCGCAGTATAACGCAGTTCCCTGCGCTTGTCAACCCCAAAATCCACAAAAGCGGTATGAAATATGCATTAGAAAAAATGAACGTATCTATTCTAAAATTCGATCGTTTGCAGTGCTATATCGGGATCGTGGCTGCACAGCGACGCCACGCACGCGGGATCGCGGCTCATGCTGCCGATCCAGTCGAGTGCCTTTTTGGCGCGCACGCTGTTTTCGCAGATGCCGGGCACCGTGCCCTCCGCCCACGAGCGGGGACTTGCCGCGCCGTCGGCATTGAGCAGCACATAGCGCTCGCCGTTTCGGATGAGCGCTGCAAACATCCCCTCCGTGTGACCCGCGATGTGCACGAGATGCACCGAGTCGTCACCGAAGAGGTCGTAGGAGCGGCTCTCCGGCCCGATGTGGTTCACGCGGTACCAGAAGCGCTCCGGCGGCTCGTCGATCCACAGCCTGCGCGAGGTGTAGCGCAGGTTGACGCGGCACGACCAGAAGTATTCCTCCTCCGGAACGAGCAGGCGCTTTGCGCCCCGCACCTCGCTGATGCCGGCGATATGATCCGGGTCGAGGTGGGAAAAGAGCACATAGTCCAGATCCCGCGGCCGGATGCCGCGCGCGGCCAGCTGCTCGCCGATCGACTGTCCCGGTGCGACGACGCTGTGTACGAGCGTGTACCACCCGCGGCCGAACATGCGCAGCTGCGCCGCGCGATCCTCCACCCCGGTCGGGCTCACTGTGCGCGGCAGACCGGCGTCGACCAGAAACAGCCCCTTCGGGTGCTCCACGAGATACGCCGACACCGGCAGCCAGATGCGTGCATCCGCTTTTGTGCGCCGTGCGTCGGCCTTCGCCGGCCAGCGCCACTGGCCGCTCGCCGGGAGCTGCGGCGCGACGCCGATCCTCCCGCAGTGCAGAACATGGACCCGGATCCGAGCCATTTGCGCTCACCTCTGCAAATATACGAAAATTAACCATATGGTCAGCAAAAACATAACACTGATTGTGTAAAATGTCAACCCCGACGGGCAGAACGGCGGTGCCTTTGCTGCATTTTACGGTAAAATGCACATTTGTCTATTGAATTGTGTGTGTGAGATGTGTTACAATCCTTGTGTATGAATTCACAAATCAGGGAATGCAACGGAAATTATTCAAGGGGAAGAAAGGAGCCTGAAAATGGCAAGAGAACTGATCCTGAAACTAGGCAAAAAGATCACCGACCGTGTGGACGTCAAGCTCGGCATGACCCAGCTCGACGAGACTTCGCCCGAGTATTATGGCCTGGCCAGCGTCGTCACCGACGAGATGGCGGAGCTTGCGCTCGCGATGAAGGTGCGCGTCCCGACCACGCCGGCCGAGATCGGCAAAAAGGTCGGCAAGGACCCCGTCTACGTGGAGCAGCTGTTTGACCAGATGTCCATGATCGGCCTGCTCGAGTACAACTGGGAGAACGCCGATCACCACAAGCAGTGGACGCTGCCAATCTTCGTGCCCGGCTCTGCAGAGCTGATGAACATGAACCTGCAGCAGGTCGAGGAGCATCCGGAGATCGCGCAGTTTTTCGAGCGCATGGCGTTTCTGCCGCTGACGAAGATCACCTGCATGGTGCCTCCCGGAGGCGCCGGCATCGGCATGCACGTCATCCCGGTCGAGAAGGCCATCCCGGCCACGAACGAGTCGGTCGATGTCGAGCACATCTCCCACTGGCTGAAGAAGTATGAGGACCACCTCGGCGTCGGCTATTGCTCCTGCCGCAATGCCATGCGCCTTCAGGGGCAGGGCTGCGGTGAGCTGCAGGATGAGATGTGCATCGCCGTCGGTCAGTTTTGTGACTACTGTCTCGAGACCGGCAAGGGCCGCAAGATCACCTATGATGAGGCGATGGAGATCCTCCAGCGCGCCGAGGACAACGGCTATGTCCACCAGATCACGAACATCGACGGCGAGAATAAGATCTTTGCCATCTGCAACTGTGCGCTCGGCTCCTGCTTCGCGCTGAGAACGAGCCAGCTGTTCAACACGCCCAATATGTCCGCCTCCGCTTACCGCGCCCATGTCGATGCCGAAAAGTGCGTCGCCTGCGGCAAGTGCGCCGAGGTCTGCCCGGCCGGCGCCGCCAAGCTCGGCCAGAAGCTGTGCACCAAGACCGGACCCGTGGTCTATCCGCAGCAGCCGCTGCCGGATGACAACCACTGGGGCGAGCATATGTGGAGCCCGAACTATAAGGACGACAACCAGAAGCAGTGCCACGAGTCCGGCACCGCACCCTGCAAGACCGCCTGCCCGGCGCACATCGCCGTTCAGGGCTACATCAATCTGGCTGCGCAGGGCCGCTATCTGGACGCGCTCAAGCTCATCAAGCAGGATAACCCGTTCCCGGCCGTCTGCGGCAGCATCTGCAACCGCCGCTGCGAGGACGCCTGCACCCGCGGCAACGTTGACCGCGCCGTCGCCATCGACGAGATCAAGAAATTTGTCGCCGAGCAGGAGCTCCAGGCCGACAAGCGCTACATCCCGAAGGTCATCACCCACCGCGGCATCGCCGATCCGTACCCGGAGAAGATCGCCATCATCGGCGCCGGCCCGGCCGGCCTGTCCTGCGCCTACTATCTGGCGAACATGGGCTACGAGAACGTCACCGTGTTCGATAAAAACGAGGTTCCCGGCGGCATGCTGACCCTCGGCATCCCGAGCTTCCGTCTCGAGAAGGACGTGGTCAACGCCGAGATCGAGGTGCTCAAAGAGATGGGCGTCCACTTCCAGTGCGGCGTCGAGATCGGCAAGGACATCACCATCGATCAGCTGCGTGAGCAGGGCTACAAGGGCTTCTACCTCGCCATCGGTGCGCAGAAGAGCGCGCCCATCGGCATCCCGGGCGAAGAGCTCTCCGGCGTGTACGGCGGCGTGGACTTCCTGCGCAAGGTCAACCTCGGCAAGAAGCCGCGCATCGGCAAGAAGTGCGCCGTCATCGGCGGCGGCAACGTTGCCATGGACGTCTGCCGCACGGCTATCCGTCTCGGCGCGCAGAACACCTACGTCATCTACCGCCGCAGCCAGGCTGAAATGCCGGCTGACGCGGAGGAAGTCGCGGAAGCCATGGCCGAGGGCGTGCAGTTCCGCTTCCTGAGCGCTCCGGCCGAGATCCTCGGCGAGAACGGCAAGGTCAAGGCCATCAAGGTCGAGATCATGGAGCTGGGCGAGCCCGACGAGAAGGGCCGCCGCAAGCCCGTCGGCACCGGCAAGTTCGAGACCATCGAGGTCACGTCCGTCATCGGCGCCATCGGCCAGCGCGTCGACCTCGGCCATATCGCGCCCGAGGCGATGGCCTTCAACCGCAACGGCACCGTCCAGGTCGACGGTGTGACGTATCAGACCGCGCAGCCCGACGTCTTTGCCGGCGGCGACGTGGTCACCGGTCCGAAGTTCGCCATCGACGCGATCGCGGCCGGCCGCGAGGGCGCTGTGTCCCTGCACCGCTTCGTGCATGAGGGTCAGAGCCTGACGCTGGCGCGTGACCCGCGTGAGTTCTACGAGCTGGATAAGAAGAATGCCGTCCTGCCCATCGACTGCTTCGACGCTCCGGCGCGCCAGACCGTCGCGCACGACGCGAGCAAGGCCAAGACCTTCTCCAACGACCGCATCACCTTCACGGAGGCGCAGGTCAAGGCGGAGGCATCCCGCTGCCTCGGCTGCGGCGTGTCCGTCGTCGACCCGAACAAGTGCATCGGCTGCGGCCTGTGCACCACCCGCTGCGAGTTTGACGCGATCCACCTGCAGCGCGATTTGCCGGAGGCCAGCCGTATGTACCGCACCGAGGACAAGATGAAGGCTATCCTGCCGCACATGATCAAGCGCGCTGCGAAGATCACCATCAAGGACATCAAGGAAAAGTGCGCGAAGTAAACCCGCCGGAGGAAGATACCCATGCATGAACTCGGAACCGTGTTCTATGTCATTCGTGAGGTCGAGAAGGTCGTCGAGGAAAACCACCTGACCAAGGTTGCCAGCGTCACGCTGGAGATCGGCGAGGTCAGCGGCATCATTCCGTACTATCTGACGGACTGCTGGCAGTGGGCGATCCAGAAATCCCAGTACCTGAAAGAGGCGGAGCTGAAGATCGAGACAATTCCCGCCGTGACCTTCTGTGAGGACTGCAAGCAGACATATCCCACGGTAAAATACGCAAAGATATGCCCGCACTGTAAGAGCGAGCATACCTACTTGGTGTCAGGCAACGAATACAACATCAAAGAGATCGAGGCCTGTTAGCATCCCAAAAGCGAACACGGAGAACGAAAAATCGTTCTCCGTGTTTTTGGCATCTGTCATAGCTCGACCGGCGCGCGGTCGATCGGCAGCTGAATGATCTCGAGCTTGCGCCGCGCAGCATATTCAAGCGTGCGCGCCGTGCCGCCCGGACGTCCGTCAAAGGCGGCGATGAGGATGCGCGAGGCGTCGACCATGTAGCGGTTGCGGCGCATCATGCAGTCCGGTGTGTACGTCTCCTGCACGAGCGTCTGATAATCGCACTGGCGCAGGTCGTAATCATAGCGCGCGCGCAGCTCCGGCCGCCAGCGGTCGGCCTGACCGGAGAAGGGGATGGCTGCTTCGATCGTGACCTCCGGATGGCTGAGACGCAGATAGCGCGCGGCATCGAAAAAATACAGGTCACAGCCGTTGGCCATGCCGCAGATGAAGTGCCGGATGCCGTCGGCATAGACGGCGTCCACGGCGTCAAAGATCTGCTGCTGGAGCTTCCGGCAGCGGGGGTCATTCTCATCACTGCCCCAGGGCAGCTTGTATTCGCGGTATCCGGTGAAGCAGCAGGTGTGTTCGCGCTCAGGCATGGCGGCAGTCTCCTTTTCGGTGCTGGCATCCATTGTACGCGTCAAAAAAGCGCCTGTCAAACCTTTCCTGAAAAAAGTGCTTGCAATCTCCGGGCACTGTGCTATAATGCAGACAGTAGTTAAACAACTGAATCGAGATGTCTTCGGGGCAGGGTGTAATTCCCGACCGGCGGTGATAGTCCGCGAGCCGAATGTGGTTGAATCGGTGCAATTCCGATACCGACAGTATAGTCTGGATGATAGAAGATGTTACGGACCTCCATAAGTTCGCAGCGCCTGAAGGACATGTTCTTTCAGGTGTTTTTCATTCCATGGAGGTGCTTTGTCATGTTGAAAGAAAACCTGTCCTTTATCGGTGTCTGCGCGCTTGTGTTCGCGGCATTGCTCGGCCTTGCGTATCTGTTTGAGCGCACGGTCTGCCACGATCTGCAGCGCCGCAGCCGCAGCCGCAACATCAGCTATGTGGCCATGTTTTCCGCCCTCGGCGGCGTGCTGATGCTGCTCGAGATCCCGCTGTTCTTTGCGCCCGGCTTCTATAAGATGGACCTGAGCGAGCTGCCGGTGCTCATGAGCGCGTTCTATCTCGGACCTGTGGCCGGTGTCACCACCGAGCTGCTCAAGGTGCTGCTCAAGCTCCTGCTCAAGGGCACGAGCACGGCTTTCGTCGGCGACTTTGCCAACTTTGTCGTCGGCTGCACGTTCGTCCTTCCCGCCGCTGTCATCTACCACCACCACAAGACCCGCCGCAGCGCCATCATCGGCATGGCCGTCGGCACGCTGTGCATGACGGTGTTCGGCAGCCTCTTCAACGCCCTGTACCTGATCCCGAAGTTCGCCGAGCTGTTCCACCTGCCGATCGATCAGATCGTCGCCATGGGCACGGCTGTGAACAAGGGCATCACCAGTGTGCCGACGCTCGTGCTGTTCGCCGTCGTCCCGTTCAACCTCATCAAGGGCATCGTCGACTCGGCGCTGACGTATCTGCTGTATAAGCGCGTGGAGTTTTTGCTTTTCCCGGAGCTGCGCAAGAAAAACCAGACCCCGCCGGTGCAGTCCAAAACGCCCACCCCGCAGCACTGAGGCGCAGACCGTAATCGTATCCCGAAACCGCCGGCAGGCATCAGCCTGCCGGCGGTTTTTCGTCCGCGCAGCAGCGGCGCACCGTGCGCAGCAGCAAGGTGAAGCTGAGCGTAAAGTTCACGCACTCATTGAAATACAGAATAAAGAGATATCCGGCCAGTCCGAACCGCGGCAGCAGCGCCCACACGAGCACCACGCCGAGCGTGGCGTCGAGCACGTTGATGGCCATGCAGCGCGTCTGCTGGCCGAGCCCACGCAGGCAGCCGTCGGTCACGGTGTCGAGATACATCACCGGCACGAGCGGCGCCAGCAGCCGGATGTAGCGCCCCGCGTCGTCCGAATGGTAGATCAGCCGTCCGAGCGGCCCGGAAAACGCCAGCAGCAGCACGGCCGTGCCGCACGCAAACAGCAGGCACCGGTACAGCAGCGTGCGCACCAGCCGCCGGATGTCCCCGCACCGGCCGGAGACCTGCGCCGTCGTCAGCTCCGGTACGAGCAGATCCGCCAGCGCATACAGCAGGCACGAAGGGAAGAGCACCACCGGCAGCGCCATGCCGTGCACGATGCCGTAGCCCGCGAGCGCACGGTCGGCCGTCAGGCCGGCGCTTTTGAGCCCGCGCGGGATGAGCAGATGCTCGAGTGTCGTGAGCGATGTGCGCGCATAGGCAGACACCGCCAGCGGCAGTGCCACGGCGAGCATCCGCCGCGTCAGGTGCGGTACGGTGTCGCCGCCGCGGCGATATTTGCGCCGGTCGAGCGTGTACATCGCTGTCATCATCAGCAGCGACACCGCGTCTGCGCACGCACCGCCCGCCGTGACGGCGGCGCAGCTCTGCTCGAGATCGCCGGCGGCCGCAAGGGACAAAAACCACATCACGCACGTGATGCTCACCAGCTGCTCGATCAGATGCACGAGCGTCGGCTTCCACACGCGGCCGGAGGCGGTGAAGTACCCGTCCATGACCGCCGCGAGCGCGATGCACGGCAGGCTGATGCTCGTGATGCGCAGCGAGCGCACCGTGCGCGCGTCGCCGATCCAGAGAAAGCCCACGGGCTCAGCCAGAAAATATACCAGCGTGCCCGCGCACAGGCCGAAAAACAGCGCATAGCACGCGCAGCGGCGCATTGCACCCGTGACGCCCGCGCCGCGCTCGAGCCCCATCTCTTCGGAGATCAGGCGCGTGGCGGCAAAGCGGATGCCGGAGATGGCAAAGGTGGCAAACAGCACGCTCACCGACAGGACGAGCTGGTAGAGCCCGATGCCGGCCGCGCCGATGTGCCCGACGAGCCACGCCTGAAAGACGAGCGCAATGCAGCGCATCACGATCGACGAGCCGGTCATGAGCGCGGTGTTGACGATGAGTCTGCGATGTGTGTGCACGCGCGCGACCTCCCGACGCAGTTTGTACCACTCTATGGCGCGGGAAAGAAAAAGATGCCGCCCGGCGTTTGTCGGACGGCATCTTGTGCATCTTCAGGTGTGCAGGTCGGTCTTGATCTTCGTCGTGGAGATCTCGGGCGTGCGGGGGAGGTAGACGACCTCGCATTTGTCCTTCAGGAAGTCGAATTTGCCCTTCCAGTCGTCGCCCATGACGAACACGTCCACGTGGTATTTGTCCACGTCGGTGATCTTCTGGTCCCAGCTCTCCTCCGGGATGACGAGGTCGACATAGCGGATCGCCTCGAGCATCCGCTTGCGGTCCTCATAGGAGAAGTAGCTCTTTTTCTGCTTCTGCTCCCAGTTGAATTCGTCGGTGCTGAGCGCGACGATCAGATAATCGCCCTGCTCTTTGGCGCGGCGCAGGAGGTTGATGTGTCCGTAGTGCAGCAGGTCAAAGGTGCCGTAAGTGATGACGCGTCTCATGTGTGCTCCCTTTCCCGGAGGCGCTCGGCCAGAAACGCGGCGACGCGCTCGGCGGAGTGTCCGTCTGTGTATTGGTTGGTCAGCTTCGTGAGCTGCAGGCGCTTGGTCCGCAGCGGATCGTCGCCTGATGCAAGCTGGGCAAAAAACGTCCGGAAATCGTCCGGGGTGTCGAGCATGGCCGCGCTCTCGCGCAGCGGCTGCGGGTCGATGGCAAAGCCCGGCTGTCTGGCATAGGCATCAATGTCCTCGAATGTTAGGCCGACAGGCTTGCCTGTGAGCAGATAGTCAAACAGCACGGAGGAATAGTCCGTGATGAGCGCGTCCGTGCAGGCGAGAAATTCATAGGACGTGATACCGTGCGCGGCGAAGAGTCCGTCGTCGATGAAGCGCAGGTTGCTCAGCTCCAGTGCGCGGATGTGCGCAAGATCCTGCGCCGGGTGGGGCTTGACGATCACGAGCGTGCCTGTCTCCCGTGCTGCCGCGTTTACGGCCTCGGCCGCTGCCGGGTCGTGGATGACGGGGATGGAGATGTCCGTCGTTGTGACGAGGTCGTTTTTGTGCTGGCGGTAGGTGGGATACCAGACGACGAAGCGGTCAAACTCCGCGCCGAAGATGTTCTTCAGGTCGCATTTTTGCGTGAACAGCTCATCGTTGCGCGGGAAGCCGAGCGTGACGAGCTTGTCCTGCGGGATGTGAAATTCATAGCTGTTGACAGCGTCAAAAAACGGCGCCTGGCTCAGCGCCCAGTCGGTCGTCGGGTCGCAGAAATAGTAGTCGTGCACGCTCTTGAGCGGGCTTCCGTGCGTCAGATACAGGTGCACGGTCTCCGGCCGGAGCGTCTGGATCTGGCCGTTGCAGTCCACGATGGCGGCGGCGCGGGCGCGCAGCGCAAACAGGCGCATGAGCGCCCATTTGCCATGCGTGCCGACAAAGCCGACGTTCTTTTCGTGCACGTGCCGGAAAGCGGCCGGATCCGGAACGACCCATATGAGCCGGTACCGGTCGTTCCAGCCCTGGGCCAGCAGCTCACGATACAGGGCGCCGGTGTTGTCGCCGAGGGGCGGCGCACTCTCAAGCAGGATGACCGGTTTGCCGGGCAGCAGACTCAGCAGATGCACAAGCAGGCGTTTCAAGCGTTGTTTCATTTTCTCAGCACCTTTCGCACCATGCCGCCGACGAGCGCTTTTTCATATCCGTTCATGCTCAGCAGCCACACGGAGGCACAGTAAATAGCCGTGTAAACGACGATGCCGCCGAGCAGCATCGGAATACTGTAGAGGTTTACAAAGCGCATCATCAGCACGCCGCACGCGGCGGGCGGCAGCAGGCCGAGCGCCATGCGCCCGATGTTCTTCCAGAATACGGTCACGTCGATGTTCAGCCGCCGCTGATAGAAGATGTTCATCACGAGCCCGTTTGCCAGCGCAACGGCAATGGCCGTGCCGATCGCGCAGCCGATCGCGCCGAGATACCGGCAAAGCCAGATGCTGATGGCGAGGTTGCCGATGGCCATGGCGCCATAGATGATCGAGCGGTACTTGTGCAGGTTCTGCGCGCGCTGCATCTCGATGCCGAGATTCTGCGTCAGCGGCACCATGCCGGGGATGATGAGCAGCAGCACGATGATGTACGCATCGTCATAGCCCGGTCCGGCCCAGAAATAGATAAACGGCTTGCCGAAGAAGATGATGCCGGTGCACACGAGCGACAGGATCAGAAACTGGATGCGCCCGACGCGCACGAACAGCTCCGTGAGCACGGAGCGCAGGCGTGCCTTGTCGTCCTTGTTATCCTGCACGAGCTGGTGGATGCGCGGTGTGAACACGGACGACACCGCCGTTGAAAACGAGATGAAGTACGTGTGCAGCTGCTGGCCGACGGCGTAGACCGCCGTGGCGGCGGTGCCGCAAAAGCGCGTGATGATGAGCTTGTCGAGGTTGTTGTTGACCTGGTCGACGACCATGTTGATGGCGATAAAGCCGGAGAACACGGCAATGTCCTTGAGCACGGCACCGTCAAAGCCCCGGAACAGAACCCGGATGTGCAGCTTGCCGAAGCAGTAGATCAGCCGCAGCACGTCCACGAGCACCGAGATCGTCACCGTGATAACGACCATGCCGATCGAGCCGTAGCCCGCCAGCAGCACCGGCAGCGTCACGAGCGGGGACACGACCGTGCGCAGGATCTCCGTTGCCTTCAGGAACACGAACTGCTCCTGCGCACTGATGATGTTGCTGAACACGCTCATCGGGAAGCTTACGGCGAGGTTCGCCGTAAGCAGCAGCATGAGGATACGCGCCGTGTGATACTCGGCGTCCGTCAGGCCGGTCTTGAACACCATCTCCAGATGAAATGTCAGGTACAGCCCGCACGCGAGCGCGATCAGTCCGATGACGGAAAACACGATCAGGAACAGGCCGTTGAGCCGCGCGATCTTGTCGTCCGCCTTTTCCTTGCGGTAGAGGATGTAGTAGCGCACGTAGCTGCCGCCGAAGCCGAGACTGAGCACAGACAAGATGGCGATCGTCGAGGCGACGGTGGAGTACAGGCCGTATTCGCTCTTGCCGAGGATGCGCAGCATGAACGGCGTGTAGGCAATGGAGACGATGATGTTGAGCGTCATCTGCACATACGTGAGCAGAGAGCCGGAACGCAGTTGATTGTGATGCTTCATAGTGTCAGTGTCCGGCGGCGGCAAACAGCATGTGCACCGCCCGGTACTGCTTCTTTCCGAGCAGGGACAGCACCAGCTTTTTGCGCGCCGGATAGCCTTTCAGATAGGGGTTGTGCCGGTAGTCGGGGAAGCGCGCGGCGGTGAAGTCCAGCAGCTGCGGCAGCAGCGGGTGCGTGCTCTGTGCCTTGAGAATGCGCACGGACGCATCATAGAGCACATTGTCTACGCAGAGCTTGCCCAGCTCGTTTTCATACTGCTCGAACAGGCCGCGCGCCTGATACCACGTCAGCACATCGTCGATCGCGTCCATGATCTCGGCGTTGGCGTCGAGCGCGCGCTTGGTCACGGAGCCGGCGTGCTGCCGGTAGAGATAGAGCACGTCCGGCAGGATGACAACGGACCTCGCCGCCGTGAGCATCTTGCGCGTCATGCACAGATCCTCACCCCAGCCGCGGGCGCGGAAGCGGATGTCCGTGTCCGTGAACAGGGTGCGCCGCCACGCGGCGATGCAGGCCGACGGGCGGTTGAGCAGCAGGGCAGGGGTCTCCGGAAGCGTCAGCGGCGTGCGCAGCGGCAGGTCGTCGGTGAACACCGCGCCGTCATTGTCGCCGGTCATGCGCAGGCCAAAATAGCAGACGTCGGGCGCGAGCACCTCCAGCGCGGCGGACAGCACGGCGAACGCCTCCGGCGTGTAGCTGTCGTCGCTGTCGAGAAAGAGCACATAGTCGCCCTGCGCGAGCGGGAGCGCCGCGTTGCGCGCGTCGCCCGCGCCGCCGTTGGGCTTGTGCAGCACGCGGATGCAGTCCGGATGCTCGCGCGCGAGCGTGTCGCACAGTGCGCCGCTCTTGCCGTCGGTCGAGCCGTCGTCCACGAGCAGGATCTCAAAGTCTGCGCCGGTCTGCTCCAGCACGGAGTCCACGCCCGCGCGCAGGTATTCCCAGCCGTTGTAGACCGGGATGATGACACTGAATTTCATAGCTTCCTCCAGTCCGGCGCTCAGCCGAGCTTGTCCTTCACGGCAAAGAGCATCCGCACGGTGCGGTATTTGCGCTGCCGCAGCAGGCGCAGGATCAGTTTGTGGCTGCGCGAGAGCGTCTGCAGGTACGGGTTTTCCATGTAGTCCGGGAATTGCGTCTGCACATAGTCCTGAAACCGGTCGAGCAGTTCGCTCTGCGGATCCACGCGCAGCACACGCACCGAGGCCGCGAGCAGCACATGATCCACCGCCAGCCGCGACAGCTCATTGTAGTAGCGCTCGAACAGGCCGTTTTCACGGTACCAGCCGAGCAGGTTGTCAAACGCGGTGAACAGTTCTGCGTTGCGCGCCGTGTTCGTGTTGCGTGTGATGGAGTTGGTGCGGTCGACGTAGTAATACAGGATGTCCGGCACGAAGGCAGCGCTTTTGGCCAATGCCAGCAGCTTTACGGATGTGCACAGATCCTCGTACCAGATGCGCGCCGGGTAGCGCACACCGGAATCCAGAAACAGGCTGCGCCGCCAGATGCGGCTCCATGGGGAGGGCATGGTCTGCATCAGCTCGGGCGTGTCGGCGAGCGTGAAGGTGCGGTCGGTCGGCAGGGGATCCACGAGCTCCTTGACCACGACACCGTTTGCTTCCAGCGCCGCGCCGAAGCCGATGATGTCGCTCCCGAAGCGGGCGACGGCGTCGGCCAGTACGCGGAACATGTTGGGGGCGATGTAGTCGTCACTGTCGATGAAGATCAGGTACTCGCCCTGTGCGGCCTCGATGCCGACGTTGCGCGCCTCGCCCACGCCGCCGTTCGGCTTGTGGATGGCGCGGATGCGTTCCGGGTGCGCCGCGGCATAGCGGTCACAGATCGCGCCGCTCTCGCCGTCGGTCGAGCCGTCGTCGATGAGGATGACCTCATAGTCGGTGAAATCCTGCGCCAGCACGGAGTCGATGCACTTGGGCAGGTAGTCCTTGACGTTGTAGACCGGGATGACAACACTGAAGATCATGCGCGTTTCTCCTCTCCGTCGGGCAGTGCGTCCGGCTGCTCGCTGCGCATCTGCGTCAGGTAATAGACCACGGCCAGCAGCACCGACATGTAGATCGAGGCGTTCGGCCGCCGCAGTACGCCGGCAGTGAAATAGGCGTATACCAGACACAGGCACAGCGCGATGCCGAAAGCGCCGGCCTCTACCGTGAAGTATTTGCGGAAATCCTTGATCAGACATTTGATGATCAGGTACAGGAAATAACCTATGAAGGCGACCATCATGGCCAGCCCCACCCAACCGTACAGGAAACAGATGCCGTGGAAGTCGTTTTCCACGTCGTAGATCTCGCCGTCAAAGGCCATGCGGCCGAGCTCCATACCGAACAGGCGGGAGGTGAACGGCTGCTCGTCGAGCAGCATCTCGCAGAAGACGATCTTGCGGTGGCGGGTCGCCGTGATGTCCGTGACCTGCGCGGAGTAGTCGTAGGCGGACATGACGCGCGCCGTGCCGAAGCGCCGGCACATGTTCGGCGAGTAGAAATTATAGATCGTGCACAGGGCGTGGTAACGCTCCCCGGGCGTGACGGTGGATGTGCCGTCCTTATTGCCCTCGGCGCGCTTGATCATGACGTTGGCGTCATTCTGCTTGTAGCTCATGGCCTCATTGTAACGGTTCTGGTTGATGTACATGGGCGACTGCTTGTAGGTCGCGCAGCACACGGCGAGGATGAGCACCAGCACGGCGATGTAGCGCTTGGAGGTGCGCGCCTTGCCGGTCAGCACCAGCACGATCGGCACGCCGAGCGCGACGACGGCGATCGAGAAAAACGCCAGACGCGTTCCCATGAGATAGAGCTGACCGAGCGCCGCAACGCTCGTGAGCGTGAAGAGCAGAAACTGCCTGCGGCGGTAGCAGAGCAGGATAACGATGGGCGCAAGTATGCTCATGATCGCGCTCTGCGCGTTGCCGAACGAGTACCAGCCGAGGATGCCCACGTTGGTGGACTGATAGGTCGCCGAGGAGGTGTGCGTGAGCACGCTCACGATGACGGAGGCCGTGATGATCCAGAAATCGAGCAGCAGGCCGGTCTCAAACGCACGGCCGCACTTGTCGTTTGCCCGCAGGAAGGAGATGAAGCACAGCACGAACAGCGGCATCTGCACGACGCGCACGAAGTTGGTCAGGTCGTAGACGATGCGCTGGTAGCCGACGATGAAGCAGGAGATGCAGTGCCCGATGAGCAGCACGGCACAGGCGGCGACGGCGATGCCGTAGACCTTCTTGCGCGCGGAGGTGAAAAATCCGAGCAGGCATACGACGGCAAACACGGCAAAGCGCAGCAGCAGCGTGATGGTGTTGCTCATGCCGAGCCGGTCCGTCCAGAAGGACAGGATGTCCATCAGCGGCTGGATCGCCATGAGGACGATGACAAACGTGGGCAGATGGCGCGCAAGTGCGCCGGAGACGTGGGTTTCTTGACTCATGAATGTGTTACTCCTTTGTTTGGGTGGCATCGGATGGGACCGGCCAGCAGGCGCGCAGGATCAGCAGGATCAGCATGCCGAGCACAAGCCCGAGCGCGAGACCGATGCCTGTGCGCAGCAGCGAAACGAGAAAGTGCGCGCGAATGTGGCAGAAGGTGTTGGCGACGGAGGCGAATCCGATCGCGCCGAAAACGCCGAACAGCCACGCAGTCAGGCGGCTGCGGTGCGCGGCGCAGCAATAGGCCGCGGCGATGGCGGGGTAGGCGATGAGAAATTCCTTTGTGCGCGGCCGGAACAGCAGTACACGCTCCAGCCAGTTGCGCGCGCGCTGCTCGCCGACGGAGACGGACAGCATCCCGTCGCCGGTGCGCAGGATGTAGACCGTGCCGACGGCGGCGAGGATCACCAGCAGGCACAGCAGCTTTCGCCGCCAGTGGCGGCTGTTTTTCTGCCGCAGCGTCTGCAGGTCATCGCGCACAGAGCAGCCGCGCGTGTGCAGCAGCGCCATGGCCAGCAGCACCATGCCGCCGGCGTATACGGTCAGCTGACTGAGCTTCACACCGCGAAACAGCCGCAGCACGAGCAGATATTCCGAACCGCTGAGGATCGCGCCGATGTAGCAGCAGCCCCAGAACGTGATGGCTGTGCCGAGCGCCGTCATGCCGATGTAGCGGCCGATGCCCGGACGCGTCTGCACGCTTTCGCGCAGCATGGCTGCAAGCACTGCGACGGCCAGACACGGGAACACGACGGCAGCCAGCAGCGCAAGCGCCGTGCTCTGAAGGGCCGGCGCGAGCAGCGCGCCGCCAACGCTCTCCGCGCAGCCGAGCGCGAACAGCAGCACGCGCAGCACGCGCGCACGCAGGGACACGAAAACGCCCAGCAGCACGATCGCTGCGGCGAACACGCCGATGCCGCACAGCATCAGCAGCACGGGGCTGACCGTTTTGGCCGGGATGCCGGTGATGGCGCCGTACTGATAGCCGGCCGGTGCGATCCGCTGCGCCAGATCCTGCAGCAGCTGTGTGTACACCTCCGGCTGCGCGACGGTTTCGCCCGCGGCGTCCGTCAGCGGCGTGAGCCACAGCACGGTCATGCCGCGGTCCACGACGGCACGGTAGAGCATATTGACGATCTCCTCCGCGCCGCTGTAGCCAAGCGTCTGATAGCGCGCGCGGAATGTCTGGTTGAGCCAGAAGCCCTTGACCATGTCGCCGGTGTACCCGTCGAGCGAGTACCCATCCGGAAGGACACAGCCGGTCTGGTTCCTGTCTTCAATGAGCACGAGTGTGCTGCCGCTTTCGCGCAGCGCGTCGAGTACCTGCGCCTGCGCCAGCGGCTCGGTATCGGTGTCGATGCCGGTCTGTCCGGCGGCGGCAAGCGTGTCATACCGCGCGGCAAAGAAGTACGTGCCGCCCTGTGCAAGGCCGCCGGCCTGCGCCGTGCCCAGCCCCGCATCCTGCGCGGCGCGCACGATGTCCGGGTCGGCAAGCTCTGCCGGTGTGACCAGCAGCTCACGCGCGCCGGCGTCCGCCAGCTGCGTCAGCCAGTCCTGCACCGGGATGCCGGATGCGTCCGAGAGCGCACAGACGTCCTCGTAGCTGACGACCACGTCGACCTGCCGCTGCGTCTGCTCAACACCGATCCGGACGCCGAGCAGCCAGAAGGCCGATAGCGTGCACAGCGCTGCCACGATCAAAAATAGACGGTAAGAGTGGAGAAATTGTTTCATAATCACGCACGCTTTCTAAATTTTTGCACGATCGTCTGCAGTGCCTCCCGCTCGCGCAGCAGCCAGCAGATGCCGGCGTACAGCCCGATGCCGACAAGGCCGAGCGCGCAGAATTCCAGCAGGGTCAGGAGTTTGCTCAGCTCCGGACGGTACAGCAGCGTCTCACAGCCCCACATCGCCGCGCCGGTCAGCACGGCGGCAGCGAGGTTTTTGAGCAGCTTGCCGGTGCGCAGACTGCCGCGCGTGTCGCGGAAGAAGCAGACGAGCGCAATGACACCGCCGACGGTCAGCGACACGGCGGTCGTCCGTGCGATCAGGCCGCAGCTCTGACCGCTCCGGAACGCGAGGTTGAGCGCAATGTTCAGCGCCAGCACCACGGCATTGATGAGCAGCGGCGTCAGCGTCTTGTGCATGGTGTAGTATGCCTTGTTGATCAGGTCCAGCACGCAGAAGCCCGCCATGCCCAGTGCGTACATGGCGAACACACTGCTGGTCATCTGCGTGGAGACGGTGTTGAAGTTGCCGCTCTCGAACAGGACGTGGATGATCGGCACGGCAAAGGCGGAAAACAGCGCCGAGAACGGCAGGATAACAAACAGCGTGTTTTCTACCGTGCCGCCGACATAGCGCTTGTACTCCTGCGCGTTTACCTGCGAATAGGTCAGATTGTATTTCGGGAACAGCACAACGCTGATGCTGTAGATAAGCGTCGTTGCGACCGGCGTGAAGAGCTTGTCCGCGTAGTACACGGCACTCACAGCACCGCTGCCGAATGCAGACACGGTATTGGAGTCTGCCAGATAGCACAGCAGGAAGATGGACGTGGTAAACACCGTCACGACCGTCGTGCGGGCGAAGAGCCTGAGATCGGGATCACGGAAGTGCAGCCCGGGGATGAGCCGGAATTTTTCGCGCACGATACACGGGATCGTCATGGCAAACTGCAGCAGCCATGCAAAGCAGATGACCAGCACATATTCGAGCACGCGCTCGCTGCTGGAAAACAGCACGAGAAACACGATCAGCAGCAGATTGTACGGCAGGCTCAGACTGCCCTGCAGCGTATAGTGCTCCATGGACTGGAACACGGCGACCAGCAGGTAGATGACCACGATCAGCGGCAGCGTCAGCAGGCAGATCTGCAGATATGTCCGCAGAGTCGGCAGGTCTGCGTCGCTCACGCCGAGCCAGTGGCCGACGGGGGCGAAGCGGATCAGCACCGAGAGCAGCACGACGACCAGCGCACTCACGAGCACACTCACGCAGATCAGGTTCCCGGCTACGGCGAAGGCCTTGTTCCGGTCCTCGGCAAGGTGGCGCGAGATCACGGGCACGGCCGCAATGCACAGCGCGTAGGCGACGGTCGTGAAGATGTAGATCGTATAGTTATAGGAGATCGTATAGAGATCAAAGGCCGTCTGCGTGCCGAATACGCCGGCCTGCAGCGCCTCGCGGACGATGCCGAGGATCTTGGTCAGCAGCGTGACTGCAACGACCAACCCGATGGTGCGCAGGGTGCGCTTGTTCTGATTCTGACTCATGATGCGGATGCTCCTTCTTCACGCGGCGCAGCGCCGGCGCGCACCGTCAGACAGTAGAGCGCGGCCAGTGCGGCGGAGAGATAAAACGAGGCGTTCGGCCGCCGGAGAACGCTGGCCGAAAAATAGGCGTTGACGATCAGGATCACCGCTGCCATGCCAAAGGCGCACACCGGAAGCGTGCAGGCTTTTCCGGGCTCGCGCAGCATGCGCCAGAGCGCGCGCCCGATGAAATACAGCAGGAAGCCGGCCATCAGCACCAGACCCGTCAGACCGTAGAGATAGTACACACCGTGGAAATCGTTTTCCGCGTCAAAAATGGCGCCCTGGCAGCGTGTTGCCTCCAGCTCGAAGCCGAACAGCCGGCTCGTGACCGGCAGCTCCGCCATGAGCAGGCGGCAGTAGACGAGCTTTGTCAGGCGGATGTCGCCGATAACGGACACGTCCATGGAGTCGTGAAATGCGTGCTCCACCTTTTCCAGACCGAAGCGCTCGACTGCCACCTGCTGGTATTTGCGGTAGAGCGCATCGCGCGTCTCCTGCTCGGAGGCGCCCAACTCACCGGCCGACTGCTGCTGCTCGCTCACGCTCTCGGCATAAGCCTGCCGGTTGCGGTACATGGGGCTCTGGTGATAGAGCCCGCCGCACAAAGCGGCACACAGAAGCACGACGGCCAGCGCGCGCGCGTTCCACTGCCGGGTCAGCGCCATGCTCACGCACACGCCGGCGGCAATGCCGAAGATCTCGGCATAGGCCAGCCGCGTGCCCAGTACGAACAGCAGCGCAAAGCCGGCCACACAGCGCAGCGCGGCGGCGGTGAGCTTCTTGCGGCGAACGGCCGCAAGCAGAGAGATCACGGTCAGCACGCCGAGCACGGCGCTCTGCGAATTGGGCAGCCAGAACCAGCCGCTCCAGCCGATGTGAAATTTCGCATAGGTGGGCATGCTTGTGCCGGTCACAACGGACACGAGCGTGATGAGCGCGATCAGGTACAGGTTGATCGTGCAGGCATCCTCCAGCACGTCCGGAAAGTGCGGCGTGCGCCGAAAGAGCGTAATGAGGGCGAAGGTATAGACCGGAAGCTGTGCAACACGGATGAAGTTGATCAGATCGGACATGGGTGCGGCGTAGCCCACGCGGCGGCAGGCCAGCACATGCGCACCCCAGAAGAGCGCCAGCACACCGCACAGGATCAGGTAGGCGCGTTTGCGCTCCGAGAGCACGAACGCGAGCACAGTGGCGGCGGCCAGCAAAAGCATCCGCAGTGCAAGTGAAACGCTCGTTGCGCGGCCCAGAGTCTGCGTCCAGAACGACAGCACATCCAGCAGCGGCTGCGCTGTACACAGGCCGATGAGCGCACCGGCCAGCCAGCGCGGGGCAGGGCGCTCCTGCGGCGATATTGATTGCATAGTTTTTCCTCTTTTTCTCACAGGATAGTTACACTACATCATACGCTTTTTTCGCGTTCAGGTCAACCTGTGCAGGCGTACTGTTTCCGTTATTCTTATTAATATTGTGTGGACGAAACACCCCCGGCCGGAAAATGCCCGGTCGGGGGTGTCAGAAACCGTATTTACAGGAGCTTATCCGTCTCATGCGTGTAGCTGCAGATGAGCTTGTCGAGCAGCCGCAGCAGCTCGGCGGCCCTAGGCTCCGTGACAGCCTGCGCACGCAGCCGGTGCAGCCCGTCGATGGCCTCCTGACTGAGGCCGAGGGCGTTATACACGTCGCTCTCGCCGGCACGCTGCGCGTCCTCACTGCCGATCTCGGTGTCAAAGCCGAGCAGGAAGTTCGGCGTCGTGTGGAAAAACCGCGCGATGCGGCTCACGACCAGCGCCGACGGCACCGTGACCTCGCGGCGGTCGTTGGGCTTGATGTATTTGCGCACGGCGGGGCGGCTGATGTCGATCTCATCTGCCAGCTCCTGCGTGTTGACGGGCTTGCCGTACACATTGTTGCCGTTCATCAGATAGGTCAGCCGGTCGCGGAACACGTTGCCGAAGCCGCTCGCGGCCTCGTCGATGTCTTTGCCCATGATGCGCCCTCCGTTCTTGCAGAAACAAAAAACATTTTTTTCGGAAAAGGACTTGACAAACCTGTAGAAATAGTTTATACCAAAGTTACGTTAATCAAAAACGAAACTTTGGTTTCTATCCACAGGCCGGATGTAACTTTTCTGACCACAGTAAAACACAACCGCCTGCAAAAGTCAAGACATATCCCCCATAACCGCAAGGAGGTAATCTTATGAGCAAGAACCGTGATCTGATTTATGATATGGCCGAGGCTCCGGAGACGGAGGACTTCGAGCAGCTCGACAGCGAGCCGCTGCAGCTCGGCGGTGTCGGCGAGGATGCGCCCGCCGCAAACGACCGTCAGGTGACGACGCCGGGCGACGTGCACGTCGCGCCGCAGATGCCCACGCCGATCGACGGCACGCTGCGCCAGTTTGCGCTGCGCGTGCCGAGCGTGATCGACGAGTGCAGCGGCATCATGGTGTTCGGCAAGCGCATCAAGTCGCTGGTCTTTTCGACCGATCTGAGCATCATCCGCAACGTCAATGCCGACGCGGTGTTTGCGGTCTATCCGTTCACGCCGCAGCCGATCATCACACAGGCGCTGCTCATGGCGAGCGACCTGCCGGTGTTCGTCGGCGTCGGCGGCGGGCTGACGACGGGAAAGCGCGTCGTGAACCTCGCCATGTACGCCGAGATGCAGGGCGCGACCGGCGTGGTCGTCAATGCGCCGACGCCGGGACGCATCCTCAACCGCATCCGCAGCAGTGTCGATGTGCCGGTCGTGGTCACGGTGGCCAATTCCGACACGAACTACCGCCACCGCATTGAGGACGGCGCTGCGATTCTGAACGTGGCCGCCGGTGCGCAGACGCCGGAGATCGTGGCCGAGATCCGCGAGCGCTTCCCGGATTACCCAATCATCGCGACCGGCGGCGCGGATGAGCAGAGTATCCGTGCCACCATCCGTGCGGGCGCCAACGCGATCGTCTGGACGCCGCCGTCCAGCGCGGAGCTGTTTCGCGACGTGATGAAAAACTACCGTGAGGGCAAGCCGCACCCCTGAGCGGACGCCGCATTTCGTTTGCTTTCTCTTTCTGTTCTCCTGTTTGTTATCCGCGCGCGAGAGGCGCAGTCACACATCCGGCCGGATGTGCGGCTGCGCCTCTTTTGCGGTTTCTTATCTTGGTTTTACAGTGCCGAGAGCACGACACACGCCTGCTCGCGCGTCATGCGCTCGCGCGGACGGAAGCTGCCGTCGGGCATTCCGCTGATCACGCCGGCGCGCTGCAGCGCCTGCACGGCGGGCAGGGCATAGGCTGCGATGTCACCGGCGTCCGCGAACGTGACGGGCGGGACATCCGTGCCCAGCCGGATGCCGAAGCGCTCGGCGTAACGATAGACCATGACGGCCATATCCTGCCGCGAGATGTCGGCATCGGGCGCAAACGCGGTGTCCGAGACGCCGTAGACAACGCCGTTTTCGGCTGCCCAGCTGACATAGGGCGCATACCACGCATCTGCGGGCACGTCGGTGAATTTTCCCGTCCGGTATGCGGACACGTTCGCACCCTGCAGCCCGGCGAGCATGGTCACAAACTGCGCGCGCGTCATGTTTTCGGCGGGGGCGAAGGTCGTCGCCGTCATGCCGGAGACGACGCCCGCATCATAGAGCTGCCTAATGTACGGATAGCTCCAGCGGCTCTCGGGTACATCCGTGAACGGGAAGGGTGTTTCACCCGGCTGCACGGCGCGATAAGTGCTGTAGATATCGTCCATCAGGTTCAGATAGAACAGGTGCGTCTGCACGATGCTCTTGTTGGCGATGCCGCCGACAAACTGCATATGGTCGGCGCGCGTGACGGGCATGACGTACCAGATGCCGGGGCGGAAGGCGATATCGGAATAGCCGTCATAGTTGACCCAGCCCTGCGAGCCGTCCTGCCTGCGGCACTCGGTGGTGTTTTTGTCCGTCGTGGTCGGATAGAGGGCGGAGACGGTGTTGACCAGCCCGTCGTTCGGCAGCCAGCTGCGATCGATGTAGATGCCGCCGGCGGTGTACTTGTCATAGTATTTGCCCATGTTGTACGAGAACGACAGCATCAGCGCGCACATACCGTTTGACGGGATGGCAGACACGGTGGGATAGTGGTTTCCGGTGCGCGGATCGGCCGAGGTCTGGTCGCCTGCGTAGGAGAAATAGTAGATGTTCGGCTGGATGGCGATGCCCTTGTTGATCTCCAGTGACTTGTCGATCGTGAGGTCGAGGAAGGCGTTGTCGTTGTGCGACAGGAAATCGGATTTGAGCACGCGCTCGAGCGCCTGCGCGAAGGTCTCGTTCTCGTCCTTGCGGATGCCGAACTGGTCGAGCTGGAAATCATACACGCCCTTGAATTTGGACAGCCCCAGCACCTTGGATGCGGAGGTGGCAAGCTCGGATGCGGCCTTTGTAAAGTCTGCGTTGCACTCAATGAACGACGTGCCGTTGTGCGGCGCGGCGATGGCGGTCAATGAGTGTACCCAGCTGCCCTTGCCGCC
>ERZ1673738.2233-NODE-2233-length-25672-cov-7.387438_pt1 | contig 25672 bp, 18 predicted proteins | sample MGYA00580198_ERZ1673738 | MGnify/ENA primary metagenome ERZ1673738 (study PRJEB41218, sample SAMN15661784) | gut metagenome | host: Homo sapiens | place: Canada: London | collected 2015-08-20/2019-03-30 | study: EMG produced TPA metagenomics assembly of...
AACGGAAACTTCTCACGGCGGGGGCGATTGCCGGAATGTATGTGATTATCTGCCTCAGACTCTGGGACGACGCCATGGATACGATGGCTCTGGTCATCATCTGCACCGCGGTCGTCATAGTCATCGGGCTCCCGCTGGGGATCCTGATGACGTTCAGCGGCATACTCAAAAGAGTGGTCATGCCTCTGCTCGACATCATGCAGACCATGCCTGCCTACGTTTACCTGGTCCCGGCAATCGCGTTCTTTTCGATCAGCAATACGGCAGGCGTATTTGCCACAGTCATTTTCGCATTGCCTCCGATCGTACGCATGACGGTGATCGGCATCGAAGAAACGCCCCCGGAACTGATGGAATGTTCGGAGGCTTACGGCGCAACTCCGTGGGAACGTCTGCGGGATCTTCAGCTTCCCATGGCGCTGACATCCATTCGCGCAGGACTGAACCAGACCGTCATGCTGGCACTGTCGATGGTCGTCATCGCCTCGCTGGTCGGCGCCAAAGGAATCGGAAGCGTCGTCTGGGGCGCAATCTGCAACGGAGAAAAAGGCGTCGCCTTTGAAGGCGGGCTTGCCATCGTGATCATCGCGATCATCCTTGACCGCACTCTCCAGGCGGCGGGCGGCAAGCGGCAAAAATGAAAGGAAGACAAAGAATGAAACTGACGACGACACGAATTATTGATATTCTGCTGATCGCAATTTGCACTGCGGTCCTGATCTATTTTCATCTTGCCAAAGCGGACAGGGGTCAGAAGCCCGGATACCGGCTCATTACCTCCACGACTCCGGCAATGATCGAAGAAATGGATTACACCATCAGAAAAGGCAGGCTGCTTGCCGCCACCGCATGGGAGCCTCATTGGATGAATGACAAACTGAACATCAAGTATCTGAAAGACCCCAGGAAAATCTTCGGGGAGACGGAAAATGTTTACACCGTCGTACGCAAAGGTTTCACAAAGGATCATCCGGAAATCGCAAAATTTTTCCGCCAGTTCAAATGGAAAACCTCGGACCTGAATTCACTCTCCCTGATCTGTTACGGCTACGATGGAGATTTTGAGAAAGGCGCAAGAGAATGGCTCAGGAAAAATCCGGCACTGAAAGCCGCCTTCCTCAAAGATATAAAACCAGCTCCCGGAACCAAAATCAAAATGGTGGATATTGGATTCTACAATGAACTCGCCACCAATGCCATGCTGAAAATCCTCCTGACGGAACATTTGAAATGCGAGGTGTCAAATGTCTCCACGACAATTCCGATTGCATTCGAAGCGCTTGCCAACGGCACGCAGGACGTCATGATCACAGTCTGGCTGCCGAACTACCATAAACGCGAATATGCGGCAATTCAGGACCGCGTGGAAAATCTGGGAGCCAACATGGAAGGCGCCAGAATGGGAATCATTGTTCCAAAATATGCGCCGGTCGATTCCATCGAAGACCTTGCCGAATACGGCAAAGAGTTCGGAGGGAAAATCATGGGCATCGAACCGGGACAAGGCATCATGGTGCTGACGGAAAAGGCTATCGAAGAATATGGGCTCAAATGATTATGCTTTACCCGTATTCGGGTTCTGCTTGCCGGAAATATGTTCCACGTTCATTTTCAGAATCGTAAGCATATTCATCATTCTGTCCGGTGCCTTCAACTCGTGCCCGGCGTCAAAATGTTTCATAAGACAGGAGAGCGCCGCCCTCTTTTCCGGCAGGGACTCTGCCAGTTCCAGCGTCCCTTCCAGAACGACGGAGCGGTAATGGGCAGTCCACTTACAGCTTTCCGGTCCGGCGGAAACCACCCTGACACCGCTTTCCACCATGAAACAGGCGGCAGGATTTTTTCTGATGCAGTCGAGCTTGCGTCCCTCCGGCGCACAATGGAAATAAAGCGTAATCCGGCTGCCGTCTGCGGTAAAACCATAATTCAGGGCGACAAGATAGGGACGCCCGCCGTCCACAAGCGCGAGATGCCCGTATTCGGCATCCCGGAGAATTTCAATCATTTCGGCAATATCATCAATTCTCCGTTCGGAGCGCCTCATTTTTCGCGGTTCGTCCATTTCCTGTTCTCCTTAGTTCCTGTTCCGCTTTTCAACCGGTGCGACGGATAATATATCCCGGCAAAAAATAAAAAACAACTTGCAGAAAAGGAGAAACGGGCGTATGTTTGCCATGTATGAAGAAGAAAACCGTTCCGAATGGAGAGGACCGATGCTGAATATACTGGTTGTCGATGACGAGTCGAATATACGAAAGACATTGATGCTGTGGCTGAAATCCCACGGGCAGCAGGTGCGTCAGGCGGAAAACGCCCGAAACGCCCTTGAGGAAAACCGCAACAGCAAATTCGACCTTGTCTTCCTTGATTTGAGGCTTGGCGACGACAGCGGGCTTGACCTGATCCCGAAACTGCTGGCGGATTCCCCGTGGCTCAAGATCTGCGTCATTACCGCATACTCCTCCATTGACACCGCGGTTCAATCCATGCGCCTCGGCGCGTTCGACTATATCGCCAAACCGTTCAACCCGGAGCAGATCAACCTCATCGTGGCAAAGGCGGAATCCGCTCTTGTCATGGAAAATAAGATCAACTCTCTCACCGAAGACCTGAAAAGCCTGCATCCGGAAGCCGTTTTCTCCTCGCATAATCCGAAAATGCAGCGCACGCTTGAAATGGCGCGGCAGGTGGCGGATTCCGAAGCTGTCGTGTTGATCCGGGGTGAAAGCGGAACCGGAAAAACCATGCTCGCGAGGGCAATCCATTCATGGAGCAGGCGCGCGGCATATCCGATCGGGACAATCTCCTGCCCCACCCTGACGCCGGAACTGCTCAACAGCGAGCTGTTCGGACATGCCCGCGGCGCATTCACGGGCGCCGTCAGGGACAACCCCGGGCGCATTGCCGCATGCGACAACGGCACATTGTTCCTGGATGAAATCGGCGATCTGCCGCTGTCGATTCAGCCGCAGCTTCTGCGTTTCATTCAGGATCACGAGTATGAACGGGTCGGAGAAGCTCAAACGCGCCGCGCCAATGTCAGGATCATCGCGGCGACCAATATGAATCTGGAAGAAGCGGTCCGGGAAAAGAAATTCCGCGAAGATCTTTTCTACCGCCTGAATGTGTTCCAACTGGAAATCCCCCCTCTGCGGGAACGCCCGGAGGATATTGAGGAACTGGCAAAGGGAATGCTTCTCTTTTTCGCGAAAATCAATCACAAACTCCTGCACGGCTTTTCACCGGAAGTGCTGGATGCGCTCCGTTCTTACTCATGGCCCGGCAATCTGCGCGAACTTCGCAATGCGATTGAGCGTGCCGCGATTCTGGCAAATTCCGAAACGGTCGAGCTCTGCCATCTGCCGGACACCCTGCAGAACAGCTCCTCTGCCGTGCGCTTCGGGGACAGCCTGACTCTGGCGCAGTTGGAGGAACAATACATCCGTCATGTCATCGCCACCTCGCCTTCGCTTCAGAAAGCGGCGGAAACACTCGGCATCGACCAGGCGACTCTCTGGCGCAAACGCAAAAGCTACGGAATCTGAGAAAGGTCAGGCGCGTTCCCGGAAACGTTTCGGAGTATCGCCCACACTGCGCCGGATCACGCGGGAAAAATAACTTTCGTCGGTAAAGCCGCACTCTTTCGCCACTTCCGAAACCGGAAGAATGGTCTCCTGGAGCAGAGACAGGGCGCGCTGAATCCGCATCCGGCTCAGATACTGGCTCGGGGCAATCTTCATTTTCTCCTGAAAGATGCGCCGCAGAGTGGAACGGTTCACCTTGAGCTGTTCCGCGATGGAATTGACGTTCAGATCCGGATCGCCGCAGTTTTCGCTGCAAATCCGGATCACCTCGCAGACAAGACGCCCCTCGCGCGTGGAACGGTCCTCGCGCCCCCCTGCCCTCGCGAGAATGGAGGATGCCACGGAAACCATCTCGCGCCACGCATACGGGCTCATCTCCTGAAGCAGTTCCTCCAGACGGATGAACAGTTCATGCGGACAGACTCCCGCGTGAAAACAGCGGTGGGGATATCCATAGGAACGCATGAAGTTTTCCGCCCCCTCTCCGTCGAAAGTGAACCAGCGGTATTCCCACCGTTCGGAAAGCGCCCCCTGAAAATGAGGCTCTCCGGGCATCCGGTAAAAGACATCCCCCGGATGCAGTATCTGCGATTCGCCGTCAACGATGAACTCGCCGTCGCCGCTGATCCCCCAGAAAAACTGGACAAACGGCTTGGCTCCGGCGGGAATCCGTTCGTAATACTTTTTCAGGCGGAGATAATGCCCTGCGGAGCGCAGACAGAACGGCAGGGGAAGATCCGGCATGACATTCGGTTCCGGCCTGTGGATACATGAAAAGTTGTTCGGCTCCGGCGCTTTCAGCATATTATTTCACCTGAACTCAAGTTACTTCGTCACGAGATTGACCGGTTTCCCCGCAAGATACGCCCGGACATTTGCCGCGCAGACATCAATCAGGCGGCGGCGCGCCTCGAAAGACGCCCAGGCGACATGAGGCGTAATGATGCAGTTCTTCGCCGTCAGCATCGGATTGTCCGCAGACGGCGGTTCCGTTGACAGCACGTCAAGTCCCGCGCCGGCAAGACGCCCGTTGTTCAGGGCATCCGCCAACGCCTTTTCGTCCACCAGACCGCCGCGCGCCGTGTTGATGAGGAGCGCAGTCTTCTTCATCAGTGACAATGTTTTTTCATTAACCAGCAATCTTGTCTCGTCCGTCAGCGGACAATGCAGGGAGACAATGTCGCTTTTTGAAAACAGCGTTTCCAGAGAAACGAATTCCGCAATACCGGATTCCTTCGGAGTCCGCGCCGCTGCCAGCACTTTCATTCCGAATGCGTCCGCAATCTTTGCGACCGCCCTGCCGATGGAACCGAAACCGACAACGCCGAGTGTCAACCCGGCAAGTTCGTGAGACTGTCCCAGCGAGAATGTGAAATCCCTGCACCGGCACCACTCCCCCTCCGCCACGGCGTCAGCATATTTTCCCGCGCGGTTCATCAGTTCCAGGATCAGCGCAAATGTAAGCTGCGCCACGGAGTCCGTACTGTATGCCGGCACATTGCTGACCAGAATCCCGCGCTCCTGCGCCGCCTGAATATCCACGACATTGTAACCGGTTGCCTGAACCGCGATATATTTCAATTTCGGGAGCTGTTCCATCACCCGGCGGGAGATCACCGATTTATTCGTCAGGATGATTTCCGCATCGGAGGCCCGCTCCACAATCTCCTGTTCGGAATCACAGCGCACATAAACACTGCAATCGCCCATTGCCTCGATTTCGCCCCACGACAGGTCTCCCGGATTTGCGGCGAAACCATCCAGAATCACGATCTTCTTGCGTTCCATACGTTACACCTCATTGATTGACCCTGCAATATAAATGCGCAAAGCGCCCGATTCAAATCATTTCCTCCCGCATTTTCTTGCAAAAGAGAGTTTCATGAATATATTATGCCGTTTACAGTCTGAAAATCAGGAAAGAACGGAACATCATGCTGCTTACCATCCTTGCGGTATTCGCGAGAATCTTTTCCAACGCCTATTCCAATGTCGTCCAGAAACAACTGACTTCTCACGGCGAACCGTCGCTGAAAGTCAACTGTTTTTCTTATATCGCGCTTTCCGCAGTCATGATCCCGTGTCTGCCATTTCTCGAACTCGAAAAATTGGGAGCCGCATTCTGGGCGCCGATGGCGGCGTCGGGAATTCTCGCGGCAGTCGGAAATGCGTGCCTGATCAAAGCGGTGAACTGCGGAGAACTCTCCGTGCTCGGACCGCTCAACTCCTATAAAGTCATCGTCAGCATGATCGTCGCTTTCTTCCTGATCGGGGAGATTCCGGGACTCTGGGGCATCATTGGAATTCTTCTGATTCTTGCCGGCAGTTTTGCGGTCATGCAGAAAAAACAAGGCAAGTCGTTTTCCTTAAAAATGCTTCTGCGACCGGATATCCAGTTCCGTTTCTACGCGATCTTCTGCACGGCGACGGAAGCCGTTTTCCTGAAAAAGACGATCGCCGCCTCAAATCCGTTCACCTCGTTTGCGATGTGGTGCATCCTGAGCGCCATATTCTCGACTCTGATTTATACCGGCAATACGATTCTCGCCTATATCGTCAGCCACAGGCAGGAGGAAGCGGCGGAACGGGAAGAATCCGATGGTTTTCCAGCGTATCATTCCGGTTATCATGACGAGATGTGGAAGACGGTGCGCCAGGCATTTTCCCTGAACCGGCACTCTCTGGTTCTGCTGCTGATTCTCGCCTCGACCACCGGCATGATGCAGTTTACGACAAACGTCGTCTTCCAGCGGATGCAGGTCAGTTATGCGCTGGCTCTGTTCCAGCTGTCCGCATTATTGAGTGTCTTCTTCGGAGGCTTTCTGTTCCATGAAAAGGGACTCCGGCGGAAACTGGCGGGTTCTCTCGTGATGATTGCCGGAGCGGTCCTGATCATTCTTCTGTAAAGAACGTTCATCGCAAATCATGTGGCTGTGATCCTAAAAACTAGATTTTTCCCCTACTTTAATGCCGACAAAGCAGTGCCCCATTCCTTGCCGACGCTCCCGTAGTAGGACCATTTTAAGTTATCCTCTCCTTGGACCAAAAGTGCGCCAAGACTGCCAGAATCAGTACGGATACGCAAATCATCCACACCATCACCGCTAAAATCGCCTATCTGTTCCACTACGTTTCCCGCCGTCATAAAGCCAAGTCCCATCCAATCAGACGCGGAACCTCCTTTTACGAGCCATGCACCATAATAATTTCCATTTTTCAACAGGACATCATCTATCCCGTCACCGTTAAAATCGCCACATCCGACAATCTCGAACCCAGAATTCAATGTATCCAGATTTGCCCATTCCACCGAACCATTTTCCTGAGTCAGCCAGCTTCCGGCAAAACCGCCCGTAGTATGATGCAGAACGATATCGGAAAGACCATCGCCATTCAAATCACCGACAGCCGCAATTTTCCACTCATTTCCAAGACTCTGGAAATAGTTCCACCCCTTACCGTCCGTCATATAACACCCTACTGCTCCATTGACATTTCGTTGCAGGAGATCACTGACTCCATCTCCATTAAAATCGCCAATACCGAGAACCTGTGTCTTGTCATCAAAATTACCGATAGTTTTCCAACTGGTGACTTTTCCTTCCTCAATATTCCATGCTCCGACATTCCAGCCATCGTACAGATAAACATCCGAACAATTATTATGATCAGTATGCCCTGTCCCCAAAATTTTCCATGACGAATTCAAAGTACTGAGGCTATTCCATTCAACTTTCTGATTCTGCTGAACCTGCCATGCGCCGCAGAATCCGACATCATGAAACATCACAACATCAGAAAGTCCGTTCGCATCGAAATCACACTCAATAAGCCTTGTCTGCTCGGCTATGGTAAACTCCGCCGTGCTGCTCCACATGGAATAGTTGCCGGCGACATCATAAGCGCGGACCTGCCAGTAATAGGTCCCCGGAGCAATTTCAGAAAGAAGATAATCACAGGACGTTACCTTTATGCCGTTGCCGGAAAGGGCGGATGATGTGCCGTAACGGAACTCATAACCGGCAACTCCCACATTGTCGCTGGAGCCAGACCATTCAAATTTGGCTGCATGACCGTTAAGACTCATGCTCAAATTCCAAGGAAGCGTCGGCGCAGTCACATCATAAACTGTATAGGCCCGTATGCCTGAATAATCACTCAAATTTCCAGCTGCGTCATAAGCGGCAAGCTTACAGGTATGATCTCCAATACTCTCATTATCTATGATATAGCTGAGATGGTTTCCTACATCAATCACTTTATCTTCATCAAGAATCAGTTTGTAACCGCTTACGCCTATATTATCCTGCGCAGCATTCCAGGATATCGTCACACTGTAATTATCCACAACTGCGGAGGGCAATCCACTCAACACCGGCGCTTCCGTATCCGGCTCGGCTATGGTAAACTCCGCCGTGCTGCTCCACATGGAATAGTTGCCGGCGGCATCATAAGCGCGGACCTGCCAGTAATAGGTCCCCGGAGCAATTTCAGAAAGAAGATAATCACAGGACGTTACCTTTATGCCGTTGCCGGAAAGGGCGGATGATGTGCCGTAACGGAACTCATAACCGGCAACTCCCACATTGTCGCTGGAGCCAGACCATTCAAATTTGGCTGCATGACCGTTAAGACTCATGCTCAAATTCCAAGGAAGCGTCGGCGCAGTCACATCATAAACTGTATAGGCCCGTATGCCTGAATAATCACTCAAATTTCCAGCTGCGTCATAAGCGGCAAGCTTACAGGTATGATCTCCAATACTCTCATTATCTATGATATAGCTGAGATGGTTTCCTACATCAATCACTTTATCTTCATCAAGAATCAGTTTGTAACCGCTTACGCCTATATTATCCTGCGCAGCATTCCAGGATATCGTCACACTGTAATTATCCACAACTGCAGAGGGCAATCCACTCAACACCGGCGCTTCCGTATCCGGCTCGGCTAATGAAACATATTTGGTAAACCATGACAGCCATGCGGCTTGATGACCGGAAGCATAACCAACCCGGCTATCAAGAACCTTGCCATTGGAATCCAGCAGAATACAAGTTGGAATGGAGCCATGGGAAATACCGGGGACATCAACATTCTTCAGAAGCGCGACGGAACCACTGTTCACATAAGTACTAAATTCCCCGGTCATAAAAACCTGTTCTTCCAACGACTTGCAATATCTGCAAAAATCACTGTTGCCATAATAAAGCAAAACCGGTACATTATTTGCCTTGGCATAAGTCATGACAGCATCATAATTGTCCGACCATTCTCCGGGAATATAGGTTCCCTCGCCGGAAATCTCGAAAACTACCGTTGTCGCACCCCTGATGGAATAAGTATTGCTGCTGTATTCATATGTGCCGCTCCAACTCATCCGACAGTCATGACGATAAGTATCATCGAAAATTATTTCCTTTGTAGATGCATTATAACCATATGCAATAACACTATGTCCGCCGGCATTGCTCGACAGAGAAACAAGAACAGGACGCCCGGCATCTATTTCAGCCATGAATTTTTCAAAAGAAAAATTGGATATCGAGTAAGTACGAGTTTCTTCCGCATTCAGTTTATAACCGGTGGACTCCACATATTTCGACAATCCGTATTTGAAATCCACATATTTAACGGGAATATCAAATGATTTTGAACCATTGTGAACCGTATAGGTCTGAGAAGTTGAGTACAACCATTCCAGTGAGGCATAATAAAACCTTGTAGAAAGATCTCCATTGCCGCGCCAATACTGTCCGGTTCCAAGCCAATCGGCAAGACAGTTGTAAACAGATACATTCAATCCATTTGCAGGGTCTCCGTAGATAAATGAATATTCCAGTTCCTGATCTGGAGTCATACGATAAAACCGTTCCAAATAATCTTCCGATGCAATGAATCCAGCAAGAGCCGACGGATCGTTCATATCATAAATGGATCCACCGTCACTACCTCTGGAATTAACAGAGATATTACCCGAAATCAGATTGGAAAAACTGTAATTGGTACCATTAACACAATATCCATAAAGGTCATAATAGCCCAACAGCATTCCAACTGTGGTTGCCGTACAACCATACATATATTCGGCACGCGGCATTGTATAAGTCAGCAGAATATCCGATGAAGAACCGGAGGTAAATTCAGTTGAGAAAGACACAACTTCCTCGCCTTTCATAAAACTACTCCATGCAGTTGCCATAAAAACGCCGTCCTTTCTTTTATTATGCTATTATTACTTTTATTACATTATAATTTCTTTTGTTACCAAATGGTAATATAATAAATAATTTCTTTTATACAAGTTTGCAAAATAAAAAACAATATAAAAATTGATTTATCTGCTATGCGGCGGAAACGCAAGGACTGCGAAAAAACAGACGGAATCAAGATGAAAAAAACGGAAAAGGGGCATACTTAATACTTCGTTGTCAATAACCAGATATCTCAATTCAAATCTGAAAAAATCAACCATGCTTCAGGAAATCATTTGCAATTCAATTGAATCCGGATTAGATTACTGTTTTCATTGAAATAAATCACAGGTGAAATATTATGGCAGAACAACGTATTATCCTCAGCGGCGACGAAGCGGTCGCCGAGGCGGCTCTCGCCTGCGGAGTGAAACTCGGAACCGGTTATCCCGGCACTCCCTCGACAGAGATTCTTGAACACTTCTCCGCCATCGGCGGCAATGCCGAATGGGCGCCGAATGAAAAAGTGGCAATGGAAGTCGCCTCAGGTGTCGCGTTCTCAGGCGCAAAAACGATTGTTACAATGAAGCACGTCGGAGTCAATGTCGCCGCCGACCCGTTGTTCACGCTGACTTACATCGGCGTCGAAGGCGGACTTCTTCTCATCTCCGCCGACGATCCGGGCATGGCGTCCAGCCAGAACGAGCAGGACAACCGTCTTTACGCGATTGCCGCCCAGATGCCCATGTTCGAGCCGTCCGACAGTCAGGAAGCCTACGATTTCACGATCAGGGCGCTTGAACTTTCCGAGCAGTTCCATGTACCGGCGATGCTCCGCATGACCACGCGCGTCTGCCACTCCCGCGGCATCGTGAACCGCTGGAAAGCCAAAGAAGCTCCCGCATCCAGAAACTACCGCCGCGCCGTCAGAGAGCGTGTCATGATCCCCGCGTTTGCCAAAGGAGCGCATGTCAGACTGGTCAACAACATGAAGGCGCTTGCGGAGTGGAATGAAAAATCCGATCTGCATCAGGTCTTCGGTCCGGAAAAGTCCGATCTCGGCATCATCTGCGCCGGAGCCGCCTTCCAGCACGCGCGGGAAGCGTTTCCGGAAGCGCGCATTCTCAAGCTCGGCATGACATGGCCCCTGCCCTATGAGGCGATCCGCAAATTCACGGAAGGCAATCAGCGCACCGTCGTCGTGGAAGAAGGCGAAAAGGTCATGGCGGAAAAGATTCTGGCGCATGGAATTCAGGTGGAGCCCAAAGGCGACGCTTTCCTTTTCGGTGAACTCAATGTCGCAAAAGTTGTCAGGCTGGTCAACAGGGATGAAACGCCGGAAGCTCCGCCGAAACCGGGGCGTCCGCCGCAGCTCTGTCCGGGATGTCCCCACCGCAAAGTCTTTGAAACCCTGCGAGACCTGGGCTGCATCGTCTCCGGCGACATCGGCTGTTATACGCTCGGCGTGCTTCCGCCGTTCAGCGCAATCGACTGCTGCGTCTGCATGGGCGCGAGCATCGGCGCGGGGCTGGGACTCCGGCACGGACTCGCGGAAGAAGACGCACGGAAAGTCGTCAGCGTCATCGGCGACAGCACGTTCGTCCACAGCGGCATCACGGGAATCGTGGAAATGGTCTACAACAAGCCGGCGACCGGGCACCTGGTATTGATTCTTGACAACTCCACGACGGCGATGACCGGGCTTCAGGAAAATCCCGCGACGGGTCGCCATCTGAACATGACCGACGCCTCGCAACTGAATCTGGAGGCGATCTGCAAAGCGGCAGGCGCGGACAACGTGGATGTGATCGACCCGACGCTCAAGCATGACGAGTTTGTCGAACTCGTCAAGAAACGCCTTGCATCCAACGACGCCAGCGTCATCATCGCGCGCCGCCCCTGCATTCTTCAGATGAAGAAACTTTCCAAGCTCAAAAAGTAAGAGAGGTCATGACAATGGGAAATAAACTGACAAATGTTCTGTTCGCCGGAATCGGCGGACAAGGTATCATCAAGGCCTCCGACATGCTGACGGAAGCCGCATTCCGCATGAATTACGACGTCAAGAAAAGCGAGCTGCACGGCATGAGCCAGCGCGGAGGTTCCGTCTCCAGCGACGTCCGTTTCGGTGACAAGGTTTACAGCCCGATGATCCCCGAAGGCCAGGCGGACTATCTGGTGGCGGTTTCCGAGGACCAGATCGAGGTCAATGAAAAATTTCTGAAAAAAGACGCCGTCATCATCCGTCCTTCCGAAATCAATGAGGAGGATGCGAAATCCAAGATGCTGAATATCGCGATGCTCGGCCGTCTCAACAAATATCTCAAATTCCCCGAGGAGCTCTGGATCACCCTGATCCGCGAGTCTTTCAAAGGCGAAGTTGCAGAGCAGAACATCGCCGCATTCAAGCGGGCGCAGGAATAAGTCTAACTCATTACAATCACATAATACAGGTCAGGAAGAATGTCAGAGTATAAACGAATGGGGAATCCGGGATTCAATCCGGTCAGTGCGCCGGACTATCTGCCGATGGAAAAACTCAGGGAACTTCAAACGGAGCGTTTTGCCCGGATCATCCGGCGGGCATACGAAAATGTGCCGTTTTACCGCAAACGCATGGAAGAAAAAAATCTGACGCCCGGTGACATCAAGAGCCTGGACGATGTGAAACACCTGCCGTTCACGATCAAGGCGGATCTCCGCGACACTTATCCTTTCGGTTTGTTCGCAAGCCCGCTCAAGGACATTGTCCGCCTGCACGCATCCAGCGGCACCACGGGCAAGCCGATTGTCGTCGCTTACACAAAAAGCGACCTTGACGTATGGCAGGAAACCATGATGCGCACGATGGCGGCGGCGGGAGTCTCCAATGACGACATCGTGCAGGTCTCCTTCGGTTACGGGCTCTTCACCGGCGGACTCGGCGCGCACTACGGTGCGGAGGGGCTCGGCGCCACCGTGATTCCCGCTTCCGGCGGAAATACGGAACGCCAGATCATGCTGATGAAAGACTTCGGCGTGACCGTGATCGCCTGCACTCCCAGCTACTTCGTCCACATGATCGAAGAAGCTGGGAAAATGGGAATCGACCTGCACAAGCTTCCGCTCCGCCGCGGCTTGTTCGGCGCGGAACCGTGGACGGAAGAAATGCGCCGCCACATCGAAGAAGGCGCGGGCATCAAGGCGTTCGACATTTACGGACTCTCCGAGATCACGGGGCCCGGCGTCGGCGCGGCGTGCGAGTGCCAGTGCGGACTCCATATCTTCGAGGACCACTATTACCCGGAGATCATCGACCCCGACACGCTGGAAGTCCTGCCGGACGGCCAGGAGGGCGAACTTGTCCTGAGCACGCTTTCAAAGATGGCGATGCCCATGCTCCGCTACCGGACGCGCGACCTGACAAGCATCATGACGGAAAAATGCGCCTGCGGACGCACAATCCGCCGGATTTCAAAGATATCGCACCGCAGCGACGACATGTTCATCATCCGCGGCGTCAACGTCTTCCCGTCACAGATCGAGACCGCGATCCTCAACGAGGAGAAGAACCTGCCGCATTATCAGATCATTCTGACGCGGCACCACGGGCTCGACAACGTCGAAGTCGATATTGAAATGACGCAGGAAATGTTCAGCGACAAAGTCAGCGCGATAGAGACACTGACCGCACGCTTCTCCCGCGCCATAGAAAAAGTCCTCGGCATCCGCGTCGCTGTCAAAATGCTTCCGCCGAACTCGATTCCGAGAAGCGAAGGCAAGGCAAAACGCGTCATTGACCGCCGCAACAACAATTAACCGGAAAGGGGTTCCACGATGAAACTGAATCAGCTCTCGATCTTTGCGGAGAATAAACCCGGCTCTCTGAACAAAATCTGCAAACTGCTTGCGGAAAACGATATCGATATTCTGACGCTTTCCCTTGCCGATACGACGGATTTCGGAATCCTGCGCATCATCACGAAAGACTGGGAAAAGGCGCGCGACGTCCTCACCCGGAATCAGATCATTGTCCGGGTAACGGATGTCGTGGCGGTCGAGGTTCCGAACCGTCCCGGCGGCATGTGCTCGATTCTGGATACGCTCAGCAGGTATTCGATCAATGTGGAATACATGTATGCGTTTGCGGCGACTAAAGCGGCGGTCATTATTTTCCGTTTCGATGCGCCTGATGTCGCGATTGAGAAACTCAAGGCGGACAACGCGGTGAAATTTGTTGAACCGAAGGATATTTTCCAGTAACCCTGCTGAAATATCCGGCGCAAAAACAACCGGCGGCTCAACCTGGTCCGCCGGTTGTTTTTTTATACCGCCGACGATAGTCGCCAAAGCTCCGGTTCCTGACTTTTGCCAGAAGCATCCACGCCAAAGAAAAAATCAATTTTTTTGCAAATCCCCCCTTGACACTGATGTAAGGTAGTGATTATAATATAGGGTAGTATGTAAGGTAGTCTATTACAAAAGAGGAAATGATGATTACTCCGATTTACCATAGTCTGAGTGAAAAACTGGAAGAATATATCCATGACCGCGGTTTGAGCGGGCGCCTGCCCGGACTCGGCCCGCTCAGCAGGGAGTTCGGGGTCAATCAGCTGACCATGAGCAAGGCAATCCGTCTGCTGGAGGAAAAGGGACTCGTTACCATCAACGGCACACGCGGAACATTTGTCAATGAAGAACGCAGGAGCCGTCCCGTCTACAAGGTCATAGGGCTCGTGGGAGTGACGAAGCTCGACGAACGGGATTACATTCTCGACAATCTGGAGCCGTATGCGGAGCGGTCGGGATATCATCTGCTCGGCATCACGGGTTCCATGGAGCTTTTCGCCACCCGGACACAACTCCTCACGACATTCCCGGTGGACGGACTCATTTTCTGTTATTCCTCCCTGACCTCCGGAATTGCCGCCTATCTGCACTCGGAGCAGATACCGATCATCGCCTGCAACCGCCGCCCGGACATCCCGTGGCTGGATACGGTCGACTTCGATCACGATGCGCATTACCGGAAAATCTTCGCCTCCCTGAGGAAGCTCGGACACCGGCGGATCGCGGTTCTGACGCTCCCCGTATCCGATGAATACCGTCATCACAAGGAGTGGATCAACAGCATCTGCCGGAAATATCTCGGAGCAGACTATGCCGATGAACTGTGTTATCCTCTCCCCGACCTCGGACCCTATCCGCCGAAGCGGGAGGATGTGCGCCCGCACGTTGCCCGGTTATTGGAGTATTTCCATTCTCTGCCGGAACCGCCCACGGCGTTCATTGCGCCATCAAGCTATGTTGTTGAACTGAAACAGCAGTTGCGGGAACAGGGGTTCCGTATTCCGGAGGATATTTCCCTGATTTCCTGGGGGTCCCGGCTTCCGCAGGAATTCACGCAAATTTATTTCGATTACCGTAAAATTTGGCTGTACGGACTCCGGCGGATGCTTCAGCTGTTGAACCGGCAGGCGGAACAGCCGGAAGAAAAACTTCTGAAAATGCCCTGCATCTGCGGAGAAAGCACTGGCCCCGCACCGTCGAAAAAGAAAAACTGTCAGCAAAATCAATATTTTAACAAAGGAGGAATTTAAATCATGAGGCAAAGAGGAATATTCACACTGATAGAATTGCTGATCGTAATTGCAATTATCGCGATTCTGGCGGCAATGCTTCTTCCGGCATTAAGCCAGGCAAGAGAAAAAGCACAGGATATTTCCTGTCGCAGCAATGTAAAACAGATGGGATTGATGGGACAGATGTATGCCGACGACTATAAGGAATATATGATGGGGGCAATCTATGACCCGGTCCGTCATGCCAGTACCGTGGGACATCATTTCATGAGAGGTTTTTCAGACCTCGGCTACTGCGGCAGGCTCTCCGGCGGGAAAAAACAGGTATATACGTTCCGTTGTCCTTCCGAAAGCTATCATCCGGCGGATGCGCTGGGCTGGGAATACCACACAACTTACGGGGTCAATTACCTGACGTTCGGCAATTCCTATAAGGATACCGATTATACGCTGATGAAACGCTCCGCCATCATCTCACGAGCTCAGGGTAGTTCGGTAAGAACCATGTATATTGCCGATACTCCGGAGGCGCAGTGGATGAATCACCTCAACAGTTCCATCAAATTTCAAGTGGATTACAGGACACTGGACACTTACAGTTGGCCTGCCTATTACCCTTTGCGCGATGGCAACAGCTGGGCGCTGGTCAGTGCGAGGCATAACAGGAAAAGCAGTCTCAATGCCGCTCTCTTCGACGGTTCAGCCATCGGTATTCCGGCAAAACAGCTGCATCGCAATCTTCCTTATGCCTATCCGCACCGTTATGTTTATGGTCCTAATACATGGTATGCAAAACCGTAAGATCATTCAAGAAAGGAAATAAAATGAAACGGAATCAATGTCTCACGCTGTTATTCTCCGGAACACTGTTTTTTCTGCTGAATGCAGGTTTCGCGGCAGAACAGAACCTCCTGAAAGAACAGAAAGTCAAAATCATCTCGCAAACAGGAAAAATGGAGAGCCGTTATCAGAATCGCAGCATAGCAGTCAACATCCCCGCTGCGCCCAAAGGCTGGCCGATTCTAAAGCTCGGACTTCCACAGGCGCCGGCAAACACAGGAACGGTTCTCATTGAAATACGTCTGGATACTCCGAATCAGGAGGTCAAAGGCGGAATTTCCCTGGCTCCGTCGGACAATCCCGGACTGGCAAAGAAGCTGTGGCCTTATCTCGGAGGAAAAGAGACTGTCTATATCAACGGCCGCCTGAAATACCGGACTGTTTCGCGTATTTCCCTGCCATACGATCCGAATGACCCGCTGACGGGGCTGACTCTTGCCGCGCGCCGGCCGGAAAATCCGGTGCAACTGACAATCACCGGCATCTCATTTCTTCCGAAAGCACTCCCCGGTGCAAACCTGCTGATGAACAGCGCGCTTGATTCGGAACAATCCGACTTTCCGCCGTTCTGGTATACGCAGACACCGACAAAAACCAGGTATACCCGAAGCGGAGGCCCCGGAGGAAAGGGAGCTGTCATCATGCAGGGAGACGCCAATCTGCGCCAGCAGGGAATGGTTCTCGCCGGAGGGGAAACCTACCGTCTCAGCGGCATGTTCAAAACCAGAGATTTCAAGGCGAAATCATTTATGTTCGTAGTTCACAATTTTGCATGGCAGAAAGACGTCGGATTCCGCAGTATCCCGCAAAACACCGACGGCTGGGTCAAGCTGGAACAGGATCTTGTACTGGTTCCATCCAACACGCCGGCAAATGTTTACGGCGTAGCACTCCATATCGCAGGAGCAACAGGAGAGCTTATGGCTACGGACCTGAAACTTGAGCCGCTTTCGGAAAAAGCCAGGACTGACTCCAAAAATCCAATGGCGATTCCCGCGCGCCAGATCATTCCGCTTTCGCCGCTTCTGACTCAAATTCCGGTTGAAAATCCGGTTCTCTCTTTCACCGTGGGCAAACTCCCGCTTCCCAATGAATCTTATGAATGCCGCTTCCGAATCAATGGAAAAGAGTTCAACACTCCGGTTGCGAAAAACGGCGGATTCCGGGCTGCCCTGCACGGGATGCCCGCCGGAACGTATGCGCTGAAAGCGGAATTGAGGGAACAGGCAACAGGCAAAACGATTGCGGATGCGAATTTTACAGTCACATTGCGCAAAACGCCGGAGATCAGAGACGATCAATTCAAACGCCTGAACAATCTTGTTACGGAGGTGTTGAACACCGATACAGAAAGTGGAAAGGAACTTACATTTCATCTCCCACGCAACGGTTGGGTTTACATTCAATCCCCGGAAGGCGCGGACATGATTCTTGACGGCAAAATCCGGTTGACGGCACCGGAGATGTTCCAGAATCTCAATGCCGGGAAACATACTCTCAAAGCTGCCGGCGGAAACGGCAGAATCATTGTCCGTTCCATTCCCGAAATCCTCTGTTATCCCGTCACGGCGGGCGGCTGGCAGTTTGTAAAGAAACATGTCCTCGGCAATGTCACGACGATGAACCGCAGCGGGGAAAAGCTGACAGAGGAACAGATACGGGAAATACGGAAAACCGGCGCCGTTGTGATCGCCTCCTGCGGAGTCAAACAAACCGAAGATGCAATGCTCAAGGCGATGCAGTCCAACGATGCCCTGAAACTCCCCGGAATCAGCGGTTTCACTTCGGATGAGTGCTTTTTCACCAATCCGCAGGTGCTCTCGAACTATGTCAAGGCGCTGACGAAATTCGATCCGAAAGGAAAACTGGTCTACACATGGATCGTCGGCAAACCGTCCACGATCCTCCATACGGATTTCATGTCGGCGGCGCTGAATGCTTCGGACGGGCGCGGACGCCTGCTTTATGAAGCCTACTGCATCCCCTACCCCACGGAGGAAGCGGAACGCACTTATCTTGATGATATGCTCGTCGCCACATTCCGGCAGTTCAAACAGTTCCACCCGGAAGCGGAAAAGGGCACGGATATCATTCTCGGAGCTTTCACCAAACCCGGTTATATGACATTGAACTCCATTTCCGAAGTCGATTACAAATGCGCCCTCGACATCCAGATGAACGTTCTGGCAAATCATCCGGAGTTCAGTCAGCTCGGCGGTGTCGGCTACTGGGGATTCAGCTATGCGGATGAGGAAATGATCCGCTGGGGATATGCCCTGCTCCGCCATTATGCGATTGAGGGAAACACGGAGCCGCTTTCAAAAAAATACGGATTCACGTATCGGCTTCCTTTCCTGAAGAACTGTGATTTTGAGTCCGGGCTGGAGCACTGGAACACAAAAGGAGCGGTATCTTCCGATTCCGCCGCAAAGATCCGCTACGGAGGCAAAAACCAGAAGCGCTGGGGCGGGACGGGCAACACTTTCTGCCGTTTTACGAAAAAACCCGATGCAACGGCTGAAATCAGCCAGACGGCAAAAGGGTTGACACCCGGCAAATTGTATGCTCTCCATTTCATCACCGCCGACCTGAAAGACATCAAGGCAAACAAAATCGCGCCCAGACGCTACGGCATCGACGTCACTCTCAAAGGCGCAGAGGTTCTGCCTGAAAAACGTATGCTCTCCGTCAATGCGGGCAACAAGCGGGACGTGGCGTATATCAATCATCATAAACTCATTTTCAAAGCCAATGCCCCGGAAGTGGAAGTGATTTTCGACAATGCCAAAGCACAGGACGGCGAGGAACTGATTCTGAACTTCATCCAGCTTACGCCTTATTTTAATCTCTGAATTTTAATCACTGAACTTTCCTGTAACAGCCGCAGATCTGTCCAGAGGATGTGCGGCTGTTTTCTCTGTTTCCGCCGGGGTTGCATTTTTCCACAGCAGATGTAAGTTACCTCAAAAGACGGAGACTTTTATCTATGATCATCAGCGCAAGCAGACGCACGGACATTCCGGCGTATTACGCCAAATGGATGCTGGAACGGCTGAAAGCCGGAGCGGTCTCCATCCGCAATCCGTTCAACCCGAAGCAGTTCAAAGAGATCCCCCTCTCCCCGGACAAGATTGAATGCATCGTATTCTGGACAAAAAATCCGGCTCCGATGCTGCCGCTGCTCCATGAGATCGACGCCATGGGATACCGTTATTATTTCCAGTTCACGCTGACGCCTTATGACAGAACAATCGAAAAATATCTGCCGCCGAAAACCGAACTCATCCGCACATTCCGGCAGCTCTCGGAGCAAATCGGGAAACAGAAGATCGTCTGGCGCTATGACCCGATTCTTTTCACCGCAAAGTATGGAGTCGCGGAACATATCCGGTGTTTTCAATCTCTGGCGGAACGGCTGGCGCCTTATACGGAGCGCTGTGTCATCAGCTTTCTTGACTTCTACCGGAAAACGGAGCGGAATATGGCGGAATGTCCGGTCATCCGTCCCGGCGAATCAATGATCGCGGAAACAGCCGGAGCGTTCAAAAATATTGCAGAAAAATATGCGCTTGAACTCTGTTCCTGCTGCGAAGGGCTGGAGCTGTATGGAATCCGTTCCGGCGCGTGCATCGATCCGGAGCTGGTGGAAAAGCTGATGCTCAAGCGTCTGCCGGCAAAAAAAGACAGGAGCCAGCGTCCGCTCTGCAACTGCGCACCGAGTGTGGACATCGGCAGTTACAACACCTGCGGCAACGGCTGTATTTACTGTTACGCCAATACAAAACCGGTACAGAAAAAAGGGACCTGACCGGTTCAGGTCCCTCCGTAGGAATTACTGTTGGATTTCCTTCGGCATGAAGAACGAGAAAATCACGAAGAGCAGTCCTTCCGCCAGCAGGACAATTCCCGTCACCAGAACCAGTTGCGCAAACGCGAAAACCGGCGCGAACAGCAGAAAGAGCCCGACCAGAATGCTCAGCAGGCAACTGATGATGTTGAATGTTTTATTGACGGAGTCCGTACTGATCGAAGAAGAAATTGAAATCCCGATCACGCCGGAGGACAGAAAGAATGTCGCAAGGCACCATGCGAGAAAGATGATTTCCGCGACCGGATTATACAGCAGCAATGCTCCGGCAACCGTCAGCAGAAAACCGTAAAAGAACCACGCCGTGCGCTTCTCTTCCCTCGTAAATGCGCTGATCATGATCCAGATACCGCTGAGCGCAATCAGGAATCCAGTAAGAAATCCCAGATTGATCGCAGTGAAAAACGGCTTGAACGCGAAAACCGCCCCGAAGATCATAACGACGACACCGCGCCAGAAAAGCCCCCACTTCGTAATGCCGCCGACGATGTCCTGCCCGAAAAAGATTTTGTTCCACATAATTTCCCCCTTTGTCATGTTGATTATCAGAACTGTATCCAAAAGATAACATCCTTTTCCGAAAATGCAAATATCTCCTGATGATTACGGCGGAAAAAGAATATCCGCCGATTACCGCTATGCGCCGGCGGGGATTTTTCTCAAAGAGAAAAGAAATATTTCAAATCCCCTGTTGACAATCGGGAGAATGCGGTGTATCTTAACAGCCATATTTGTAGAATGAATATAAAAATAGTATTTTCAATACCCTAAACCATATAACCGAATGTTAAGGAGATAACACTGATGTCCGGGAAAAAAATCACAGTAGACGGCAATTACGCCGCCGCGCATGTAGCTTACGCGTTGAGCGAAGTTGCTGCCATTTATCCCATTACTCCGTCTTCGACAATGGGCGAATACGTTGACGAGTGGGCGAGCCAGGGAAAGAAAAACATCTGGGGAAAAGAAGTTTCCGTCATGGAAATGCAATCCGAAGCCGGCGCCGCGGGCGCTGTGCACGGAGCTCTTGCCGCAGGTTCTCTGACAAGCACCTACACCGCTTCTCAGGGTCTACTCCTCATGATCCCGAATATGTATAAGATCGCGGGCGAAATGCTCCCCTGCGTCTTCCATGTGACGGCGCGTTCTCTCGCCTGTCAGTCTCTCGCAATCTTCGGCGACCATTCCGACGTCATGGCATGCAGGAACACCGGTTTCGCGCTGACCTCCGCAGCTTCCGTCCAGGAAGAAATGGACATGGCGCTCGTCGCCCACCTCGCAACCCTCAAGAGCAAGGTTCCGTTCCTCTCTTTCTTCGACGGTTTCCGCACCTCCCATGAGCTTCACAAAATCGAAGAAATCTCTTACGAAGACATTGCAAAACTCGTTGAGCCCAAATACATCCAGGAGTTCCGCGACAGAGGCATCCGCCCTGAAAAACCGATCTGCAAAGTCGGCGCCCAGAACCCCGACGTCTACTTCCAGGGACGCGAAACGGTCAACAAGTTCTACAACGAACTTCCCGCAATCGTTCAGGAATACATGGACAAAGTCGCCGCCGTCACCGGCAGACCGATGCACCTTTTCGACTATGTCGGCGCACCTGATGCCACCGACATCATCGTTTCCATGGGTTCCAGTTGCGAAACCATCGAAGAAACGATCGAATACCTCAATGCAAAACGCGGCACGAAATACGGACTGATCAAAGTCCGCCTGTACCGTCCGTTCTCCGTGGAAGCGATCAAGGCGCTCGTTCCGGCGACAGCCAGGAGAGTCGCGGTTCTCGACAGAACCAAAGAGCCGGGCGCAATCGGCGAACCTCTGTTCCTCGACGTCAAAGTCGCCCTCGAAGGCATGGGGCTCAATATCATCGGCGGCCGTTACGGACTCTCCTCCAAGGAGTTCACGCCGTCTATGGTTCTTGCGATTTACAAACACCTTGAAAAAGGCGGCTTCCACGGCTTCACGGTCGGTATTGACGACGACGTCACCAACCTCTCTCTCAAGATTGAGGAGGAGATCACAACCGAGCCGGAAGGCACCACGAACTGCATGTTCTGGGGTCTCGGCGGCGACGGAACCGTCGGAGCGAACAAGAGCTCCATCAAGATCATCGGCGACAACACCGACAAGTATGCCCAGGCTTACTTCTCCTACGATTCCAAGAAATCCTACGGTGTGACGGTATCCCATCTCCGTTTCGGCGACAAGCCGATCAAGAGCACCTACCTCATCACCTCTCCTGATTTCGTCTCCTGTTCCAGCGCCTCCTACATCGGGCGCTATGATCTCCTCAAGGGCATCAAGGAAGGCGGAACATTCCTGCTGAACAGCCATTACAGCAACGATGAAGTGTTCTCGAAGCTGACCCGCGACATGCAGGAAACGATCATCAACAAAAAGATCAAGTTCTACAACATCAACGCGGAAGCGATCATCAAGAGCCAGCCCGGTCTCCGCGGCAAAGGCGCGAACACCGTCATGATGGTGGCATACTTCAAGGTTTCCGGCATCGTTCCGTTCGACAAGGCTTACGTCGGCATGCAGGAAATGACGAAGAAGACCTTCAAGAAAAAAGGCGACGAAGTCGTCAACATGAACCTGAAACTGATTGATCTGGCTGTCGATGCCTGTCAGGAAGTCAAGGTTCCGGCGTCTCTCGACGGCGTGTCCTGCTACGTTCCGCCGCAGCTCATCAGCGACGATGCGATTCCGTTTGCGAAATCCATCATCAAACCGCTGATGCACCTCAAGGGCGATGAAGTTCCGGTATCCGCGATGTCCGTTGACGGCACGCTTCCGACCGGCACAAGCTGTCTCGAAAAACGCGGTATCGCTCCGCGCGTTCCGATCTGGAACTCCGACAACTGCATTCAGTGCAACATGTGCACCATGTCCTGCCCGCATGCAGCAATCAGAGCCAAGCTCATCGATCCCAAAGATCTGGCAAATGCTCCGGCATCCTTCAAGACCATCGAGTCCAAACCGAAGAAAGACCCGGCTTACAACTTCAAGATCCAGGTCTATATCGAAGACTGCACCGGATGCGGCGTCTGCCTTGAAACCTGCCCGACCAAACCTGAAAAGAGAGCTCTCACCTGGTCCACACTCGAAAAAGAGCGTGCCGCCGGCGAAAATGCCAACGAGAAGTTCTTCGATTCTCTCCCCGACGATGTTCTCGGTTCTTTCGCTCCGACGACCGTCAAGGGCGCCATGTTCAAGAAACCGCTGTTCGAATTCTCCGGCGCTTGCGCGGGATGCGGCGAGACACCGTATGTCAAACTCATGAGCCAGCTCTTCGGCAGCAATATGATCATCGCGAATGCGACCGGATGCTCCTCCATCTACGGCGGAACATTCCCGACCATTCCCTATACCACAACCAAAGAAGGCAGAGGACCGAGCTGGGCAAACTCCCTGTTCGAAGACAACGCCGAATTCGGTCTGGGCATGAGACTTTCCGTGGACCAGAACCGTGCGCTTCTCAAGCTCAACGTGGAAAAGGTTCTCGCATGTGAAAATGCCTGCGATACCCTCAAGAACGTTCTCGGCAAAGCAATGGAACTCTGGGATTCCAAAGGACCGGAAGCCGTTGCCGCGCAGAATGCCGTGAAAGCGGCGCTGCCGGAAGCCATCAGGAACGCCTGCCCCGAAGGCAAGGTCATTCTTGAAAAGATCCAGGAACTTCAGGACTACTTCGTCGACAAGTCCGTCTGGATTCTCGGCGGCGACGGCTGGGCGTATGACATCGGTTACGGAGGACTCGACCACGTCGTGGCTTCCGGACGCGATGTCAATATTCTCGTCCTTGACACGGAAGTTTACTCCAACACCGGCGGACAGGCTTCCAAGTCCACCCCGATCGCAGCTGTTGCGAAATTCGCGACAGGCGGTAAACACCTTGCCAAGAAGAACCTCGGCTTCATGTGCATGAGCTACGGATATGTCTACGTCGCCTCCATCTCCATGGGTGCGGACAGACTCCAGACACTCAAAGCCTTCCAGGAAGCGGAAGCCCACAAGGGACCGTCCATCATCATGGCATACGCTCCGTGTATCGCACACGGCATCGATATGAGCAAGACTCAGGTCGAGCAGAAGCGCGCCGTGGATTGCGGTTACTGGCCGCTCTACCGTTTCAACCCGAACAACGGCGACAAACCGTTCACATGGGATGCCAAGGCCCCGACAGGCAACTTCCAGGAATTCATCCGCAGCGAAGGCCGTTACAAATCCCTTCTCAAGACAGCGCCCGCCGATGCGGAAGAGCTGTACAAGAAAGCGGAAGCGGATGCCGCGCGCCGTATGGAATTCTACAAGCAGGTCGGCGAACTCATGAAGTAATCTGAATCAGAGCTGCTTCTCAAGCGCACCATCCGCAAGGTGGTGCGCTTTTTTCATTTCTCATTCCCACGAATATGTCTGTTCTTTCCCCTTTTTTTCGTGCCTGCCAAAAAAACTATCTTTTTATTAAAAAATATTCTTTTGTAGTCTTGACAATCTTTCATTTTTGATTATAATTAATACAAGAACGAAAGGTGGATCATGACTGCGGAAACCGGGTTTGTACCAAAATATCAGAAGATCATCAACGAGCTCCATGCGATGCTCCGGCAGGGCGTCCTGAAGCCCGGCGACAAACTCCCGTCGCGGGAAGAACTCGTCGAACGCTACGGCGTCACGCGCGCGACGGTCAACAGGGCGGTGGGCGAACTCCTCCGCGAAGGGCTCCTCAAGGCGTCGCAGCGCGGCGGAACTTTCGTCTCCGACGCTCCGGAGATCGAGGAAAAAGCCGCATTCATCGTTCATATCGAACTGCTTATGACGCATCTCGCGGAATGGAACTCCGCGCTCAATTTCTACTCCATGTTCGGACGCCTTTTCCAGCTCGTGCCCGAAGAAAAACGCCAGATTCTCAACGTGACGGATGTCCGGCGTTCGCCTGAAATCCTCCGTCGCTACCGGCGGATTCTCTGGAACAACCTCTCGCGCGAAGACTTCGAACGGGCGGTAAGGGTCGTCGGCGACCGAAGCCGGTTTCTGCTCCTGAACCGCTACTATCCCGACTGCGATTTCGTCTCGATCAACCATCGCCAGGCGGCATTCGACCTCGCCGACGCATTCCTCGCGAACCTGCCGGAAAGCACTCTCGTCGGGCTTCTCGACATGCCATTCGTCGAGGAACGTTCCAACCGCTTCGTCTGGACGGAACGGCGCACGGGATTCATGGACGCATGTGAAAAACACCGCCGCTTTTTCCGCCTGATCGAGTTCAAACAGCACAACGATCCTTATAACCGCGAACAACTTGCGGAGTTCGATGCGCGTCGATCCGGCGCCTTCCCTGCCCTGCTGCTCTCCTCCTCTGCGGAGATGACCGGCGCCGTCCTGAACTTCCTGAAGGAGCGCTCTTACAGACTCAACCGCGACTATTTCTACGGCGATTTTGACAATGAGGAATCCCGGCAACACTTCGGAATCGCGATCCCGACCGTCGTGGAAAATTTCCGTCATGTCGCGGAAGTCGCTTACGATTATCTCTGGGAGACGGGATGCAGAGTTTTCGTCCCCCACCAACTCAGGAATCTGCCCTTCCATGAAAAGAAAAACAACACATAAGGA
>ERZ1673738.2237-NODE-2237-length-25650-cov-13.707326_pt1 | contig 25650 bp, 9 predicted proteins | sample MGYA00580198_ERZ1673738 | MGnify/ENA primary metagenome ERZ1673738 (study PRJEB41218, sample SAMN15661784) | gut metagenome | host: Homo sapiens | place: Canada: London | collected 2015-08-20/2019-03-30 | study: EMG produced TPA metagenomics assembly of...
AGCATCTGCCTTACAAGCAGAGGGTCACAGGTTCGAGCCCTGTTGTTCCCACCAAAATAAAAAGGATACCTACAAGGTATCCTTTTTATTTTTATGTAATTAGATGTAATGCTCGAACCTGTGACGCGTCCTCGTCGTCGCAAGTTCCATATCGTTCAAAATAACTTTAAGTTATTTTTCGCTCATTCCACTGCTCCGCCTCTCAAAATCTGTCGTACAGCAGTGCGTCAGAATTTGTATTACTTTTAATTCAGTTTATCGACAGTATAAAAGCCATCGGTTAAAAACCGATGGCTTTGTTTTATGTCAACCAAAATCTTATGCTGCTTACACCTTTATTTTATTAGTTTATAAAAAGCAAAAAGAGACGGTATTTCTACCGTCTCCCATAGCTTTATTTCAATGTCAGATTGAAACGATTGTTTTATTCAACACCAGCGTCGCCGTCATCTCTACCTGGTAATTTTAATGATGTTGTTAACACCTCATCATATGTCTTGAATTCATCAATCTGTGACATTGGCTTTGTGTAAAGCTCTTTCATTGGTTTTCCTCCCAAATTTACCGGTGCCTTACCCCTGCCGATTAGGCAGAGGCAAAAGCATCAATAAATTATAATTTGTTATGCATATGTGTAAGATTTAACTTCAGAAATTGTTGGCTTCAAAGTGCCGTCAGCAGTCTTTGTGATAACAAATGCTCTTGCTGAAACCTTACCATTTCTCTTAGAAAGACCATATCTAAGAGAAATATCTGCTGCTGAATTCTTGTTGTAAAGAATCTTTACGGTGCCTGCATTAGCGTCTGCACCCTTATTGCCAACATTTTCAAGTGTGAGTTCAGAATCAGCTAAATTCTTACCATAAATGAAGCCCTGCTTAACTACTGTTTCACCAGGAGCGACATTACGAGATGCAGCAAATGAAACCTGAACTGAACCTTCAATTTCATTTACGCCTGTAATTACAACTGTTGTTTTCTGCTCAACTGCAGTATCAACAGCTACAAGATTCATATCTGAACCGCAGAAGAATGTGTAAGTATCGCCATAAGCAACTGCTACACCGTCAACCTGCCATGCTGCAACACCGTCCTTATGAACGCTAACCTTAGCGTCGTAAGCAACCTGAGCCGGGCTTGCTGTTTCTACGCCGTCTACTGTGAGAGTAGCACCTTCAGGAGCAGTTACTGTGTACTTAGCAACATTATCCTTAGTGTACTGAGCGTAAATTGTAGCACCATCTGTAAGTGCCTTGATTTCTTCTTCAGTCATTGACCAACCTGTGAATGTGTAGCCAACAAGTGCCGGAGCTTTCGGAAGCTCAATTGTTGATGCATCAGTAACTGTTTTAGTATCAATTACATTGCCGTATGGGTCAACAAATACTAATGTAAATGAATTATCAGCCTTTTCAGCAAATACAGCTTCGTAGGTGATGTCAGCTGTTGCAGCTGTTTTAAATGTTGCTTCGTCAGAAACAATCTTGTTACCAACTTTCCAACCTACGAATTCGCCTGTTTCGTTATTAGCTTTAGCAGTAAGAACTACCTCGTCACCAACTGCAAGTCTTGCGTTAGCACCGTTTGTAGCATCAGTACCGTTAAGAGTTGTTGTGCCAAGTTTTGTTGAAGCAACTGTTACAACTACACCTGCATCAAGCTTAGTAACTGCATCTTTAAGAGTAGCTGTTGCAGCGTCTACATCTTCCTGTGTTGTGTAAGCTTCAACTGTAGCCTGAGCATTAGCCTTAAGAGCTTCTGCTACCTTTGCGTAAGAAGCTGCTGTGAAATCATCAGCTTTTACATTCTGTGCAGCTTCAAGTGCATTATAGTATTCTGTACCGTTAAGCTTATCAATAGGAAGTGTTGATACATGACCACAAACTGGGCAAGTAGCTGTCTTAGAACCTTCTACCTTAATTGTAGGCTGAGTAACGGTTTCGTATTTAAGAGTACAACTATCTTGTGTGTCGTTACCAACTTCAGTAAATACAAAACCATCCTGTGACCATGTATAAGTTGTTGTTGTATGAGTGCCGTCCTTATTATCGGTAACCTTAGCAGGAGTGTTATCAAAGTTAACAGGTGTTTCGCCCTTATTAACAGTTTGAGGTTTAGATGTACCGTCAATGAAGTTATAAGTATAAGTTTCAGTTGTAGGATTAGCTACAAGACCATCAACTGCAGCTTTAAGAGCATCTCTTGCAGCGTCTACATCTTCCTGTGATGTGTAAGCACCAACTGTTGCTTCATCATAAGCAGCAATTGCTTCTGTTACCTTAGCATAAGAATCTGCTGTATACTTAGAAGCGTCAACATCCTTTGCAGCCTTGAGTGCATCTCTGTAAGCTTCACCGTTAAGCTGAGCAATTTCAGTACCTGTTGCGATTGTTTCGCCGCAAACATTACATACTGTATCACCTGTGTAACCAGCATTGTTGATTGTAGGTTTAGTAGCGTTTACAACCTTTGTATCAGCGTGGTCACATACAAGCTTATCAATTGGGTTTGTATAAGTATTGCCACAATTTTCAGTACATGTGTAAACATCATAACCTGCTTCTTTATAAGTAGCGTCCTTATGGTCAGTTACTACGAATTTACATTCAGGGTTTGTTACTACTGCTTCTTCAGTATAAGCAGCGTCAGCTGTTGCAGCTACAACTTCAGGTGTCCACTTGTAACTTGTTATTGAGTGATGAGTTGAATCAGAAGCAACAGGTTTTGTTGTTGGTGTGTTAGTAGGAATTGTTGGCATTTCGCCATCTTTTACAATTTGAGTGGTAGGTTCACCACCATTAAGTGTAAATGTGATTGTGTGAGTTGATGGTTTAGGAGCTTCTTTAAATTCATTGAAGCCCATGAAAGTTGATTTTTTTGAACCTGGCCATTCAGTATCGCCTGTGTTAGTATTTGTTTTTGTATCCCACATATTTTTAGCATATGTTGTAAGTTTAGGAATCATAATGCTATCACTGGTTGGACCTACATATGAAAAGCTCTTTACATTTGTAGGATTATAAATGTGGAACTGGATAGGATCGTTTGTTACGATTTTAAATACGAATGTAGCAACAGGAATTGCATTTGTATAAGTATAACCTGATGCTTCACCTGTTGTAGGGTCTACAAATAAACCGTCAGGATCTGCAACTGAAGTGGTATCAACATTTGGCCAAGACCATGAATAATCAAGTACATTGTACTTGCCATCTTCTTTATTAGCAATAATCTGTGAAGAGTTTGAACCATCTGTTGTGAATGAAGATTTGCTTACGCCTTCTTCACAAAGTGAATATAAAGGAAGGTAAGATAAACCACCTTTACCTTTTTCCCAAGTACCCTTAGCAGCTGCTCTTTCAGTTTCAGTACCGAGCTTATAAACGTTCTTTCTGCCTGATTTATAAGAATAAATACCGGCAGGTTCAATAGAATCACTGAACTGAACTTGTGCCAAGATTGATGAAAGAACTTTGATGTTTTCAACAGCAACTGTCATTGTGAAATAATCACCGACACCGAGCTGAACATCATTTTCGAGTGTAGGAAATGCATTATCGATTGCACTGTTAAATGTATTTGCCTTATCCTTGCTAATAGTAAGTGTACCTGAAGTAGTGTTACCATTAACAACTGTGTAATTATAATCTACCGGCGCGCCATAAAGTGAAGCATAAGAGCCAAACTTTTCTGAACCTGTGCCACAGGTTGAATAATCAGTATAATTAGTTGCATTATCCTCTACGAATGTACCAAAATACATTTTCAAATTTGGTTCATAATCGCCAGGTGCTGCAAGTGCTGTGAAAGGTACTGATAAAACAACCATAAGAACTGACAAAATGACAGCAATTGCCTTTTTGAAAGTTTTATTCATTTTCTTTCCCCCTATTTAATTCAAAGTTACATCAGCGTATTTAACTTCATTACCAAAGAATGTAAAAAATGTAAGCTTATCTAAACCATCAATTGCATTATCTTTGTTAAAGTCGCAGTAAAGATTATAATCTTCTGCACCACCGGAAAAAGCTTCATAAAACGAAAGCTTATCCAAGCCATCAATACTGCCATCGTGGTTATAGTCGCATATTGCAATACTTACCGATGAAACATCCTTTGATTCAGAAACTACTAATGTAACCGTTCTGTCAATAGTGGTTTCACCACTGATTAACATTTTGTACTCACCTGCCGGAATATCGGCAAGTGTATAATCACCGTTTGAATCTGTAACTGCAGTTGCAACGGTTGAATCATCTGCAGTTTTAACCGTAAGATTTATACCGCCAATACCGGTATCACTTGCACCTCCATCAAGGGAAGTAGCAATAGCAATCTTACCTGTTATATCACAACCCGGACCTTTCGGTGAAACATCACAGGTCATAAGATATAAAGAACCGTCATAATCATCGGCTTGGTTAACGAGAGCATACTCATCCTTAAGCCCATCATTATAATCCGTTAAAACAAAAGTCTCATTCGGGCTGGTTGAAACTGAAATTACATTTGATGCATCACATTTATTAGCAAAAGCAACTGAAAAAGTTGCAAGCAATGTGCCATCACTATTGATTGCTGAACAAGAGTCAGAATCAGAAACAAAGCCAAACACCAAATTTGAATTTTGTGTAATAGTTCCCATTGACGAAATGCCGGCGATATTATTAGAAAGAAGCGACTTTGCCGCTGTATCAACAGTAGCATCTGCACTGTACTTTGCAGTTACCTGCACAACCGATAACTCGGAAACACCTTCTAAATAGAAGTTTACATCGTAAGTACCGGCAGGCAATTTATCACCGTCATATTGTTTTCCGTCAGAGTCTGTATAAGTGCAATAAACATTTGGCTTTTCACTGCCAACAGTTGCACCGTATGAAGTATTAGGAAGGCACACGAAAAGTGCAATAAGCACCAAGAAAGTAAGTGTACCAATTACAGCACCTATTCTCTTTTTAACAAATGCGTTTTGCATAGGTGTTACCTCCTTGCCAAGTAAATAAAATTTCGGGAGAGACGAGAGTGCATACAACACCAAATCAAACCTCGGTTATAAAAACGCAAAAGCGTAAAAGCAAGCTTTGAAGAAATGATATTGTAATATCAGGGATAAACAGTGACTAAACGCAATCGCCTTTAACCTCCCAACCCTTAAAACAGGGCCGGTATATAAACGGGGATCACCCGATCATATCGAATTTATAATAAAGTAACCATTATAATAAACGGTTACATATCAGGGGTATTGCTACCCCTGATATGATTTAATTTAATTAGTCGAGAGCAAGTGCTGCGTACTCAACTGTCTTACCATAGAAGGTAAAGAATGTAAGCTTATCTAAGCCGTCAATTGCATTATCCTTATTATAGTCACAGTAGAGATCATAAGCGTTTGAACCGCCGGAAAATGCAGTGTAGAATGTAAGCTTATCCAAGCCATCAATAACACCATCACCGTTGTAATCACAAATACATACAGGAATTTCAACATTTGAAATATCTGCTGTACCGGTGAGTGTTACGGTTCTGTCAATAGTTACATTTTCTCTATGAACAGTAAGTGATGTTGTACCAACTGGAACAGTAGCAGTGAATGAACCGTCAGCTGCCGAAGTAGCAACTACTTCGCCGTTTGCGATAACATCAATTCCTGCAACACCTGTTGATGATTCAGTACCGTCAACATTTGCTGCAATAAGAACCTTACCGCTTACAGTGATTGTATCAGCTGCTGCCTGCTTAACTGAAGGAGCAATTGTTACATCGCCATCAACCTTATATTCATAAGGGAATGCATTAACTGTTACCTTTTCACCGTTGATTGTAAGTTCATTAACAACTTGGTAACCTTCAGCTGCCTTAACATCAATTGTGATTGTTGAGCCGGTTTCTACTGAAACAGGAGCTGCGTAAGCATTTCCATTGATTGTTACAGTAGCACCTTCAACAGCATTAACTGTTACAGTGCTGTTTGTAGTTTCAGCAGGAGCAAGAGCAATCTCTGCAGCCTGAAGTTCTGTATCAACAGTGTAGATATTTGTAAGTGAAGCATCGTAGCCCTTCTTATCAGAAAGAACAAAATTAGCTGGATCCTTATGAGCATAATCGCCGTGACCATACTGTGCAAGAGCAACTGCTGCTGCAAGAGCTCTGACATATCTGGTCCATGATTCTGCAGAGTAAGAACCATCGTTTACAAGCTTACCTTCAGCATCCCACTTACCAAAGCGAGGAGCGTTTGCGCCTGTTGTCTTTGAAACTGAAGCTTCAGTTGTTACAGTCTTACCGTCTTCAGCATAAACAGCCTTAGTAGCAGTAAGAGTTGAATAGATGTTGCCTGATGCACACTTGATTTCTTTTTCAAGCTGTGCACCCTGGTAACCACGCTCAACAGCTGCGCTTGCGAAGATATTGAAAAGTCTGGTATATTCAGCTACTGCTGCTGATGAAAGTGATGAATGAGTTACATAAGTATAAGACTTTCCGTTGTCAATGCAGTTTTGTACAGTTGATGCTGCACTTGCAGGAGAAACGCCTAATTCCTTCTTAACTGCATCTTCAGTTTTAGCCTCTCCGGTAGCTTCATCAATTACCGGGTTGCCATCTGCACCTAAAACAACTTTATCATAATGATATTCAAGATCAACAGTAAAGTTCTTTTCAATGTTTCTGGCAATGTCAGTCATCTTAGAGAATGTTAAGATGTTAAAGTTTGTGTCATTAAGACCGGTTCTTGCAACAGAAATGTTTTTGAATGCATTATCTGCAGCCGGCTTAAGTGTGTCATTCATAATGCTTGTTACATAGTTGATTCTATCAACAGCCTTTGCAACAGCACCACGGTTATCAACGATTGAACCGTCAGACTTAACTTCGTTAGGAACGATAGTATAATCTGTTACAGGGAACTTACATGACCAATCTTCATTTGAGTTAACCTTCTTGCCATCGGCATCACGGTATACATACTGAACCTGGTTGTAAAGAAGATTACCCTGTGAGTCAGTTGCCTGAGTTTCAGTAGGCATCTGGCAAGGATTACCTTTTGCGGTAATAGCATTATCCCAAGTTGTTTCATAAACAACTGAGTTAGCAAGATAGTATTTACCATCTGCATTCTTAATTACTTTGATTCCGGCTTGGTCTGTTGTACGAACCTTTCCATTATCATCAGAAAGAGCTAATGGTGAATAGATTGGCATTGTACCTGCAGCATCGAAGTAGTAAACGCCTGCAACACCGCCGACCTTACCTGAACCGTCAGCAAGAGCTTCGCCACCAACATAAGCGTTAGCCAAAACATCCTTTGGAATTGTATATTCTTTTCCTTTAGATGTTACTGTTGGAGCAGATTTTGTATAAGGAACATAAGCTAAATCGCCAAACTTTGATGTAACTTCTTTAGTTGTTGCTGTGAGCTGAGTCTTATTGTTAATGCTCTGTGCAAAAGCAATTGTCATAGCAGATGACTTAATAGAAAGTACATTAAGAAGAGCCTGCTTAGCTTGCTCGAAAACATTTGAGTTAGTAAAGTCTGAAGGCTTATACTGTGATACAAGTGATGCCAAATTATCATAAGCAGTATTCATACCGCTGAGCTGGCTAGTATCACCTACAAGGATAGTAAAGTGAGCATAAGCTGACTTAGAACCATTGTAGATACACATATCAACCGGATATTCGCCGCCTTGAATGTTGGTTTCACCATCATAACGGAACGGTTGAACTTCAAGAGCAGATGCATTTGGAATCTCCTTCTTCTCACTTTCAATGTAGAAACCAGGAACTTTGGTGTTACCCATTGAAACAATGTTGAAGAGGTTATCGTAGTTAATCTGACCACCATTGTTCTGCAAATAAACTGATTCGTAAATATCACCGTCACCAACATGGTAACCTGCGATAATATTCTTAGCAATAGCTTCAGAAAGAGTGTAAACTACATGAGTTCTTGTCTGAATAGCCTTAATATTTGCAGCTGAAGTACCATCCGGGTTAGTTTGAGCCTTAACAGCATCAATTTCATCGCTTGTGTAACCCTTATAATAAGTAATTTTATCGCTGTTACCTGCTGTTGCTTCTGTTACCTCGTTACGGTTCCATTCACCGAATTCACCTGAACCAGGAGTAGTTTCAACACGGTAGTCATACATATTATACTTAAGAAGGTTACCGTTTGTCTTATCCCAAGCAGGGATAGCGTTTTCACTGGTGATGTTTACTGTTGTATAAGCAGCATTTTTATCATACTTTGTTACAACATTATTTGCATCAAGTGTGTTTGACTGATAATTTGAATCTTCATCATAGAAGTAGATACCGTCAACTGCTTTTTTACCGCCTAAAACCTTATTTCTGTTACTTCTATATCTGATTGAATATGTTGAAATATCAGCAAGGTTTGATGAATCAAGTACCATGTATTCAGGATAGTTAGCAAGAAGAGTATTATCCTTACTAAATGTAGATGTTGATTTTACATAAGCACCCTCAACACCAACTGTTTGATCAGCTTTATTTGTATCATGCAAGAACTGCTTGTTACTATTATACATAGCTTCTTTCCAACCTGTTGCGGTTGTCATATACTTATAAGCTGAAACATTGTTATCAGCTGCAACAACTGTGCCATCTTTAAGTACGATGTCGTATACAAACTGAACTTCAACTACATTTGATTCTCCTGCTGCTGAGTTGAAAGTAATAGGAAGTTTAGGTGTTACTATTGTTTCGTTCGGAGCAATAAGACCTGATTTAAGTTGAGATGTAATATCAGTTTTTTCGTTGTTACTGCCAATATAAGTAGCTGACTTAAGCTTGTAATAGTAACGAGAAAGTTGAACAAGCTGTCCATTAGAGATATATGCACGGTTAAGACCTGTGCAGTTATTTGTAAATGAAACTGTATCGCTGCAATCGCCGCCTGCTGTTGTCTTCATAGAAGGTGTAGCAAAGCTTGCTGAAGCAGTCTTAAGCTGCTGAGTTCCGATTGGAGTGATAGCTTCAGGAACGAAAGAGTTAACTGCTGAAAGAGCAAAGAAAATACCCCTCATTACTGAATCGCCATACTTGTTAGCATTACCCTTGGTGCTGTCTGCACCATAACCGGTGAATTCAACAAAGTTGCAAATAGCCTTTTGGATTGCACCGATGTCAGTACCGCCGGTACCTGCAAGAGTGCCAACCTGAAGTAAATCATCAAATGGCTTGTTGTCACCGTTTGACTTAGGAACTACGGTTGTGAAATTCTGCGGCTGTTTAGAATAACGCTTACCGAAGAGACCGTTGATAAGGTCAGCAAGCAAATCATAAACAGTATTTACAAAACCTTTTGACTGAATCGGTTCAGCAGATACGATTGTGATAAGTTTGTAAACGAAATTAGATACGCCACAGAAACCGCTGTCTTTCTTATCTGCAATATTAAGAATTGAAAGAACTACATCGTTCCAGATAAGGTCATGTGAATCGAACTTACCGTATTCCTTACCTTGGAGTGTACCAAGAACAGGGAAGAACTTGTTAGCGACTTTATCAATATTTTCCCAAAGGTTATTTGTAAGAGCACTGTTACCGTTTTCATCGCAAATACCGAGAAGAGCTGCAACACCCATTGCTCTTTCACCTGAGTTAGTTGACTTCTTCATTGAGTAATCTCCACCGTAGTAAAGAACTACTGAATTCAAGAGGTCAAAAATTGTAGCACTTGAATTAACATCTTCGTTTTCTGTCTTCCAAGTTTTGCCTTGGTATGATACAGGAACATATCCTTCAAGTACATATGCAACTGCATCACGAGCCATAGGAAGAATTGTACCTTCAAGTGTTGCGGTGATTGTACCGTCATTGGCTACATTTACAAGTGATGAATAATCCTTATTAGGAAGTACGTATGATAAGTATTCTTTAAGGCATACATAAGCAACTGCTTCTGCATCCTTACAACCATCCCATTCTGCTGGGTGGATAATATCTTGAAGTTTGCCTGCACCAAGGTTAACCTGGCCGATACAAGCAACAAGCATAGGAACCATTGCTGATTCAAGATTTGCTTCTGAAAGAACAGCATTAGTACCGTTAGCATCATAGAATGCCTTGAGGATGTTAGCGTCAGTAGCATCTGCTGTGTACTGAACCATCTTAAGTGCATTGCCAACGAGTGTTGAAGTGATTTTCCTGATTGTTGCATCATTGATTGATTCAACACCGTCTGCCTTTGTAGTTTTAGATTTTGCCATTTCCGGACGATTGCCGATAATGTTATCTCTTTGTGGGAACAAATCATTAACTGCTGCAACAAGTGCATCGTTAAAGCCTGCTACCATTGAACCGTAATTTGAATATTCATTATTAAAGAAATCGTCAATATTCTTTGTTCCGGTTTGTGCAAAGTAAAGGTTGATAGGACCTGTTTGCATATTGAAACCGTAGTCAGCAAGAGGGCTGTATCTTAACTTAGCAAAGAGCTTTGTTTCATCAATATCTGACCACTTGCCTGTTGATGTTTCAGCAGCTGCACGGTCAAATGAAAGCTGTTCCTTAGCTTTTGCAATAAAGTCATCTGCTGATTTATCGCCATAAGCTTCGTAATTAGCGTCAGCCCATTCGTTAATCTTTGCCTGAGTATAGTTAGAAGCAATATCGCTTGAATTCCATTCACCCTTTTTGTCGAAATAATAATAGTATGCATTATCAAGATTTCTGTCACCCTGGGTGTTTACATGGAGAAGCTTGATTGAACCCTTGAGAACTGTATCCCAAGCAAGATCAAGTGCTGTATAACCTAATTTGAAAAGAGAATCGGTTGGCTTAAATGTAATCTTTGTTGTTTGCTCTGTTGCATAACCGTTTTTATCCGGATGTCCATAAGCAAAAAGAAGAACATTAAGCGGATTGCCGTCATCATCTTTAAATTCGCTTGAATATACAAGGTTAGGGTCATAACCGAGTTTAGCAGCGGCTGCTGCATAATCCGAGCCTGACTTATTCATTTCGGCCTTGATTTCAAGATAACGAGTAGCTGATGTATCCTGAATAGGCTTGAGTGAGCCATCTTCGTTCTTTTCATTATATTCTTGGTTATATGTAACGAGAACGCTTATCTTCTGAAGAAGCTCGGTAGAGAGCTTATCGAAAAGCTGGTCATCATATACCCATTGGGTTTTACCACTCTTGAAATCATTGATTTCATCCTGTGTATACCATTTTGTATAGTTGAAAATAAGCTGCTGAACAATGTTATATACAAGGTTTGTAGCATAACTTTCATCACTGAAGCCTAATGGACCTGCAAGAAGCTTGTAGATATTAACCGCACTCTTAAGAACACCGAGGTTGAAATCACCTCTTAATACCTGACCGAGTACATCCTTACCGGCATAGTCAGCTGAGTTGATTTGAAGAAGAGCAAGAGCTCTCTTAACAATCTCAGTTGATGAATAGTTTTCTCTTGTAACATGCCAGAAATTCTTGCTGGCATCACTTGAAGCTAATGATTTAAGCTGAATGTTACCTGCGTCACCAACATAACTACCATACTTAGAAAGAAGACCTGCAACACTCTCAAGTGTAAGCATTACATCATCAACGCTGTCAAGCTTAACTGTTAAGGTATATTTAATAATACCGAACGCGTTGATATTAAGATGCTTATTAGCGGCATCCCATGTCATATAAGCTGTAACGCTGGATGGGAGATTTGCAAGAAGGTTGTAAACTGTTGGAGCAACTGTAGGAAGCATAAGGTCCGCATAGTCAAGCAATGCTGTTGCGGCTTGTTCGTCAGAAAGAATATTCCAAGCAAGGTCGTTATATTCTAACGCATCATCTGTATACTGCTTTTCTGAACTAACAGGTGCAGCGCGAGCTGAAAATGCACATGTTAAGCAAGAAGCAGCCATAAGAACAGCCATAAACAACGCAAGCAGCTTATGGGAAAACTTTTTTGCTTTCGTTTTCATTTTTTACCTCCGTAAAATTTTAAAAAATTTAAAGTGAAGTGTTAACATATTGTGCGTAATGCCCGTCGCAATCTCTGACCATCAGGCAATCTGAATTAGAATGAAGGCTCATTACAAGCCACAGCATTAAATTGGCGCAATATGTGCTTTAAACACATTATAATTATTACATACGGCCACCCGAAAGTCAATAAATTAAACCTACAATCCTCATTTTTGTAACTTTAGCCAAAAACGACTTCGTTTTTTTGTCACTCTGCACAATTAGTTTACGAAAATTTTACAATTTGTTAATAATTTAAAGGAGAAAAATAAGCTTTTCACGGCGAGTAAAGCGACAATACTTTACACAATTTTTACATTTGTAAAGGTTTCAGGCTTTACATTTTGCGAAATTTTTAATGCACTTTTTCTCTGTTTTATTCGTTTTTCAGTTACTCTTAATAAAACCGACGCTTGTTAGACATAATTTCCGATTAAGTCCATTTACAAGCACTCCGTTGTCAAATTCAAAACACAAAATATGTTAAAATTCACAATAAATTCAAAATATGTTATAAAATTATTGACTTATTAGATTTTATTTGATATAAATATATTGTATTTGTTAATACGCGTGTGGATATCCTGCGCCTAAAAAGCAGTTTTTGTGTAGAAACTGTGTAATAAACAAATACTGCTCGGCGCATAATCCAAAATGCGTTACCATACGACAAAGTTCGTAAATCATATTGTAAAGGAGAGAAAATTTATATGAGAACGAGCAAAAAAATACTCAGCTTTTTCTTAGCTGTGGTAATGGTCGTGACCACTTGTTCAGTTGGATTTACTGCATTTGCAAAAAACAGTAATGACAACCCATTGTGGAACACTTCCAGCGTTAATGCTTCATCCGCATATAAAACCGTCAATGGTTTGGCAGATGAGCTTCCGTCCCTTCTCATGGGTATAGACGCAATTTCAAAAGTAGTCTATAACAAAGGGGCAATCAGTCTTGGTACAACTTCAGACAAGTTGACTAAAGACCAGAAAGAATCAATTAAGGAGAATACGACTCTTCCTGAGATGTTGCAGGCACTTCAGCCTACGCTTATCAATGCTGTCGGCAAAATGGCTGTATCTACAAGCCAATCGGAATTTGTCACAGACATTATTGGTGAATCATCATCAAATGTAAGCAATTATGACTACCTCAACAATTTCAGCGACGACATCAATTTCTTCCAGCTTGCAGGTATGTGCCATAAGCTCATTTATGACGGTGTAAGCAACATTTCTGCAAACAAAGAAACAAAGAAAGCACTTGAAGATATTCTTTATGGTGCAGGCGATCGCAACCTTGATGGTAAAGCAATCAAAAAAATCACTGTTGACTCAACAGGTCAGCACAAGCACTATGTTAACATTAAATACAACACCAAAGGTTTGTGGTATTTAACAACATTAGTAGATTCAAATACTTCTACTAACTTTGATATTTCCGATGCTGTTGATAATATTTTGCCTGCAATTGCACAGCAATATGACGATCAAGTTGCAGATGGTAAAATCAAACCTGTTGAACTTTCTTCAATCACAGATATGTTGGACTTCAACGGTGACGGCGGAGATGTAAGAATAGGTGAAACATCTATGATGGCAAGCCTTTCACAGCTTAAATCCGCAACCTACACACTCACAGAAGATCAGCAGAAAACCGTAAATGAAGTATGCAGTTACTTAAACAATTACTATAAAGTTTTTGGTATTGATCTTAATGCCTCTGATGTTGCTGATTGTATTTACTATGCATATTCACCTCAATCAGATACTTTCACAAATATGTTTGGCGGTAACTTAGCAAGAACCATGCCTTACATTAGACTTGCTGTTGACGGCGGTGCAGATTTCAAACTCTCTGCTGATTCAGATTTCTTTAATGACCAATGGAACCCAAAAGTTACATCTCCTACCGGAGACCCATACACCATTGAATCAACCGGTATTAAAACTTTTAAAACTGTTGACGGATTATTATCACAGATTGAGCCATTCTTTGCTAAAGCTCTCGGATACGACAGTCTTGACACTGCAGTAAGCGAAATGCTCAGCAGAGATAGTGTATCCACAGATGCATTATCAATGTCATCTGTAAAGGATTATATCACAAGCCTTTATATCATATTATCATACGCTTCACTTGTTGATGATGTAAATGGCGGCGGACGACAAAACGCTCCTTATGCTCAATATATTTTAAAAGGAGCATTGGTTGACTTTAAAGGACTTAAACTTGAAGATATAAATCAAGCAGTTGATAAGGATATGCCTGCGGGCTTCAACTTCTACTGGCAAGACGGAGATGAATTCTTCCTTACAGATGATGAACTTGAGCAGATGTATTCAATTTTGAACTTGGTTGCTACTCAAGATAACAATTTCCCTGAAACAATAAACGGATATTTTGCTGACGGTAGTATGAAGTTTAATGATACAGACGGTTCTAAAACTTTCATTCTTCCTAAGAATCTCAGAGATACAGCCACTATTGAATATTTTGCTACATTCTTGAAGATGTACAGCAGAAAGAATAACAACTCTGATGCACAACAACGTAACAAGGTTATCAACTTGTTTGCAGGTAACTGGATTAGCAACAGAAGCAATAAAACAAGTGATTATATTCAAAATGCTACTCTTTTAGATACAGAAAATTCAGATCCTAACACCGGTATTTATGCATACAAGCATACCGGCAATACTTATTCAAAAGCAGATTTAAATGAATGGGTTAAATATTCATATATGTCAACTCTTACATCTTATTTTTGCTCAAAAATAAGCACTGCGTCTGACGACTTAACTTATGATAACAATTCAATCAAATGTTCTTTGGATATTAGCAAGTTTATCAATGACTATGTTAAAGAACATCTTGATACAACAGGTGTAACTCTTACAGACGCTCAAAAGCAGCCTGTTATCAACAATGCACTTGCAGCTCTTTGTGGTAACGGTGGTACACAGCTTACAAATATAGTTCTTAACTCTATTATTTCCACATATCTCGATCCGAGTTCAACAATAGGTAATATTATCAACGGTGCTCTTGACGAACTTGCTTCAACAAAAATTGACCTTGTCAAAGCAACTTACAATATTTGGGCTAACCTTATTGAATCACCGGTTGAAACAATATTCAATCTTCTTCCGCTTGTTGTTGTTCTTGTAAACGAAGTACTTGAACCGATATTCTTCAGTGCTAAATCAGGTGAAACCAAGCAAAACAATATGCTTTATAACTTCACACATGATGGTCTTCTTTATGACTTAACTGCTGATTACGGCTCATACATCGGTATTGACACACTTGCTTGGGACCTTAATGAAATGCTTCCATTGCTTATGCATTGGCTCAAGAATGACGGTTCTTATGACAAGATGGGCGGTACATATTGGAATAACGGTTCTGAAAAGAATTTCAAAATCACCAAATATACCGATTTATCAGGCGGACTTGATAAAATTACGACAAAGAATATTACAACAAGTACTGTTATCAGCAAACCGGCATATGTTACTAAATATGAAAAGATTGTTGACAGTAAAGGCAACGAAATCACTTCTAAAGTTGTAACAGAAAAGAAGACAAAAACAGAAGTGGATGAAAACGGTACTGCAAAGACAGTTGAATATACCGAAGATGTTACATACTATACATATAACGGTGTAACAAGCAATGATATTTCAGTAGCTCTTGCAAAAGCTCCGACAAATGCTAAATTTACTGTTTACAGTAAATATGAAGCAAAAGTTCCTTACATCACAGGAATTTACATTGCCGATAAAGCACTTAGGGACGCTAAGCTCAGCGGACTTGATAAGGTTCTTAAGAAAGCATTTACAGATGATAAAGGCGTTCTTTCAGACACAAACGCTCAGCTTGCAACCGGACTTGCAGAAGTAATTAACGAACTTGCAGGATTATTTACAACAGCAGTTGACACTTATGTAAATACCCCATCACTCAGAAATCAAGTTAAGGGTAAAGATAACAACGGAAATATTGCTAACAGCGGACTTAACAACTTAATGGTTGCTATTCCACAGCTCTTCGATATTATGGAAGACCTTGGAGCAGATAAGTACGGTATCAGCAAAAATGCATGGACATACTGCTATGACGGTAAATTTAAAACTGAAGAAATTACAGTATCGGGTAAAACCTATACCGCTGTTTCTAACACAAAGGTAACTGAATTCAAGTCATATGCTCAAAATCCTGATTCAACAAAGATTTTCGATACTTTCGTTGGTATCTTTGTAGAAGATTGGCTTGATGCAATCCTCGGTCTTGCAAACAATGTTATTGATTCAGACAACAGTGCATTTGCAAAGAACCTTCCTATCATTACAGGTGTTCTTCAGTCAATCGGCGGATTTGGCGAAACAAGCGCACTTACAGACTTGTTTAACAGCATTTTCCAAATCACCCGTGAAAGCAAATACAGCTTTACATTCGAAAAGCAGGCAAGCGGATTTGTCGGACTTGATAAAGACAATGCTTACTTCCTTATCACTAATATAAGCAAGCTTGTAGATGTAATTCAAAGTCTTGTTAAATCATTTAAGAAGACTGACAATACAAATAAAAATACAAATAATAATACAACAACTGCTCCTACACAGGCAGTTCAAACTCCTAACTCATCAGTTGACATTTCAGCGTATAAGAGCAAAGATGTTAAGAGTGTTGACAGCACAATTGAAAAGCTTGATAAAGCATTGTCATCTCTCCTTGCTGATTCAAGAATCAATGGCTATTCAATCAACAAAACAAATAATATTATTGTCGGCGTAATTTCATTACTTTCAAATTACATCGGTGCTAACTCAGCAAATGCAGTAATAGATTTACTTAATACCTATTTATATTACCTTAACGGTGAAGATTCACGCTCAGCTGATTCTAACGGTAATGTTAACCCTAAGGATATCTACACAAATGAAGGACTTACCACAGTAGTAGTAAGAACTTATGCACTCATTGAATCACTTGTTGCAAACCTTACTGATAAGTACGCTTATTCATACACAGGTGCAAACAATGTTTCAGCTAAATACAATCTTATCAGCGAAGCAGTTAACGGACTTATTTCTCCTGACTCATTAGCTGTAAGAATTAAAGACACAGATATTAAGAATGCCAGCGGTAAACTTAAGAAGCTTGCAAGCTGGAGCGATGCTGTTAATGACAACGGAACACTCAATGTAAGCATTAACTGGGGTGTTTCAGCCGGCAACAGAGATGAGTTTATGAATGGTCTTTCAACATCACTCAGACTTCTCACATCTATTATCGGCGTACTTCTTATTGACACAGGCATTTACGAAAATGCACTTTATCCGGTTCTTAATACAATCGCAGTAAAAACAGGCATCACAGTTGATACTCCTGAAAAGTTCGCTGACAAGAGCAATCCATACCGTGATGAAGTATTTGTAGGAATTGTTAACCCAATCGTTGCATTACTTGACAAATTCTTTGAAAAACCTGTAACTACATTGTTGAACCTTGTATCGGCTATCGGTGTTATATTAGATGACACAACAGCTCCTACACTTGCTTCAACAATTGCAAACGCCGTTAAACCTATTTCAAACGAAGTTAACGGACTTGCAAAAATCCTCAGAATAAGCAATGGTACTCTTGGTGCAACATCACCTACTCTTGCTTCATTCCTTGAAAACATTGCTACTAAAACATTCGGTAAATTGGTAACAGTTAATGATAAGCAGGAAATCGGTATTGAAGTAAAGGGATACCTTCTTTCAGGTAATAATATTATACCTATTATAAATACACTTCTTGCTAAAACAGGCATTAAGCTTAATAACATTAACTGGAATGCACTCGGCAAAACAGCTTCTCCTGCTCAAACACTTCTTTATGTTCTTGATTATGTAATTGAATTCGTAAAGACAAACAATAATCTTACCACAATCATTCAGTTGATTATGGGCAACAACAAGATTAGCAAGGGAATTCAAAAGCTTATCAAGTACATCGAAACAGGTAAGCTTGACGCTATGGGACTTCTTAAAGTTATCGGCAAGCTTCTTGACTTCACTCAGTCACCAACAGAAGTTTACTGGACTTATAAGAATTACAAGGGTACATCATTAAACTTTAAGTATCCTGACGGAATTACAGCTTATGATGCAAATAACGCTGTTTCACAGCTTGACACAGCAGTTGATGCAGTTATGGCTCTTCTCGCCAACTTCGGTGTAGTTAACGCATCAAATCTTAAGAGCATTGTCAGCGGATTGGCATTTACAAACGCTAACCTCACATCTCTTGCAAAGGCACTTTACGGTGCGCTTGATACCAAGAAGATTTCACCATATCTCAATATGGTAGGCATTGCAGTATCACCAAAGGGTGTTGCTAATCTCCTTGTAGATAAGAGCTATGGCAAAACTTACACTTCAGCAGCCAACACACTTAAGAAGGCAAAGAGCTGGAAGAAAGTTAAAACAATTAACTGGGGCTTCAAAGATGGTTCAGCAAAAGCAGAGCAGGGCTTTATCAATGCTCTTGCAGCAATCCTCCGTCCTGTAAACAGCGTTCTTGCTGTATTCCTCAATGAAGGAAAGATTGACCTCAGTAATATCAATATCAAGAAGGCTTCAACTTCATTTGATATTAAAGACAGCAACGGTAAAGTAACAAGCAAAGTTGCACTTACTTATATGCTTAAGAAAGGCGTTCTCACTCTTACCCTTAAGGATGATATGAACCCTGACTCCAAGCTTTCAACAATTAAGCTTGATCTTAACGCTCTTAATGTAGGCGTTAACGGTATTAACGGTTATGAAGGCGCAATTGTTCCTCTTCTTGATGTTCTTCAAGTAAGCAACAGCAAGATTAAAACATTTAAGCAGTATCAAAAAGATTGCAAGAAGGCTAAAGATAATGTAATTCTTGATGTTCTCAATCCTCTTATGAGCTTTGTAGATACACTTCTTGATAAGCCATTTGATACACTCACATCTGTTCTTCCAAACCTTGCATACTTTATTGATAACAACGGCATAGGCCAGTTACTCGATAATCTCCTTGCTCCTGTTACAAACATTCTTAAAACTGCTAAATCAGCAGGTGTGGATGTTGATAAGATTCTTACAATGGTACTCGGCAAAGACCTTGGCAAAGTTGTTACAAACGCACTCAAGGTTAAAGGTGTTAAGCTTAACATCAAACTTGCAAACCTTAAGTCTTGCAACATTCAAGATATTGTAGTTCCTCTTCTTAACTCATTACTTAAGAGGACCGGTATTAAACTTCCTGAATTTAAGTGGTCAACAATCGCATCACACGGTAAGGTTGTTACATCTAAATCAATGGTTAAGAATGCCGAAGGCAAGTTTACAAATAAGGAAGTAATTGCTGATAAGGGCGAAGTTCTTGTTGCAGTTCTCCGTTATGTTGCAGATACTCTTATTAAGAACTCAAAATCTATCAAATCACTTATTACTTCAATTAAAGCTATTAAGAGTAATGATATGCTCAAATCTATCATCTCAAGTGTATTCACTACAATCGGCCTTGCTGATAAGGATGATATTGTTCGTGCAGTATTCTACTTCTTAACAGGCGAACCTACTAATGCATTCTGGGATTACACAGCTTATAAGACAGGTTCTTATGACTTCTCTTATCCTGAAAGTGTTGATGTTGACTTCCTTAAGAATCTTCCTCCAATGCTTGACGGACTTGTAGGCGGTTTGGTTGACGGCGGTCTTACCAAGTTAATCGGCGGTCTTATCTTCAAGGATGACATTATTAACTCACTTCTCACCGGACTTTACGGTGCAATTGAAGGTGTTAAGGTTGGCGACGGTTCACTCGTTTCTCTCCTTGCACAAACTAACATTGACTTCTCAACAAGCAATGTTGCTAAACTTCTTACAGATGAATCTTACGGTCAAACTTATGCTACAAATGCAAGCGTAATCGCAAACGCAGGTTCATGGTCAAAGGTTAACACAGCATCACTTAAGTGGGGTGTTAAGGATGCAGATACATTCTTCCACGCACTTGTTGCAGTTCTCCGTCCTATCTACGGTGTACTCGATGTACTTCTTAATGATGCATCACTCGGAATCTTTGACATAGTAAGAATTCCTGGTTCAAACGGTTATACATCATCAATAGTTCCTCTTATGGAAGCATTCTCAATGTATAACATCAAAACTCAGTATCAATACAGAGAAGATATAAACGAAGCTTACGATAATATTCTTCTTGATATTATCAATCCTCTTTGGGATAAGGTTGAGGATATACTTAATGCTCCTCTTGAAACATTGTTTGCAATGCTTCCAAACCTTGCACTCTTCATTGGTAATGACGGACTTTGCCAGATTCTTGACAACCTCCTCACTCCTATTTCAGCTCTTGTTGATGCTATCAAACCAATAGTTGATCTTAATACTCTCTTACCTGCACTTCTTAAGGCACTTAAAGTTGACCTTAATGCAATTCTCGGTAAGATTGGTGTTACAAACTTCTCTCTTGACATCTATGACCTTAATGCAACACTTAAGCCACTCCTTGGCGGTGACGCTATTATTCCTCTTGTAAATAATATCCTTGGTCTTATTAAGATTAAGGGCACACCACTCGGAATTAAGCTTAATGATGTAGATTGGTTGAAGCTTGCAAGCCACGGTAAAGTAATTACAGACACTTCACAGGCTGCTACATACGGTGCAAGAATTTATATTGAAGGTGATTCATCAGAAACACTCATTGCAGTACTCGGCTACTTAATCGAAACTGTTAACACAGGCGATAACTTCAAGAACATAAGTGATCTTATCACAGGTCTTGCAGGCGGTAACGAAACTGTATCCGGAGTTGTTAATCAGGTTCTTCCTGTTCTTCAGGGTGATACTGATACAGTTATTGCTTCTCTTGTAGACCTTCTTCAGACAATGGCATAAACATAAAGTTTTAGCCGAAATAAAAATTAGGGGCAACTCCTTTGGGAGTTGCCCTTTTTGACTGTCGATAAAGTGGCTAAAGCGCGCCTCGTTGTAATTGTCATAGAGTTGCCCTTTATCTTTTTATATTTATAAATAAAAAATCTTGTATTACCATTAAAAATAAGATATAATATCAAATGAATTATATCTTTTACTTGGTGGTGATGTTATGCTTCTCGGCAAGGCAGCCAAAGGAAGAGTTGTTAAACCTATAAATTCTGTTGACGAAAGCGGTTATGTTTATCCCTTAAATGTAGTTGAAATTAACGGACATAAAAACCAATATGCTTTTGTAATGGGAGTAACTCACACAGTATGCAATTTTGACGGTAGAATTATTGCAGCACTCATTCCTAAAGACTCTGAGAACAAAAATTTAAAAACTATGTGGATTATGGCGTCACGCAGTTCACGCTATATAAATCAAGACATTTTACAGGTCATTGATGTTGAAAACGATTTTCCGCAACACAACCTCATTTGCTACTATGAATCAAGTGCCGGCGCAGTTGTATATAGGTCAATTAAAGGAAAGCTTCGTTATCTTCTTATTAAAAACAAACGCTCGTCAAATTGGGGATTTCCTAAAGGCCATCTTGAAATGGGCGAAACAAAATATGACGCAGCAAAAAGAGAAGTGCTTGAAGAAACAGGGCTTCATATCCGTATTCAACTTGGATATGAAGGAATATCAAAATACAAGCTCAGAAATAATGTTGATAAAAAAGTTTCAATCTTTGTTGCAACTACCGATGATATGCGAACCGTAGTTCAGGAAGAAGAAATTGATGACTTTATGTGGCTTGCTTATGACCAGGCAATTGGCTTTTTATCATTTGAAAATGATAAAAAAATATTGCGTGAAGCAGTTGATTTCTTACTTAAAAACAATCTTATTGTTACAAAAGATATTCCTCTGCCGCAAGATGTTCAAAAAGAAATGGAAATAAAAGAAAAACTCAGGCAGGAAAGAATAGCGCAAATGGAAAGGCAAAAGCAATTTACCCCGCCGCAGAAAAGCAAGCAACAGATAAGATATGAAAATTATAAGAAAAAGCAAAAACAAAAATATAAAGAAAATCTAAAAAAAAGCAAATAATAAAACCACAAATCTAAAGGAGAAATAATTTATGGTTCAAGAACTTTGTAGAAATTTGCAGGAATTTTTAACCTCTCACGGAATACCTGATTGGCTTGTTGTATTTATAATTTCGCTCTGCCCTATATTAGAATGCAGACTCGGTATGTTCACGGCAATCGTGCTGTTGCAGATGAACCCGTTTGTCGGCTTTATTATCAGCTTTTTAGGTAATATATTGCCTATTCCTTTTATACTTCTTTTAATAAATTGGATTTTTGACTTATTAAAGAAAGTTCCCGGCATAAATAAATTCGTTTATTGGCTTGAAGATAAAACATTAAAAAAGAGAGATAAAATTGATAAATACGGTATTTGGGGGCTTCTTATTTTTGTGGCAATTCCGCTTCCGGGTACAGGCGGATGGACCGGCGCACTTCTTGCTTCCCTCCTCCATCTTGATAAGAAAAAGAGTTTTATTGTAATTTCACTCGGTGTGTTCATTGCAGGCCTTATTATTACGCTATTAAGCCTTGTAGTAGGTAATGCAGTGTTTAACTGATATGGATAAGGAATATAAAGCACTTATCAACCTTTGCAAAAATTATATTAACAATAACGCCTTTATTTTCGATACAAGCGTTGATTACAAAAAAATTTACAGATATGCAAAGGTTCATAACCTTTTGGGAATTGTTAACTGTGCAGTTGCCAATGCTGAAAATAAAAATGATATATCGCCAAAATTTAAAAATGCGGTTGAAAACAGCTTTTTTGATTTGATATACCTTGCAAACCTGCAATCAAATATGCTCAAAGAAGTGAAAACGCTTCTCAAAACCTCTGAGGTGCCGTATATCGTGTTTAAAGGCGCAGTGCTTAAGCAGAGCTACCCTGTGCCTGAAAGTCGCGTTATGGGCGATATAGACATACTTATTAAAGAATGTGACCGAAACAAAGTGAAAAAACTTCTCACATCAAATGGTTTTGACTGCATTAAGCAAAATGGGCCGGTATATAACTATGTTAAAAACAATGTTTTGTTTGAAATTCACACAAAGCTTATAAACCATTATGATGAAGAGCCTTTTTGCAATGCATTTGATTATGCCGTATTTGACGGATTTGAGGGGACATTTGATAATAATTTTCACTTTGCATATCTAATTGCACATACAGCACACCATTTCAAATTTTACGGTGCGGGAATTAAGCTTATTGTTGACCTTGCAATTATGCTTAAAAATTCAAACATTGATTTAGTACGGGTTTTTGAATATTTAAAACCCGTAGGCCTTGAAACATTCGGCAAAACAATGCTTAATGTTTGCAACAATTTTTTTGGGTACGGTGTCAATTACAATATTGATACAAAAGAAGTTGAAGAATATCTTTGCAACTGCGGTGCATTTGGCAATGATAATGAAAATAACGGTATTGCCATTGCAAGAAAAGAGCTTGAAAAAGGTAGAAAAGCTTCATCTTTTATAACAAAGCTTCGCCTGCTCTTTCCGCCGTATAAAAAACTTAAGGATATTGATTATATAAAATTTATTAACGGTAGGCCTTGGCTTATTTTGTACGCTTGGGTGTATCGAATTATTTATAATTTTAAACACAAAAAAGAATTTATGCTAAATGCAGTAAATTCGCTTGATGATGAAAAGACGTATATTTTAGCTCAAAAGGAGCTTGAGATGTTTAAGGAGATAGGTTTAGAATGAAGTACATTGCTATAATTTTAATTGCTGTTTTGTTGGTATTACTTGTTTTATTCATTTCTTGGTTTTTGAATATGAAAGCTAACGGTAAATGTCCGATATGTGCTTTAAAGAAAGTATTTATTCCGACTTCGCTCACCATTGACATCGGCGAAGAAGAAGATTATTCAAACGAGGTTGCAAAAACGCCGCCGATGGGATGGTCAAGCTGGAATACATTCAGAAATAATATTGATCAAGATATAATTATGCAAACAGCCCACGCCATGAAAGACAGCGGCCTTGCAAACGCAGGATATGAATTTATTAACCTTGATGATTGCTGGCAAAGCTCTCTTCGTGACAGCGATGGTAAATTGCAGGGTGACCTCGGCACTTTCAGCCGCGGTATACCTAATCTTATTAAAGATATTAACTCGCTCGGCTTAAAGGTAGGGCTTTATTCATCAAACGGTACACTCACCTGTGAGGATTTGCCTGCATCACTCGGCAATGAAAGGCTTGATGCCAAAACGCTTGCATCTTGGGGATGTGAATTTTTCAAATATGATTTTTGCCACCATGACAGAATAAGCGGTGACTGCCCGGCGATTGAACATATTGAAATTACAAAGCAAAAAAGTGCATTTGAGCTTGATTTAAGGCCGGAGGACGCGCAGTTTACCGGCAGAGCAAAGATTATTAAAATGCCCGATGTGCCAAGCAAAAAGGCTATCGGATTTATTAGCCACGGTTCAGGCTCGGCAAGCTTTGATTTTGATATTGATACAAAGGGTGAATATGTATTAACCTTTGTTTTCCATAAATCAAGAGCAAAGAAAAAGCAGTATATGCAAATTGATATTGACGGCAAAATGCATGAACTTTTCTTCCCTGAAACAAAAGGTTTCAGCCCTTTGGGAAGGCAGCAGATTGTGGTTGAACTTGCAAGCGGCACAAACCATATGACAATCAAAAACCCTATTGTAACTAATATTGATTCATCTTTTGTTCAATATAAGCGTATGGGTGACGCACTTAAAGAAGCTACGCAAATGTGGGCAAAAGTTACAAGAACACCGGAAAAGCCTATAACATTTTCAATATGCGAATGGGGTACTGCACGCCCATACATTTGGGGTGCAAAGGCAGGTTCAATGTGGCGCACAACACCTGATATTATGCCTAAATGGAGCAGCATTGTTTGGATATATAACCGCACATTAAAGCTTTATAAATATGCGGGTGCGGGCCACTGGAATGACCCTGATATGCTGGAAGTCGGCAACGGAAATCTTGACGATAATGAAAACAGAGCGCATTTTTCACTTTGGTGTATGCTTGCCGCTCCGCTTATGCTCGGCAATGATATTAGGCAATTTGTAACAAACGGTATGCCTGATAAAGAAAATAACACGCTCAAAATAGTTACAAACAAGCATATGATTGCAGTTGACCAAGACGCTCTCGGCAAACCGGCAAAAAGGATTAAAAAAGAAAGCGGAATTGATATTATTGCAAGGCCGCTTGCAAACGGTGATGTTGCGCTGTGCTTGTTTAACACAAAATCTTCCACAAAAAGCGTAAGCTTCAAGCTTGATGAACTTGTTAAAGACAAGTATTTGGGTATTGAAGAAGCACCGACAGGATATGAACTGCACGACTTGTGGACTGACGAGCGCACAACCGGAACTACTATTTCGGCATCTATACCTAAACATTCAACGGTAGTTTACAGAATCAAACCGGTAGATGAATAATATATATGATAGACCTTGAGAAAGTGAGATAAATTTTGTATTTTGCGAGTGGGAGCTGTACTATTCTCACTTGCTACGAAACAGTACACCGTACTGTTTCTGCCAAATTCATAAAT
>ERZ1673738.2267-NODE-2267-length-25277-cov-43.209262_pt1 | contig 25277 bp, 21 predicted proteins | sample MGYA00580198_ERZ1673738 | MGnify/ENA primary metagenome ERZ1673738 (study PRJEB41218, sample SAMN15661784) | gut metagenome | host: Homo sapiens | place: Canada: London | collected 2015-08-20/2019-03-30 | study: EMG produced TPA metagenomics assembly of...
AGAAGCACAATGGGGTTCAAGAGGCCGTGAGTTCGATTCTCGCCACTCGGACCAAGAGGTCCAACGATTTCGCAACAGAAGTCGTTGGACCTTTTCTTTTTTTGTGCCTGCGGCAGACGGCTTTTTTGCGTGCGACAGGAGGAACGACGGCAGAAATAAAACACAAAAAATTTGTAGGATATGTAGAATATCGCGCTTGAAATTGTGCATTTCTCCCAACAAAAACCTTGAAAACGTGTCAATCTTGAGAAAAAATAACCGCCTTTGTTTACAAAAAGGTTACAGGCTGGTATACTTTATGGCAGTGAAACGTGAAAAATGATGCCAGAAAAGGGAGGAGCGACCAGACCGTGAATACCGCAGCGCCAACGACCGCACATAAAAAACTGGTGGGCATTCTGCTCACCATCGTGTTTGCACTCACCTGTCTGCCCGCAGCACTGGCTGTGGACCTGAATGTGGATGCCGGGTTCTACTTCAAGCAGAGCCGGGGCGGCACCTGCACGCTGGCTTCGGCAGCCATGATGCTGCGCCGCCGCGCTTACTTTGACGGACGGACCGACTGGGTGGATGTGACTGAAAACAGTGTGCGCTCCACGGCCTGGTCCAATGGTCTGGCCCACAGCTTTACATACCGGGAGATGCAGGTGGCCTATGCGACCCTGCCCTCCAATAATCAGGAAAAGACCCAGCTGCTCATCCAGCTGCTGGCTCAGCACCCGGAAGGCATCGTCCTGTACGACCGCACGCAGCCCCATGCCGTGTTGCTGACCGATTATACGAACGGCGTGTTCTATTGTTCCGACCCGGCCGGGAACATCTCCTCCGGCCGCATCCCGCTCACCAGCTCCAGTGTGTCCATTGCACGGGCGTCCTGCTACTGGTATGTGAGCGCCGACCACAACGGCGCAGCCCTGCAGGCAGATGACCTGCGGCTGGAAGGCATGCGCTATCCGGTCAATGTGCACACCGGCAGCGGCATGGCCCTTACCGGCACCGCCAACAGCACCTCCGGCAGCACGCTGGAAGGTGTGCAGGTGGCCATCCTGGACGAGAACGACAAGATCGTGCAGTCCGCACAGGCCCAGGTGGGCGGAACCAGCTTCTCTCTCAAGACGCTGGACGACCAGATCCACTTCGGTGAGCTGCCCACGGGCTGCTACACCTACATGGTCATCGTGACCGAGTCCAGCGGCGAGACCCTTTGCTTTGCCAGCGACTTCACCGTTTCAGATGCCGCCACCAGCACCGCTACCTATTGGTCGGTGCAGGACCCCGACGGTACCAAACTTACCGACCAGACCATTACGGCCACGGCGGAAGAAACGATCCAGAGCACCCTCGGCTGGCTGTCCGGCCTGTTTGGCTGATCCCTTCTGCATGCATTTCACAGAGCCTGTCTCCTTCGGGAGATGGGCTCTTTTTTATCCGGACAGGGAAGTTCCGGGGTAGTAATGGGCCAGGATGTCGGCAAAGTTCTGCCCCTGCTCGGCCAGTGCCTTGGCACCCCACTGGCTGAGCCCCACGCCATGGCCGTAGCCTTTTGTGGTAAAACAGAACGCACCGCTCTCATACCGGACCGTGAAGCAGGTGCTGCGCAGGCCCAGCGCCTGCCGCAGGGCCGTACCGGTGATGCGCTGCCCGCAGACCGGCAGGGCAGCAACATAACCGGCGGCGGTGTACTCCGGGGTGCCGAACCACTGCTCCGGGGCGGCAAGGTCAGCGGTGAGGCCCAGGGCAGCCAGTTGCTGTGCCGTCTGCTGTGCCGAAAGGGTCAGGGCGTACTCGTAATGGTCGGCGGCAAGGTCGGTGCTGCTGTCCACCGAAACAAGGTAGGGCAGGGCGGTGCCCCAGACATTTTCGCTGGTCTCGGTGCGGCCGTTGGAGATGGCAAAATAGCTGGCACAGGCAGGGGCACCGTCGCAGAGCAGTACGGTATGTTCCACCTCGTCCACCAGCGCGGACAGACGGGCATAGTTGGTCTCATAGGCAGTGCCCCAGTAGCTGCGCAGCACCGGGTCAGTCAGGCAGCCCTGCCGTCGTGCCGGGTCGGCCGTCAGCCAGCCGATACTGTCCGGTGCGGCATGGTCGCGGCAGTACAGCGCGTAGCTGTGGGCGGCAACGGCCTGTGCCTTGAGGGCCTCGTCCGGCCAGCTCACCGGCATTTCGGCCGCTACCGCGCCGATGAGATATTCCCGGCGGGACAACTCCAGCACCTGCCCGGTGGAGGCATCCTGAATCAGGAACCGGTCCGCGTCACCGGCGTAGGCAGCGGAGATTTCCGGGGCGGAAGCAGTGCTCTTCGGTGACGAAAGCGGAAGGCGGACCGTGGAAACGGCAGGCCCCAGCACCGCGCGGGTGAGGTGGTAGGCGGCCAGAGGCAGGGCGCATCCAAGCACCAGGAGCAGAGTGCACAGCAGCAGAAAAGCTTTTTTCATAACGGGATCTCCCTTGCAGCGTGAAAAAGATTCTGTCTCCAGTATAAAAAGACCTGCCTGCAAAACCTTGCGAAAAAACGTTGCCCGCAAAAATGAAAGTCGTTTGGCACGGGCCGGTGAGAAGTGAACACATTGCGCTTGAATTTACTGCACAAAAGCGATAATATAAGATTATGTCCATCAGTGAGGATGGCAGGAAAGTATGGGAAAGTAAAAAAATAGGAACCGGAAGAAAGGAGAGATCCCCCGTGAATTTTGCACATGCAGAAGTGGCGACCCTGGACCCCACCACGATGCGGACCCTGTGCGAGGAGTACATTGCCAACAACTACATCGACCCCGAGACCAGTGAGCGTCTGGGCGTCAAGCGCGGTCTGCGCAACCCGGACGGCACCGGCGTGCTGGCCGGCCTGACCAACGTGTGTGACGTTGTGGGCTACAAAAAGGATCAGGAAGGACATGTGATCCCCACCCCCGGCAAGCTGATCTACCGCGGCGTCAACATCAACGAGATCGTGGAGGAGGCCTACCGCAACGACCGCTTCGTGTTTGAGGAAGTGATCTGGCTGCTGCTGTTCGGCAGCCTGCCTACCCAGGAGCAGCTGGATGATTTTTGCGAGATCCTGGCAGAGCACCGTGCCCTGCCGGAGGGCTTTATGGATACCATGAATGCCCCCTCCCCCAACATTATGAATAAGCTGCAGCGTTGTGTGCTGGGCCTGTACTCCTACGACGAGCACGCCGAGGACCTGACCCTGGAAAATATCCTGAACCAGAGCATCAACCTGATCGCCAGCATGCCCACCATGATGGTGAACGCTTATCAGATGAAACGCCGCTACTACGACAAGCAGAGTATGTTCTTCCATCTGCCCAAGCCGGGCCAGAGCACCGCAGAGCATATCCTGAGCACCTACCGGCCGGACCAGAAGTTCACCCACGAGGAAGCAAAGCTGCTGGATATGTGTCTGCTGGTGCATGCGGACCACGGCGGCGGCAACTGCTCCACCTTTACCACCCGCGTGCTGTCCTCCTCGGGCACCGACACCTACTCGGCCATTGCGGCAGGCATCGGTGCCTTGAAGGGCCCCAAGCACGGCGGCGCCAACCTGATGGTCAACCGTCAGCTGCAGGACATCCTGAAGCATGTGGAAAACCCGGAGGATGACGATGAGGTGCGCGAGTATCTGCGCCGCATCCTGCGCAAGCAGGCCGGTGACGGCTCCGGTCTGATCTACGGCATGGGCCACGCAGTGTACACCATCAGCGACCCCCGTGAGGTGATCCTGAAGCAGCGTGCCCGTCACCTGGCCTACGAGAAGGGCTTTGAGGAAGAGTACAATATGCTGTGCAGCATCGAGCGGCTGGCCCCCGGCATCTTTGCCGAGGAAAAGGGCAGCACCAAGCCGGTGTGTGCCAATGTGGACCTGTTCAGCGGATTGATCTACAATATGCTGGGCATCTCCGAGGACCTGTACACCCCCTTGTTTGCCATTGCCCGTGTGCCGGGCTGGTGCGCACACCGGGTGGAAGAGGTCGTGTTCGCCAACCGCATCATCCGCCCGGCCTACAAGTATCTGGGCGTGCGCCAGAAATACAAGCCGATCGAGGAACGCTGATGAATGCACTGATTTTACTTTCGATTCTCCTGTCCGCTGCGCTGGGCATCGCCCGCGGGGCAGATCTTGCCTTTGGCACCGATGCCGTGACTGGGCTGTGTACGGTCGGTTCGGTGTGGTGGCGCTATGCGGCATTGGGCGCGGTGGTGCTGGCCGCAGTGCTCATCGGTCGGCACTGCGCCGGAAAAGCCGAGACGGTCCGCAGCCGTCAGCCTCTGGCCGGAGTGCTGGCCTTTGCCGGAGCGGTGTGCTTTCTGGCGGCTGCCGGTGCGCAGCTGGCGGTGGGCCTGTCGGCAACGAGCAGCTTCGTGCGGTCCATTCTGGAGTGCATCTGCGCGGTGTGGCTCAGCACGCTGGGCCGCTGCTGGCTTACCCCTTCCGGCTGGAAAAAGCCTACGGGCGGGCTGTATCTGGCGGTGGCGGGCAGTGTGCTGTTCTACTGGAACGTGCTGATGCGCTTTATGGAGAACAGCTCCAGCTGGCACCGGGTGGCCCCCACCGCAGCGGTGTGGCAGGCGCTGGCAGCACTGTTGCTGCTGAGCAGCCTTGCCCGGGCGCTGTACCTGCCAAAGCCGGAAAACGGCCGCACCCTGTGCGCCGCCGGTCTGGCAGCACTCTGCCTGTGCCTGTGCTGGGAGCTGCCCCATGCAGCGATCCTGGCGGTTGGAGCAGCGGCAGACCCGGCCCTGCTGCCGGAGCTGTTTGCCGCGCTGGCACTGTGCTGCGTGGGAGCGCTGGGCGGCGTGTGCGCCGCAGCCTGCGCACGGCGTCCGGAGTGACGAAAACACCGCCCGTTCTCTTGGTGTAATTGCCCAAAACGGGAGAGGGAAATTCGATAAAATCGTACAAAAGCAAAAAATGATGGATTTACCTTGTTAATTTTTTGGCAGAGACTTGAAAGTTTCTGCATTTTGGTCTAAAATAAAGATACCGTGATTTATCCATTTTAGGGTAAAAACAATTAGGAGGTACTATTAACATGGCTGTTAGAGTTGCTATCAATGGTTTCGGCCGCATTGGCCGTCTGGCTTTCCGTCAGATGTTTGACGCTGAGGGTTACGAGGTCGTCGCAATCAACGACCTGACCAGCCCCAAGATGCTGGCTCACCTGCTGAAGTACGATACTGCTCAGGGTTCTTTCTGCGGCAAGATCGGCGAAGGCAAGCACACTGTCGAGGCTACCGAGGACTCCATCATTGTTGACGGCAAGGAGATCAAGATCTACGCTGTTAAGGACGCAAAGGATGCTCCCTGGGGCGAACTGAACGTTGATGTCGTTCTGGAGTGCACCGGCTTCTACACCAGCAAGGAGAAGAGCATGGCTCACATTCAGGCTGGCGCAAAGAAGGTCGTTATCTCTGCTCCCGCAGGCAACGATCTGAAGACCATCGTCTACTCCGTCAACGAGAAGACCCTGACCGCTGAGGATCAGGTCATCTCCGCTGCTTCCTGCACCACCAACTGCCTGGCTCCCATGGCCGACACCCTGAACAAGACCTACCCCATCGTCTCCGGCATCATGACCACCGTTCATGCTTACACCGGCGACCAGATGATCCTGGATGGTCCTCAGCGCAAGGGCGATCTGCGCCGTGCTCGTGCTGGCGCACAGAACATCGTTCCCAACACCACCGGCGCTGCTAAGGCTATCGGCCTGGTCATCCCCGAGCTGAACGGCAAGCTGATCGGCTCTGCTCAGCGTGTGCCTGTCCCCACCGGCTCCACCACCATTCTGGTTGCAGTCGTCAAGGGCAAGGACGTCACCAAGGAGTCCATCAACGCTGCTATGAAGGCTGCTACTTCTGAGTCCTTCGGCTACAACGAGGATCAGATCGTTTCCTCCGACGTCATCGGTATGCGTTACGGCTCTCTGTTCGACGCTACCCAGACCATGGTCGCTAAGATCGACGACGACACCTATCAGGTCCAGGTCGTGTCTTGGTACGACAACGAGAACTCTTACACTTCTCAGATGGTTCGTACCATTAAGTACTTCGCTGAGAACTGCTGATTATAGCTTCTCACTGGAAAGTGCCTGAGGTGAACATACCGGGCTGTGCCGGTTCCGGCATGGCCATGTGAATACGTTGACTTGCACCCTTTTCTCTGCATTCCGTGGAGAAAAGGGTGCTTTTGTTTGTCCGGGTGTATTTTGATCGGGGCGTATACAGTAGGGGAAGCGTCTGTTCCTGCCGGTAAAAATGGTACGGCAGGAGAGAGATGTCGCTCGCAAAAACAGGGATGCATCGTGGTTTGTGCCCGGTTCGGTCAAAATAGACACATTTTGGAACAACCACAGGAAATGTTTGTTAAACAATTATCTATTCTGCGTCCTTGCATTGTACACAGTTTTTGTTTATAATAGTAACAGGCGGGGCAGGAATGCCCCCTGAAAAGCGAGCGAAACTCTAGTTCAGAAATCAAAGTTTGAGAGGAGTTTATTACCATGGGTTTAGGTAAGAAGACGATCGACGATCAGAACTACTGCGGCAAGAAGGTGCTTGTCCGCTGTGATTTCAACGTCCCGATGAAGGACGGTGTCATCACCAACGAGAACCGCATCAATGCGGCTCTGCCCACCATCCAGAAGCTGGTCAACGATGGCGCTAAGGTCATCCTGTGCAGCCACCTGGGCAAGCCCAAGAACGGCCCCGAGGCAAAGTTCAGCCTGGCACCCGTTGCTGTGGCTCTGAGCGCAAAGCTGGGCAAGACCGTTGTGTTTGCCGATGACGACACCGTCGTGGGCGACAACGCAAAGGCTGCTGTGGCTGCCATGAACAACGGCGACGTCGTTCTGCTGCAGAACACCCGTTTCCGCAAGGAAGAGACCAAGAACATGCCCGAGTTCAGCCAGGAGCTGGCTTCTCTGGCTGATGCATACGTTGACGATGCATTCGGCAGCTGCCACCGTGCACACTGCTCCACCGCAGGCGTCACCGACTACATCAAGGACACCGCTGTCGGCTACCTGATGGAGAAGGAGATCAAGTACCTGGGCAACGCCGTGAACGATCCCGTCCGTCCCTTCACCGCCATCCTGGGCGGCGCAAAGGTCGCTGACAAGCTGAACGTCATCTCCAACCTGCTGGAGAAGGTCGATACCCTGATCATCGGCGGCGGCATGGCTTACACCTTCGTCAAGGCTCAGGGCTACGAAGTGGGCAAGAGCCTGTGCGATGACTCCAAGCTGGACTACTGCAAGGAGATGATGGCCAAGGCTCAGGAGAAGGGCGTCAAGCTGCTGCTGCCCGTCGATGCTGTCTGCATCAAGGACTTCCCCGATCCCATCGACGCACCCGTCGAGACCACCGTTGTGCCCGTCACTGCGATCCCGGCAGACATGGAAGGCTGCGACATCGGCCCTGAGACCATGAAGCTGTTTGCTGACGCCGTCAAGGCTTCCAAGACCGTTGTCTGGAACGGACCCATGGGCGTGTTCGAGAACCCCACTCTGGCAGCTGGCACTCTGGCTGTTGCCAAGGCTATGGCTGAGAGCGACGCTACCACCGTCATCGGCGGCGGCGACAGCGCAGCAGCTGTCCAGCAGATGGGTCTGGGCGACAAGATGACCCACATCTCCACCGGCGGCGGCGCTTCTCTGGAGTATCTGGAGGGCAAGGAGCTGCCCGGCATCGCAGTCATCCAGAACGCATAATTTTTTCCGGCATCAGGATGGGTGCGGCGGCTGCAACGCCGCCGCACCTTTTTGTTTGTAGAAGGTAAATAAAGGAGATAGAGTATCATGGATAAGGCAAAGCGCAAGGCTATTATTGCAGGCAACTGGAAGATGAACAAGACCGCCTCCGAGGCTGCTGTTCTGGTGGACGAGCTGGTGCCCGCCGTGCAGGACGCAGGCTGCGAGGTCGTTATCTGCACCCCCTACACCGACCTGGTCACCGCTGTGGAAAAGACCAAGGGCACCAACATCCATGTGGGTGCCGAGAATGTCCACTTCGAGAAGTCCGGTGCTTTCACTGGTGAGATCAGCGCCGACATGCTGGTGGATCTGGGCGTGGAGTATGTCATCGTGGGCCACTCCGAGCGCCGTCAGTATTTCGCAGAGACCGACCAGACCGTGAACAAGCGCGCTCTGGCAGCCCTGAACGCTGGCCTGAAGGTCATCATCTGCGTGGGCGAGAGCCTGCAGCAGCGCGAAGAGGGCGTGACCGAGGAGCTGGTGCGCATGCAGACCAAGATCGCTCTGCGTGACGTGACCGCTGAGCAGATGGCCAACGTGGTCATCGCTTACGAGCCCATCTGGGCCATCGGCACCGGCAAGACCGCTACTGCGGACCAGGCGGAGGAAGTCTGCGGCCAGATCCGCAAGGTCATCGGCGAGGTGTACGGTGAGGCTGTGGCTGAGGCTACCACCATCCAGTACGGCGGCAGCATGAACGCCAAGAACTGCGAAGAGCTGCTGAGCAAGAAGGACGTGGACGGCGGCCTGATCGGCGGCGCATCCCTGAAGGCTCCTGACTTTGCAGTCATCGTCAACGCAGCCACCAAGGGCTAAGGGCTGACGAAATTATGCTTTCCAGCGCCCGGCTGCGCCGTAATCCAGCGCTGAGCCGGGCGCTATTTGTTCAAAATTAAAGGAGATTTCATTTTATGGCAAAGAAACCTGTTCTTCTGTGCATCATGGATGGCTTCGGCTGGGTGCCTGGCGAGACCTACGGCAATGCCGTGGTGGCCGCCAAGACCCCCCATCTGGATGCTCTGATGGCAAAATACCCCATGACCACCATTGAGGCTTCCGGCATGGCAGTCGGCCTGCCCGACGGCCAGATGGGCAACTCCGAGGTCGGTCACACCAACATGGGTGCCGGCCGCATCGTGTACCAGCAGCTGACCCTCATCACCAAGTCCATCCGGGACGGCGAGATGTTCAAGAACCCTGTTCTGGTCAAGAACATGCAGGCTGCCATCGACGCCGGCAAGGCCATCCATCTGATGGGCCTGGTGGGCACCGGCGGCGTCCACAGCCACGCTGACCACTGGTTCGGCGTGCTGGAAATGGCCAAGCACATGGGTGCCAAGGACGTCTACCTGCACTGCATCACCGACGGCCGCGACACCGATCCCCACGACGGCAAGCACTTCCTGGCTGACCTGCAGGCCAAGCTGGACGAGCTGGGCATCGGCAAGATCGCCAGCGTTTCCGGCCGTTACTACGCCATGGACCGCGACAACAACTGGGACCGTGAAGAGAAGGCCTATGCTGCCTTTGTCTACGGCGAGGGCAACCACGCCGCCAATGCCGCCGAGGCCATCGAGGCTTCCTACGCTGCCGACAAGACCGACGAGTTCGTTCTGCCCTGCGTCACCTGCGAGGGCGGCCGCGTGCAGGACGGCGACACCGTTATCTTCATGAACTTCCGCCCCGACCGTGCCCGTCAGATGACCCGCATCTTCTGCGATGACGACTTCAAGGGCTTCGAGCGCCGCGGCGGCCGCAAGCAGGTGCACTACGTCTGCATGGCCGAGTACGACGCCACCATGCCCAACTGCGAAGTGGCTTACCCGCCGGTGGAGCTGAAGAACGTTCTGGGCCAGTACCTGTCTGAGAACGGCAAGACCCAGCTGCGCATTGCAGAGACCGAGAAGTACGCACACGTCACCTTCTTCTTCAACGGCGGCGTCGAGGCTCCCTACGAGGGCGAGGACCGCTGCGTCATCCCCAGCCCGAAGGTGGCTACCTACGACCTGAAGCCGGAGATGAGCGCCCCCGAAGTGGCTGCCGAATGCGTCAAGCGCATTGAGAGCGGCAAGTATGACGTGGTCATCCTGAACTTCGCCAACTGCGACATGGTCGGCCACACCGGCGTGTTCGACGCTGCCGTCAAGGCCGTCGAGGCTGTGGACACCGCTGTGGATCAGGTGGTCTCTGCCGTGCTGAACGCCGGTGGCTGCGCCTTTATCACTGCGGACCACGGCAATGCCGAAAAGATGATGAACCCGGACGGCACCCCCTTCACCGCCCACACCACCAACGTGGTGCCCTTCGTGGCCGTTGGCTGCGGCGACGTGAAGCTGCGCGAGGGCGGCTGCCTGGCCGACATCGCACCCACCATGCTGCCCTACATCGGCCTGCCTGTCCCGGCAGAGATGACTGGCAAGAGCATCATCGTGGAGTAAATCAAATCCTTTTAAAAAGCGGAGTGGCTGCGGTCGCTCCGCTTTTCTTTTTGCCCCGCCCGTGATACAATAAATAGGAATATGCATTGAGGGAGACTGAGCGGATGGAATCAACGCGCAAACAAATCGTACTGGGCATTCTGGCCCATGTGGACTCCGGCAAGACCACCCTGTCGGAAGCCATGCTCTACCGCGCCGGTGTGACCCGCCGCCTGGGCCGGGTGGATCACAAGGACGCCTTTCTGGACACCGACGCGCTGGAAAAAGCGCGTGGAATCACCATCTTTTCCAAACAGGCCCTGCTCACGGCGGGTGATACCGACATCACCCTGCTGGACACACCGGGCCATGTGGATTTTTCCACCGAGACGGAGCGCACCCTGCAGGTGCTGGATTACGCGGTGCTGGTGGTCAGCGGCACCGATGGCGTGCAGAGCCATACCGAGACGCTCTGGCGGCTGCTGCGGCGCTACCATGTGCCCACTTTTGTGTTCGTGAACAAGATGGACCTGCCCGGCATGGAGCGGCAGGAGCTTCTTGCCCAGCTGAACCGCCGCCTGGGCGAGGGCTTTGTGGACTTTGGCGCAGAACAGGCCGACCGGGACGAGGCGCTGGCCCTGTGCGACGAAAACCTGATGGACCGGATGCTGGATGCTGGACAGCTGCAGGACGCCGACCTCATCCCTGCCATTGCGCGGCGGCATGTGTTCCCGTGCTGGTTCGGGGCGGCCCTCAAGCTGGAGGGTGTGGATGCCCTGCTGGACGGGCTGGACCGTTACACCCGCCCGGCTCCGGCACTGGAAGCCTTTGGAGCCAAGGTGTTCAAGGTGTCGCAGGACGAGCAGGGCGCGCGCCTGACCTGGCTGCGGGTCACCGGCGGGGAACTGAAGGTGAAAGCCCAGCTTACCGGCGAAGCGGACGGCGAACCCTGGGCCGAAAAAGCCAACCAGCTGCGGCTGTATTCCGGTGCCAAGTACACACTGACAGAGGCCATTGGCCCCGGGCAGGTGTGTGCCGTGACCGGCCTGACCAAGGCCCGCCCCGGCGAGGGACTGGGCGCGGAGCGGGACAGCGACCTGCCGGTGCTGGAACCGGTGCTGAGCTATCAGGTGCTGCTGCCGGAGGGGGCCGACGTGCATGCGGCACTGGGCAAGCTGCATCGACTGGAAGAAGAGGAACCCCAGCTCCATGTGGTGTGGAACGAGACGCTGGGCGAGATCCATGTCCAGCTGATGGGCGAGATCCAGCTGGAGGTGCTGCGCAGCTTGCTGGCCGAGCGGTTCGGGCTGGAAGTGGAGTTTGGTCCCGGCGGCATCCTATACAAGGAGACCATCACCGAGCCCATGGAGGGGGTGGGCCACTATGAGCCGCTGCGCCATTACGCGGAAGTGCACCTGAAGCTGGAACCCCTGCCCCGCGGCAGCGGCATGCAGTTTGCCGCCGACTGCCGGGAAGAGGTGCTGGACAAAAACTGGCAGCGGCTGGTGCTGACCCATCTGGAAGAAAAACAGCACCTTGGCGTGCTGACCGGGTCGCCCCTCACCGATGTGAAGATCACCCTCATTGCGGGCCGGGCCCACCTCAAGCACACCGAGGGCGGCGACTTCCGGCAGGCCACCTACCGCGCAGTACGGCAGGGCCTGATGCTGGCCAAAAGCCAGCTGCTGGAGCCGTGGTATGCTTTTCGGCTGGAGGTGCCCGCCGAGAACATCGGCCGCGCCATGAGCGATATCCAGCGCATGGAGGGCACCTTTGACCCGCCGGAAAGCGGGGAGGAGATGGCGGTGCTCACCGGGTTTGCGCCGGTGTCCACCATGCGCAGCTACCCCATGGAAGTGGTGAGCTATACCCGCGGCCGGGGCCATCTGAGCCTGACACTGGACGGCTACCGCCCCTGCCACAACGCGCAGGAGGTGATCGCGGCCATCGGCTATGAGCCGGAGCATGATCTCGACAACCCGGCAGATTCAGTGTTCTGCGCCCATGGGGCCGGTTTTGTGGTGCCCTGGGATCAGGTGCGCAGCCACATGCATGTGGACAGCGGCTGGGGCAAAAGCACCCGTCCGGAGCAGGAAGCGGCTGTGCCTCAGCGCCGGGCCATGGCCTACCGCGCCACGCTGGAAGAGGACGCCGAGCTGCTCAAAATTTTCGAGCGCACCTACGGCCCCATCAAGCGGGACCCGCTGGCAGCCTTCCGCCCGGTGCAGAAGCGGGAGCGCCCCGACTTTGCCGCCGAGCAGTGGGAGATCGCGCCGGAATACCTGCTGGTGGACGGCTACAACATCATCTTTGCGTGGGACGAGCTGAACGCCCTTTCCAAAGAGAGCCTGGACGCCGCCCGCCACAAGCTGATGGATATCCTGTGCAACTATCAGGGCTTCCAGAAGTGCGTGCTCATCCTGGTGTTCGACGCCTACCGGGTGCCCGGCAGCCCCGGCAGCATTGAGCAGTACCACAATATCCATGTGGTCTACACCAAGGAGGCCGAAACGGCGGACATGTTCATCGAGCGGGTCACCCATGAGATCGGCCGGAACCGCCGTGTCCGGGTGGCCACCTCCGACGGCATGGAGCAGATCATCATCCTGGGCCACGGTGCCCTGCGTGTCTCCGCCCGCATGTTCCACGAAGAAGTGCAGAACGTGGAAAAGCAGATCCGCGCCCTGGTGCAGGGGGAAGCGTGATGCTGCAATTTTCCGTTACGACCCACCCGTGAAAAAGCAATGAGAGCAGCCCGCAGGCTGCTCTCGTTGCGATAAAAAATAATTTTTCCGCTGAGAATGCCCAGAGTGAAACGGAGGGCATTTCAAATCGTCCGGCCGGAGGTGGAATGATGGCTGTTGAAATTACCGAAGAATTTGTCTGGCAGAATATCCCCCGCCGCCCGCGGGACAGCCATAAGGGCACCTTTGGCAGTGTGCTGGCCGTGGCGGGCAGCGCATTTTACCGGGGCGCTGCACTGCTGGCCGCAGAGGGCGCATTGCGCACCGGGGCGGGCATCGTGACCCTTGCCAGTGTGGAACCGGTGGTGAGCGCCGCCGCAGCCCGCCTGCCGGAGTGCTGCCTGTGCCCCTGCAGGGCAGGGGCCGAGGGCGGTATTTCCCCGGAAAACGTGCCGCTGCTCCGGCGGCAGAAAGCAACCGTTCTGCTGCTTGGCCCCGGCCTTGGCGGCACCGCCCAGAGTGCGGCCCGCGCCGCCGAGACCCAGGCCCTTGTGCAGCAGCTTTTGCCCGGTTTTGCGGGCAGTGCCGTGCTGGACGCCGACGGCCTGAACGCCGCAGCCCGGCTGCTGGCAGAAGAGGCAGCCTTCCCACACCCGGCGGGGGAGCTGATCGTCACGCCCCACCCCGGCGAGATGGCCCGGCTCACCGGCCTGTCTGCATCGCAGATCAACGCGGACCGGGAGGGCATGGCCCTGCGGTATGCGCAGGCGTGGAACGCCGTGGTGGTGCTCAAAGGCGCCCGCACGGTGGTAGCGGCCCCGGACGGCCGGGTGTGCGTGAACCCCACCGGCAACCCCGGCCTTTCCCGTGGCGGCAGCGGGGACGTGCTGGCGGGCATGACCGCCGCCCTGCTGGCCTGCCGCCTGCCCGCCTATGAGGCTGCCGCCTGTGCGGTGTACCTGCATGGTGCCGCCGCCGACCGTGCCGCCGCCGTCCACGGCGAATACGGCATGCTGCCCCATGATATCCTGCCGGAACTGGGCAGGATGTTTGCGGAACATCAGCGATAAAAAAGCCTCCCCACTGTGGTGGGGAGGCTTTTGTGCACTTAATCCTGCTCCAGCTCCAGCAGATACTCTTTTACCTCCAGCCCGTAGGCGTAGCCGGTGAGGGAGCCGTTGGCACCCACTACCCGGTGGCAGGGCTGGATGATGGCAATGGGGTTGCAGTGGCAGGCCCCGCCCACGGCGCGGGCGGCCTTTGGTTTGCCGAGGGCCGCGGCCAGCTGACCGTAGGTGCGCACCTCGCCGTAGGGAATCTTGTTCATCTCGGCCCAGACCGCTTTCTGGAAGGCGGTGCCTTTGGGGGCCAGCGGCAGGTCGAACTCCCGCCGTGCCCCGGCAAAGTATTCGTTGAGCTGCTCTTCGGTTTCCTGCAGCAGGGGCGTCTCGCAGACCTTGCGGGGCAGCGGCTCCAGGTCCGGCACGCCGTCCGGGCACAGCTGTACCCCGCACAGGGCGTCGTCCTCTTCCTCCAGCCGCAGGGTGCCCAGCATACTGTTGATGTACCAGACGTTCAAAAAACCAACGCTTCCTTTCTGGACAGAATGTGCTATACTGATGGTATCTTAACACAAAATCAGCCATGAGGAAAGGGGCGTTTGCGTTTATGGTACAGGCATTGGAAGAGATTCTGGCAAAGAGCAGCCGCATCGTCTTTTTTGGCGGGGCGGGAGTGTCCACCGAGAGCGGCATCCCGGATTTCCGCAGTGTGGATGGGTTGTATCACCAGAAATACGACTACCCGCCGGAGACCATTCTCAGCCACACCTTCTGGGAACAGAACCCGGAAGAGTTCTACCGGTTTTACCGCGATAAGCTCATTGTAAAGGGAGCCAAGCCCAACGCCGCACACCTGCGTCTGGCAAAGCTGGAAAAGCAGGGCAAGCTGAAGGCCGTGGTCACCCAGAACATTGACGGGCTGCATCAGGCCGCGGGCAGCAAGACCGTGTACGAGCTGCACGGCAGCACCCTGCGCAACTACTGCACCCGCTGCGGGGCCTTTTATGATGTGGACTACATCGCCAACAGCACCGGGGTGCCCCGCTGCGAAAAATGCGGCGGCATCGTCAAGCCGGATGTGGTGCTGTATGAGGAGGGCTTGGACGAGGAAGTGCTGTCCGGCGCGGTGAACGCCATCCGCCACGCGGACACCCTCATCATCGGCGGCACCAGTCTGGTGGTGTACCCGGCGGCCGGGCTCATCCGGTATTTCCGGGGCGACCATCTGGTGGTGATCAACATGCAGCCCACCGGGGCCGACGCCCAGGCAGACCTGTGCATTGCCAAGCCCATCGGGCAGGTCCTGAGTGAGGACGTCGTGCTGGAATAAGGCAGCGCGGTTTCGAGCTGGTTCGCACCCGCTTTTCGGTATGCTGAGAGCATTCCAGAAAAGAATGGGGGACCCAAAATGATCCAGGTTTGTGACCCGCCGCGGGTGCGGCCGGTGCGGCGGTTTTCCGCCGAGGAATTCTGTTTTCTGCTCCGGGGCGAGGCAGGCAGTCTTTACCGCCCCCGCAGCGAGGTGCTGCGGATGCTTACCGTAGGCGAGGTGTGCGGCGTGTGCGATGCCGTCGGGGCTCCGGCCGGAGCCGTACTGCTCCAACCGCTGAATGCTGACACGGCCCTTGCCGCGGCCCTGCGGGCCTGGGCAGGCTGGCGCGGTGTGGAGGGCGGGCAGTTCCTCACGCCGCCGGTGCTGCATCAGCCCGATGCTGCAGAACCGCTGCTCCGGGCGGCCTTTGCCCGGGCGGAGCGCCTTGCCCGGGGCGGGCGGGTGCTGGCGGTGCTGGAATGCACCGCGCAGTCCGACGCCCTGCTGCCGTTGTACATCCGGCAGGGGCTGGCGCTGCGGGCCCTGCGCCCGCTGAACAGTCTGGCACCCTGCTTTGTGCTGGCCGCCGGGTGCGCGGCCCGGGACCCGGTGCCGGTGTGGGTGCCGCTGCAGGACCGTGCCCGGCTGGCCCGTCTGCTGGCAAGCGGGTATGCGGCACTGGACAGCCGACAGACCGCCGGGCAGGAGACCTTGCTGGCTATGTACCCGGCATAACAACTAGAGTGTGAAAACGAGAGGAAGAACCATGAAAGCAGTCATTCTGGAAAGCTATGTGATGGAGCCGGGCGACCTGGACTGGTCCGGTGTGAAGGCGCTGGTGCCCGACACCGTGAGCTATGTGCGCACCGCCTATGAGGAGATCGCGCCCCGCATCGGGGACGCCGATCTGGTGCTGTTGAACAAGTGCCGCATCGACGAAAACATTCTGGCCCAGTGCCCCAACCTGAAATGGGTGGGCATCATCGCCACAGGCACCGACAATCTGGACCTGGAAGCCTGCCGCCGCCATGGCGTGGCCGTGGCCAACGTGCCGGGCTACTCCACCTACAGTGTGGCGCAGATGACCTTCAGTCTGCTGCTGGCCATCTGCCAGTGCGCCGAGCGCTACAACCGCGCCATGAAAGCGGGTCATTGGCAGTTGGACATCCCGGCGGAATATGGCCTGCTGCCCCAGATGGAGCTGCTGGACAAAACCTTTGGCGTGTACGGCTACGGCAGCATCGGCCGCCAGACTGCCCGCATCGCCCGCGCCTTTGGTATGAAGGTGCTGGTGTGCACCCGCACCGTGCGCCCGGAGTACGCAGAGGACGGGGTGGAGTTTGTGGACGTTGACACCCTGCTGGCCCGCAGCGATGTGCTCAGCCTGCATTGTCCGGCCACGCCCGCTACCCGGGGGCTCATCAATGCCGGGGCACTGGCCAAGGCAAAGCCCGGCATGATCCTGCTGAACACCGCCCGCGGTGCGCTGGTGGACGAGGAAGCCGTGGCCGATGCCCTGCAGAGCGGGCAGCTGGCCTATTATGGGGCCGATGCCTTTGGCACCGAGCCGCTCCCGCAGGACAGCCGCCTGCGCAGTCTGCCCAATGCCATCCTCACGCCGCACATCGCCTGGACCACCAAAGAGGCCCTGCAGCGGCTGATGGACATCACCACCCGCAACCTGCGCACTTGGCTGGAGGGCAGCGGGGAGCACCTTGTGAACGGCTGAATTTTATCCCGAAAAATGAGAAGCCCGGAGGCGTCTGATGCTTCCGGGCTTCTTTGCGCAAAAAATCAGTCGATGGTGGTCTTGGTACGACCCACGCCCAGCACGGCGGTGCTGATCTTTTTCCAGCTGTTGCAGCCGCACACCCCGTCCACCGAGAGACTGGTGCGCCGCTGGTAACCGCGCAGAGCTTCCTCGGTGCGGGCACCGAATACGCCGTCGATGCGGCTGCCGGTCTGGTAGCCCAGGGTGGAAAGAGCGTCCTGCAGGATCATCACATAGCAGCCCCGGCTGCCCCGCCGCAGGGTGGGGTAGCCTGCCGTGGTGCCGCTGCAGGCGGGGGTGCCGTAGCGGCGGTCCATGTGCACCCAGGTGGGGGTCTGGCTCAAAGGCTCCACATAGCCCCAGGCCCCGGTGCCCCGGGCGTCCTGGTACAGGGCAGTGCGCTGCCGCTGGGAAAGGGTCTGCCCTACGTCAAAGGATACCCCGGCGTAGTGCTGGCTCCGGGTGCCGTGGCCCCCTTCCCAGATCCGCCGGAAAGCATACCCCACCGGGATGCTCTTGCCGTATTTGCGGCGGGTCAGGTTCCAGGCTTCCATGGCGGCAATGGTGGTCCACAGGGTGGGACTGGCCGATTTGCCCCGGAACTCCCGTACCCGCAGGGTGGTGCCGGTGCTGTAGGGCATGGGGTCGTTCTCGTTGAGGTTGGCGTAGGTGTACACCTTGTTTTCGTAGGCGTCGTAGATCAGAAGCCGTGCCATGGCTCACTCCTCCTTGTCGCAATTGCAGCTCTGGGCCTGCAGGGCGGCCCAGGTATCACGGTTCACGATGCCGGTCACCAGCAGGCCCGCCTGCTGCTGGACAGCCCGCACGGCAGCGGCGTCTGCCGCGCCAAAGCGGTTATTGTCGGCCACATAGTCCTCGTCGCAGGAAAGCTGTGCCCGGCGGTTGAGCCAGCGCTCCACCTGTCCAACCTCCTGCCCGGCGCTGCCCTCGGCGATGGCGCGGCCCGGGTAGGAGGTACTGGGTGGAACGTCTCGGTCCGGGTTCGGGGCATGGGCGGCCAACTGCAGGCTCAGCGCTTCCACAGCCGTCCATGTGTCGGCATCGGCAATGCCGGTCTGCTCCAGCCCAAGCAGCTGCTGGGCGCTGCGGGTGGCGGCGGCTGTCTCGTCGGTGTACTGGTCGGAGAGGGGCGGGGTCTCCACGCTGGAAAAATAATAGGCGATGCGCTGCAGCAGAAGGGCGTAGTACAGCACGGCACTGCCGCTGCTGCCCACGGTGAGCGGGGCGCCGGGGTAGGGCAGACGCTTCAGCGTGACCACCGGCCCGGAACTGCGCAGCTGGCTGGCGCGGCCATAGAGGGAATTCCATGTGGTGCGCCCTACCACGCCGTCCACGGTAAGCCCCGCAAACCGCTGGTACGCCCGCACCGCGCGCTCAGTATCCGCGCCAAATTTGCCGTCAATGCTTACCGGCGGGATGCTGCTCTCGTAGGCGCTCATGAGGTAGAGGTAAAATTGCAGCTCCCGCACCGCTGTGCCGGAAGAGCCGGTGCGCAGCACACCCGGGTACTCGCCGGGGCGCAGGGAAGGGGAAAGCAGCCGGTTGGCGATATCGTTGTACACCTCGTACAGCTTTTGCCATGTGGTGCGCCCCACTACCCCGTCTGCCGTCAGCCCGAAGTACCGCTGGAACCGCTGCACAGCCGCTGCCGTGCCAGCGCCGAATTTCCCGTCCACCGTCACGTTGGCAAGGCTGGTGTACACGGTGCGGGCAATCTTGAGCCAGAACTGTACCAGCCGCACGTTCTGGCCGCTGGAACCCTCCCGCAGGGCGGTGCCGGGGTAGGCGTTGGGGGTGCCGTTGTCGGACTGGATGCTGCGGAACTGGTCGTATACCTCGGTCCAGGTGGTGCGGCCCACCACGCCGTCCACGGTCAGGCCGTATTTGCGCTGGAAGGCCCGCACCGCTGCGGCGGTGCCGCTGCCGAACACGCCATCCACTGTCACCGAGGGGATGGCGGAATTGTACTGGGCCAGGGTGTTCAGCCAGAATTGCAGCTGCTCCACGGCGCTGCCGGTGGAGCCGGTGCGCAGGACCGTGCCGCCCCAGGTGCCGTCCGAGAGGGTGCCGTTGGAAGTCTCGCCCTCGCTGGTCAGCTCGGCCAGATCCTTGACCGACACATAGATATAGCTGATCTTATACCAGGTCTGGCGGCCCACCACGCCGTCGGCGGTCAGATTGAACTGCTTCTGGAACGCCCGTACCGTGGCGGCCATCCGGCTGCCGAATACCCCGTCCACAGTCAGTTTGCCAAGGAAGGGGTAGTCCTTGGTGATGCGGTTCAGCTGCCGCTGCAGGGTGAACACCGCCGTGCCGCTGTCTCCCTGCCGGAGGGGCGAACCAGGGTAGCTCTGGGGGATGGACTGGATGTTGCTGGTACGCACGATCTCGATATCGCTGCCGTAGTAGTAGCGCAGGATCTGTAAAGCGCTGCGCCCGTTGTTGGCCAGCGTCACCGTGCCCCACTGCTTGAGCCCCGGGCAGGTGACCGACTTGCCGTCGCAGTATTCGGAGTAATAGGGGTTCACGGTGCCGCGCTTGCGCAGATAGGTGTTGAAAATGTCATCGGTGATGCGCACCATCACCTCGAACACGGTGCGGCCGTGGACGTAATACTGGTCGTAGCTGGTGGAGTTGGTGATGTTGAAGGTGTAGCCCTTGCTGGGGTACCATTCGGTGTAGATGCGGTTCAGCGCCAGTGAGATCTGGCAGTGGATGTTGGCCCGCAGGGCCTGCTCCGGCCAGGTGGGGTATACCTCGCTGGAGGCGACATTGGCGATATAATCCCGGAAGGACACGGTCACGTTGCGGGCAGAAGCGGCCGGTTTGCCCAGATGCACCGTGATGTTTTTGGGGATGATCACCTTGTCCAGCACACGGGGCGTGCAGTTTTCCACCGGCTGTGCACCGCTGCCGCCGCTGCCCGCAAACAAAGGGTGCGGCGGGATGACGATGGGCGCGTCCGGGATGTCCTTGCCTTCCTCCGTGACCGGAATCATCGCAGGCTGTGCCAGCGTTATCTGCCCGGCAAAGATCTGGATGCCCTCAATGCGCACGGTGCGGTAGCCGGATTTTGCGGCGGTCAGGCTGACAACGGCGTAAGGGCGGATGGTGTTGTCCTCGTCCAGCGAGAGGGTGCAGGCGGGGGCTTCAACGGGGATATCGGCGGCGCTGCCGGTCGCATCGGTGATGCAGTGCAGGGTAAAGCCGTCCCCCTGCACCGCAACGGTCACCCCCTCCATGGGGGCAGACTGGCGGGCCGCAAAGGTCTGGATGCGGAGAGTTCCGGTGTTTTTCATGGAGATACGCTCCTTTGCTGGTAAAAGTATGCTTCTGCCCCAGCGTATTCCGTCCGGCACCCGGGCGTGCATGGCAATGCACACCGCAAATAAAAAAGCCGCCCGAAGGCGGCAGGGGAGAAAGGTTTATTTGGCGCTGTCCTTGGCAAGGGCGGCGTCGATATTTTTTTGCAGAGCGGCAAGGTTTTCTTCCTTGTCGATGCCGCCAAGCAGGGGCTGCCCCACAACGTTGCCGTCCCGGTCAAAAACGTAAGTGGTGGGGAAGGCCATGATGTTCAGTGCAAACTTGCCGGCCTCACTGCCGGAGGCAAAGTAGATGTTGCGGTAGCTTGCGCCCGTTGTCTCCAGCAGTTTTTTGGCGGCATCAATGCCCTGCTGGTTGCCGTCCAGCGTCTCGGTGTTGATGCCGATGACCTCACCGCCCTGTGCCTTGACCTTCTCGTTCAGGGCGTTCAGGTCGTCCAACTCCTCCACGCAGGGCTTGCAGCCGTTGAACCAGAAATTCACCACCGTAAAGGCGTTGCCCGCAAACAGGCTGTTGTCCACCGGGTTGCCCTCTAAATCGCTGCCCTCAAACTTGGGGAAGGCGTTGCCCTGTGCGGCGGCACTGGAAGCGGCATCCTCTGCGGGGGCAAGAGCGGCGATCTGCTGTTCGATGGCACGAATCTTTTCGGCATCTGCGGTCAGGGTCTTGTACTCCTCGTCCGAGAACTGATCTTTGGCCTTTTCCACAGCGCTGAGCAGAAAATCGCCGTAGTTGGCGCTGATCGTGGTTTCGGTCACGTTTTTGTCCATAGAGGCGAATACCTTCTCCCACAGGGCATCGTTTGCGGAAAGGATCTCGTTTTCCTCGGCCAGCAGCTGCTCCTCGGTTTTGCTTTCTGCTGCCGCAGAGGAAGCGGCAGAAGAGGATGCAGAAGATGCAGAAGATGCGCCCTGCCCGCAGGCGGCAAGGCTGAAAGCCAGCACAAGGCTGAGCAAAAGTGCGGCGATACGATGGATCTTCATGGTTTTACTCCTTTGTTGTTTCGGTATTTGATTGGTCCCCCAGCCCGAACTTGTACTGAATGGCGTCCGTGGGGCAGGCTTTCATGCACATCCCGCAGCGGATGCATTCGGCGTGGTTGGGGGTCTTGGTAATGTCTACGTCCATCTTACAGGCCCTTGCACAGGCGCCGCAGGAGACGCATTTGTGGGTGTCTACACGCATCTGGAACAGCGAGACCTTGTTCAGCAGCGCATAGAACGCGCCCAGCGGGCACAGCCACTTGCAGAAGGGGCGGTAGAACACCACGCTGCCCACGATGACTGCCAACAGAATGCAGGCCTTCCATGTAAACAGCTTGCCCAGCGCGGCGCGGATGCCCGCATTTGTCAGGGAGAGGGGAATGGCACCTTCCAGCACGCCCTGCGGGCAGAGATACTTGCAGAAGAAGGGGTCGCCCATGCCCAGCTCGTTGACCGCCAGCAATGGCAGCAGCACCACCATGACCAGCAGCACCGCATACTTTAAATAGCGCAGCGGCTTCAGCTTTTTGGTGGAAAGCTTGGGAGAGGGAATCTTGTGCAAAAGCTCCTGAAACCACCCGAATGGGCAGAGGAAACCGCAGATGAACCGCCCCAGCAGCACCCCAAAGAGGATGAGGATGCCGGTAATGTAGTAGGAAAAGCGGAACTTGGAAGAGCCCACCACCGCCTGGAATGCTCCCACCGGACAGGCACCGGCCGCGCCCGGGCAGGAATAGCAGTTCAGCCCCGGCACGCAGACGTATTTTCCGCCGCCCTGATACAGCGTTCCTTTGGCAAAATTGGGTAGGTGGAGATTGGTCAGCAGGGTAGCCCCGGCTTGTATAAAGCCCCGGAAGCGGGCAAGGGGAGAGAGCTTTTTCTTTTTCTTATCCAATGCCCACACACTCCATACACAGCCGGATGGCTTTTGAAAATACGGTGTCTGCCTCGCCCCGCCATAAGCCGAACAGCAGCATCAGAACCCCGGCGGCAAGCAAAAGCAGCTGCGCCTGTTTTTTTGTCATGAACATCATAGCCTCCTGTTGTTTGATGGCATCAGTATACACCATGCGGGATAAAATCTCTGCTAAGAAAATCTTAACACGAATCTTAACACCGTCTGCTATAATCTGTTATAATGAAGAAAAAACGCAATTTTTATGGGAAAGGTGGAAAACAAAGATGCGCCTTTTGGTGGTAGAGGACGAGCACTCCCTGCGGGAGGATATTGCCCGAAAGCTGCGGCTGTCCGGGTACGAGGTGGATGCCTGTGCAGACGGCGAGGCCGCGCTGGAGGCACTGGCAGCAGAGCGGTACGACCTTGTACTGCTGGACCTCAACCTGCCCAAGGTGGACGGAATGCAGGTGCTGCGCACCCTGCGCCGGCACGACCTTGAGACCTGTGTGCTGATCTTATCAGCGCGCAGCGAGATCGCAGATAAAGTGGAGGGGCTGGATGCCGGGGCAAACGATTACCTTTCCAAGCCCTTCCACCTTGCAGAGCTGGAGGCCCGGGTGCGCAGCCTGACCCGGCGCAAGTTCATCCAGCAGGATGTCTGCCTGTGCTGCGGGCGGCTCAGCTTCAACACCCGCAGCCGCGTTGCTACGGTGGATGGTCAGACCCTTGCCCTGACGCGGAAGGAGAGCGGCGTACTGGAATATCTGCTGCTGCATCAGGGACGCCCGGTCAGTCAGGAAGAGCTCATCGAGCACGTCTGGGACGGCAGCGTGGACAGCTTCAGCAACTCCATCCGGGTGCATATCTCTGCCCTGCGCAAAAAACTGCGGGCGGCGCTGGGCTACGACCCCATCCGCAACCGCATCGGGGAAGGCTACGAGATCGGAGGCGAGGTACAATGAAGCGTTTGTCCCTGCAATGGCGCATCACCCTGCTGACGGCGCTGCTCATCGCCTGCGCCTGCGTGTGCATGAACCTGCTTTTATACCGCACCGGCGTTACCGGCATGGATGCCCTCAACGGCTTTATGATGCAGTACCAGCCCGGCAGTGCGGATCCGTTGACCATCGAGATCCCGCAGGAGGAAATGTCCAGTCTGCTGGCGCATTTTTCGCAGGAAGTCTACGATGCAAAGGTGGTCTTTGGCCGCAAGGGCTGGTGCATCACCGTTGTGGTCACCATCGTCAGCGCTGCCATCGCTTATTTTGTCAGCGGCAGAGCGCTGAAACCGTTACAGCAGCTTGCGCAGCAGGCGCAGCAGGTCGATCAGGACAGCATTGCCACCACCCGTCTGGACGAAAACACTGTGCAGGAATTCGGGCAGTTGAGCCGGTCGGTGAACCGGATGCTGGATGGTCTGGCGCAGTCCTTTGAGTTGCAGCGGCAGTTTGCGGGAAATGCCGCCCACGAGCTGCGCACCCCGCTGGCTATTTTGCAGACGAAGCTGGAACTGTTTGCAGAGGAGCACCCGGCCATGGACGCCGAAACTGCCGGGCTGATCCGCTCTCTGCGGGAGCAGTTGGACCGCCTGACCGCTCTTGTGCGCACTTTGCTGGAAATGAGCAATCTGCAATCAGTCTCCCGCACCGACCAGATCGCCCTTGCGCCGCTGGTGGAGGAGATCCTGACCGACCTGACCCCCCTTGCCCAGAAAAACAATATCTCTTTGCAGCAGGACTGCGAGGAACTTGGCATGGTGGGCAGCGATGCGCTGATCTACCGGCTGGTGTTCAATCTGGTGGAAAACGGCATCAAGTATAACCGCCCCGGCGGTGCGGTGCGCGTCACCCTGCAACAGGAAAAGCAGACCGCTGTACTGCGCGTTGCAGATACCGGCCCGGGCATCCCCGCAGACTGCCGGGAGAGCATCTTCCAGCCCTTTTTCCGGGTGGATAAGTCCCGCAGCCGGGAGATGGGCGGCGTTGGGCTTGGCCTTGCCCTTGTGCGGGAGATCGCCGTGCTGCATGGCGGCAGTGTGACCGTGGAACGCAGCAGCGAAAACGGCACTACCTTTGCAGTCACCCTGCCGCTGGCACAGCCCTGCTGAAACTGGGCGGGACTTTATTTTTGGCACACGGGGGAGTATACTGGAAGCAGAAGACCCCGGAAAATAAGAAGGACAAAGGAGATACTGAAAATGCAGGCAACCATTCACAACGAATTTCTGACCCTGACCGTGGACACCCACGGTGCAGAGGCTGTCAGCCTGAAGAACGCCGCAGGCGAAGAGCTGCTTTGGCAGGCCGACCCGGCTGTGTGGAAGCGCCACGCCCCCATTCTGTTCCCGTGGACGGGCAAGCTGCCCGGCGGTACCTTTGAGGTGGACGGCAAAACGTACAAGGGCGGTCAGCACGGCTTTGCCCGCGATGTGGAGCACACCCTGCTCAAGGCCGAGGGCGATACCATCCAGTTGGAGCTGCGCTCGGATGACGCCATCAAAGCCGAACGCTTCCCCTTCGACTTTGTGCTCACCAGCACCTTCCGTCTGGACGGCAAGACCGTGCACCATACGCTGACGGTGCGCAACCCCGGCACCGAAGAGCTGCGCTTTGGCATCGGCTATCACCCGGCGTTCAACATCCCCTTTGATGCACAGCACACCACCACGGATTACGAGTTCCGGTTCGACCAGCCGGAAAGCCCGGTCATTCTGGATGCCCGTCCGAACGGCCTGCTGTCTGGCAAGTGCTATTATCAGTGGAAGAACCAGCAGGCCATCCAGCTGACGGATGATCTGTTCGCAAACGACAGCTTCTGCATGGCGGGCCTGCGCACCAAGACCATTGGCATCTATGAGAAGGGCACCGGCCGCAAGATCACCTGCAATGTGGAAGGCTACCCCTACGCGCTCATCTGGTCGGCCCCTGCAAAGCCGGTGCGGTTTGTGTGCATTGAGCCGTGGCACAGCCTGCCCGCCGCCGAGACTGACCCGCAGCAGTGGAGCCAGCGTGCAGCCGCCGCCTGCCTTGCCCCGGGTGAAAGCTGGGAGACC
>ERZ1673738.2273-NODE-2273-length-25226-cov-14.959120_pt1 | contig 25226 bp, 15 predicted proteins | sample MGYA00580198_ERZ1673738 | MGnify/ENA primary metagenome ERZ1673738 (study PRJEB41218, sample SAMN15661784) | gut metagenome | host: Homo sapiens | place: Canada: London | collected 2015-08-20/2019-03-30 | study: EMG produced TPA metagenomics assembly of...
GATACTCCCCTATAAAAATGGCTATTTATCAACTGTTTGTTGTGACATAGCCTTTTAATTAATGCCCCATTCCGATTCACTAATCAGAAGCGGCAAAAGCCATTTTAATATCCAACGCTTTGTCGTGTCGTAATTTGAATCGTAAAACACCGCGCCGACAATCGCTTCGATATAAGGATCGTGTCCTTTGTTCACAACTTTTTCGTGATCCTAAACACCTGCATCTGATTGGAAGTGTTTTGCGTTGTATGCGTATCCGATTAAACCGCATTTCAGCATAATATTATGCATAACTTCATTGTTTTCAAGTTTACTTTTTATCTGCGTAATCTCGCCTTTTGTAGTTATTCCTTCCCGATAGAGATAATCGGCAATAACGGATTTCAACACGGTATCGCCGATTGTTGCAAGCCCGTCGTTAGTGTATTCGCTATGGTTCTTTCCCTCTCCGGAAACTTCTATTTTTTCCGATCTCATTGCCTTTGAAAGCCACGCGATATCGTTAAAATGGTAATGTATTTTAATTTCAAGTTCGCGCATTTTTTGATATACAACAGATTTATCCATCAGATTTTATCCCCGTTGAATATAATTTTGCCCGAAATATTCACTTCCACGGATTTACCGTTTTTATCCATATCGAACCAAGAAACATCGTTTTTGTATCTGTCCGTTAAACACAAAATGCGTTGATTTTCCGAGCCGAGCAACCTGCGTTTTGTATCTTTTTCTTCCAAAACGTATGCTCCATCAAGCACAAGGTCTACGCCGGCAAGAAAGTCTGAAACCTCTTCGTATCTTCTGCCCGTAAACGATATGATTCCGAGTCCGAGTTTCTTTATTTCGTCGGTTAAAAACGTAAGATTATGTTGGCAAGTAGGTTCTCCGCCGGAATACGTTACACCTTCGATACCAAAGTCGTCAATTGACTTTTTTATTACCGAAATAATGTCGTCGAGCGACATAATATGCCGAATAGCAAACGACTGATACTCAGGATTGCAACATTCGTTACAACGAATATCGCAACCCTGAAACCATATACATAATCTTTTGTGCGGACCTTCCGTTTCCGTACAACGGTTGATACTCGCGACATTAAACTTAATCATTGTCAAAATCAAATTCAAGTCCGTTTTTCGTTGTTTTTACTACGATTTTCGAGCCTTTCATCGACGGCAATTCTTCTTTGTTTTCAAACATAAACATAGCAAGTTCGTCAAGCAATTTATCGTTGATAGCGTTAAGAATATCGCGACCGCCTTTACTGCTGTCCGCTCCGCCGAGAACGTAATCTATAAATTTAAGTTCGTCTTCAAATTCAAGGTCGATACGATACTTTTCCGATATCGCTTTCTGAACGGGACGAAGTTTCGATTTCGCGATTTTTACGCTAAATTCTCTGTCTTTGATGAAGTTGAACGGAACGATATTGCTGTAGCCGATACGACCGAGAATTTCGGGACGTTTGATTTCGTTGTCGAAATAGTTTTTAACGATTTTTATAAACTCTTCCGCCACTTCTTCGTTTGAACCGTTCGAAGACACTTCGGACGCTCCGAGATTTGACGTGAATATAATTACGCTTTCGCTGAAATAAACCGTTTCGCCTTTGCTGTCGGTAAGTCTGCCGTCTTCGAGAATTTGCAGAAAAATATCCAGAATTCTCGGATTCGGTTTTGCCGCTTTTTCGATTTCGTCGAATAGAATTATACTGAACGGTTTTTCTTTTACGGCGTTTGTAAGCTGCCCGCCTTCTTCATAACCGACGTATCCCGGAGGCGCGCCGATAAGTTTCTGGTCGCTGTTTTCCTGCGCGTATTCCGACATATCGAAGCGAATACAAGCCTGTTCGTCACCGAAAAGGAATTTTGCAAGCGCCTTTGAAAGTTCGGTTTTACCTACGCCGGTAGGTCCGACAAAGAACAGCACGCCTTTCGGAGCAGAACGAGAAGACGATTTATGTATTCCCGTAAGTCCCATATAAGCCTTAACAACGACTTTTTCAATCTTTTCGATAGCCTCTTCCTGCCCGACTACACGTTCGCTTAAAATCTTTTTGATGTTTTTAACCGACTTATAGTCGAGTTTTTCCCAAGGATTATCTTTTTCGCCGTACTTAAACAGCAAGTACAACTGCTCGAACGGCATTTTGCCTTCTTTTCTCGAAAGGCGCGCCATCTGAACGATTTCACGGTTGGTAAAATCGTCGAGCATATCGACGTATTCGTTAAATTTATCCGAAGTCAAAAGCGTTTCTCCGGGTTTGAGTTTTACGTCAAATCCGCTCTCGATTTTTTCCATCATTTTAGCGCGTTCTTCTCTGTCGGGCTTTGAAAGAGTAAGACAAGCAACTTCGGGGTTGCCCTGATAGAAAGAAATCGGGAACATTGCCAGTTTGCTCGTAATGAGAATAACCGTGCTTTCGTTTACTTCGGCAGACAAATATTCCGTTTTTTTATCTTTTATCGCTTTCCCGAGCATTGTGATAAGCTCTCTCTCGTCGGGAGGTAATTGTCCGCCGCTTGAAAAGAGATAATCCGCCCAATTCAGCACGAAAGCAGTTTTTCTATTCGGCTTCTTCAAGTTTTTGAATACGATATTGAAAATCTCGGCGAGTTCTTTGAACTGACCGCTTCCCGTTTTTTCTTCCGCTTGCGGTTGATTTTCTTCGTCATCGTCAAAGGAATAAGCGTCGCCTTCAACTTCGACTTCATCGATTACGGAAAGCCTTGAAACGTCTCCGTCTATGCCGTCGATACGATCCCAATACAAAACGTCGTCGTATTCCATTCCTTTGAGCATGTCCGTAAGATATTGCTTCAAATCGACGATTTGCTTTTTGTCGTTAAGATACACGTCGCCGACGTTGCCGTCGAGTATTACGCATCTCTTGATACCGACTTCGCGTTTTAACCTGTTAAACGTTGTTTGTAATGCCATTATTTTCACCTCTTATTTGTGTTTGTTTTTACCGTTTGGTACTTCATAGACGATATTTTATCGGGATTGCTCCATATTTCCTGCGTTTTGGTAACGTGTAAACCGTAAATTTCTTCCAAATCGTTCAGAAAAGGCTGTATATCCTTTTGGCACGCCTGTCCTTCGTATCCACGGAAGTCGTAAATAAATTTCCCGTCCAAAAACACGCGGAATTCCGCTTTTTCGCCACTTGCTTTCAGTCCGACTAAAATCACTTCGTTTGTGTCGCGTTTGATTTTTATATTCTTTTTATCCACGATAAATCCGCGGGCGGTTATTGCCGACATTATGATTTTAAGCGACTTCTGACGGATTTTTTCGCCTACGATTTCTTCCGTCGCCGCCGATCTTATTTCGGAAAGCGTTTTATTCTCGGTTACGACTTTATCGATGGTAGTCTTTTCAACTCTTGCGGCTTCGAGTTCGCGGCGAATTTTTTCTCGCTCTTTTTCGATACGCGATTCATAAGTTTCGTTTTTGAGTTCTCTGCCCGCTCTGATTAGATCATCGCCCGAAAGCGTATCGTTTTTCAGATATGCAAGGTAAGTAAACTGTTTTTCCGCCTCGTCCTGAATGGAATCGAGAAGTTTTTGGATCTCGGCAGGGATTGTAACGACTCCGTTTGCTTTATCTCTCAATCTTTTTTGATTTTCTTCGATACTGTTTTCAAGTAAACTTTGATAAAGCGCGCGCATTTCAACTAATCTCTTAGCCGCCAACTCGTTTACTTGATTTTGTAATTCTTGCGCTGCTTTATCCACATTGTCGGCAGAATTCAGTCTTAATCTGTCGCTGTCTCCGCTTACAACGCCTTTTTTTGCGACTTCTTTTGCCTGCGCTTTTAAGTTTTCGATTTTTCTAACGAGAGAATCTCGTTCTTCTACAATCAATTGTTGTAATGCCGCCGTCTGACTATTCTGTAAGCTTTGCGAGCCGTTCTCCATGTCCGAAAGTATCTGGTCGAGTTCGGCGATCTGCTTTTCAGCAACTTCGCAAATGCTTTCGCATCTTATCGCTATCGCCTCGTAGTCTATTTGTACCTGATGACTCATTTTCGTTCCCCCTTTATGGCAAATACTATATCGCGCCAATTTTCAATCGTTTCTTTATCGAAACGTGTTTGCGACTTTTCCGGATGTTGCAATCCGTTTCTGCACATACGAAGTTTATGTAATGCGGATTCTTGCTTGCCGTCGAGAATTCCTTTATCTTTTGCCATAAGAAGTAAATCGTGTGCAGACGTCATAGGCTCGGCGTTAAGCATATCTCTTAAATCGTATTGCAGTTTTACGAATAAATCGCAAATTGCGTCTTTATATTTTCCGCGTGCAATCTGCTCGTCAACGTATTTTTTCGTAATTTTTTCGGGATGAGAAGATGCGCTGCGCTCAATAGACAACAAATCGTGAATCGGCTCGTAAATCTCTATAAACTTTCTGATTACAGCATAGGATTTAGGCGCGTATTTCTCGTATTTTGCCACCGATTTCAACTCAGAATTAAGCGTGGCGTAAGCATTAAAAAATTCGTCTTCGTTATAATCGTCTTTAAGCGTATACTCCGAAAGGCTCTCTATCCCGAGCATATCGTTCAGTTTCCACAAATTGCGTTTAACGTTGTTAAAGGCGTTACCGAGATCGGAATCCGAGTAAATTTCTTCGTTATTTACAACTTTCTCGGCAAAATTTGCCACCACGTTCACAACGCTTAAAACGGCGTCAACGGTAAAACCTGCGCTTAAAAGTGCTTCGTAAACAATGTCGTCGTCTTCCGTTTTTTTCATTTCTTTCGCAAAGGCGGAAACGTAGTCGAAATCGTTCATTCCGAGTGCTTTTCTGAGCAGATTCAACACCGACGATTTATAAATCGCATTATCGATTTTTATCTCGCTTGCGCTTTCTTCAAACAATTCTTTCGCCGTCGAAACGAAATATTTTTGCCACTCGGCATTCTTAGAAAAGGCGTTATTCAGTTTTAATATAATTTCTATCTTATCGTCAACGATTTTCGCATTTTTAAACAACGCCTTGATGGTTTTATCAAAATACGAAGAATCTTTCAATGCGGCAACCGTAAACAAAACCACTTTAGCAACGTCATCGGCAAAATCTTTTTGTACGTAATACTCAAAAATTTCTTCTACCGTTTCTTTATAGTGCGTTTCGTCCAAAACGCTTTCGGTAAGCAACTGCATTTCAAACGTATCGCCAAGCTGGTTGCAAGGCATTTTTACGTTTACTGCGGAATAGTAGTAAAGCGCGGAAGTATCGAGCAAAGCAAACTCGGCGTTTCCGCCTATTTCGCCAAGTATCTTTATCGAAAAATCTTTATCCGTTCTTAAAACGTTATCCGTTCTGTCGGTTGCAAGTCTGCCGCCGTCGATAAAAATTTTACAAGGTCGTTTCGCCTGCTTGGATACGTCGTTCGGGATATATGCGCCCTCGATATCGGTAAGCTCGGAAAGTAACACCGTCGGCACGTCTACCGCATTTTTAAGCGCGTCCACAAACTTATACTTTTCTTTGGCAAGCAAACATTTCGTCATAAATGCGGATGAATACCACTTGTTAAAATAAGCAGTTTCGTCCGACGTTTCAAACGAAAATATAGCGCCGCTTTTATTTATTATAACCTGCGTTCCGTCCTCTTTTCTGACTTGTTTTTCTTCTCCGACCTCGGGTATTTCAACTTCGACAACGCGTTCTTCGGCTTTTAGCCCTACTTTTGTCGGATTCGCTTCGATATAATCTTTAAGCCCGCTTATATCTATCGTTTTTCCTAAAAACCTTTCGATATCTTCGTAAAGAACGGACGAATCGAGAGAGGTATACGGAAGCGAATAGCTCACGTCGAATTTCCGCGTTACGGGGCTATAAAAAATATCTTTCGTCTTTACTCTTTCTTCGCCTGTGGGAATCGCGCCTTCACGGAACATTTTTCTGCCTTTCGCAGTAAGCGAAACGTCTTTTACTCTGATTTCCGAAAAATATTTCGGATTCATAAAATGCGACGGATCGTAATCGTAAGAGAGTATTTCGGTACCGATAAGATTTGAAATTTCTTTTCCGAAAATATAGTGCAAATCTCTCGGAATACCGAATTTAAGAAGCACGTCGCATATTTTGTCTTCCGAGCCCGCAGTTTTTTCGATTACGTCGAGTAAAATATATGCAACGCCCGACGCCTTCCTTACCTCGTTATATCGCACGTTTACTTTATAGACAAGTAGCGGAAACGGAATAGCCGTAGTGAATTTTAACAAACTTTTCTCTTCCATTTTACTCTCCTAAAATATCTTTCGCCGTAAGTATCCTTCCGCGGAAGTTTATCGTGTCGATAATTTCTCTGTATACGGGAAAGTTGATTTTATCGCGACTGCGGTCGCCTTCGAGATCGGGAAGGTCGATTATGCCCGCTTCCGATAAAAACTTTTTCGAGCCGACAATAATCAAAAGTTTTCTCGCTCTTGATAAGGCAACGTTGATACGCTCGAATTTTTTGATAAATTCCGCGTCGTACCTCGTTCCGTTTGGATTTCTTACCATCGAAACGATAATAATATCCCTTTCATCGCCTTGGAAATCGTCAACGGTGCTGATAACAAGTTTCTCGTCCGGTTTACCCGAAAAGCCCGTAAATTGATAGCCTTTACGTTTCTTTTTTATTAGTCCCGCCTGATCGCCGTATGTACAAATAATACCCGCGCTCGGTCTTTCGTCGATTTTCCTTGACGGATCTACGATAATTTTATGCTCAGAAACAAGTCCTTTCGCCGCTTTATCAAGTTCCTTTAATAGCGTTATCGCAACCTGCGCTTCCTGCTCGTTGATTTTGGAGGTACTGCCTTCAAATGCGCTCGATTCTTTTTGGTCGCAATCCACAAAATATATGTGCCGTTTGGGATCGATAACGGTATTTCCGTTGATTTTTACGGTAAGATTATGCTCTTTTTCGTCGTCTTGTTGTTTTTTACCTACAACAAGCCCTTTACCGTTACCGCCGTAGAAATGATTGAACACTTCCATAATGTGGCTGTGGCAACGGTATTGCTTATTAAGCATTACTCTGAAATCGCTCGGGACTTTCTCATACAGCGTTTTGAAGAAACATTCTTCATATAACTTTGTATATCCGTCGTTGATTTCCTTCGTGATTTTTTCTTCGTCGAGTCCGTCGAAATCATCTCCCCGCATATGCCGCAAATCGTACATAGGCGGAAGTTGACGATGGTCGCCGACGAGTATAACCGTCTTGCCGTATAAAATAGGTATCAGCAAATCGAGAAAAGACGACTTTGACACTTCGTCTACGATTACAACGTCTATGCCTTGCGTTCTGATATCTACCGATCCGATTCCGTATTTACCGAGTTCGGCAAGTTGCGACGGCGTGAATCTGTCGCGGCTTGTGCAGGTAATACCGAATACGTTTGCCGAATTGTAAAGTTCTCTCGTATATGCGGCTCTGTCTTCCTCTAAAATATCTTCCTGCGACAAGTATTTTACAATATCCTTATACATCGGAATTTTTATTTTGTTTTCGGAAGACGTAGCATTATACTCTGTTTCGAGTTTATTCCACTCGTCGCTGATAATGTCGAAAGCCGTTTCAAGATTGTCCGAATCGTATTCCCTGACAATTCCGAAATCGCGGAAAAATCTCGTAATCTTTTGTTTTAGCACAGAATTTAATTCGCCGTATTCTTCGATATCGGGGGTTTCTCCGAGTTCTTCATATATACGTTTTTTCTTGCTTATTTGAATTTTTAGTTCGTTTATTTCATCGGATATAGCGTTTTCGTTGTCTATATTGCCGTTGATTGCGGATTCGATTATATTTCTCTGCTCGTTTACAATATCGGCAAGTGTTGCCTTGAATTGCGCAAGTTCGGAAGGTAATTGCTTCAATATTTCTTTTGCGCCCGTAATGCCGGGGACGAGAGAGTAAATCACGCTTCCGGCAATATCGAACTCCGAATTATTTTCGTATTCTTTAATCTTTTTGCCTACGGCAATCAACTCGCTTTGATTCTTTTTATACTCTTCGTAATTAAAATCTCCTTCATTCGGTGCTTCGTCCGTATCGGGATCTCGCAAACCGCTCAAAACGTTTCGCAAAGCACGCTGGCGATTTTTTAACTCCACAATTGCGTCTTCGCTCAAAAAACGCTCTAATTCTTTGTTTATTGCCTGAATATCGGCATTAACAAGCTCGGCAACATTATCGAGCGTTACCTCTTCAAAACAAGCAAAGCACTTTAACAGGCGTTCTACTTGTTCTGCGTATTTATCCAATACGTTGCTATCTGCGCCTTCGCCCGAAAAACGATACGATTCGACGCATTTAAGCGTTCTCGTATACTTTTCGGTATCTTCTTTTGCGGCAAGAAGTTTTTCTCTTAAAACTTCGTTTTCTCCGGTTAAACGGTTTATTTCTGAAAGCAAATTGTTCCGCTTTCTTTCCGTATCTGCATTCTCCCGTTGCAATTTCAAAAGGCGATCGTAATCGAGGTGAAGAGATTTCATCGTCGAATCGAATTCTTCTCTCGTTTCTTTGTAATTGTCGTATCTTGCTACTTGCTTTTCAAGGTTTCCGCAAATATTGAGATAGAAATTGTCTACAAGCCTTTCGGGACTGTAATTCGTTTCTTTACCGTTTTGCGACGGAATAAGACGAAGCGGACGTATTTCGGGGATTTTAGGTAATCTGTCAAATACGTTATCGATTGCCTTATGTGTTTCGGAAGATATTAAAACTTTCTTACCGCGTTTCGTCAGTTGCGCCGTAATTTCGGCTATAACCTGTGTTTTCCCCGTTCCCGGAGGACCTTGCAACAAGAATATACTTTCGCTTTGAAGCGCGCGTTTTACTGCAAGTTTTTGACGATCGTTCAAACTTTCAAGACACCACTCGGGATCTTTTATCTCTTCTACGGAAGACTGCGCAAGCGTTTCGGGCGAAAAAAGATACGTCGGCAAGAACGGATTCTTAACGTATCCGCCCAAAATTGAAGTCAACGCCTTTTCTTGCCTGTCTATTTTTGCTTTTTCCGCACGATTATCGTAGGTAAGATATTTTGGCGCAATTTCCTCGATTTGCTTTTCGATTTCTTTTACTTTGTCCGTGATATCTTGCGGACGGAAGTAAATCTGATAACGGCGTATCGTTTCATTTTCGATTTTATCAGCCTTATCTTCGTTTAATTTTTGAAGTAAAACATTCTTTATTTCGTATTTCTCGGAATCAATACTCTCTGCATATTGAAATTCTAATTGATTTTTCTTTTCCTTTTTAAGTCTATCCAGTTCTTCCTGACAGCGTATTGCCAAACTTTTTTGCTTTTTCTCGATAAGTGCCGTATTGCGACGAATATAAAAGTCGCGCAAAGAAATCTGCGTCTTCGCTGTTTCTATACGCTTATTGTATTCGTCGTTTAATGCCGATTCCTTACTGCTCAAAGCATTGATCTGTTCGTCTTTTTCGATAGTAGACGGTTTAGAATGTCTGATTTGGTCTATTTCGGCACGAATTGAGCCGAGCCGTTTCTTCTTTTCGTTCTCAATCGGTGCGATAAGTTGAGTAATCTCGCTTTGGTATGTCTTGTATACGTCTTTATCAGAATTATTTATAACGTCGGAATCAAGTTTATCGTCAAGCTCTGTTTTGTATTCGTCAAGTTGCAAATCAAATTTTTCTTGTATTTTAACGGAAACGTCTGCCATATAACGATTAACCCCGGCAAGAATTATACTATTATATTTGCTGTCTATTTCTCCATATTTGGCAGTTAAATCTTTTTCGTAATTCTTGTCGAGAGCAGATAATTCAGGTTCTATATCTATGTATGTGAATAAATATCGCTCACCGAGAAGATACGATTTGATACTTCGGATATTACCTTTATCGTCCGATTTCGGCGGATACGGCGACAATCCCATAGCGTCCCGAGTATATCGGTTCAGGTTGACCTCGAACTTCGGCTTTCCTTTTCCGTTTCTGCCAACCGTTTCGGACAATATTTCCTTTCTGTTCTTTTCTATCGCAACGCAAATCAGCGGAAAACCGTCGGCGCCCGCTACTTCTTTCGATAATATTATCTGCTCGCTTTTGCCGAAATCTTTAATTCCGTCCAAAAGAAGTCCCGAAAAAGACTCTTCATTTCTGCGATAGGATTCTTTCGTTATCATATATGCGTCGCATACGTAAACGTCCGTAATTTCTTCGCAACGCTCGGATTGTTTTCCTAAATAGTATCTGCGAAAATTAATATATCGCAACCATTGATTAAAAATGCCAATCGCTTCGGCGGGATTCGGAACGGGAAATAGTTTAGTGGCTATTTCATTTACAAAGTCGTCTGTAAGAACAGAATCGTGCAATTCGCCGTTACCGTAATCGGGAACCGAAAACGTATTTCCGGTATTTCTGCTATATATTTCCTTCTTTACAAAAGCGCAAAGTGACGAACAAAAAACTCGCTTTTCACCGTATTTTACCGTTCGTCTGTCTATCAAATCTATCCCTTTTACGGATATTTCCGTAACGTTCCCAAATGTAACGTCGCCGATTATTATAAAGTCGTATGTTTCGGGCAGAATATGGCGAGAGTTTTCATCCGCTTCGGGGCGAATTACGATATTACGCAAAATCTTATTCCCACGCTTATTTTCGTCCATTGTTCTGTCAAACGAAGGCAAAGATACGTTGTAATATTTTTCAGGCGTAGACGGAAACGTGTATCTGATAAATTCTTGAAGAGTGTCGGGCGCATAACCGCCGAGTTTTCTTTTCAGCGCTTCGTATTGTTCGTTTAACGATTGCGTGAAAAAGTCGTTTCTCCCCCAAGCCTTATCACCTAAACCTTTATCCAAATTGTCCAAGAAATTCAGATATAAGTAAGCCATTTTACTCCCCCTTCGTAAACTTACGATACTTATCGAAAATGTCTATATAATCCAAAAATTCCTTTATTTCCGCAGGCGACATACCGTTTGTAATACCGCCGACTTTATCGAGTATAACGCTTTTCGTAAACGGATCGAGTCCGTTTAATGCTTGTCCCGCACTTAGTTGCTGTTTTAACGCATCGTTTTCGCTTTGTAATCTTTCAAGTTCGTTTGTCAGATTTTCCACAGAAGAAAGCGACTGCTTTTTATCCTGAATACTGTCTTTCAGAATACTCGAAATTCTGTTAACGTATTGAGCGAGAATATCGGGATCAGACTCGTCGAGAACCAACTCCAATTCGTCTTCGCTTTCCTTCCCGAAAAGATAGAAGATTTTATATTGCTTATCTTTAGGGATATCCGAAAAGTTTTCAAGATTCCGATAATTGTAAATCGTCGCTTTGGAAATTTCGAGATATTTTATTAAATCCGTAACTTTAATAGAAAATTTTGTAACGAGTCTTTCAAATAATTTCGTTGTCATTTTTGGTACCTTCTTATCCGTTTGACATTATTATACTATATTAAAAACATAATGTCAATACATTTTGTCTAAAATGGTCTAATTTATATCCAATAAAACAAAAAAATTTTGTAAACGACTAAAAAGTAATGTTTTTAGACCAATTTAACCATTTCGTTTTGCCTTTTCTATGCTTAAACCGCAATATACGGACCTCATATAAACGCTTACGATATTTTCAAAGCAAAAAGAGACTGCCTGTCTTTTTAATTGCAATCTCTTTTACTTAAAGCATTATATTATGTTGTTTTTATAGCAATATATTTACGAACTTGCTGTTTGATTGTTTCCCCTATGTTTACTCATCTTCGGACGAATACCTTCTTGCAAAATGCGTGTACGCCGAAGCGCGCGGCGAACCTTACGTCGGACAAGTCGCGGTCGCGGCAGTCGTGTTGAACCGCGTGAAAAGCGCGTCTTTCCCCAACACTATCGCCGGCGTGATTTATCAGCCGTGGGCGTTTACCGCAGTCAACGACGGACAAATCAATCTTTCGCCCAACGCCACCGCAATCAAAGCCGCAAAGGACGCCCTGAACGGCTGGGATCCCACAAACGGCTGTCTGTATTATTACAATCCGTCAACCGCCACGTCAAAGTGGATCTGGTCCAGAACGGTGATGCTTTCCATCGGCAAGCACAACTTTGCCAAATGAGGTGCGTATGAATAAAAAAGCAATAATAGCGGTAAGCGTGATTATGGTCGCAATGGCGGCGGGGGTGATAACTCTCGGCGTGCTTTTCGGAAGAGAAAAGAAAGCGCGCGCCGAAACCGAAAACGTGTTGGAAGCGCATTACCAGCAATCTTATTATACCCTGCTGGACGAAACGAACGATTTGGAAATCAAATTCGCAAAACTGACCGTCGCACGAGGGAAAACCACAAGACTTTCTCTTTTGTCGGACGCCGTGAAGTCCGGGGAACTTGCCGTTTGCGCGTTATCCGCCCTTTCGGGCTCGGACGTGAGCATTGAAAACACAATGCGATTTCTGAACCAGACGGGCGACTTTTCGGCGTATCTCAAAGACAAACTCGAATCGGGCGGAGAGATTACGGCGGAAGAAAACGCGGCAATCGGGAAAATTCACGAAATGCTGAAAACGCTGTCGCAGGAACTTAACAAAGTCAAGGATAAAATATCCGAAGGATACCTTTTTGTAAACGGCGCAAATGACAAATCGGACGTTTTATCCGACGTTTTCGCCGCATTAAACGACCCGTCTGTCGAATACCCGCAACTTATCTATGACGGACCTTTCAGCGACGGCAGAAACGATAAGGTGGCAAAAGGTCTTCCCGAAAACGAAGTAACAAAAGAGCAAGCAACCGCCATCGTCACGGATATTTTCGGCGACAAAATACAAAATCTGAACTTTCTCGGTCAGTGGGGCGGCGACATCGAAACGTACAATTTCGACTGCATGCTTTTGGGCGTGAGAACGACTTTGCAGGTCAGTAAGCGCGGCGGAATGTTATTGAACGTGAGCGGTAGCCGCGACGTTACAAACCCCGTTTTGTCGGTTGAAGATTGCGTCGAAAAGGCAAAAGTTTTCCTTGAAAAATGCGGTTTTCACGACATGCGGGACGTGTGGAGCGCAAACGACGACAGCACGGTTTATATCAATTTTGCGCCCGTGTTGTCGGACGGCACGATACTTTATCCCGACCTTGTGAAGGTGAAAATTGCCGCGGATAACGGCGACGTTCTTGGAATGGACGCGGTAAATTATGCCTTCAACCACGTTGAAAGAAAAACGCAGACGCCCGCGGTTTCCCGCGAGTCCGCAAAGGCGAAAGTCGGCTTTGAAAACGCGTCGGACGGCAGACTTTGCGTCATTCCGTACAAGACAAGTTCCGAAAAGCTCTGTTACGAATTCATCGTGGAATCGGGCGGAATATATTATATTTATATCGACGCTCTGACAGGCGAAGAAATCAATATTCTGTACGTCATCTCGACCACGGGCGGCGACAAACTAATATAAAAAGCATAAAAAAACGTACGGCAGCCCGTACGTTTTTTTTGTTTTGTTGTCATCAGCGACGTCTTGCCATAATCTTGATAAGCCTTGACAAAGATATTACGCCCGCCATAAACGGTATGAGCATTGTCGACGCAACGTCGATGATAATTTTCACGTAGTTTGAGAAATCCGGCGTGTTCACGAAGAAATACGGGTTTACCAGAGTGTAAAGGAAATACGCGACGGCTGCAAGCGTCAGAGTTTCCAGAACGGCAATTGTCGGGACGTAGTCCTTGCGGATATTGTATTTTACGCCGTATTCGCTGCGTTTGTACTTTGTGATTTTTTTGCGGTTCGCGCTTAAAACCAGCATAAGGAATACGTTGGGGAGATTCAGTATCGTGCAAGCCGAGGCGATAAGTTCCGCCCCCGTGTCGATTTTTCTGCGGCGCACGCATCCGAGCGACATAAACGAACTCGACGCGCATACCCATGCCAGAAATACCAGCAGGTCAAAATAAATCCAGACGTATCCGACGATTGTTTTAAGCAATTCGTCGTTTGCAACGCTCGGCAACGCGTTGACGAACGACAACGACATTTTGTGCAGCGGATAAAACCACGCAAACATAAACGCCGTGAAAAATACGTACGTGAAAATCGCAAACGCCATACCAGATTTTACGGTGTGATTGACCTTCCCGATTTGTGCCGCTTCCGCCTTTTCTTCGGGTTTCGGGACGGGTTTTTCAAGAGGTTTGGGTGCAGGCGCAATGGGCGGCGCGATGTTGATTTTTTTCTCGGGCTCGGGCATTTTTACCTGCACGGGCGCAACGGGTTGCATCGGCATCGGCGGCTCGGGACGCACTGTTTCGTTCACGTTTTTCGCGCTGATTCGCTCGATTTCAAGTTGTCTTGCTTTTTCCGCCTGTTTCTTTTCAACAAGTTTTTTCAATAAAAGTTTTGCCTGCGACTTCGTGATGACGACGCCCTTAATGCAATAAAGACGAGTGCCGCAATCGACGCAGGAAAACACGACTTGTCCGTCCTGCAAAGTCATCTGTGCCCCGCACTCGGGACAAACGACAATTTTATCCATAAAACCTCCTTTAAGGTGTTTTTTTATAGCTTAAACTGCATTTTGTGCAGTATTAACATTGATAAGGTATCTCTAAAAAAGTAAGAACTCTGAGTTTTTGTAATTCCATAAAACGGCGAAGTTTTAATGGAAATACTCTCCCCTAAAAAGTCAGAATTTTGATGAGATTGTGGTTTTCTCGGCGGGTTCTGGAAAATCCAGTGTACTTGGCGTACACGATTTTTCGGGTTCCGCCGAAAAAGCAGAATATCGCAAAATTATGACTTTTTAACGGATTTCGCCGCCGCCAAGGCAGACGGGAGAATCAACTTCATACATCACCGCATACTGTCCTGCCGCCACGGCGCGTTGCGGACGGTCGAAGTATAAATGTACGTCGTCGCCGTCGATTACCGCAGTTGCGTTTTCAAGGGGCTGACGATGACGGATACGGGCAAGCACCCGAAACTCCTTCTCATCGGGTTTTTTTGTGATAAAGTTGAAACCGCGCGTCGTGAGTTCCTTTGTGAACAGCAGATCGCACTCTCCCTGATTGACGTAAAGGATATTGTTTTCCACGTCTTTTTTGACGACGTACCACGGCTCACCGTTGCCCGCGCCGCCAAGACCGAAGCCTTTTCTTTGTCCGACGGTGTAATAAAACACGCCGCTGTGAGTGCCGACGGTTTTGCCGTCAAGGGTTTTGATGTCCCCTTCCTGCATGGGGATATATTTTTTTAAGAATTCGCGGAAGTTGCGCTCCCCGATGAAGCAAACGCCCGTGCTGTCCTTCTTTTCGGCAGTGGAAAGTCCGTTTTCTTCGGCGATTTTCCTGACTTCGGGTTTCAAAAGGTTTCCGACAGGGAAAATGACGTTTTCGATTTGTTTTTCCGAAACCTGATTCAAAAAGTACGTCTGGCACTTATTCTCGTCCTTTGCGCGGGCAAGGTAGGTGCGGCCGTCCTTTTTCAGCACGTTGCAGTAGTGTCCCGTCGCGATAAAGTCGGCGTCAAGGTCTTTGGCGTACTTTGCAAACGGGCCGAATTTGATTTCCCTGTTGCACAGGACGTCGGGGTTCGGCGTGAGCCCGCGTTTATAGTAATCGACAAACTGCCTGAAAACGTTATCCCAGTATTCCTTGGACAAATCGACGGTGTAATAAGGTATGTCGAGTTTCCCCGCGACGGCGCGCACGTCGTCGTAGTCGTCAAGAGCGGTACAGCAACCGCTTTCGTCTTCTTCAACCCAGTTCCTCATGAACAGCCCGATGACGTCGTAGCCCTGCTGTTTCAGGAGAAGCGCGGCAACGCTGCTGTCGACGCCGCCGCTCATACCAAGCACAACTCTTTTCTTACTCACCGCACAACTCCGTCGAAAGATATTTCATACCGCCGTCGGGAAGGATAACGACGATGTTGCCCTTTTCCCCGTGCGACGCAAGGTTTTTTGCGGCCTGAATCGCCGCGCCCGACGAAATACCGACGAAAATGCCTTCTTCTTTCGCAAGGTTTCTGGCGCATTCCATGGCGTCTTCGTCCGACACGTCCTCGACTGCGTCCAGAACGTCGGGATCAAGGATTTTCGGCACGAAGTTTGCGCCGATGCCCTGAATTTTATGAGGTCCCGCTTTCCCGCGCGTGAGCAAGGGGCTTCCTTTCGGCTCAACCCCGCAAATAAGCGTGGAAGTTTTATAGGTGTCGATATATTTTTTAATGCCCATTATCGTGCCGCCGGAGCCTATGCCCGCGACAATCCAGCTGACGTTGTTAAGGTCGGCAAAGATTTCCTTTGCGGTGTGCATAAAGTGCGCCGCAGGATTTGCGGGATTTGTGAACTGCGACGGGATAAAAGCGTGGCCGTAACGGGCTTTGAGCCTTTCCGCCATTTCGATACTGCCGCGCATACCTTCCGACTTTGGCGTAAGGACGATTTCCGCGCCGTACGCTTTCAGAACTTTTATTCTTTCGACGCTCATATTTTCGGGCATTGTGAGAATAAGTTTCATTTTAAGAGCGGCGCATACCATGGCAAGTCCTATGCCGGTATTGCCGGAAGTCGGCTCGATAATAACGGTGTCTTTGTCGATTGCGCCAGACGACGTCGCTTCCAGAATCATGTTATAAGCGGCGCGGTCTTTCACGCTGCCCGACGGATTGAAATATTCCAGCTTCCCAAAGACGTTCACGTCGTCGTAACTTATGCTGTTGAGTTTCACAAGCGGGGTTTTCCCGATTGTTTCCAGAATATTGTCGTATAACATACAATTCACCTCGTAAAATATTGTAAACCGCGGCGGAAAAATAGTCAAGCGGCGAAAGTGCGCACGCTTCATTTTTCAAAAATAAAACCCCGCATAAGCGGGGTTAAAACTCGTTTTACGAAAGATTACGCTTCGGGAGTTACGGGAATATCGAGGTCCGCCGCAATATTCGCAGCCGCCTTTCTTTCGGCGATTTCCTTCACCATTTCGCGCTGACGCTTTTCGGTAAGGTTGTAGAAGAAGATGGGAATAATGCAGGCGATGAAGCTCACGACGCCCGACAAGACAAGCATCATCCACAACTTGTTAAGTCCCGCGACGTCCATATTGCCGACAGGGTCGGTCGGGGAAATGTTGCTCATTCCGTATGCGAGAACGCCGATGAACGCGCCGATTGCCATACCGATTTTATTCATAAGGGTTTGCATTGCAAAGCAGATACCTTCGCCGCGCTCGCCGGTTTTCCATTCAAGATAGTCAACCGTATCGCCGATCATCGCGTAGGTCATAATGTTGGAAATACCCTGCGGGATACCGATAAGGATAAGGCAGATTGCCGCGACGTAAATGCCGCCCGCACGAAGTGCGCCTGCACTGAAATCCCACATGAAGAACATAATTATCATTGCGACCGCGCCGATTATGTGCGAGCCGATGAACGTCCATTTTTTGCCGAATTTGTTGGTAAGCCACGGGCAAAGCACCGAAGCCACAAGACCGCCCGGCACGACCAACATCGTCAAAAGGCTGTATGCGCTTTCGTTTTGCAAGGCGTATTTACAGAAGTACAAGCCGCCCGTATATGTATAAACCATTCTCGCGCCGCCAAGGATACCCGAAAGAACAAGGAGCAACAAAGGTTTGTTTTTGAACAGCAACCCGAGGTTGTGTCCGAGCGTCGGGGGATTGTCGTCTTCCGACGCACCGAATCTTTCTTTGGTGTTTTTGAAACCATAGAAGAACATCGGCATCGCAAGCACGACAAGCACTATCGCCGCGATGAAGTAAGTATAACGCAAGGCTTTCTGGTTTGCGTCCGCACATTCCGTCCTTAAAAGACCGCTTGCGGAGCGGAAATTCTGCTTATAATATTCTTCCTTGACTTCGACGCTCTTGATATCGCCGTTTTTCTTGAATTTGATATTAAGATATTTCGGGCTGTCCTTATCGTCGTAGATAACCGTTCTGCCGTATTTGAAGCCTGCCGCTTTCGCCGCTTCGGTAAGGTTGCCTTCCTTGATATCGCCGTCGTTGAAGTATGCTTTTTGCATTTCCGTATCAAAGACGTAAACGTTTTTCGTGCTGTCGTTGACGTCGTTGATCTGGTAAACGATGACGGGGGTTTGCACCGCAAGTTCGTTATACTTGTATTCCGCAGTGACGCCCGAGGTAATAATAGGCACGAAAACGGTAACGATACCTGCGCCGAGCGTGCACGCAAGACGCGCAACTGTCAGCATTTTTCCGCGGGAGTCGGTGTTGTTGGTCATTGCGGAAGAAAGTCCCCAGTAAGGAACGTCCGCAACCGTATACACGACCGACCAGATAACGTAAATCACCGAAAGAGCCGCAAAGCCGCCGCCCGTTTTCGGATACCAGGGCAGGAAGCACAAAATGGTAACGACGCCGATGGGAATCGCCATCCATTTGAGATAAGGACGGCACTTGCCCCACTTCGTACGGGTTCTGTCAACGATGCTGCCCATAATGGGATCGTTGAAAGCGTCGAAGATACGCGTGCCGAGCATGAGCCAGGCAACCGCCATAACGCCCGACATAACGCCGATTTTCGTGTTAAGGTCAAAGCCCAGTGCGTCTGTCATGAAGACGGTAAGATAACTGCCGATAATCGTACAAATGAAGTTTTGTCCGAAACCGGCAACGGAATAAGCAATCGCTTCTTTCGGCTGCATTCCCTCGCCCGGCGTAGTGCCGAAAAGCTTATGAAGGAAAGCGTCGACTTTTGGATTTTTACTCATAATCTCTCCTTATGGATTTTCAAAAGATAATAGGTATTATATCATTCGCCGCCCTGTTTTTCAAGCGTTTAAGGGAAAGACAACCCGCGTTTTGTCTTTTTTTTGTAAATGATGATAAAACTTTTCCTGTTTTTTTAAAAAATACTCTTAACAATTTTGCAATTTTAATTTATTTTTAATATTAAGATCTATTATTTTAAAATCAAAAAATATGGAAGGCGCTTTTTATGTTGAGACTTGAAGAAATTAAAAAAGATTTTAAGACAGACAACAACGTCGTAAACGTCTTGAAAGGCATCACGATCCAATTCCGCAAACAAGAATTCGTGGCAATACTCGGCCATTCCGGCTGTGGCAAAACAACCCTTCTGAACATAATCGGCGGGCTGGACAAATGCACGTCGGGCAACGTCATCATCGACGGCCGCTCCACGAAAGAATACAACGACCTTGACTGGAACGATTATCGCAACAAGCGTATCGGCTTCGTCTTCCAGAGTTACAATCTGATCCCGCACCTGACGGTTCAGAAAAACGTGGAACTTTCGATGACGCTTGCGGGCGTATCAAAAGAAGAACGCCATGCCCGCGCGCTTGAAGCGCTTGACAAAGTCGGGCTGAAAGCCCATGCCAGAAAACATCCGTTGCAACTTTCGGGCGGACAAATGCAGCGCGTCGCGATTGCCCGCGCCATTGTCAACAATCCCGAAATCATTCTTGCGGACGAGCCGACGGGCGCGCTTGACAGCGAAAGCGGCGTCGAGGTTATGGAACTGCTGAAAGAAATTTCAAAAGATCACCTTATCGTCATGGTCACGCACAACTCGCAACTTGCCGACGAATACGCAACCCGTATTCTCAATATGTCGGACGGCGTCATCGTAGGCGACACGAACGAATACACCCTTGACGAGTGTCTTAGCGACGAGGCGGCAGACCTTGCCGCAAAAACCGCCGCCGAAGAAAAAGCGCTTTCCGACATCGAACAGTCGGGTGCGAAAAACGCCAAGCGCGAACTGAAACGCATTGAAAAGAAAAAGCGCAAAAAAGCGTCGATGTCGCCGCTCACCGCGTTTTCGCTGTCTTTCACAAACCTGATAAGCAAAAAAGGCCGCACGTTCCTGACGTCGTTTGCGGGGAGCATCGGTATCATCGGCATAATGCTTGTTCTTGCGCTTTCGACGGGCGCAAGGTCGTTCATTTCAAAAATGGAAGAAAACGCGCTGTCGCAATACCCCATCGAAATCAGTGAAAGCAACACGGACTTGTCGGCGATTCTGTCCCTTCTGACAACGGACACGGCAAAGCGCGAAAAATATCCGTCGGGCGACACGATTTATACGCAACAAGTCATCGGCAACGTCCTTGATAATATCCCTTTGCTGACTTCAAAGAACGATTTGGCACAATTAAAGTCGTATATTGACGACAACTTTGACGAAACGATCGGTTACGTCAAGTACAACTACGGCACGGATTTCGACGTTTACTGCGACTACACTCACGCGAAAGGCGACGAAGACAAGTATATGAAAGTGCAGCCTTTCGTCGACGCGATTGCGGATATTCCCTTGCTCTCCGGCTTCAAGGATCAACTTGAAATGTTCTCGTCCTATCTCACCGTGTGGGACGAAATGACCGACAACACAACGCTTCTGAACCGGCAGTACGAACTTCTGGGCAATTCCAAATGGCCGACGAATTACGACGAAGTCGTGCTTGTCGTTGACCGCAAAAACCAAATTAACGACTATGCGCTCTTCGCGCTCGGGCTTAAATCGAAAGAAGATATCGGCAGCGCGTTGGGCGGCTCGACCGGCGAAACGGAAGGAGAAGAATCTTTCAGCGACTCAAAATTTTCGATAAGCGATATTATCGGTGAAAACGGCAAAGAGCCCCTGCAATACCAAATCGCCACGGGTTGCGACTATTATCACAAAAACACCGAAACGGGAAAATGGGAAAAGATTTCCGCAAGGGACGAGCAACGCGCAAAAACCTTTATCGACGGCGAGACCGACGGCAGAAAAAACACCGTGAACGTGAAAGTCGTGGGCGTCGTACGTCCCCGCGAAGACGCAAACGTTACGTCGATAAACGGCAACATCGGCTACACCGCCGCCCTGTCCAGATACCTTTCGGAGCGCGCGTCGGAACACCCGCTTGTCAAGGCGTTGAACAACGACGAGGTCGGTATCAGCGAAATCGATCCGAGCACTGACTTCGATTCTCTCATGCTGAAACTCGGCGTGTCCGACGTCGACAAGCCCAAGAAAATCAAAATCTATGCAAGTTCGTTCGACTCCAAAGAGAAAATCCTTGCGTTCCTTAACAACTACAACGCGACTCTTCAAGCAAACGGCGAAACTCCCGTGAAATACAGCGACAACCTGTCGATGATAATGGCATACGTGGAGTCGATGACCGCAACCATAACGGGCGTACTCATAGGTTTTGCCGCGATATCCCTGATTGTTTCGTCGATAATGATTGCAATCATAATATATACGTCGGTCATTGAAAGGAAGAAAGAAATCGGCGTATTAAGAAGTATCGGCGCAAGGAAACTCGACGTGTCGAGCGTATTCATTGCGGAATCGGGCATTATCGGTTGTCTGTCGGGCGTGCTGGGCATTGCGATATCGTATATACTGATTTTGCCGATAAACGCGGTCATTGCAAAGCTGTTCAGCGTACAGCACCTTGCGACGCTTTCCTGGTGGCAGCCGCTTATGATGTTCGGTATCAGCGTCGTTTTGGCGGTGCTTGCGGGATTTGTACCGGCGCATATGGCGGCAAACAAGGATCCTGTCGAGTGCCTGCGCTCCGAATAACCGACGATTCCACAAGGACGGAAATTTTCCGTCCTTTTTTTTGGCAATTTTTCCGATAAGTTTTAATAAAGTTGCCCTATCCGCCCGTTTTGTGTTATAATCCGTCATAGACGTATCCGTAGCTCAGTTGGATAGAGCACCGGCCTCCGACGCCGGGTGTCGAGGGTTCGACTCCCCCCGGGTACACCAAAAAACAACCGCAACCGCGGTTGTTTTTGTTATACGGAGGGGGAGGAGTCCGTGCGTTTAAACAAAAACGCACACTGCTTCGCAGTCGAACCCTCCGGCTGGCGCTTCACTTTCGATGCAAGCATCTTCGTTACGCTATTTCGTCGCTTTGCTCCTTCCGACTCCCCCCCCCGGGTACACCAAAAAACAACCGCAACCGCGGTTGTTTTTGTATACGGGGGGGCGAACCCTTAGGCTGACCGCAAGTGAAGAGAGAAGCAAGCGCTTGCATTTGCGGAAATCGAACGCAGCGGACATAGCCAACAACCGGACACAAAGTGTCAAATGCAAGGCATTAGCGCGAATGCGCGGTTGTTGAGCGTAGACGCTACGCTTTCGAACCCTCCCGGCTATCCAAAACGTGCCGAAGGCACACATCGCGCCGCAGGCTCATCGCTTTTGCCAAAGGCAAAAACATCGCATCATCGCTTTTGCGCGCAAGATTCTTTTGTTTTTTCGCCAAGGAAAAACCGTCCGAAATACGGACGGTTTTTTGTTGTTTGGATTTATTGTTTTTTGTTGAACAATGCTTTGTTGACATTATTGTTTTTTGTTGAACAGTGCTTTGATTGCGGAAATTAACTCGGCAAACGTTTTCTTCTTCACAACAAACCAGAATATTGCAAACGCGACTTTACGTCGTGGATATGCTGCATTAAGTTGTCAATTTACGATAAAGCGGTCCGCGTCGGCAGAAGTCGCAAACATGAAATACTTTGCCCCGATTGCTTTCATGGAGTAGGCAAAGCCGGGGTTGTCTTTCGTGCCGATCAGCGCGTTTACCGCCATTGTGCCGACCTGCATATTCAGGTTTTCGGCAGTCCCGATTTTCAGCACGGCGTTCAGGGTGTTGAACAAATCCGCGGTATCGTCGCCGGACAAATTGTTGAGCGTGACGGATTTGTGCGACACTTTGTAAGAAAAGCCGTCTTCTTCCGTCTTATCCACGCGCACGGTGGACGAAACGTAAAGGTTGTCGGGGATATATTTTTTGAATAACTTATACGGGAAACCGTCCATATCCGCCTTGAACGGGGTAAGGTCGATTTTCGCCACGACGTTGAAGTCCGCGCTGCCGTTTGCGGCGATTTCCGAAAAGTCCACCTGTACGACGGTGACGCTCACGTCTTTCCCGCCGATTTTCAGTTTGCCTGCCGTCTGCCCGAAAAAGACCGTCTGTGCAACCGCGCCGACCTGCTTTTCGGTGAGCGAAATCTTATCCGTCATGACTTTGCCTTTCAGCGCGTCGAAATTGACCGAATATCCGTTAAATCCTTTGCCCTTTTCATAGACGATAAGCCCGTCGATTTTATCATTGACTGCGCTTTTCATTTCGACAAAATCCTGCTCGCCGTAGGCATTCGGGCAAAGCGCGGTTTCATCCACGTCTTTTGTGAGCGTTTTCAGTTGTCCCGCGGTGCGGAAAAGGTCGATGCCGTACTTGGAGCGAACCGCGACGTACCCGCCGATGACGGTAACGCCGACGATGGCGATGATGACGACAAGTGTAATAAGTACGCCTTTTAATGCTTTCATATTGTCTCCACGATAAGTAAATAAATTTCTGATTTTTAGTACGTTGCCAAACAGAACAAACCCTTTCTGTTTGGCAACATACCCAAGCCGTCCTGACTGACGGCTTTTCGATATGTCGTTTTTTTTGGACAAGCGGGTTTTTACGCCCGCTTATCCGATTTTTCAACAGATAATAACTTTTAAGTTATTTTGCTACGATGGTTGCAGTGTCGCTCAGGTTCCCGAAGCGGGCGTAATATAAACACCAATTCCGATAAATATATCATCGCCTGTAAAAACCCATTCGCCGTTATTGCCGGTTAGTTTGGGATCAGATCCAGTGTTTTTATAAAACTCGACGATGAGATATGAACCGACTATTCTTCCGCCAACTTCATTGTATACCCCCTCGCCTGTGCCGGGAGTGCGAGTGTATTTTGCGATGTCCTTTCCGCCATTAATAAATTTTAATTCGATTGTATCGGTATCTTTGGCGTTTTTAAGCATTTCACCGAGATCACTTCTGTTCAGGTTGACCGCAAATGTGTTTTCGCCAAGCTCGATAGGCTCAATGACATTGGTGCCGGGGACGCCTAACATAAAACCGCTCCTAACTCTTGTCGCATTAGGAACTGCGGTGACTATGCATTCGGCAATAGTTTTTCCGCTCACCCTAAGTGTGAACCTGCGACCGACAAACGCGGGGACTTTTTTGCCTTGGAAATTAATGGTGACGCCTTCAAGTATTTCACCACCTGAAAGTAACGTCGTGCCTTCCGGGAACGTAACTTCGCCGGTTACTTCACCGAACGTGTCGGCAAAGGCAACATTCGGTTTAATTCCCGACTGAATTGGGGTGTTTTGACCACCCTCGCCTTTTGTGAACACTCTTATTGTTACCGTGACCTTGCTATAACCGATAATCGTATCGGGCTTGGACAGCATATATCCTCTATTAAGTTCAGCCTTCGTTGCGCCTTCGATATACAAGCCTACTTCTTCACCAGCGGTTGCCGTTTCAACCTCTGTCGCCGTTGTGCCTGTGCCCTTTTTGATTTTATTCACGGTGATTATCTTGCCGATTTCATTGACTAAAATTTGGTCGCCTTTTTTCACCGTGCCATTAGCGATTATTGTTGTGATCAAAATATCACTGCTACCGGAAAAGGTGAACACGTCTTGGATTCCGGCATAGAAGGAATCGGGAGCGTTCCAAACGGTAAATCTGACCGTGTCGTACACGCCTTTGTTAAGCTCGAAGTTGTCGTTGTCCACGGTCAGGACGGTGGCGCTGATTGTATGTATGCCAATCGCATAGTATGTTTCGGGAGCGCCAATCGTCACCCATTCTACGACGTTGTTCGTATCTGCCGCGACGTTTATGCACGTCAAACCGAACTTTCCGCTTTCAAGGTTTTCTCCAAGTTTTCCTTCAAAAACGCCTGCGGGCAAAGTTATCTCGCGTTTGTTGATTATGATAGTCGTGGTGATTTCTCCGCCTTTCCATTCCGCAGTGCCTTTTACGGTTTCTTTCACGGTATATTCGCCGGCATTCTTCGGGGCGGTTTCGGAAAACGCAGTGTCGTTTTCGCCTTTGTAAGTAATGGTGATTTCACCGTCGCCCTTACGATTGACCTTCGCGGGATCAATGATAAACGCCAACCCGTCATAGGTTTTTTCATCAACTAAATCGTTAGCAAACGAAATAGCGTTGTCTTTTGCGCCAAGTGCGGGAATTTCTTGGGTATAGCTATATCCGCATTCCGTGCAGGTGAATTTCTTTTCGCCGACCACGCCATAGTCCGCCGGTTTGGTTTCTACGCCTTCGTCAAAGGTATGCGCGGCGAAATTGCCTTTTATTGCGTCATGCGTGGGAGCCGTTGCGTCACAGGTCGAATCGTGCCAGTGTCCCGACT
>ERZ1673738.2276-NODE-2276-length-25178-cov-5.364925_pt1 | contig 25178 bp, 17 predicted proteins | sample MGYA00580198_ERZ1673738 | MGnify/ENA primary metagenome ERZ1673738 (study PRJEB41218, sample SAMN15661784) | gut metagenome | host: Homo sapiens | place: Canada: London | collected 2015-08-20/2019-03-30 | study: EMG produced TPA metagenomics assembly of...
CATCCACAGCGTCAGATCGAGCGAATGAGTGCCGATATCGATCAGCGGACCGCCGCCCTGCAGCGCCTTGTTCGGAAACACGCCCCATGTCGGGACGGCGCGGCGGCGCAGCGCGTGAGCCTTTGCAAAGTAAATCTCTCCAAGCTCTCCGGCCTCACAGGAGGCATGCAGCGTCTGCGCATCCTCGCGGAAACGGTTCTGGTAGCCGATCGTGAACTTCTTGCCGGAGGCCTTCCACGCCTCAAGCATCTCCCGCGCCGCTTCCACGGTGTGGGCCATCGGCTTCTCGCACATGACATTCTTGCCCGCCGCAAAAGCCGCTACGGTAATCGGAGCGTGCGCCGCGTTCGGCGTGCAGACGTGCACCGTATCAAACTCGACGCTTTTATCCGCGAGCATTTCCTTATAATCCGTATACACCTTCGCGCCCTCGACGCCAAACTCCTTCGCCGCCTTCTCCGCGCGCTCGGGAATCAGATCGCAGAACGCGACCATCTCCGCCCTCTCCGGGAACATCTTGAGCGAGGGCATATGCTTGTTGTTGGCGATCCCGCCGCAGCCCACAATGGCAATCCGAACCTTCTGACTCATGAAACAAGCTCCTTCCAAAGTCGTGTTTTCCGCCGCAGACTGTTCCCGGCCTTTCGATGGGATGCATCCCCATTTTCCCGTCCGGGCGCTTTCGCAATTGCTTTGCGCAAGAAAACGCCCCGTCCACCGGGGCATCCGTTCTTCCCGGATCACATGGCCGGGACAGCCTGCCGATCCTCTTCATTATAGATCGCTTCTCTGTGTGCGGCAAGGTGTTCTTTTGTCCCGGCCGGGATTGCGCGCAAAGGAAAAAAGAGGTACAATAAACAGGAAGCGGCGCGGACAGGCTTTCCTCCCACCCATTTTCAAACAGAAAACACGCCGCAGCCGCAAAAGGAGGCTGATTTCATGCCGCGCTATCAGAACAACCGGGGAGACTCCACGGCCCGCATGGTACTGCGCGCCGTCCTTATCACCCTTCTCGCCGTCGTTTGCCTCGTCGCGGGCTGGACGCTCGGCAGCATTCGGCCGCTCCCTCTCGCCACGGAGCTGCTCGGAGAGGAAACGGCTTCGTCGGCCGCGCCCGACGCGTCCTCCGCTGTCCCATCACAGCCGGCTCCCTCTTCTTCCGCGGCCTCATCCGGCGATTCGTCCGGGGACGCTTCCTCCACGCAGGAGATCGCCGCGATCCCTGACGACGACGGAATCTTCTCTTCCAACTACGAAAAAGCGTACCGGAAAGCGCAATCCATGACGCTGGCCGATCTCGTCGGTCAGGTTTTTGTCTTCCGCTGCCCGGTCGACGGCGCGATAAAGCTGATCGACGACTGCCAGCCCGCAGGCTATTGCCTCATGGCGGACTTTTTTGAGGACAAGGATACCGAATCCGTTAAGCAAACCCTCTCCTCCTACCTCAATTCCAGCCGGATCCCAATGATCTTTTGCTGCGATGAGGAAGGCGGCACCGTCGTGCGGATCAGCCGCTTCTCCCAGTTTGCCGACACCCCGTTCGAGTCGCCGAAGCAGGTCTACGATCGCGCCCAGCTTGACTCCGTGGCCATTGACGTCCGCAACAAGGCCAGGCTTCTCACGAGCCTCGGCCTGAACCTCAATCTGGCTCCCGTCGCCGACGTCTCCACCGATCCGTCCGACTTCATCTATGACCGCACCATCGGCCGCGACGCCCGGACGACAGCCGAATATATCCGCGCTTCCGTGGAAACGTATTTGGAAAATGGCCTCGCCTGTACGCTCAAGCACTTTCCCGGCTACGGAAACAACGGCGACACGCACACCGGCCTCGTCTACGACAACCGGCCGATGGAAACCTTTGAAACCTCCGATTTTCTACCGTTTAAAGCAGGGATCGAGGCAGGCGCGCAGTGCGTCCTTGTTTCTCACAACGTGGTAACGTGCATGGATCCCGACGCCCCGGCTTCCCTGTCGCCCAAGGTACATGAGATTCTGCGGGAAGAGCTCGGCTTTACAGGCCTCATCATGACAGACGACCTCATTATGGACGCTATCACGGACTTTACCGGCGGCAAAAGTCCTGCCGTAACCGCCTTCCTGGCCGGAAACGATCTTCTCCTCTCGTCCAATCCCCGCACGGACTACCAGGCCCTCTATGACGCCGTCGTCAGCGGCGAGGTTTCAGAGGATCGCCTCATGCAGTCGGTGGTGCGGGTGCTTGCCGCAAAATACAGCATGGGAATTCTGTAAAGGAAATCCCCTTTTCATCAAAAGAAACTGTCACCGGCGCGCCGGAGGGCTTTCCAAACCGGCGCGCTCTGCATTTTCCAACGTTTCGCATCCTCTCATCCGCATTCCCTCATCAGAAAGGAAGATTGCCTATGTCCGCACTGTCCCACCTGGACCTCACACACCGCGAAAAACAGACGCTCACCGAGCTGAGCCAGGCCACACGATATCCGATCGTCCGCTTCGAGCTCCACAGCGACGCGCAGCCGGAGCTTGTCTCCATCGCTCTGAACCATGTGCGCATCGTAGAGGAAAACGACACCATGGAGCTTGTCAAAGAACGCGGCGAAGCGCTGCGCCATCTCATGGAGCTGGGGTTCGTGCGCCTGGATTACGACATCAACGTTTGGGGCGCATCCGATTACAAAGTGTATTACCGAAGCGAATTATACGAGAAGTTCTGTCATCTTGTCATGGAAGGGGCCAAACGGCCCGATTTTCTGTTTGATTTGGCGGTACTGCGCAAAGGGAGAGCGTCCCTGACGAAAAAAGGCGTGAAAGCTTTGGCGCTCTGCTGACGGGCAGACACCTTTCCGCCAATCCGGTATCTTCGTCCCCGCGTCTCCATCCCGGCGTCTCCATCCCGGCGTCCCCATTCCGGCGTCCCCATTCCGGCGTCTCCATCCCGGCCCTCCTTATTTCCGGGCACATCAAAAAAGCCGCCCTCCCGACGGGAGAGCGGCTGCATACGGCCCAAAAGCCGGACCGTTATTTGTCTTTCTTGCCCTGAACGGGCGCACCCATACGGGCCTCTGTGTTCCGGATCAGGTTGAACAGGGAATTCGCAAAGAGCGGATAGCGCTCCGTGAGCTGTTCCGGGGAAAGCGCCGGAGCCTCGTCCTTTCCGATCGCCTCAAGCTCACCGACGTCCTCGCCGGAGAGCAGGCAGGCCGTGTTCGCTTCCGCCAGGCTTTGAGCGGCGTCAGCGGCGCCCTTGCTCAGCCGTTCCTGTACGGCGAAAAGTCCCTGTGGGTTCTTTCCGTTGGCGGAATAGAGAAGGCGGAAGGATTTGTAAACGGCGGCGTTGAGCGCACCGGACACCTCATTCGTCAGCGCCTTGTTGTTGCACTGCTGCAGCAAATCGTACACGACGTTGAGCGAGTTTGCGATCAGCTTTTTGTTCAGCGTGGGAAGCAGGCTTCCGCGGAAACGGTTCTCCTTGCCGGCCGCATCCGGATCCGGGATATCCTCCATGGAGAGGATGGCCCCGTTGCGATCGGGAGTCCGGCCCAACAGATAATCACAGGAGACGCCGTAAAAATCGGCAACGCGCACAACAAAGTCGAGGCCGCACTCGCGGATGCCCTTCTCATAGTGGGAGAGCAGCGCCTGCGAGATCTGCAGCGCTTCGGCGGCTTTTTTCTGGCTGAGCCCGCGCTCCTTCCGGAGCAGGGTGATAATGCGCGGAAAATGGCTGTTCATGTCCGAAGTTCTCCTCCTCTTGCCTGCCGGCCCGCCCGTGCGGCGGCGCCGTTCCCTTGTCGAACGAGGTCAAAAAATGGATAACACAAAGTAAAGTATATACCATTTATAACCTTTTGTAACCCGCTCGATACGGTGTAGAAACCAACGAAAAAAGTCTATATTTATTGATAAAGGAGAAAGCTGATGCAGTCCTACACCATTCATCTGATTCGGCACGGCGTCACGCAGGGAAACCTGCTCGGCCAATACATCGGCAGCACGGATCTGCCGCTGGCACAGGAGGGGATCGACCGCCTGCGGAGCATGGCGGCCGGCGGCGGATATCCGAAGGCACAGGCCTATTACTGCAGTCCTCTTCAGCGCTGCCGGGAAACCCTTGCGCTGCTCTATCCCGGAGCCGAGCCTGTCATCGTCGAGGATTTTCGTGAATGCGACTTCGGCGCCTGGGAGGGAAAGACCGCCAAGGAACTGGCCGAAGAGGATCCGCATTTCCTGGAATGGATGGAGAGCGGATCGCAGGCGACCCCTCCCGGAGGGGAATCCGGCGCTGTTTTCATGCACCGCGTCTGCGCGGCGTTTGAGCGCCTTGTGGAGGACATGCTGCGCACACGCACAACAAGCGCTGTCATTGTGGCCCACGGCGGCGTGCTCATGACCATTCTCTCGGCCTACGGCCTGCCGAAGGCCGGCTTCTATGACTGGATGACGGGAAACGGCTGCGGCTATTCCCTTCGCATCACGCCCGGCCTGTGGATGCGCTCCATGGTGGCGGAGGTCTACGGCACGCTTCCCGCGGGCGAAAAGACGGACGAAGAGGACGGCAAGCTGGTGATTAACCTTGCCCGTGAGGCGGCGGATCGCGCCTACGGCAAGAAGGATTCAAACGATCCGAAGGAGGAATGAACCATGGACAACAGGGAGGAATTTCTGCGCGCCGTCCGGGAACAGGCGGAGCGCGCAGCGTCGGAGCTGCTGGAAACGGCACGTCTGGAAGAAGGCGACTTTTTTGTTGTGGGCTGCTCCTCGAGCGAGGTAGCCGGCAGCCGGATCGGCACGGATTCAAGCCCTGAAGTCGCCGAGGCCATTGTCGACGGCCTTTACCCCGTTCTCGAGCGGCGCGGCGTATACCTTGCGGCGCAGTGCTGCGAGCATCTCAACCGCGCTCTGATCGTGGAGGACGCAGCGCGCCGCCTGCACCGTCTCGAGCGCGTCAACGTTGTTCCGCAGCCCAAAGCCGGCGGCTCCTTTGCCACCGCCGTCTGGAAGCGGATGGACTCCCCCTGCGCGGTGGAGGAAGTGCGCGCCCGCGCGGGACTTGACATCGGCGGCACCCTCATCGGTATGCACCTCGCTCCCGTGGCCGTCCCGGTACGCCTGAGCCTCTCAAAAATCGGCGAGGCCATCCTCCTGTGCGCCCGCACCCGTCCGAAGTACATCGGCGGCGAGCGCGCCCATTATCAGGACGATCTGCATTGATCGCTTTCACGCTGCAGGAAGCCTTCCCGCGTCCGGCAGAACAAGCGGGCAGCCCGTGAAACGAAAAGCGGGACGCCGCTTCACCGGAAAGCGCCCCGCTTTCTGAGCCGTCCCGCTCGCTGCACTCTGTACCGCCCTGTTTGCCGCACTCTGTGCCGCCCTGTTTGCCGCACTCTGTGCCGCCCTGTTTGCCGCACTCTGTGCCGTCCCGCTCGCTGCACTCTGTGCCGCCCTGCTTGCTGCACGAAGAAAGAATTGCTTTCGACTTCCTTTTGTGCTATAATACGGAGGAAGCGTTTTCGAAGAACCGCAGTTCTCCGGCGCATGTTCTCCTCCTGCCGCTGTGGCGGAATTGGCAGACGCAAGGGACTTAAAATCCCTCGGTGGCAACACCGTACCGGTTCGATCCCGGTCAGCGGCACCAGACTGAGTCTGGACGCAAGTCGCGTTCCAGACTCAGTTTTTTATTTTGCTTTAGCGCTCGCGTTTCTAGCGGGTATTTATTTTGTCAACTCTTCCCCCAAAAGGCCCGGAGCCAATCGTGCTCCGGGCCTTTTTTGTCCAAAATCGCGATCCGCGTCAAAACGATCGAACGTGTTCGCCCGGGACGGGCTGAGCCTGGACGCAGGAGGAGGAACCCCTCACAGCGTCACGCCATCCCGGAAAATGGTAATTTCGCTCTTGTCAAACGATTCCGCCTTCGCCCGCTGCCGCCCGGAGGCGACGGCAAGCACCAGATCCGCCAGCTCCCGCGTCAGTTCCTCTCGCGGGGAGCCGGAAAGCAGCCGTCCCGCGTCAAAGTCGATCCAGTTTTTCTTTTTGGCGGCAAGAGGGGAATTGGAGGAAATTTTCAGCGTGGGCACAGGGCAGCCGAGCGGGGTTCCCCTGCCGGTCGTAAACAGAATGATTTGCGCGCCGGCCGCCGCCAGAGCGCACACCGCCGTGAGATCGTTTCCCGGCCCCTGCAGAAGGCTCAGGCCGTCCGCTCTTCTCTGCTCCCCATACAGAAGCACATCCTCCACAGGGGCCGTCCCCGATTTCTGCACGCAGCCAAGCGATTTTTCCGCCAGCGTGGTGATGCCCCCCTCCCGGTTTCCCGGCGAGGGGTTTTCGTCGATCGGCTGGCCGTACCGCATGAAATACTCCCGGAAGCCGTTGATCAGCTCCAGCGACGCACGGAAGGTCTCTTCCGTACGGCAGCGGTTCATCAGAAGCTGCTCCGCCCCGAACATCTCGGGAACCTCCGTGAGAAGGGCGGAACCGCCGCGCGCCAGCAGCCAGTCGGAAAAGCTGCCTGCAAGAGGATTGGCGGTGATGCCGGAGAGGCCGTCGGAGCCGCCGCATTTGAGCCCGACCGTCAGACTGCTCACGGGACATGGCTCCCGCCGGAAGGAAGCCGCATAGCGTCCCAGCCGGTCCAGGACACGCAGCCCTTCCTCCACCTCATCTTCGCAGTCCTGGCAGACGAGGAACTGAATCCGTTCCTTGTCGTAGTCCCCCAGCAGCGCCTGCATGTCCTCGGGACGGTTGTTTTCGCAGCCGAGACTGAGCGCCAGCACCCCGCCCGCATTGGGATGCAGCAGCAGGCCCCGCAGCAGCTTTTGGGTGTTCTCGAGATCGTCTCCGAGCTGGGAACAGCCGCAGGAGTGCTGGAAGGCAAACACTCCGTCCACCCCCTCGGGGAGACGCGCAGACGCCAACCGTTCCAGCTGCTTCGCCAAGCCGTTGACACAGCCCACCATCGGCACAATCCAGAGCTCATTGCGCACGCCGGTTTTCCCGTCTTTGCGCCGGTAGCCGTCGAAAAACGCCGGGGGCTGCGGCTCAAGCTCCCGCCACTGCGGCTCGTAGCGCCAATGTTCCAGCCCTTCCAGCCCCGAAGCTACATTGTGCGAATGAACCCACTGCCCCGGATCAATCGGTTTTGTCGCCCGTCCAATCGGCCAGCCGTATTTGAGGACGGACTTCCCGCTTTCCATCCGGTAAAGGGCAATCTTGTGACCGGCCGGGATCGCTTCCCGCACGGAAACGGAAAACCCGTTCCCCTGCGCCGTGTCCCCCGGCGCAAGGGGATGCAGCGCCACGGCGACGGAATCTTCGGGATGAATGCGATAAACGTCGTTCACTGCGGTTCCCCGCCTTTCATCATGTCATTCAGGGCCGCTGCCGCGCCCTTTTCGCGGATGGCATGCAGATCGGCGGCAGCCAGACGAGCAAATGCAGGAAGCGTTTCCAGTTCCCCGAACATGCCGCTTTCCCGCAGGATCCCCTCCACATATTGCTCCGGGGAACATTCGCTGTACCGCTTTACCAGATCCAGTATTTGTCCGGACTCCCGCAGGGGATAGAGCTGCTCTCCCCGCGAACCGAACAGTTCGCCGTCCTTTTCCTCCGCCTTCGTGTAAAACGCGAGCAGGGCGGCGAAGGAGAAAATCAGCCGTCTCGGCAGTTTCCCCGCCGCACAGGCATCCAGCACCGAGGGCATCACGCGCTCCTTCCACTTGGCAAAGGAGTTGACACAAATATCCAGCAGCCGGTGGTCAAGGAACGGATTCTCAAACCGCTGCTCCACCTCCCGGGCAAAGGAGAGAGCATCCGCACGGGGAAGGGGAACATACGGAACAATCTCTTCCTCTTCTGTTTCCGTCAGGAAGCAATGGATCACACCGTCCTCCATGCATTCGCGCACCAGATCCTTTCCCGCCAGAAACGCGGCGGGGACCATGGCGGTGTGCCCGCCGTTGAGAATCCGCACCTTGCGCTGTTTCCACGGGGCCAGCTCCCGCACAAAAAACACCGGACTTCCCTCCCCGTCGATTGGAAGGCGTGCCGCAACGCTTTCCGGAGCCTCGATCGCCCACATACCGAAGGGCTCTCCCACCGTGACCAGCTCGTCCCGGAAGCCGAACCGCTCCCACAGCGACGGCAGCTCCTCCGGCGAGCAGCCGCTCACAATCCGATCCACCAGCGTGGAACAGAACACGCATGCTTCGCGCACCCATGCGGAGAATTCCGACTCCAGCCCCCACAGCTCCGCGAGGCTGAGCACACACTCCCGCAGACGATCGCCGTTTCGCTCGATCAGCTCCGTAGGCAGCATGACAAGACCGGATTCCTTCGCCCCGTTTGTGCAGCGGTACCGCTCATACAAAAACCGTGTCAGCTTTCCGGGGAAGGAAGCAGGCGGAACCGCGTCAAAGCGGTCCTCCCGGTCAAGCACAATTCCCGCCTCAGTCGTATTGGAAATGACAAATTCCAGTTCCGGCAGACGTGCCAGCGCCAGAAACGATTCAAAATCCCGGTAAGGGTTCACCGCCCGATCCACACAGGAAATGGGAAACGCTTCGTCGTACGCCGCCCCGTCCCGCTTTCCGCGCAGCACGACGGTATACAGGCAGGACTGCCGCTCAAACGCGTCGAGATTTCCGCGCCCCGTCGGTTTGACGATTGCGAGGCTGCCCGCAAAGCGCCCCTGATCGACGGCCGCCTGAAACGCGGGTTCGATCAGGCCGCGAAGCAGCCTTCCTTCGCCGAACTGCACCGCTTTGACCGGCAGATTTTTCTTATGCATGACATCCTGAATGTCTCTCATGTTTTTGCCTTCTTTCTTCTTTCGAAGTCAACATCATGTCCGGCGTATGCACAACCGGATCGCACTGTGTGCCCGAGGTGCTTCTTCTGCCCCACTGCTCCTCCCCAAGAGGCTTTTTACCCTTTTTCCGGCTGCTTTTTGCGCGGGGAAAGCTCCATCCCAATCACGGCCCCGAGGACGATCAGGCCGCCCACGGCAAGGTTGACGGTGAGAGGCTCCATCCCCAGCAGAACGGAAAACAGGCTGCCGAAGAGTCCCTCCGCGGAGAGCAGAACGCCCGCCTGCGAGGGACTGGTGTACTTTTGCGCCGTAGTCTGCAAAAAATAGCACAGGCAGGTACTGAACAGCCCGAGATAAACGACGGCAGGCAAGCCAAGGTTCCAGTTGACCGCTTCGACGGCATGCAGATCCGTGATCAGGAAAACGGCCACGGAGACGACGGCCGCCACGGAAAGCTGGACGAGGTTAACGCGCAGAACATCGTCTTCAGGGGAAAGTCTGCCGAGCGAGGTGATGTGCAGGGCAAAAAGGAGCGCGCAGAGCAGCGACATGGCGTCGCCGAAACCAAAGCTGAGCGCGAAGCTGCCCGGCGTAATGCTGAGCAGTCCGATACCGAGGAGAGCCGCCGCAGCGCAGGCAAAGGTACGGGCCGACGGACGGCGGCGGCGGAAAATCCACACAAGGAACGGTACCAGCACCACGTTGGTAGCCGTGAGAAAGGCGCAGTGGGAGACCGTCGTATACTGCTGGCCGACAATCTGCGTGAAGAATGCGCCGAAAAGCGCCAGCCCCGCTGCCGATCCCACCTTCCACTCATGGACGCGGAACCCGCGCAGCCTTGGCAGGCATACCAGCAGCATCACCACGGCCGCCAGCGTAAACCGGAGCGCCATGATCAGCGCCGCGCTCATGTCCGCGTCAATGGCAGCCTGACTGGCAATGAAACCCGTCCCCCAGATTGCCGCCGTGAGCAGACACAGCCCGTCCGCAACCCATTGCATTCTCTTCCCGTTTTCCTTGCGCACAATGCTTCTCCCCTTTTCCCGCCCGCCGCGTCCCTCCGCTTCGGGCTTTTCCTCCCTATTATATCGTCTCTCCGCAGCATGCGCAAGCGGCGGCACATCCCCGGCGGGCTTCCCGTAAAACAGAGTTTTGCCTTAAAAATCAAGCAAAAAAAGTTCGTGAGAACCATCCGTGCGGCGGTTCTCACGAACTCTTTTACATAGGCTCCGCCTTCGCCCGTTCGGCGCGCTGCTTCCAGGTTTCTTTCAGCCGCGGCGGAAGGCTGTCCAGCTCCTCCTGTGTGGGACGCACATCCACGCCCCGGATCTGCGCGGGCAGTCGTTCCAGGCATTCCCTAACCATCACAATCACTCCCCTTTTCCCCGCTCCTGTCCTGTTTTTGGCAGGGATTTCCCCTTTATTGTACACGAAGCTCCATGCTTTTTCCACCGGAATCATACCTTCGGTAAGCTGTTTTTTCTTCTCATTCAGCTTTTGTTTCTTCCATATTTTCTCATAACCAACTGCTTTCAGCTACAATAACGCCAAATGCGTCATGGTACAAATTCAGCTGGGGAAACATCCTGTTTGCACAAAGGATCCGGGATTCCCATGGAATCGGAGGAAGGAGCACGCAGAAGAAGATCCCGAAAGCAACGCGGCCGCATCTGGAAAACACGGCCACAACCTACTCTCCTATACCGGTGCGCCGGATGGTCAGAGCCGCCGTCAGGGCCGCGATGCCGGAGCGGCCGCAGGCGATCGCGACCACGTCCGTCCACTCGCGCGCCCGCGCGCGGCCCATATCGAGGAACGGCGCGCAGCTTCCGGCGAGGAGCACCCTGCCGTCCTTCGTCAGGCCGACGGCGTAGCTGCTGTCCGCCGCGATCGCTGCCACATCCTGCCAGAAGATCGCCTCACGGCGCATGTCGCCCGAGCGGCCCGCAAAGGAAACCGTCCCGTCCGCGTGCAGGCCGAGACTGCAGTCCGACGCCGCCGCGATCGCCGTGACGTTCCGCCAGCCCTCCACCGCCCGGCAGACCTCCTCGTCGAGCAGCTGCCCCGCAATCCGCACCGTCCCGTCCCGGCGCAGGCCGAGCACATGGTACGCACCGCACGCGAGCGACTGCACATCCGTCCACGTCCGCACGGACGGGTCGGCGGGCGATCCCGCCGTGAGGACGGTCCCATCCTCCGTCACCGCATAGACGCAGTTCGGCCCGGCCAGCACATGGCGGACGCCGGAGAAGCGCTCCGCTTCCTCCTCCCCGTAGCCGCCTCCGCCGCTCACCGAAACGGAGCCGTCGAGGAACAGTGTGACTGTCGTTCTCCCGCCGGCGCTCACCTGACGGACGTTTTCCTGCTCCCGCACGCTGCCGTCGTTTCCCGTCACCGTCAGGCGGTGCGTCTGCGGATCGATGAGCGCGGCGGCGCTGCCGTCGTAGGCCAGCGCACCCGCGTACTGCCCGATGCGGGTCCGTATCAGGCGGCGCGCCGCCTCCTTTTCCTGACGGCGGCGCAAAGCGCGGCTGCTCTCCCCCGCGAACAGGCGCACATAGGCGTTCTCAAGGCCGCAGACGGGGCAGTCGTACGGATTCGCAGCGGACGCTTCGCGCAGGCTCCCGCACACGGGACAAACCTCTCTCCTGATTTCTTCCATTTGTCTTCCTCCCGTGGGGGGAGCCGCGCTTCGCGGCCCGCGCCCCTGTCTCTCTTACCGCTCCTCCTCCGGGACCGTGAACCGATCCCAGAAGCAGGAAATGGGGTGAAAATAGTTGAGCTCGTCAAGATTCCTCTCGCCGCCCGGCAGAATCGACCCGCAGAACACGCCGATCATGCGGCCGTCCTCCTGCGAGAAAACAGGACTGCCGGAGTTGCCGTGCAGGCCGGTACTGTCAATGTAATACCGCTCAAGCCCCCGCACGGGCTGCGACGAAGCGATTCTTCCCTCGAACGCCGTGATCCGCAGATCCTCCACGCGGTTGCCGGAAAGCATGGCGCCGAGCGGATAGCCGAGCAGAAGCGTGGCCTCGCGGTCGCGGATCGGCTCCTCCCGCGGACGGATCGGGACGCTCGGGAAGTTGTCGCCCTCGAGCTTGAGCAGCGCCATATCACAGTCGCTGCACACCGGGTCAAGCAGGGTGCAGGGGAACCACCGCGTGTCGCCGCCGATTGCGCCGGGACATGAGAGACGCGCGCGGATTTCTCCGCCGTTCTCCGCGATGTGCGCGCAGGTGAGAACGTGGCCCTGCGGGGTCACGATGCTGCCCGTTCCCTCGCCGACACGGCGGCCGTCGCGGTACACCTCGAGAAGCACCACCGCTCCCGCGAGCGCGCTGTCGAGCGCGTCCCGGCCCTGTGCGGCGGGCGGATCGGTGCGGACACAGGCGCGGGACAGCCAGACTGGCTGCCGCTCCTCCCGCGCGCCCTCATAGCGGGACGGGAGGTCCTGCTCCGTGAGCGTGCCGAGCGCTTCGGCGGGCGGGTTCCCCTGCGGGCCGTACGCCGCGTCGAGACGGGCATACAGAGCGTCGAGGGAATCGTGCAGCAGCGTGCGTACAAAGCGGGCGTTGCCGAAATCGGGGCTGTGCTTCGCCGTGACGCGCCGGAACACGCGCAGCGCGCCCCGCCGGTACGCTTCCTCCGGCCGCAGCGGCACGCCGGAGCCGATCTCGGGGATGCGGTCGGCACGGGAAGCCATGTCGTCGAGGATGGAAAGCAGCTCCTCCGCCGTATAGTCCTCAAAGACAATCCGGCTGTCCTCCCCGCCGAACCGGCTCTGCAGGCCGCTGTCCACGGCAAGCAGACGCTCCATCTCCCACGGATAGCCCGCGAGAATGATGCATGTGTTCCGTTTGATTTCCGGGTCCTCGAGGACGGTGACAAGCCGCTTGATGACGCTCCGTCCCCACACGTTCTGCGGCTCGGCGAGCTGGTGGGCCTCGTCGATAAACAGCACGCCGTTTCTCGCGAGGCGCAGCACGCTGTCAAGCTCGCCGGGGTTGTCGCCGAGCTGGCGGGCCGTGCGGACAATCACATGGCCCTGCGAGAGCACGCCCGCCGCCCGGAGCACGCCGCCCATCAGGCGGGCCACCGTCGTCTTGCCGACGCCGGGGTTGCCGAGATAGCAGTACGTTCCCGGGAACACGCGGTCGCGCGGCGCATAGCGGATTCTGCGCTCGAGAGCGCGGATCGACGCCTTGACGCGGCGCAGGCCCGTCATGCGCTCAAGCTCCTGCATGGCGGAATCCGCGACGGCCCGGCTCGGCGTGAGATAACGCCGCAGCGCGGCGGGAAACATCTCCTGCGTCACGAGACGGCGGCGCAGCTCCATCGTACTCTCCCCGTCCCGCGCCGTCTCCGTGCGCGTCTCCCCGTGCCGCTGCGACCAGGCGGCGCGCAGCTCCTCGGCCAGGCGGTCAATCTCCGCGCCGTTGCCCCAGGCTCGCACCGACTCCCCAAGACCGCCGCGATCGCTCACCCAGTTGAGGAAAAAGTCGGGCAGAAGCGCGCGCAGCTCGTCCGGGAACGTCATTCCGGCGGCGGTTTTGAGCTCGAAGAGGCGCTGCATGTCCTCCGGGGACAGCTCCTCGAAATCAAAACGGCGGCTCAGCCCGCTGCGCAGCGACGGAAAGGCCCGGAACAGCTCGTCAAGACCCTCGGCGGTATCGAGGAACACGACGCACAGATCGTGAAAATGCTCGCTCATGGCGCCCGCAATCACGCCGAGCGCCTCCGGGCCGTAGCTGTTGTCGTTCGCGTTCTTCGGCAGCATGGCGCTCGGGTACTCGACGGCAAGCGTACCGCCGATGGCGTTCTCCACGGCGTCGCGCGTGCGCAGGGCCGTCTGGCCGACGTAGCCCGCCTCGAGATCGGCCTTTCCGACGAAGAACACCTCGTCGCTGTCAAGCAGGCCGAGGGTGCGGAACACCGCCGCAGCGGCGCGCACCGCCGTGTGCCTGCCCGTGCCTGTCGCGCCGGACACGGCATAGTGCAGCCCCACGGGCGCGCCCTCCTCGGGGAAGCTCTCCCCGCTGTCCGCCGCGGCCCGGGCGCGCAGGGAGGCCGCAAACTCCTCCTTGCCGAAGAGCTCATCCACGAGCATCCAGGCGGTGCGCTCCTTCGGCGCCGCCGCGCCGATCGGACCGGCATATGCCGCAAAGGCGGGCGGAACGTCGGCGGCGGTCAGCGTGCGGCGCTCCTCCTCCGGGAGGGAGGCCACCTGCTCCGCCGTGGCAAAGCGCCCGTCCTCCCCAACGGCGCGCCGGTTCAGCCGCTCCGCGCGGGCGGTGAGCGAACCGGGAAGATATACGTCGCGGATAAAGCCGCCGTTGCCGAAGTTTTTCGGCCGGTTCTCCAGAAAACGGGAAAAGGCGGCCCGCGAACGATCGAGATACTCCTGAGAAGGCAGCTGCCCGCGCTCTCTCGCCATGAGCGCAAGAATCTGCGTCAGCTCGGCGGCGGTGTAGTCGTCAAAGCGGATACGGTGGTTCGGCGGGAAACGGCGGCTCAGGCCGCGGTCCACCGCGAGAAAGCGGCGCATCTCGGCGTTGTAGCCCGCGCAGATAAAGCAGGTGTCGCTGCGGATCGCGGGATCCTCGATGAGCGGGACAAGCTCGCGGATAATGGCATGGCCGCGCTCATTCTGCTCGAGCTGGTGGGCCTTGTCGAGGAAAAACACGCCGCCGCGCGCGTTCTGCACAGCCTCGCGCAGGCGGACCGTCCCGTTGAGCAAATCCGCCGCCCTGCACTCCACCACATTGTTGACCTTGCGGCGCAGCAGGCCCAGCAGGCCGAGAAGCTCGCCGATGCGGCGGGCCACCATCGTCTTGCCCGTGCCGGGCGGGCCGAAAAAGATATAATTGCCGGGCGCGCCGTCCTCCTCGCCCCAAATGATGTTGCGGCTCAAACTGTGCAGGAACTTCTTGACGTTGGAAAGACCGATGAGGGAATCGATCCCGGCAAAGGCCTCCTCCAGATTCCGGCTCCGGGGCTTGAGGCAGTGGAGCAGCCGCTCGGGCACGTCCTCCGGGCGCAGGACAAGCGCCGTCTCTCCCGTCCGATCCCGGGCCAGACGGCTGCTGCAGCGACGCTTCATCTCAGTGAGGAGCGTCTGCGCCTCGCCCGCGTTCCTCCACCCTCTCGTGCGCCCGCCGACCCATGCCTCGCAGAAGTCGTCGAGACGCACCGCGAGAGCGGGATCGATCGTCACGCCGTCGGGATCGGCCCCGGCCATGCGCAGAAAGATCTCCTTCATCTGCCCGGGCGTGTAATCGGGCAGCGTATACTGCCGCCCGAAGCGGCCCGCAAGGCCCTCGTTCTGCCGCATAAAGCGCTCCATCTCGTCCGGGTAGCCGGCCAGCACGACGGCGAACTGGCCCTCGTACGTCGACATGTCGCTCACCAGCTGGTTGATGGCCTCCAGGCCGTCCGGCGTGGCGAGGGAGTACGCCTCGTCAATGAACAGAACGCCGCCCATGGCCTCCTGCACATGATCGCGGACAAGCCGGGCCGTCTCTCCCTGATACGGGGAGACAAGATCGGCGCGCGTGCATTCAATGAGCTGCCCCTGCGGCAGCAGGCCGAGCTGGTAATACAGCTGGCCGATGAGGCGCGCCACCGTCGTTTTTCCCGTTCCGGGGCCGCCCAGAAGCGCAAGGTTCAGCGCGTGGCCGCCCTGCCGCGGCGGCGTGGGGAGCGGGGCAAAGCGGCTCGCCTGCGCCGGGCCGCGCCGGACGTCCCGCAGACGCAGCTCCTGAAGGGAAAACCAATCCCGGATGCTCTCCTTCACGTCGTCGAGGCCGATAAGAGAATCCAGGCGGCGCATCGGCGGCTCGTAGTCCGTCTCGCCGGTGAACTGCCGCCATGTCTCCTCCGAGAGGGCAAGCTCCGGGTTCCGCGCCGCGAAGCGCGTCAGCCGCTCGAGGAGGTTGCCGAGGCCCCAGCGCAGCCGCGCGCACGAGGCGGCCAGCTCCTCCGCGACGGCGGAAACGTCCCCCGGCGCAATCTGCAGCGGCGCGTCCTGCCGCAGCCGCAGCATGGTCAGGAGGTTGCGGACCTCCAGGCTGTTCGGCGTGCGCAGGGAAATCACGCGGTTTGTGGACGGATCGCGCGTTTCAATGCGGCTGAGCAGCACGTTCTGTACGACGCGCGCCCACGCGGCCGCGGCTCCTCCGGCGCTCTGCCGGACGCTCTCAAACAGCGAGGAAAGCTTCGTGTCACGGAACAGGTAGATCACGATGCTGTGATTCTCGCTGTGGTACGACTGCAGCTCCTCGAGCACGGCCATCTCCTGCACGCCCATCGACGAGATGAGCGAATCGGCGTTGCTCAAAACGAGCGCGCAGCGGTACGGCGAGGTGCGCAGCAGCGCCGTGACCTGTTCCCAGCTCTGGCGGATCGCCTGGCGGCCCATATGCAGCGGCCCGTCGTGCTGTGCAGCGGACCCGGGCGCGGCCGGTGCGGCATGCGCGGCAGGCTCAGCAGCCGCGGACGCGCCGGGAGAGGCGGGAGAAGCCTCCCGTCTTCTCCTGCGCCTGCCGAGCGGCGTTCCGGCGATGATCTCGCCCTCGGGAGGGGAAGCGGGCTGCTCCTCGCGGCGCGGCCCGTTGCCGAGCAGAATATCATACGACTGCTGATCATAGCAGAACAGCATATTCACGCTGTCGAGGAAACAGACGGCGTCAAAGCCCTGGCTGTACCTGAGATAGCGGTGAAGCTCAAGCTTCACATCCGAGAGCTGGAGCAGATCGCCGCAGAACTGATCGTTCGTGTAGCCCGTCACGATGTAATGGCCGTCCAGGCACAGCTCCGGGTCGAAATAGGACTGGTTTCTCTCTCTCATGCTCGCTCCTCCTTCGGGCGGGAATTCTCAGCTTTGGCGTGTCTGCGGCTGTACCGGAGCCGAGGGATGCGCCGCGCCGCGCGCCGCGTGATCGGGTTTGACCACCGGCCCCCGCATGCTTCTCCAGCGCTGCAGATCGGCGCATTCGGTTCTGTCGGAGGGAGCATGCTCGTAGCCTTCCGCCGTACGGACCGGCTGCTGCCGGAAGCCGAGGCCGGCAAGCGACGAGAGCACCTCGCGGGCAATCTCGTCCCCCCGCTCCTCGTTGAGGCTGCCGTAGTTCAGGATATCGGATTCAATCCGGTTGGTGATGGAACCGTCCTCAAGAAGCTCCGGCGTCTGTGTGATCACAAGCTCAAAGCGTGTGCCGTTGTTGCGCAGATGTATCCGGTGCGCGCCGCGCTGGTCGCCGCCCTGATAGCTGTGGCCGAGCAGCGTCAGGCCGAAGGCCGCAAGCTGATCGGCGGCGTCCTGCGCGATCTCGCCGCGATCCTGGCTCGCATAAAACGCTTCCGCGGCAAAAACGGAGGCGTCGTCAATCTCACGGCTGATCTGCAGACCCGCCGCCCGCAGGCCGTCAAGCGCCTCCACGGTCAGCGCCTGCGCACCGGCAAGCTCCCCGTCGATTCCGTCGAGCCGGGCGCGCAGAGCCGTCAGGTCGCCGTCGGTCCAGCGGTCCACGTCCACCGCGGCGTTATCCTCCGCGAGACGAAGCGTCGCGCTCGCCTCAAGCTGGGCGGAAACGGCATCCGCCGTCTCGCGGGCCGCGTGATAGTGCAGGCTCCACTCCTGCTCCGCGGCGGCGGCCTCCCGGTTCAGACGCACGGCCTCCTCAAACGCCTGCCGCGCCTCGCGGCGCGCAACGGCCGCGTTCTCCGGCATCTTCTGCGCGTCGAGAAGCTCGCGGCGCGCGGATTCCAGCCGATCGAGGACGGGCTGCAGGCGGCCGGGACAGAGCAGGTCGACGCGGAAGCTCTCCCGCGTGTGCTGCGCGACAAGCTTCGCGGTGTTCAGGTACTCGTTCGCCATCTCAAGCAGAGCGCCGCGGTTTCGCCCGGCAGACTGCACGCTCTCCTCCACAGCGTCCATACGGGAGCGGATGTCGTTGAGCTCGCCGTCGATCCGCTCGCCCATTCCCCGCATTTCCCCGCGCAGCGCCTCCTCGCTGCGGCGCATGGCCTCGGCAATCACGCGGCTGCTCTCCGCGACGGCGCGGTCGGTGTACGCACGGTTCTCCGCCACGGAGCGGTCGAGCTCCTCCCGCGTGCGGCGCAGATCGCCCGTCAGGCGGGCGCGCAGCTGCTCAAGCTCCCACTGCGCCCGCGAGGCCTCCTGCTGGTTGCGCAGGTTCATCTCGTCAACGGCGGCGCGCAGCTGGCCCCGCAGGGCCTCGGCCTCCTTCGAGGCGGCGGAGCGCTGCTCGCCGAGCGCGCGGTTGAGCGAGGCAATCCGGCTGTTCAGCGCCTCGACGCGCTGCCGCTGCGCCGTGAGGGCCGCCTCATTCTTCTCGCTGAGCTCGTTCAGCAGACGGTTGCTCGCCTGCAGGCTCGCCGCCCGCTGCGCTCGCGTGCGCAGATCGCGAAGCTCACTCTCCGGGATCGTCGTATAGGTTGTCTTTCTGCCGCTCATGCGTTTCTCCTCCTCCTGTTTCTCCGTTTCTGTCGTCCGGGATGCCGATCTCGTGCAGGTATATGCCGTGGGAAAAGCGCTCGAGTTCCCTTTTGCCGCTTCCGTAGAGCGGCAGCGCGTCAAGGCAGCGGTCCGTCAGCGGGATGACCCGCTGGTTTGAGGAGCCGCGCAGGCTCAGGCCGTCGTCAAGCTCCCGCACATACGGGCCGTCGATCAACAGATCGATCTGCCGCAGAAGCCGGTCCGCGCCGGGAACGTCCGCAAGCTCCTCCAAACGGTAGCCCGTGTAGACAATCACGTTCATCGGGCGGCGTTTTTTCACCTTCTCCAGCAGCTCGGCCAGCGCCTCCGCCTGCAGAAACGGCTCGCCGCCGCTGACGGTGAGGCCCTCGGCTCCCGAGAGCGCAATCTCAACCGCAAGCGCGTCCACCGGGATGCGCTCACCCCCGTCGGGATCCCAGGCGTTTTCCGCAACACAGCCGGGGCAGCGGCGCGGACAGCCCTGCACCCAGAGCGCGTACCGCACGCCGGGGCCGAGCACGCGCACCGCGGGCTCCTTCATATACACCGCAAGGTCCATCGTCTCAGCCTCCGCCCATCTCGTGCGCCCGGCGCAGCGTCCGCCCCTGATCAAAGCGGGCCGCCGCGGCGCATTCTTTCAGAATCCCGTCCAGCTGCTCCAGCCCCTGGCGCAGCTGTTCCAGCAGCGCGTACACCGAGGGAAGCTCGCCCACGTCGAGCGTCTCGCGCAGACGTTCGCTCTCGGCCTCCGGCAGCGCCGCAAGCAGAGCCTCGAGCGGAGTGCGGTCGGCGTCAAACCAGTCCGCGTACTCCTCACGCAATCTGCGGCACGCCTCGTACCGCTCCGCCAGGGTATCCGCCTGACGCTTGACCTCCCGGAGCGCCGCCTCGTGACTGTCCAGGGCGGACCCGAACGTCCCCGTAGCCTCCCGCGCGGCCTCGAGCAGCTCCGGGGCAAGCGTCTCGCACTCCCGGCTGTAACGGAGCTGCTGCGCCCGCAGGCTCTCCAGCCGGTTCGAGAGAACATCCGACGCGTCCTTGAGCCGTTCGACCTCGGGAACCAGCGCGTCGATCTCCTTCTGCAGCTCGCTCTGTTTTTCTTCGCTGCACGTCTCGCGGGCATTCTGCAAGTCGTGCAGAAGCGTCTCCTTCTCGCGGAAGCTCTCGAGCAGGCGGGCGTTTTCCTCCGGAAGCGCCGCAATCTTCTCCTGCGCCGCGCGCAGCTCTCCCGCCAGACGATCGTGCTTCCTGCGAAGCTCTTCCTCCTGACGCCGGGCCTCCTCCGCCTCGCTGCGGAGTCCGTCGAGCGCCGCCGCGCGCCTTTCCGCTCCGGGACCGCCCAGCGATCGCAGAAGCTGCCCTGCCTGCTCCGCCAGCCCCAGCGCGCCGGCCAGCACGAGCAGCCGTTCGTGCTCCGGCAGGGACGAACAGTCAAGCGAAGCCGCCGACCGCGCCAGCGCACCGCACGAGGCAAGCAGCGATTCCGCGAGCTTCCCGTCCTCCAGCTCCGTAAGCCGGGCAGCCTGCTGCGCAAGCTGTCCCCTCAGACGTTTTTTCTCCTTTTCCAGCATGCTTCTCCGTCCTTCCGTCAGCAAATCGGCAGCTCAAACACTTGATCGGGGAAGCGGGTGCGGCGCAGGCAGAGGATTCCGCGCCCGTTTTCCGCCCGCACGCCCGCCTCGAGCAGATCGCCGCTCTCCCCTGCGGAATAGGGAAGCGCAAGCTCCCGGCGCTCCCCGTCGACTGTCAGCGTGAGCGCGTCTTCGGGCGCGGCGAAAAAAGGGTCCGTATACGTGAGGGAGAGCAGCGCCTCGCGAAACTGCTCCACCGCGGCCAGCCGCAGCTCGATCGGCGCCTCTTCGCCTTCGCGGATCACCCAGAGCGTCACCTCATGGCCGAACGTGTCGTTCTGCCGCAGCAGCTCGCGTCCCTTTTCCTCAAGGGATTGCGGCGGGTCCGCATAGCCGCCGTTCACAAAGCGTTCGTCCGGGAGGAAGGGGTCGAAGGAAAATTGCAGCCGCGCCCGGTGCTCGACGGGATAAAATCCCGCCAAACGGCCGAAAAGCACGATGCGCGCTTCCTCCTCCGGGATCTGCGCGTCCTCGAGAAGCGTCTCGCACTGTCCGAGCAGCTCTCCGAAGCGCTCCAGAACCGGCGCGAAAAGCGCGTCGAGCCGGGAGCAGACGATCGTTTTCTCCCCGACGCACAGGGCGGGGCCGTCGAGCTGCCGTCCGGACTGCAGAAAGCACCGCATGGCTCTTCCGGTTTCCTCCAGCTGCTCCATGCAGGCGGCGAGGACCTCCTCCCCGCCCGCGCCGGTTTCCTTCTGTATGGCCTGCGTCAGCCCGCCGCTCATGCCCGGCTCCCCGGACGGCTCCGCCCGGGCATCGGACGCGCCCTGCCCGGCGGGAAGCTCCGTCTGCGCGAGCGCGCTGAGCTTCCCGGGCGCCTCGCAGAGAAAAACGGCGGCGCGGAAATGCTCCGTGTCAATTGCCAGCGTATGAAGGGGAAACGAAATCCCCTGTTCCTTTGCCGCAAACGAATCGTAGGCGGCGGCAGCCTCAAGCGCGGTCGGCGTCATGCTGATTCTCCTCCTTTTTCAGCTCCACGGTCGCCGGAACCAGAACGTCGTCCTCTCCGTCGGTCCCGCGGCGCGACACGCCGGGAACGACACAGGCCGCAATGGTTCGTCCGCCGCCCGCCGCGCCTCTTGCACAGACGTGCCAGCCCGGACGAAATGCGTCCCCCTCCTGCGGGAAGAAGGCGTACAGCCCAAGGCCGTGAAGCGAGTTCTCATACATGGACAGGAAGGTTGTGAGCGTCTCGTTGAGCTCGCGCAGCCGTCCCACCACGTCGGGGGCCTGCGCTTCTCCCTCTGCCGGGACGCCGGCAGCCGCCCGCCCCCCGTGCTCCGAGAGCCACACAATCTCCTCGCTGATCAGCCCTTCGACATTCAGAATGCGGTACAGCTCCGTATAGCGCTCCGCGAGAGGCCGGAGCTCGAGCGGATACAGTCCCACCTGCCAGCTGCGCAGATGGCGGTAAAGCTCGCTCTTCATGTCGGAGAGACGCTCCGTCATCTCGTCAATCGCTTTCACCCAGCCGACCTGCAGCGCGTTGGTCCTGCCGCACATATCATCGTGCAGGCGATCGATCCGGGTCAAAGCGTCGGCCTCCTCCGGTGTGGGGCGCGCCGTGCCGATCCGCTCCCTGCGCTGCGCTTCCGTCAGGTAGCGCTGGGTCAGCCGCCCGGTCTCCTGACGCGCGTCAAGGCGGGCCCGCTCCATCGTTTGCTCCCGGAACGCTTCGGCCTCGGCGCGGGAACGTTCCCTCTTCTGCCGCGCGTCCTCCAGAAGAGCAGCGGCCTCGCGCTTTGCCCCCTCCAGAATTTCCTCCGCCCGGCGGCGGGCATCCCCGGTAATCTCCGCGGCTTCCCGTCTTGCTTCCGCCAACAGCGCGCCGGCTTCCTTCCCCGCTTCGGCAAGGATCTTCTCCGCTTCCGCGGAGGACGCCGTCTGTGGCGCCGGTCCGGCGGGAGACGGCTCACGCTCTTCCCGGGCCTCCCGAACAGCGGGAGTACGGCGGGATTCCTCCGCCGGGGACGGCTGTCCCGCAACCGAGACGGGAACCGATGTATCGCCCGTTCCCTCTTTCTCCGTAACAGGCACGGACCGGTGCTCCGTCCGGTCCATCGCCCTGTGTCCCGCCGCACGCAGCTCGTCGACGAGCTGCTCTACGCTGCTGTATTTGTAAAAGCTGCGGATCCAGCTCTTCGGGTCAAAGCCGTATTTCTGCTGCAGAATCTCCGCAAAGCTCCGGTTTCCGGAAGCCGCGGGAGCCGCCCCGTTTTTTTGCCGCCGGCGCACCGACTGCAGTACTTCGAACAGCGGCACGCTGATGTGCGGACGCTCACGGTCAAGACGCTCCAGCAGCGGACACTCTCCCCACTCGCGCAGCTCGCGCTCAATGGCGTCCCGCAGCTCCTCGGCATACCGGTTGATCCCTCCGGGATAGCTCGCCGCATCCCACCGGCTGATTTCTTCGGACGTTTGCTCTGTTCTGTATTGCTCCGCCATGTTATTCTCCTTCCGACGCCAGCAGCTTTTCCCATGGATCCGCTGTGGATTTCACTGTCTCCGTGCCGTCCTTCGTTCTGCAGATCACCTGCAGGTTTCCGTCCTCCAAAGCTGTGAGGCGCACCTCGCACCACGTGCCCGCCGGGACGGAAAACGGGATCCGCATCACGCTTGCACACGTCTGAGGCTCCGCCTCCCCGCCGGGCGGCGTGGATCCCTCGGATCGGTACAGCTCAATCCGCACCCGGTCCGACGCGCTCGACACACGGATCGGCCCGCTCTGCGCCGGAAGCTTCTCTCCCTGCGGAATCAGGAAACGGACCACGCCGTCCCGCCGTCCCGCCTCGGGAAGGCGAAGGCCGAAAGCATGCTCCGCAAACTGCTCGAGCACCGTATTCGGCGTAAGCGCCTGCCCCTTGGTCTCCGCTTCCTCATCCTTTGACACGGAGTTTGGACCGGAATAGGTCTCGGCGGGCTTCTTTTTTCTGTTCAGTCCGCCCGCATACCGCGCCGCGCCGAAAGACACCGCTTCGCCGGGACGGTGCAGCACGACGGGAATTGCGTCCCCGACCAGCTGCCGGAGTCCCTTTTCCACCATCGGCATCTGACTGGCCCCGCCGGAAAGAACAACGGCGTCAATCGCGATGCTTCTCTCCTGCGCGACCTGCAGGGCGGTCTGCATGAGCTCGAGCGTCTGGGCCAGCAGAGGCGCGCCCAGCTCCTCGAACCGCTCCGACGTGACCGTCACGTTGGCGTACCGGCCGCCAGGCAGCTGGATATGCCGCAGGCTTCTGTCGCTGTCCGTGAGCTCGTGCTTGCACTCGACCGCCGCGGCACGCAGCCGTTCGCGCTCCAGCGCGTTGTCCGGCGTATATCCGTGCTCCTCCCGCAGGACGCGGCCGATCTCTCCGGCAAGCACGCGGTCAAAATCCTGGCCGCCCACATCCGGCAGACTCGACTTCCACAGCAGCTGGTACGGCTCCCCCACGCTGCGCGCCGTCACGATGGCGGTATCAAAGGTGCCGTGGCCGAGATCGTACACCAGAACGGTAAAATGATCCCGCGTGATCCGGATCTCCTCCGGTGCGAGGTGCTGCATATACCACAGATAATCGATCGCCACCGCGCCGGGCTCCGGCAGCCGATCCACGACATGCAGCGGATGTCCGTCCAGCGTGACGCTTTCGATGCTTCTGCTCATCCGGTTGAGCAGCGTGAGATCGTCGGCAAACAGGGCCGGATAGGCAAAAACCAGATCATAAATGGGCTCCTTGCCCATATTGCGGCGCTGCTCGTTCGCCAGGGAAACCAAATCGCGCACAATCGCCGCATAGATCGCATCGACTTCCACCGGAGCCTCGATGCCTCGCACACGAACGCTTTCCTCCTGCAGCCTCGTCTTGACCGCCGGAATCAGCCGTTCGGGATCGTCGGCGTGACGGCGCTCCGCCGCCCCTCCCGCGCCGAACTCCCGGCTGAACACCTCAATTGGCTCGCCCGTGGGCGGCGTAAGATACGCCGTCGTCGGCATGCCGACCTTTTCCAGCCGGTACTGAGGCGGAAACATCGGGCGCGGATCCGCCTCCCGGTCCTCCAACACGGAGACATAGCCGAAACCGTTCCCGGGATCGCAGCCGAACACGTCCGCCGCGCTGTATCTGTCTGTCATCGCAAAATCCTCCTCTCCCGCACATCCGCGCTCAGGACAAATTTTTGAGAACCACGGACTGCACTGCCGGAGCCTTATCCGGCTTGTCAAGCATGCGCGCCTCGATCGTCAGCCTTCCGGTCCTGTCAATCTGAATCCGGGACTTGTTTTTCGTCCCCGGCGGCACCTCCCGCTCATGATCCAGAATAACCTCCATAATCTCCCGGTAATCCCGCCGCACCCGATGCGCGTCCGGCTGGTCCACGCAGGCCTCGAAGACCGTAAACGCGGAGTAGCGCTGTTGTCCGAGCGTATGGGAATGGTGGTACTCTCCGTCAAACGGGAGCTCCGTCCCCGCCGGAAGATAGGTTTCAATGTATCCGTCCTCGTCGTCCGGACCTTCATAGAACCGGACGCCGATATCGTATTTAATGTGCTGTGTGAGAACAGGGTCGTCGTTGATCTCCGTCGTACCGTAGCGCGCCGCCCCGTAGGCGATGGCACGGCTCGGATTGTGGGAAAGAATTTGGTAATCCGGGAGCGCCTCGCTCAGCGCACGGCTCACCATCGGCATTTCACTGCCTCCGCCCGAAAGCAGGATGAAGTCCGGCTTCTGGTTCGGATGCTTCTCGAGAAAGCGCCGCGTTTTCTCGACGGTTTTCTGAAGCAGCTCCCGCGAGCCCTTCTCAAATTCCTCGCGTGTCACGGGAAGCCTCACATACCTTCCGCCGACCTCAAAGGTGGGCAGCGACCGATCGTACGAACTCAGCTCGACCTTCGTTGTCTCGGCCAGCTCCCGGAGCGCTTCCTCTCGGTCTTCGCTGAGCGGTTCGCCGATCGCCGCGTGAAAGCGCTCACACAGGACTTTGTCAAAGTCCACGCCGCCGAGATTCGGAATCCCGTCCGTATCGATCACCTCGTAATACCGAACCTCGCCCGCCGCGTTTTTTCTCCCCTTCGGGTAGGCAGCCACCAGGGCAAGATCGAACGTGCCGCCGCCGAGATCGTAGGTGAGCACAACCGTCTCCCTGTCCGTCTTCGCATGCTCGGCCAGATAATCAAGCGCGGCGGCAGCGGGCTCGGCGATGGTGCCGATTACCTTGAGATGCGTCCCGTCTTCGAGCGTGGCACGCTCCACCAGACGGATCAGATGCTCGCGCTGGGAACCGAGAT